>Ga0194129_10009229_pt1 | contig 11139 bp, 12 predicted proteins | sample TA2KigCa35mmetaG_FD_150862 | JGI IMG/M metagenome (GOLD analysis project Ga0194129, IMG submission 150862) | Freshwater microbial communities from Lake Tanganyika, Tanzania - TA2015038 Kigoma Deep Cast 35m | ecosystem: Environmental > Aquatic > Freshwater > Lake | place: Tanzania: Lake... | reverse complement strand
GCGAAGGGTGGGCGGTGACCAGCAATGCAGGCGAAACCGTTGCGCTAGATCTCACTTTGACACCTGAGTTAAAGAGGACGGGGTTGGCGCGAGAGGTCATTCGGTTAGTACAAGAGGCGAGAAAAGCTTCTGGGTTAGAGGTCAGTGACCGAATCGAGCTCTCATGGTGGTCAAGCGAGCCACAAACGGCTCAGGCCATAGAAGAGCACGCTGCCACCATCGCTAGTGAGGTGCTGGCCACGGCCATGCATCAAGCCAAGGGGTCTGGTGAACCAACCCAATCTGACCCCGACCTAAAAGCGGAGTTCTGGCTAACTAAGGCTTAAAAGCCTTAGGCGTTTTGGGTGACACGGTCGGGGCCGTGCGGGTCGTCAGGCGGCAACGTGAAATCTCTGCGGGCCTTGTCTTTGTTTCGCAACTTGCCCTTTTTCTTCTTCTTTTTTTTCTTCCAGCCGTCTTGTGTGAAGCCGGTGTATTCGGCTTCAAAATCGGTTTCGCGAATTACCGGGATCTCAGAGGTGTCATCTAGTTCAACCTGTGGAGCAAGCGAAGTTTGAATCACTGGCGGGGTCGAGGGTGCTGGCATCGGCACATCGTCTGGGTGGTCAAGTTCGTCGAGCATGCTGCCGATCCAAGCTTTTAGGCGCGTTCGGTACTCGCGCTCGAAGGCCTCTAATGCGTTTACGTCGCGCTCTAAGTCAGCTCGTCGTGCCAACAGATCGGCACTACCGCCCGGGTTTGCAAGGGTGCTTGAGACCCCGTCCGACTCTTGAACCTTGGCTGCTGCTTTGAGCGCAGCGCGTAGTTCGGCGTTTTCTTGAGTAAGTAACGCGACTTCGCTCTGCACACGGTCAAGGAAGTCATCAACTTCTTTAGGGTCATAACCCTGCTTGAATCTGGTCACTCGAAAAGTGACTTTCTCGACCTCATCAGCGGTCAAAACGTCACTTCGCAGCATCAATTCTTTACCCATCAACGCCACACCCTAAGCCGCGAGCGCGATTCACAAACGCCTGGCAAAACTCAAAAGAATCTGTAGCACGATGATCAGCACTAGAAATGAAAGGTCGAGTGAGACCCCGCCCAAGCGCAGCGGCGGAATGAATCGCCGCAAGAATCGCAACGGAGGGTCAGTGAGGGTGTAGACCAACTCGGCTAGAAGCAACACCACACCCTTGGGCTGCCAAGAGCGAGCAAAGATTCGGATGTAATCGAAGATGAGCCTTGCGATCATCACCAATAGATATGCCCAAAGAAGGGTGCTTAGTACCCGCCCGACTATCGACAAATCTCACCGCCTCGCATCTGTCGGCGTTACCGACTTTAGCTAAGGCTACGCACGGTTAAGACTGGTTGTAGAACCCGTCTTCTTCGAGTTGCGCCCTTGCCTCGGCACCGACATCGACGTTGGCCGGTGAGAGCAAGAACACCTTGCTGGTGACGCGCTCGATTGTTCCGTGTAAACCAAAAACCAAACCCGCCGAGAAGTCGACGATGCGCTTGGCGTCATAGTCATCAAGATCAGAAAGATTCATGATGACAGGTGTGCCGACGCGATATTCCTCACCGATTATGCGTGCGTCGTTGTAAGAGTTCGGATGCACGGTGGTTATTCGAGCGATCGGTGACTCTGGAATCTGCATTTCAAAGTGGCCATCAATTACTTCAGCCTCGACATAGTCTTCAGCAAGCGCGTTAGCACCGTGGGTTAGGTGTCGCCCGCCCGTCGAGCCGCCGCGCATTCTGCTAATCGATGCCGAATTGCTAGGCATGTTGTTTGCAGTTGTATTGGCAGAGGTCGCTACGTATGCGCTTTCGTCGACCTCGACTAAACCGAGATACTCCGCCATTTTGCGAACCGCGCCTGCCATTTAAATCTCCTTCTTGATTGGGGAAGTTAGTGGGCAGACCCAGCGCCGACCCACCTGTTGTTCAACGAAAATTTACCTAATTGGGGGTCGAAAACCGAGCACTTTTGACCCGATTCTCACGTGTGTCGCGCCTGCCGCAATCGCCTCAACCATGTCATCGCTCATTCCGGCAGAAATCATCGATGCGGACGGGTGTGCCGCGCGCACCTGAGTTGCCATTTGGGCTAGCAGTTCAAATGCAGGTGCTGGTGGCTCGTTCAAAGGTGCAACCCCCATGACACCGGTGAGACGTAAGCCATCGCAACCTGCAATTTGATTGGCTAACTCGAGGGTCTCTTGGGCGGTGGTGCCACCTCGCTCGGTGTCGGCCACTGCACCGGCTGCAGCCGTAGTTCGGCGGTCAAGGTTTACCTGAACCAGTGCGCCAACTTCACGATTTGCCGCCGCAGCGCCCTTGGCTAACGCGAGCACTAACCCAGCCCGATCGACCGAATGTACGAAATCGGCGTAACTTGCAACCGACTTCGCTTTGTTGGTTTGTAGCTGGCCGATGAAATGCCAGCGCAAATCGGGTGGCGTTGAACCTGCAAGTTCTTGAGCCTTCACGCGCGCTTCTTGGTCTCGTGATTCACCAATATCTCGCACACCGAGGTCTACTAGATCTGAGATATCACTAGCCGGGAAGGTCTTGGTGACCACAATGAGGTTTACGTCGTCTGGTTCGCGCCCGGCTGCGACCGCGGCCTTAGCAATCTCGTCGCGAACGCGCTCGAGGTTCGAAGCTAGTTGAGCTTTGCGCGCCTTACTTGAGGAAATCTGGAATGTCGAGATCGTCTAAATCAGCCAAGTCGTCAAATATGACTGGACGACGCCCAACTTTTACCAGGCGCGGGTCGGTCTCGGCCTCGACGACTGACGCCTCTGGCACCGATTGCTTCGCTGATTCTTGAGCGTCGACAGCTGGAGCAGGCTCAGCCTTCTTCTGTACCGCCGCTTTCTTTGGCAACGGGTTACTAACGCCTGGGGCAAAACCCGCCGCGATCACAGTCACGCGAACTTCGTCACCCAAGGTGTCATCAATTACTGCGCCAAAGATGATGTTCGCCTCAGGGTGAGCAGTGCCAGCAATTAGCCGCGCAGCTTCGTTAATCTCAAAAAGACCGAGGTCAGACCCGCCAGCGATTGAAAGCAGCAAGCCCTTGGCACCATCGATTCGCGAGTCAAGAAGTGGGCTGGTAACTGCCATCTGGGCAGCTTGTAAGGCACGGTCTTCACCGCGGGCTGCGCCTATACCCATGAGTGCTGTTCCAGCGCCAGCCATAACAGTCTTAACGTCGGCGAAGTCCAAATTAATGAGCCCTGGTGTGGTAATCAAATCAGTAATGCCGCCGACACCTTGCAATAAGACGTTATCGACTTGGCGAAACGCCTCTACGACTGAGATGTTTCTGTCAGACAGACTCAACAACCGGTCGTTGGGAATCACGATCATGGTGTCTACGTATTCACGCAAGATCTCAACGCCAGCATCTGCCTGCTGAACACGCTTTCGACCCTCGAATTCGAATGGCTTGGTAACCACCCCGATGGTTAGCGCACCCATTTCTTTTGCAACTCGCGCAACGACAGGGGCACCACCAGTGCCCGTCCCGCCGCCTTCGCCTGCAGTGACAAACACCATGTCTGCACCGCGTAATACATCTTGTAGCTCGGCTACGTGATCTTCGGCTGCCTGACGCCCAATCTCTGGGTCAGCACCTGCACCTAAACCGCGAGTTAGTTCTCGTCCAATATCTAGTTTCACATCCGCGTCGCTCATCAGTAGGGCTTGTGCATCAGTGTTGATCGCAACGAACTCGACACCTTTAAGACCCATGTCGATCATTCGGTTGATCGCGTTTACGCCACCGCCACCTACCCCCACCACTTTGATGACGGCCAGGTAGTTATGCGGTGCCATTGAGCGACCCCCCAAAATCTGACTCTTACGCTCTACTTGAGCCTTAGAGTTATGTAAAACTGCTAAAGGCAACGTATGCAAGCAGCACATGAGCGAGCGTCATTTGACGCGGCGTGTCGTACGTGGCGTCAGTTAGTCAGGTAGCTCCAAAGTGCGAGGCCCCCGAACACGAAAGTCATCGCTATGCCAAGGGTCAAGACGATGACAGCGGTCTTGCTTGGCCTCACTGCACCCGGCGCACTTTCGTCAAAGGGCAAAAGCGAACTTGGTGCAGGGTCGATCGGATTTCGTTTCGAATCTCTCGGGCGACTCACCCTCTTTGAAGCGCTCGATTTCGAAGCTCGCTTGGCCACGCGGTTGTCACCTCATTCCCTTAGGCTGACGCGCACCAAAACAACCAGCGAAGGCGTCAACCAACACGTGCGAAACCAGATTACGCAATTAACTGCCCCGACGTGGACGGGGGCACCCGCGCGCTCGTGAAACTTTTCGTGGTCAAAGAATCGCGCCCTGGCGAGAAGCGAGTTGCGCTAACCCCGGCCAGTGTGGCAAAGGCGAAAGCCCTTGGGTACGAGGTCGAAGTTGCGGCAGGTGCCGGGGCCGCGGCGGGGTTTGCAGATTCGGCGTACCGAGAGGCCGGCGCGACTTTGGTCGGCAGCGCGGCGGGTTCGGGCACGGCGGCGGGCTCGGGCTCGGGTGCGGGGGCGGCTGCGGGTTCGGGTGCGGGCGCGGAATCTTCGCCAGCCGAAGTGGCCGGGGCGATTGGTAAAGCCCAGGTGGTGGCATCGGTCTCACCCCTTGAACCATCACTCGCGAGCCATCTCTCACCGGGTTCGGTCACCATTTCTTTTCTACAAAGAGAACGTGACGCAGCCACCATCGCGGCGATCACCCAAGCGCGGGCAAACGCTCTCTCGTTCGACTACCTGCCTCGAATCTCTAGAGCCCAAGCCGCCGATGCGCTCACCTCACAAGCGATCGTCTCGGGCTACCGAGTCACCCTGGTTGCCGCTGGGCTGCTGCCGAAGTTCTTTCCTCTATATATGACAGCGGCCGGCACGATTCGCCCGGCCAAAGTGCTGGTCTTAGGCGCTGGCGTGGCCGGGCTACAAGCAATGGCTACTTCCAAGAAACTGGGTGCTGTCGTAAGCGGATACGACGTGCGCGCAGCAAGCCCCGATGAGGTGAAATCCGTCGGCGCTCGCTTCGTCAACATTGATCTGCCGCCCATCGATGGCGCAGGGGGTTATGCGCGCGAACTTGGCGAAGAGCGCGCTAAAAAACAACAAGAACTACTCGCACCCGTAATTGCCGAACAAAACATCGTCATCACCACAGCTGCAGTGCCGGGGCGCCCCGCACCACTTTTGGTGACTAAACAGATGCTGGCCGGCATGGCCGAAGGCTCAGTCATTTGCGACTTGGCAGCTGAATCTGGTGGCAACGTTGAAGGTTCGGTCGCCGGTGAAGTCGTGAACTTAAGTGGCGTGACCCTTTGGGGGGGTAAAGATGTTCCAAGCCAGATGGCCCCCGACGCAAGCTCGCTTTACTCAGGCAACATCGTCGCGATGCTCGGCTTCATAACCAAAGACGGGGCGCTGAATCTAGACAAAGAGGACGAGGTCGTCCGCGATAGTGCCGTGGTGCTTAGCCAATGAGCATTTCACTAGACACCGGTGTCGCCCTAGCGACCATATTCATCTTGAGCATCTTCGTCGGCTACGAAGTGATCTCGAAGGTCTCTGTCATCTTGCACACACCCTTGATGTCGGGCGCAAACGCCATTCACGGCATCATCTTGGTTGGCGCGATCATCGTCACTGCACACGCAAAGACCACTCTTGAGCTGATCTTCGGGCTACTAGCGATCGTGCTTGCAACCATCAACCTAGTTGGCGGATTTGCCGTCACCGAGCGAATGCTGCAGATGTTTAAAGCCCGACCAAAACAAACCAAGGCGCCCGAACCGCCAGGGCCAACGACCTCATGAAGCAAGCGCCAGTGCGTAGGGGCAATTCGTGACACCTGTTTGGGCCCAGGTCATAAACCTCGGTGCTGCAATCTCGTTCATCGTCGCCCTAAAAGCGCTCTCGAGCCCGAAGACTGCGAGGTGGGGTAACCGAATCGGTGCAATAGGTGCCGCCGTTGCAGTCGCTGTGGTCTTGATCGTGAACGCCGACACCAAGTACTTGGTGCCAATTCTTGTCGCGATTGCCGTGGGCACTGCAGTTGGTCTAGTCGCTGCGCAAAGAGTCAAGATCACCGCGATGCCACAAATGGTGGCGATATTTAATGGCGTCGGCGGTGGTGCGGCGGCGACTGTCGCCGTCATCGAGTTCTTCACCGTCGGCGCGACTGGCGGCCTGGTATTTCTCATCGCCACCGTATTCACCGTGGTTGTCGGCGCAGTTTCGTTTACCGGTTCATTCGTCACCTTCTTAAAACTTCAAGAGTTGATGACAAGTCGCCCAGTCGTTCTGCCAGCAGGGCGTTGGGTAACGATTGCAGTCGCCTTGGCGGCGGCTGTCTTGTCAGTTTGGGTAGTTGTTGCCCCGTCCGCCCCGGTTTTGATCGCCTTGTTAGTTCTTGGCCTATTACTAGGCGTGCTGTTCGTTTTGCCAGTTGGTGGCGCCGATGTGCCGATCATCATCAGTTTGCTAAACGCCTTCACAGGCTTAGCTGTTGCAGCCAGCGGATACGTGCTTGGCAACGTGATGTTGCTAATCGCAGGCACGCTGGTTGGTGCTGCTGGCACGTTGCTTACCCGCTTGATGGCCAAAGCCATGGGGCGACCGCTAACCAACACACTGTTTGGCGCGTTCTCAGCCAAAGCCACTCAAGCTGGCACATCGGTAGATCGCCCAGTTAAGTCAGCAGGGCCCGAAGACATAGCCGCAATGTTGGGCTTCGCTCAGAAAGTGATCATCGTGCCGGGTTACGGGCTAGCGGTTGCGCAAGCCCAACAAACTCTTCGAGAAGTAGTCGACATGCTCACCGCACGTGGCATCGAGGTTGACTACGCGATTCACCCTGTCGCCGGGCGCATGCCAGGCCACATGAACGTGCTACTCGCTGAAGCCGACGTGCCCTACGACCAACTAAAAGAGATGGACGAGGTCAACCCCGAGTTCTCGTCAGCCGATGTGGCATTAGTCGTCGGTGCAAACGACGTGGTCAACCCCTCGGCTCGAACTGACAAGACCTCGCCCATTTACGGCATGCCGATCCTTGACGCTGATGCCGCACAACAAGTCATCTTCATGAAGCGCTCGATGCGCCCAGGTTTTGCGGGTGTAGAAAATGAATTGTTGTTTGACCCTAAGACCACCTTGCTATTTGGGGACGCAAAAGAAAGCCTTACCAAAGTCGCTGCTGCGCTAAAGAACCACTAAGTCGCCCGTTGCCAGACGAGGTAGTTGTAGAGGTTCAAGAACACCCCAGCTATCGCCTGCCTGAATACGTATCGCCCAGCCAGCTAAGCACGTTTACGAAATGTCCGTTGCAATATTGGTTTGCCTCAGTTGCCGGATGGCGAGAGCCCCCGTCCCTGGCAATGATCACAGGCACCCTCGTGCACGACGTTTTGGAAAAACTCATGGCATTACCGCCGCAAGCACGCACACCTGACACCGCTTGGGAGCTTCTGCGAACGCTCGGTGCAAAGACGGTCGATGACTTACCTAAATATGGGTTGGCCCCGGCGCAGGCAAAAGACTTAAAAGAGAAGAGTGCTGAGTCACTCAAAGGTTATTTCGAAATCGAAGACCCGCGAGAGGTGCCAATCGATGCTGGCGGGCTCGAACAAGACATCCGAACCGAGATTTCAGGCGTTCGCTTCAACGGTCGAATCGACCGAATAACCGAGGGCGAAGTACGTCGCGTTACTGACTACAAAACAGGTAAGCGGCCAGACGCTGCTTATTTGCCCGACACCTTGCGCCAAGTGATGCTCTACGCAGCCGCGTTGGCCTCGATTGAAAAGCCAGTGGACGAGGTCGAACTGCTTTATCTAAACAACGCTGAGCGAGTGCGTCGCCCGGCATATACAGCCGCAATTGAACGTGCCACTTCAGACCTAGTTGAGAACCGATCCAGAATGGAAGGCGCCTTTTCTAACCTTGCGTGGCTGGCCACCCCTGGGGGTATCTGCCGAACCTGCGCCTTTAGAAGTGTGTGCCCTACGCAACACTCTGATACGCCAACACCTGGTTCTAGTGAATGTAATTCAACGTTGCAACGTCAAGGTCTGTCACAAAGGCTTCGTCAAGCTTCTTGAGCAAGATCGATTTGCCGATTTGGCAAACGGACTGGCCTTGCAAATTCTCTGACTTAACTCGCATCTCGGCTACCAACATGGGCCTTGATTTAGATCGCGAGTGCCCAGCGCACACGGCACTAGCAATTCGGCCAGGCACCACCGTCGTTACGGGTGAGAAGTCTCGCCCTCGAAAGTCACCTTACGAGAAGTTCCCACTAGGTCTAGTTAGAGATTCATACCTTGATGTACTAGCTAGCGCACCAGATCTCGGCGATGAACTCAGGCGAAATCAACTTGCCGCTGAATCAGTGCACCGACAGATCGAAAGAAACACTAGGGGCGAAGAAGTTCCGCGAGAAATGCGCACTTGGTTGGTGCAGTGCACTCAAAATATTCTGGGCGTAGTTGATTCGGTGTGGACTAGCGAGGGCTATCTCGACCTTAAATTTCAAGTAGTCGACGAGCTAGTGGCTTTCGATAACGAATCAACGCTCGAATGGACTATCTGGGGCGGGGTCTTTGCCAATGAAAATGGCTCAGTTCGTCTGTTGCAAATGCTTTGTTTCAACGACGCCGCCAACAAAGAACTACCCGAGGCGCGCATAGCGACTGCCGCTCGAGTGCTGGCAGACGGGTTGGCAACTCATCGCCCCAGTGCTTGGGGTGCGCCTTATGTGCCAAGCCCAAAGTCTCTAGGTAGCGCAGAGCGCGTCATCATCGAGTTAATTGGTGTGGTGGATTCGAGTTACCGACTAGTTCTTGATGAATCTCCAAGTCATGCTCGCGAAAAATTTGCCGATGCTGTGCCAAAGGCGCGCTTGCTGGCGGTTGGGGGCCAACCTCGGGCCTGTCGAAACTGCATTAAGTGCCAGGCCAAACAAGTCTGCGCTTTGCCCGTAAGGCGCCCAGGGCTTTTAGGTCTCGAAGGAATCTCCCCTTACCCGAGGGTGCTTACGCCAAGCAGTTTGAGCGAATACCGAATGTGCCCACATCTTTCTTTTCTAAGAAATGTCTTAGGCCTAACCGCGCCATTTCGGGGCGAATCACCGCCGCAACGACGCGGCCGATTAGCGCACGCATGGCTTGCTCGAGCCCACGAGCGAGGAATTCGGTGCAGCCACGGTGACCTACCCGACCCGAGCTCTAAAGAGATTGGCGAACTTGCCGTGTCACTGGGTTGGTCGGCGGAGGAATACCTCGATGTTTACCCCTGGTTAGCAGCACACATCGAGATTTGCCCGCTTGCTGAGCATGAGACCTCGTCCACCTGCCCTGAGGTGGACGTTATTGCGAAAGACACCGATGCTGACCTACTAGTCATTGCCCGCCCGGATTTGTTGTATGCCCGAGATCAGAAAATAAATTGGCGCGAGACCAAAACTGTCACCGCACCGGTGGTTCATGATCCGAATGATTTCTTAGAGGCCTACCCGCAATTGCCGTTAGCCATTTGCATGCTCGCTGACCGCGCAACCGAAGGCGAATTATCGGTAGCACTGGGTGCTAGCGAACCAGGTGATGTTGAACTCGAGCTGTTGTGGCCAGGCGGTTCGCAAGTTCTTAAGTGGAATGCCGGCGACCTGGCAACCGTTAGCAAAGCTCGACACCTAGTAGCTGGCATGGTCGACAAATGGGCCTTTGACAAAGAATGGCTACCGAGTAAAAACCCGCCGTGTAGATGGTGCTCGATGGCATCGATTTGTGAATTCGCAAATGTCTCACCGGATGCGGTCACCGAGCTACCAACCTTTGACCCCCAAACTGGTGAGATCCTCGCAGGCGCAGAAAAGCCCATCAGCCAATCGACGACGTTGAGTGCCACGGCCGTTGCACTTGGTTTAGCGACGAGTCTTTACCTAGAAGACGTAAGCGATGAAGAGGTAGCGTTCTAGCCGATGTCTGTCATTGCCATCCCCCAAGACAAACCTGCGCGCGCTCGCAAAGGCAGTAATGCCAAGCAGTCACGACTACCTAGGGTTTTCTTAGCTGGCACTGAGAAGGCCATTGCCCACAGAGCCGACGTTGCTGAGGCCCGCGTAAACGTGATTCGCGCGGCGCACCCGAATTGGTCAGATGACCAGATAGCTAAACGAATAGTCAAGCGCTACTTAACTTCTGTGACTTTGGTTGGCGCTGGCACGGGCGGTACGGCCGCTATTCCTGGTGTCGGCTTTCTAATTGGAACCGCGACATTAACCGCCGACGTGTTGTGGTTTGGGTGGGCAAGTGCCCGCATGATCATGGATCTCGCGGCGCTACGAAACGTCGACATCTCAGACCCTGACATAAGGCGATTACACGTGTTAGGCCTACTTGCCGGTGACGAAGTTGCTGTGGCAGCCGCGTCGCGGGTTGGCCTAGGCGTAGAACGTGTCGGCACCATGACGATTCGCGCAATGAATCACCGCTTGACACGTTTGGTACTTACTCGACTCGGCACCCGAGTCGTTGCCGGGCGAATGGCTTCGATAGTTCCATTTGGGGTGGGCGCTATTGCCGGTGGCGGGGTCAACTTCGTACTTGCCAGAGACTTGTCACGGCGCGCTAGCGAAACATTCGAACGACTTAGCCCTGTGGTTGGTAATTCACGCGTGGTGAGTCTTCGGCCAAGCTTGCCTGCCTAATGAACCAATTCACTCGGGGTGCGAAGGTTTGTCTTGCGCTGCTGGTGGGTTTGGTGGTCGTTGCTGGCTGTGGGAGCGACGAGCCCAGGCTCTCCCCCGTAGAAGAACTCGCGCAGAGCTCATCTGAAGTTGTAGTCGATGAGCTCGTTACTGACTCGCTTACCCCTGACGCGGCAGCTGTCACACCTGGTGAAACTTCTGCCCAGACGCTAGAACCCCCTGCTGACCCCCTTGCCGATGTCGAGAGTTCGGTGGTGGTGCCAAATGTCGAGATCAATTTCTTACTCGGTGCCGAGAGTGCATGCGTTGGAGCTCTCGCGCTGACCCCGTCCGGTCAATTAAGCACCCCAGGGTTTACCTACGACGACAAAACTTGCCGAAAACTGATTGATTCCATCCCGATACCTGATCTGCCAAAAAATGACA
>Ga0194129_10009227_pt1 | contig 11141 bp, 8 predicted proteins | sample TA2KigCa35mmetaG_FD_150862 | JGI IMG/M metagenome (GOLD analysis project Ga0194129, IMG submission 150862) | Freshwater microbial communities from Lake Tanganyika, Tanzania - TA2015038 Kigoma Deep Cast 35m | ecosystem: Environmental > Aquatic > Freshwater > Lake | place: Tanzania: Lake... | reverse complement strand
TGCCTGGGCGCCAGGTGTGGCCACAGCCACCACCACAGGATTGGCCGACCCAGCCGTGGGACGAACCACAACGGGCACCCGGGTCAGGTTGGGGTCGGTGAGGGCCACCGTGCCGGACGTGACCACGGTGCCCGGCGTGGGCTGTGGAACGGTATTGACGGGCGTGGGTGGAACGACTGGGACGAAGGCAGACAACTTTTAGAACAACAAACTTGATTTCAACCTACAGCAAACCTCGCCAAAGTGACAAGGCGTCACTGCATCCACACCTAGAGCTTTGACGAGCCGTCGCACTAAGCCAGGTCGGACCAAAGCCGTTGCACACCTGGATTGTGCCGCTCAAAGAACTGCACCAGGCTGTGGCGCAATGCTGGCGAAATTGTTGCGGTGGCGCCGGGGTTCACATTCAGCGGTCGCCAGTCCGGCAACAACCGCGGCAGCGAGCCCGCGTCCACATCCAGAAAAGCCAACACCCGCGCCAGCTGGGGCGCTGGATTGGCAAACAACCGCTCGCTGCCAATCACCAGCACGCGCTCAGGGCCCAGGTGGTGCTGCCAGCGCTGCAGGGCGATGCCGTAACAGCTCTGTTGCAGGGCAGCGGTCCCCACGGGGGCCAACGCAGCCAGCTCCTGGGGATCGAGGGCATCGAGCCGGGTCAGTTCTTGACGCAGCACGGTCTCGACATCGCCCGGCAACGCGATCAGACGCTGCAGGTGCTGCACCCAGCTGATCGCCCGCGCGATCGGATCGCGCAACAGCACGATGACGCGGCCCTGGGGAATCTGGGCGGCGAGACGCTGCGGCGCCTGTGGATGCCCCAGATAGGTGGGTGTGGCTTCGCCGCGGCGGATGCCGGCGGCGGGCTCAAACGGGGGGAATTGGGCCCGGTACCAGGCGGCACCGAGGTCGTGGAGTTCATCAAAGCAATGCAGCTCTTTGCGGGGATGGCACCACAACTGCGGATGCAGGGACAGCCAGCCCAGCAGGGCGGTGGTGCCCGCCTTGGGGGCACCGGCAATGACAAAGTCAGGAGCGGTTGGTTCGGCCTCGGGCGGCAGCAACCAGCGGGCCCGCGCGGCCAACCCCAGGCGACTGGCCGCGCGGCTGGTGGCGATGGCTGCAGCCAGGTCGCCGGCCTGGGCTTGGTAATGGGCCAGCAGGTAGCGCGGCAGGGGCTGGTCGGGCCGGCGCGCGCAGATCTGGTCGTACTCGGCGATCAGCCGCGGCAGCAGCTGGGCCGAAAAGCCAGTGAACTGCAGCGAGTTGTGGCTGTAGCTGTGGTCGGGATTGGCCGCCAAGCTGGCCAAAAACCAGCCCGCAGCCTGGTCGAACTGGCCCAGGCTGCGGTGCAGTTCGCCCAGGTGATAGGCGGCCGTGGCCTGCAGGTCGGCCTCGGCCATGGCACGAGCCAATGACAGCTGGGCCTCGGACATGCGGCCCAAGCTGTGCTCGATCATACCGCGCAGCAACCAGGCCGAGGCCTCGCGGTCGCTCCAGTCGACCTGCGCCAGGCACAGCATCGCCTCGCTGAGGCGGCGCTGCTCGCGCAGCCAGGCGGCCAGGGCCACGGCACTGCCCTGGCGCTCGTCGGGGTTGACCTGATGGCACAGCAGCTGGGGCAAGGCCTGGCGCAGCTGGGTCCAGTGACCGGCCGCCGCCATGGCCTGGACCCTCGCCAGGGCTTGCGCATGACTGAGCCAGGGGGCAGGGCTCATGGCTGCTGCTGCCAGCGGTGGGGGCCGGCCCGCTCGATCCACAGCTGAAGGGTTTCGGCGGGGCCCACGGGCGGCGCCGGGGCCCGATGGGCCACAAACAGGCGCGTCAGGCCCGCGTGGCGATCGTCCTGCCAATCGGGGCAACTCAACACGCGGGCGGCGTCGCCGAGCAGGGCCCGCAGCTGCTGCTCCAGCAGCAGGGGTTCGGGGCTGGCCAACAGCCACAAGGTGATCGGCTGCCGGGGGGGCTGGCGCCGCAGGGCGCTGGCCCAGGCGCTCAGCGCATGGCCGTCGCGGGCACCCCACAGGGCCAGCTGCTGCTGGCCTGCCCAGGCCTGGGGAGGCAGCAGGGCCACGGGTCGCGTGGGCCTGGGCCCTGGCTCCCCCGGGGGCAGCTGGGCGGCCAGGGCGGCCTCCCAGCTGGGTTGGCGGCGCTGCCAGGCGGCCGGCCAGGGGGCCAGACCCAGCTGGGCCAGGGAGCCGCGGGCGCCCATGGCCTGCAGCGCCTGGTGCTGCAACGGCGGCGCCCAGCGGTGCTGGGGGTCGCTGACCAACACCAGCTGGGTGTAGTGCACCGCCAGATCGGGCTGGCCCCGGCGCTGGGCCTGATGGGCCAGGCGCATCAACGGCCACAGCTGGCCGGGATCGCAGTCGAGGCTGTGCTCCCACCAGGGCTGGGCCTCGTCGTAACGCTCGAGCTGCTCGAGCAGCTCGGCCAGGGCATTGGCCAGCTGGCTGCCCAGCGCCTGACCGCGACGCTGGTAGGCAGCAGCCATCAGAGATAGCAACAGGGCCGCCGGGGCCGGCTGCTGCAGCTGCTTCCAGGCGGCGGCGAGCTCGAGCAAGCGGCTGGGGCTCAGCGGTGGCGGGTCGGCGAGCAGCTGGTTCTGCAGCTCCAGCGCCTGGGCGAGATCGCCGGGCGGCACGACCGGGCGGCTCAAGAGGGCGGCCAGCTGATCCCACCCCTGCAAGGCCGTGGCGGGCATGCGCTCGGGCTGGCCCAGGCCGCGCCAGATTGCGGCCAGGGCAGTGGCCAGCTCGGCGGGCGGCGGCGGCTCAAAACTCCAGTAGTGCCACTGGCCAGCGGCCTCGGCATCGCCGCAGGCCAGGCGCCAGCGGCTGATGCGTTCAAACAGCTCGGGCTGGCTGTCGCCGGCGCCGAGCCGCTCGAGCACCGCCTGCAGATCGCTGCTCATGCCAGGGCGGCCAGGGCGTCAGCGGCCTCGCTGGCCCCGGGGCGCAGGTCGATCGGCCAGGCCAGGGAGCCTTCGTACAGCCACTCCTGCAGGGGCAGGGGTGTGGGGGCGGCGGCCAGGCGGCGGTGGGGCAGGCGCTGCTGCGCCGTCAACCGATCGAAATAGGGCGGGGCGTAAGCGGGATTGACCAGTTCGAGCACGGCGGCGCCTGGGGCGGCGGCGAAGAGGTTGATCATCCCAGCACCGTGGGGGGCGATGTGGGCCTGGGCAGCGGCCACCTGCTGCAGCTGGGCGGCCACCGCGCCCGGGCCCAGGGGCTGGGCCACAGCGGCCTGCAGCCAGGTGCTTTCGCCCAACACGGCGCGGCGGGGCGTGAGCCCGCGGGGCAACCACAGCCGCCCCTGGGGGGGCTGGTGGTCGACCGCCCAAAACGCCTGCAGCCAGGCCAGGTTGGCGGGCGCCAACACACCGGCATCGGCGGCAAAGCCGGGCACCAGCAGCAGCGCGGCGCTGATGTGGGCCGGGCCGGCCACCCGCTGTTGGGGGGTGATGCCCAGGCGGGCCAACGATTCGTCGACCCAGGGGGCGGCGCCGCCGTTGTGCCACAGGCGCACCTGGGGCCACTGGGCCTGCACCAGGGGCCAGAGGCGCCCCAGCCGCGGCAGCAGCTCGGCGTGCCAATGGAAATACTGCTCGGCGCTGAGCTCGGCCAGGGCCAGCACCGGGCCCGCCAACGGCTGGCAGGGGGGCAGGCCCTGGGCGGCCCAGGGCAGCAGGGCCAGGGCCTGGGCTTCGAGCTGGGCGCGGTGGGGGCAGGCGGGCCAGGGCTGCGGATAGGCGCGGCAGTGGGCCGGCTGCAGGGCGCCTTGGCGGTCGAGCACCGCCACCCCATGGCTGGTGCGCCAGGGGTTGGTGTGGCGTTGCACCCACAGGCGCCCCTGGGGCAACAGGCTGAGGCCCAGCTCTGGATCCACGCTCGACTGCGGTGCGCACGTCATGCAGGCCTGGGCGGGGCAAGGCTGCTGCGGCCAGGGCTGGGTGTGGGGCGGCGGGGTGCCCAGCTCCCAGGCGCCTTCGCCGTAGCCCAGGCGCGGGTAGAGCTGGGCCAGCTGCTGACGCAGCTGGCTGTCGGGGCCGCAGGCCCAGGCCCGCTCGAGGTGCTGCAAGGCGCGGGCCGGCACCTCGGCCAGGCACAGGGCGCCCCAACCGCGCAGCAGGGCCCCCAGGGCGGCGACTTCGGTGGCGCCTGGCTCAGCGGCCAGCAGGGCGCGGGCCAGGGCGATCGCCTGGCTCCGCAGCGATGCGATCGCATCGGCGGGCAGGGCGGCGGCGGCGGCCTCGAGGTGGGCCTGCACGGCTGGGGCCTCGGCCAGCAGCAGCTGGCGCCAGGCGGCCAGGGCGGGGCGGGGGCGACCAGCCTCGAGCTGGGCCAGGGCCTCGGCGTGCAGGCTGGCGTCGGGCTCAGCCATGGCTGGGGCCTGCGTCGATCAGGGCGCAGGCGTGCCGCCAAAAGGGGCTGGCCTGCAGGGCCGGGCGGTCCCAGGGCTGGCCGACGCGGCGGCAGCTGCGGGCAAACACCTCAAGCAGGTGCACGCGGCGGCGCGCCAACGGATAGGGGCAGGCCGGCAAAGCCTGCTGCAACAGTTGAAGGGCCAGCTGGGGCTGGCCGGCGCTCCAGGCCTGCCAGCAGCACCAGGTCAGGGTGCTGTAGCGCTGCTCGGCCGCCCAGGGGGCCAGGGCCGGCGCCAGCCCCTGCAGGTGGCGCTCGAGCACGCCGATCAGCCCCTGCAGGTGCTGGCGCAGACGGCCGCTGGCCGAGCCCGGATGCACGCGATAGCGCACCAAGGGCTCGGGAATCCAGGCGCCGCGGCTGCCGCTGGCGGCCAGACGAGCCAGCAGGTCGACGTCCTCGGCATGGCTGAGGCCCTCGTCAAAACCGCCCACCCGCTGCAGGGCGCTGCGGCGCAGGGTCCAGGCGCTAGGCAGCACGGCCTTGTGCTCGATCACCGACTGCCAATCGAAGGCGGCGCCTTCGAGCCAGGGGCACACCGCGTGGGGGGCAGCGCCAGCGGGGGGGCAGCGCAGCCAGCCGCCATGCACGTGGTCGAGCTCGGGGTGCTGCTGCAGGACCGCCAGGGGCCGGGCCAGGCGCCCGGGCAGGGGCCGGTCGTCGGCATCAATGAAGGCGATGAACGGCGCCGTGCTGGCGGCCACCGCCCGGTTGCGGGCGGCCGAAACACCGCGGCCGCCGCCGTCGAGCAGCTGCCAGCGCTGCTGCGGCCAATGGCTGCACAGGCGCTGCAGCAGCTGAGCGCTGCCGTCGCTGCTGCCATCGTCGACGGCGACCAGCTCGAACGGCACCGCCCAGTCGTGCGCCAGCGCCGCCAGCAGCTGGGGCAACCAGGCAGAGGCGTTGCGCATCGGCAGCACGACAGCCAGCTGGTTCATGGGCTTCATTTTGCGCAAAGCCTGGGACCCCATAAGCTCTTACTAAGGCACGAGATTTCGTTGTGCCGTTTCGTTATGGCCAACTCGCCAGCACCTCGCAGCAGCCCTAAAAGCAGCCGTCCCAGCAGTCGACGCCCTGCGCAAGCAGCTGTTTCGGCTGTTGAGCCCGCCACCACGAGGGCCCCAGCAGCAGCGGCAGCCACAACTGAGTCCGACAATCTGGCCTTGGCGGATCGCTACTACGCCATGGCCGAAGAAATGAACGGCCGCGGCGCCATGGAGCTGGCGGTGCCGTTTTACCGCCAGGCCCTGGCGTTGCTGATGGCCGAACGGCAGCAACGGCAAGCGCCGCTGGCGGCCGAGCAGCTGCATGGGCTGCTCGAGGCGGCCCAGCACTGGGAACAGGGCCAAACCACCCCAGCAGCAGGCCATGACCTGGAGACAACCATCAGGGAACTGTCGGAAGAGCTGAGCAGCGACACGGCCGAGCAGGTGCTGGCCGGACTGGCCGCGCTCGAAACCGAGCACGGCGCCTTACCAGCCAGCGGCCTCGATTTGCGTGGCAAGGCGTGCATCGTGCTGGGCCAGCTGGCGGCGGCCACGGCGGCTTTTGCGGCGGCCTGTGAAGCCGATCCGAGCCGCGTCGAATCCCATGTCAACCATGGCGGTGCCCTGCTGGCCGTGGGGCAGACCAGCGACGCCCTGCTGCTGCTGCGCCAGACCTACCAGCTGCAGCAGGGGCAAGTCAGCGGCCCGGTGCAGATCGCGCTGCTGCGCAATCTGGCCGCCGCCGAAGCACTCGAGGGCCGGTTGGCCGCAGTGCTAGGGCTGCAACGGCAGTGGTTCGCTCTCGAGCCGAACGGCCAAGCGCCGCAGCAGTGGCTGCACTGGGCTCTGGAGGGCCTACGGCCCGAGCAGGACGCCGAGGCGCGTGAAGCTGCCCTCGCCCTCTTGCAGGATCTGCATCAGTCCTTTCCTGATGAGCGCAGCGTCAGCGAAGCGCTGGCGGCGGCGCTCGAGGCCGATGGCCGTTATCGCGAGGCCTCGTTGCTATATCGCAGCCTGCTGCGGCCCAGCTGGTGAGCGAGACAGGCCTGGCGCTGTATGCCCAGGGCCAGCAGGCCCTGGAGGCCGGCGACGCTTCGAGGGCCCACACCCTGCTGAGCCAGGCCTGCACCCAGTTGGACGACCACGGCGCCGCCCACCACCTGCTGGGCAAGGCCAAGGCATTGTTGGGTCAGTTCGGACCCGCCGAAGCCCTGCAGCAGCGCAGCTGCGAGCTGGACCCGTCGATCGGCTGGAACTGGTTTGCCCTGGCCGAACTGCGCCAGCGGAGTGGCCGCTGGGCCGACGCGGCCAGGGCCTACGAGCAGGCCCTGGCGGTGCTGCCTGACCAGCGCTGGATTGCAGCCAAAGCCCTGGGGTGCCGCCACCGGGCCCTGGTGGGCGGCGAAGACCTGAGCCAGGGGCTGGGCCCGGCCGCCTACCAGTACTGGTGCGACCAGCTCGAGGGCCGGTGGCCGAGCGAGCTGGTCCCGCTGCAGCAGGCCTGGCAGGTGCTGCCTGCAGGCCACAGCTGCCCGCTGCCTGTGCAGGGTTGGCTGATCGTGCTGGGGTCCGGCAGCGTGCTGCGCCCGCAGGCGCGCCAGGCCCTGGAGGCGCTGTTGATCAGCTGGGAGCTGGAGCAACCCGACCTGATCAGCGCCGACGAAGACGTGCTGGATGGAGCCGGGCTGCGGCACGACCCCTGGTTCAAACCGGCCCAGCTGCACGAGAGCAGCTGGAGCACCCCCTGGCTCGAGAGCATCAGCGTCTGGCGCTGCAGCTGGTTGCGCGAGCAGCAGTTGCCGCCGCCGCCGGCCGAGCCGGCGCGGCGCCTCGGCTGGGTGCTGCAGGCCCTGGCGCGGCGGCCGCGGCACCGGCATGCACCGCTGATTTTGGTGCATCAGCAGCGGGGCAGCACGCCCGCCCTGGAGCCTCCGGCCGCCGCCGCCCTGCTGCAGGCGCACCTGCAGCAGGGCGGCGAGGCGATCACCGCGGTGACGCCCCACCCCAGCCGGCCCACAGGATTTGTGCTGCAGTGGGCGCTGCCGCAGGCGCTGCGCTGTACGGCGATTGTGCCCACCTGCGACCGCAGCGACCTGATGGCGCAGTGCTTGGAGAGTGTCAGCGCCAGCTGCGAGCGCTCGCCGGTCGAGCTGCATTGGCTGGTGGTCGACAACGGCTCCACGGAACCAGCTCTGGCCAGCCTGCTGGCCCAGTGGCAAGCCCGTCTGGGCGACCGCCTGCGGGTGCTGCGCGACGCGCAACCGTTCAACTGGAGCCAACTCAACAACGCGGCCGCCCAGCACTGCACGAGCGAGCTGCTGCTGTTTCTCAACAACGACATCGAAGCGCAGCAACCGGGCTGGCTCGAAACCATGGCCGCCCAGGCCCAACGCCCGGCCGTGGGCTGCGTGGGGGCGGCGCTGCTATACCCCGATGGCACCCTGCAGCACGCCGGCGTGGTGGTGGGCATGCATTTTGGTGCTGACCACGCCTACAAGGGCCTTCCCAGGGACCATGGGGTGCACCGAGGCCGCAGCAGCTATCTGAGCGACTGGGGCGCCGTCACGGGTGCTTGCCTGATGGTGCGGCGCGACCTGTTTGAACGGCTGGGGGGGTTCGATCCAGCCCTGCCGGTGGAATTCAATGATGTGGACTTTTGTTTGCGTCTCGCGCAACTGGGCTACCGCCACGTGATTGACCCGGCCGCCACCTTGATTCACCACGAAAGCCAGAGCCGCGACGCCTCGGGCAGCCTCACGGCGGGGCCAGCGCTGGCATTGATGCAGCGCCGCTGGATGGGCCGGCTGGCCAATCCCAGCCCCTGGTGGCCCCAAGCCTGTGCGCCCCACTGCAGCGACGGGCGGCCCATGGGCCTTGATTTGATCCAGAGCCTATGAAACAGGCACCCGAGCTCCTCGAGGCCCTGAGCAGGGGCGATCTGCCAGGGGCGGCGGCGGTGCTGCAGCCGTGGCTCGACCGCCACGGCCCAGAAGCCCTGCAACAGTGGCAGCACTGGCTCGCCCCCCTGGTCGAGGCCCGGCTGCAACCCCTGCTGGTGCCGTTGCTGCAGCAGCGGGCGGTGAGCCATGGCGACCCCCATGCCGAAGCTGTCGCCAATGCACTGCGACTCACCCTGTCGCAGGCGGCAGTGGATCGGGTGATCGCCACGCCGGGGGGGCAGTATCTGATCGTGGGTTGGCAACAATCGTGGAGTCAGCCCTGGGTGGTGGTGCTCACCGGCTCGGGCCAGTGGCTGGCCTGCCACGGCACGGCACCACCGCTGCGCCGCCCCGATGTGAGCCAACACCTAGGGTTACCGACCTGCGGTGATGCCGGCCTGTTGGTGCGCGTGCCCGTGGCGGCTGGCGACACCATTGCCCGGCTGTGGCTGCAGGGGCAGGAAGCCGCCCCCACCGTGCTGGATGCCTGCGACTGCCCCTACCCGCTGTTGGTCGACACACTGCTGCAGGCCTGCCAGCTCGAGCACACGCCGATTGAACGGCTGCCCGAGCTGCTGCACCACGCCTTGGCGCCGGTGCTGCTGCGAGCCTGCGAACCGCTGCGGCCCACAGCACTCTGGCCGAGCCTGATCGAGCGCCGCCTGCAGCTGGGCCAGCGGCATCCCGATGCCGCTGTCACCGTGGTGGTGCCGTTGTATGGGCGCTGGGATGTGGTGCTGGGCCAGATCGCCAGCTTTCAGATCGATCCGGCATTCAGCAGGGGCCTGGCGCGGCTGCTGTACGTGGTCGATGACCCAAGCATCGCCAGCGCGTTTGGCCGTTGGTGCAGCGCCCAGTGGGCCGAGAGCGCGCTCGACATCACGGTAGTGATGGTCGATCAGAACCGCGGCTTTGGCATGGCCTGCAACATCGGGGTGGCCACAGCGAGTAGTGATCTGGTGCTGCTGCTCAATTCAGATGTGTTTGCCCTGCAGCCGGGCTGGCTCGAGCGGCTGCTGGCGCATCACGCCAGCACCCCCGATGCCCTGCTGGCGCCGCTGCTGGTTGATGACGAAGGCCTGATCCAGCACGCCGGCATGCGTGCCGAAGCACGGCTCGACAACCCAGCCCTGCCGGCCTGCATCCACCCGGGCAAAGGGCAGCAGGCGGCGCTGTGGCCGCAACTGGCGGCCCCCAGCAGCGTCGAGGCGCTCAGCGGCGCCGCGCTGCTGTTTCAACGGCAGCGCTGGCTTGCGTTGGGGGGCTTTGAGCCGGTGTTTGGCACGGGTGATTTTGAAGACCTGGAGCTGTCGCTGCGCTGGCGGCGGGCGGGGCTGCCGCTGCTGCTGGCCAGCGACGTGCGACTGTTGCACCTCGAAGGCCAGAGCCTGGCGCGGCAGGGCCTCCTGGCCCAGTGGCGCACCGCGGCCAACGCCTGGTGGGCGCGGAAGCTGTGCCCCGAGCTGCAGGTGCTGCCATGAAGATCTTGTATGTGAGCCACGGCCATCCGCAGCTCAACTGCGGCGGCGGCGAATGGGCCGCCTGGCGGCTGTTTGAACACTTTGGCCCTGAAAGCTGCGGCTTTCTGGCGGCGGCGCCCGCGAGCGGGGCGCTGCCGCCGGGGTGCGAGGTCAAAGAGCTGGCCCCGCGGCAATGGTTGATCAAACCATCAACCAGTGCGGTGATGCATGACACGGCGGTGAATCTGAACCGCAACGGGCAACTGCATGCAGCCCTGGCCCAACACAACTTCGCGCTGATCCATCTGCATCACTACCTGCATGTGGGGCTGGATCTGGTGTTTGCGCTGCGGCGCTGGTTTCCCCAAGCGCCGCTGGTGCTCACGCTGCACGACTACTGGGGACCCTGCGCCTATGAGGGGCGGCTGCTACGGCGCGACGGGCAGCTCTGCGACGGGCCGCGGCCAGCAGCCTGCGACCAATGCCTGGGGGGCAACCAGCGAACCGAGTTGGCGATTCGCCAGGCGAGGCTGCAGCAGCTCAAGGGCTGCATCGACCACTGGATCGCGCCCAGTTACTTTCTCAAACGCCAGTACCTGAAGTGGGGGGTTGATCCGCGACGGCTGAGCGTGATCGATAATCTGCCACCAACCTTTGCGGCCGCTGCACCCCCATCAGCCAGTGCAGCAACTGATGAGCCAGGAATAGACGTGTTTGTTGTGGCCTATTGCGGCCAAATCAACCGCTGGAAGGGCATTGACCTGATCGTGGAGGGATTTTTGCTGGCCCAACAGCATCATCCCGAGATGCAACTGCAAATCCATGGCGGCTGGCCGGCTGCGGGCACGGGTGATGCGCTGATTGAAGCTCTGAGACAGAAGCTGAAATCACTGCCAGCTCAGCTGGTGCAGTGCTGCGGGACCTACCAACCAGGCGAGTTGCCGCAGCGCCTGCAAGCAGTCGATGTGGTAGTGATGGGCTCGCGCTGGTACGAGAACGCACCGATGATCATCAACGAGGCCCATCGCTACGGCCGCCCAGTGCTCGCACCTGACCTTGGAGGCATGGCAGAAAAAATTAAACACGACATAACAGGGTGGCTTTTTAAACCAGGAGACATCAATTCACTGGCAAAAGCACTAATAAAAGCGGCGAAGAATGGGAAATGCTTACGCACAAACAACACAGCAAAATCAATCTCGCTAAATGCAATAAATAAACAAGCCAAATGCCATAAACAGCACAAAGCATTCTACGACAAATTATTATCCTTGACGCAATATCACGATATCAGATTTAGCCAGTTAGCTAGGGACTCCTGAAAAAGAAAACCAC
>Ga0194129_10009226_pt1 | contig 11141 bp, 9 predicted proteins | sample TA2KigCa35mmetaG_FD_150862 | JGI IMG/M metagenome (GOLD analysis project Ga0194129, IMG submission 150862) | Freshwater microbial communities from Lake Tanganyika, Tanzania - TA2015038 Kigoma Deep Cast 35m | ecosystem: Environmental > Aquatic > Freshwater > Lake | place: Tanzania: Lake... | reverse complement strand
CCTGACCGTGATCGAAACCTGTCGGATCCAGAAACGCAGCGTGTTCGCCTACGTCACCAAGGCCGTCGAGGCCCACATGGCCGGCCGAAAGTCGCCGTCACTGCTCCCCGCCCCGTGAACGGTTACCTCTTTATCCCAAGTCCAACAGCCTTCAAATCCGTCATCCCAGTCAGGGTAAACACGGATGGCGCTATCACTGTTTTCGAGGCGGACCGATCCATCGGCCGATACAAAAAACGCGTAATGGAGGTTCCGGCGATTGTGTTTTCCGAATTCTCGATGCGTGTTTCTCAGTTCCAGCAAACGGTATTTGCCTGCGTCGTCCTCCTCAGGGTACTCGGCCATCACCTGGTCTTCATCTTTCTCAATAGAAAAATACCCCTTCGGCAATACGGTCTTGCTGCAGCAAACAACGTACTCGTGATTCGTGGCGAAGTACTTGTCTAGCGCGCGGCCTTTGGGATTGCATAGAACTGGAAGCGTTGCGACGCAGCAATCTTCGCCAAAAAGCTCGGTCAGTATTCCACGTAGCGACAGAAGTTCACGGTCATCAATGCTTATGAAAACCACGCCATCATCTCTCAGCAGATTCCGCGCCAAGTACAGTCGCGGATACATCATGTTCAGCCACTTCGAGTGGAAACGGCCGTCTGCTTCCGTGTTCGTGCTAAATCGGCGGCCCTCGGCATCGACTTGTCCGGTGTACTCCAGATACGTCTTCAAGCTCTCGGAGTAGTTGTCCGGATAAATGAAGTCGTTGCCCGTGTTGTAGGGCGGGTCGATGTAGATCATCTTGACTTGGCCCAGATACGACTTCTGCAGCAGCTTCAGCACCTCGAGGTTGTCCCCCTCGATGATGAGATTCTCGGTCGTGTCGAAGTTGACGCTCTCGTCACGCTTCGGCAGGAGCGTGCCGAGGCTTGGAGTCTGGATGGTCTTGAAGCACTCCGCCTTGCCCGGCCACGTAAGCCCATAACGTTCCTTGCCGACATCCACGGACTCGCCCAGTGCGAGCTTGAGCTTGTCAAAGTCGAGTTTGCCGCCCTCGGTGCGGATTTCGGGGAAGAGCCGAAGCAGTTCGGCAGTACGATCCCCCGCCACGTTGTGGGAACGGGGATCGAGCGATTCGGGAGCAGTCATGAGCGGGCCCTTCGAGTCACGGTTCACGTGGAAGTCCACGTTGCCGTTCACCTATTTGTCCATTCTGGCATTCGCTGGCAAAACGACCAATCATCAAACCACGTTCCAGCGAAGCTGAAACAGCGGCATACGCGTTGCCGTATGTGTCAGCCGATTCATAATCTCCTCCTCGCGGGAAGTCTTTTCAGCCTCGGCTGAATCCATAGCCGTGTCGAAGACGTCCTTCGCGTCCTTGCGCTTAGCCTCAAGGCCGCGTTGCGTCTTCTGAAGGGCCATTTTCGCTGGTAGCGTTGGAGCGGACTTCACCTTATTCCTGACATCAGCGATCTGCTCTTCGAGTTTTTCCAACTCTGCCCTTAATGACACTTCCCGGTCGGAGAGCCAACCTTCGAGTTTGTCGAGCTCACGCTGAAACCATTTGCTGTTCCGTTTCTCTAGCGACGCTAGCAAGGACTGTTCGTCCTCGTTGGCGGCAGTCGCCAAACGATCCGCGGTTCCTGCTGGGACTGCGATGGGTGCTCCGCACTCTCCAGAGAGATCAAACAGCCGCCGACATTGTTCGAGTGTGAGTCGCTCGCCGTCATCGGCCATGCCGCCGAGGATGAGAGAATCTTCCGTATCGAGCGATGCGAGCGTGAGCTGATAGCAGGTCAACCAGCCGCTGCGGCCGACGAGCGAATCGAGAATCGCGATGTTCTTTGCCGAGTTGCTGTAGTCGAACGTCACTTCGGCAGGTTTTGGCCGCAGCTGCCGATCCTCGTCAAGAATCCGTTGCGCCAGCGGATGGCCGACGCGGAACGTATTGGCATCCTCGACGTTTTTTCCCATGCGGTACGGACCGGCATGGATTTCGTCTTCCGAAAACGGATTGTCGGTGAGCGTGAACTCGTACGTGTCGTCATTAAAAATGGCTTTGCCAGCGAGCCGATGCCGCGCCAGGGCCCAGAGCTGGTCTTGGAAACGATTGACGCTTTCCGTTGTTCCAACGCGAACTTTTTCGATGACTTCCGCGTCGAAGTTGTCGAGAAGCTTGCTGCGCGCCTCTGCCTTCTTCGCGGTGCGCTGCTGCTCCACTTCCTGGTCGAGCTCGTTGAAGGCCGCGTCTATTTCGGCGGGCGTCCGACATTCCTGATAGATCCTCGCGATCCGCTTCTCGAAGTCGACGCCCGTCTCCAAGGAGCCGAGAACCTCGTCGCTCGCGCCAAACACGCCCGTGAACAACTGCAGCTTCTCGTCGAGCAGTTGGTACACCCGCTGATCTGCCGCGTTCCTCTGATTCACGAAGTTCACGACCACAACATCGCATTTCTGGCCGTAGCGGTGACAGCGGCCGATGCGTTGCTCGATACGCTGTGGATTCCAAGGCATGTCGTAGTTGATGATGAGATTGCAAAACTGGAGGTTGATGCCCTCCGCGGCCGCTTCAGTGGCGATCATGATCGTGGCGTGATCGCGGAAGTGCTCAACCAGGGCCGCACGCATGTCGGCGTCCGGGGAGCCGGTGATGTGGTCGGTGCCGGCGTGTTTCTTCAGCCATGCCGTGTACACAGCCTTCGCTGATGGGTCACTATTCGTGCCGTTAAAGAGCACGACTCTCCCCTTGTAGCCAGCCTCATCGGTGTCCAAAAGCCGGCGCAGGTAGTCCTGCGTACGGCGCGATTCGGTAAAGATGATTGCCTTCTTCTGAATGGCCGGTTGTGCGGAATCTCGATGCGCCGCCTCGCGCTGCTTATCGGAGGCGGCGCTGAACCCCTGCTTCAGAGCGGCGAGAAGGACGTGCCCCTTGGAGTTTTCCTCGATCGACTTGGCCAGTTCGTGATATTGCAAAAGGAGATCTCGCTCGGCTCGAACTTCCTCGATTTCCGCCGGAGTCAAGGGCCGGTCTTCGGAATTCGCCTCATCAGGATCGGCGACATCCCAGGGGGCCGTCTCCTCTGAGTCAGCTGAATCATCGACGGTATCGGCATCAGTCGAGTCTTCATCCTCGGCGGAGGAGCGACGATTTCGGGTGCGCAAAGCTTGCCGCTCCTCGTCGTCGCTCTCCCCACTGGTTCCTTCGCCCGTTTCGATTCTCGCCGACCAGCCTTCCGTGACATCGTCTACATCGTCAGCGTCATCGGACAGATCGTCGATGGCTGCCGACGACGTGGTCGACTCCTGATGTTCCTGTCGCAACGGCTCCTGCTGCTGGAGCTGGTGCTGGCGCTGCAGGGCTGCTTGCCCTTGCAGGAGACTCTCCAGTCGATCAGCAAATTTCTTCAAGGTTCCGGAAATCGCGTACGTCGACGAAGCAAGCTGCTTGCGAAGCATCAAGGTCATGAGTTGCCGCTGCGCCTTTGGCAACGCGTAGAGGAATGGCCGCCGAAGATATTCCGAAACGAGCGCGTAGAGCTCGTGCTCGGCATCCGAAGGCGTGAACTCCTGGCGAATGGCGTAACGGTTCGTGAACCGGATGTACTGGATAACTTGCCGCCGCAAGGTGCGCTTGCAGAACGGACTCAACCGGTCTTTGAGTTCAGCGAGCTTTTCGGCGTTATCCGCTCGGATGTAGCCATAGCGTTTTTTGAACGCCTTGAAGTCGCCGAAGACCTGATCGTCAACGACACTTGTTAGCCCATAGAGTTCGAGAAGCGAGTTTTGAAGTGGCGTGGCAGTCAGCAACACCTTTCGGAACCGAGCGGTCGCCCGTTTGATGGCGTTGGCAACCTTGTTTTTCTTCAGATAAACGTTTCGCAGCCGATGGGCTTCGTCAATCACGACGAGGTTCCAATCGACTTGTTGGATATACGCCTCCATCTTTGCAGCGAAGTCGTACGAGCAGATCACGATCGACTGGCTGTCGAATGGATTCAGATTTCCGGCCCTCGTTGCAGCCGTGAACGATTTGCGGTCCAGGATCACGGACGGCAGAAAAAACTTGTCGGCAAGCTCTTGCCGCCATTGCTTGCGAAGGTTTGCGGGCAAGATCACGAGGACGCGCCGCTTGCGTTCGGCCCATGTCTGCGCGATGAGAAGAGCGGCCTCGATTGTTTTGCCGAGCCCGACTTCGTCCGCAAGGATCACCCCCTGCGAAAGCGGGTTATCGAGCCCGAAGAGCGCAGCTTCGATCTGATGCGGATTAAGGTCGACCTGCGCGTCGGCCAACACGGCCGTGAGTTTTTCAGCGTTGTCCGACGGACAGCGACGCGTGAGCTCGTGGGCGATGAAGGAGGCGTGAAAGTCTGTGAGTTTCATGGTGGTGGCTGAACCAATCCGAAACAGTAGGAGAGGATTTCTCGAGCAAAGACAGATCACGTGCCCGGAACGTGACGTGTTGGCAACGACAAATCGCCCCGCCACGACGGACTATCCGACGGTCTCCAGAAGGTCGGTAACGATTAAGAGTTCCGAAGTGAAGGCTCGAATGTCGTGAAGCGTGGGCAGGTCAAGGAGGTGTGGCCACGACTCGTAGAGCGGACGATCGAGGCCCTCGTCGAGCGGTTCATTCGCCATTGGTGGCAAGTCAGTGAAATCCCAAAAGTCGTCGTGGCTCGTGCTCATGGCCGGAAAGGGATGTGCGATTCGATCGCGGATTCGATTCGCATGCCCGAACACGCGGTGAATCAGGTCTTGCTGCGGCTGAAGGTCATTTGCGTGTGCGAGCATATTTTTGCGGTCGCGCAGCGTCGTGCTCTCCAAGATTAGCCGAAGTGCCATGCGGCCGCCTTCGGGCACTTGGTTGGCTCGTAGTCGCTGCAACAGCTCTGCCACAAGAGGATCGCTTGCCGTCAGAAGCTGTGGGTGATCACCACGGCTAGCGGGTGCCAAGCTCGCAATGCGACGTAGCCCTGGATCCATAAGTGTCTCGTCGTCAGCGTCGGCCAGCTGCTGCCAACGGGAGTCGAAATTCAACGACTGCACTACGGCCTGCCGTTGGCGGTTCTCTCGGAGACGACTGAACAAATGCGGCAGGCGGTAGCAATACTCCGCAGCCAACTGCTCGCCGCGCAGTATCAGCATGAACAGATAGAGTCGGCCTGGCAGCCGAAGAAGATTGTCGGCTGTCAGTGTCCCTTGAAGCCTGTTCTCTCCCGCTGTAACCACCCAAAAAGGAGCCTCGCCATCCACTGGGAGCCGTGGCACTTCGTGCGGCCCATCGAGCGGTTCGCCGAACAACACAGGAAGCGGCGTATCGCCTAAGACACCCACATACGGCATTTGGAAGTCTTGTTCGTCAGGAGGCGCCGCCAGGCCATTCCCTGTCGCAACTGCTATTTGATGGTTCAGACGTGCGACCTGGAGGCTCTTCCAGTCAACGATTTCCGCACGCGCCGCATTGGCAGGTGATTTCGGAAGACTGCCGCAGAAACCAAAAGGATCCGTAAAGTCACCATCCTCATCGAGCGGCCCTCGCGGATCATGCAACGGCGTCGCGATGGCGTTCGCTGTGATCGTTCCAAATGCTCCGCGCAACATTGAGCCGTCATCGGTTGGCATTGAATTCCTTCCCGGGCGAGAGCAACGGACTAAACCTGTTCGTCTGCGTGCGGCCTGGCGTCATGCGTGGCTCAGCTTGATACAGAAGGGTCAACTACCGCCGCATTGCTGTTAGGATTGACTGGCGTACCGGCATGATCTCCGGCTCACGATAAGGCTGTCTGTTTGGCCCGACCAGGTTACCAGTTCCCCTCGTCGAGACGGAAGCCACCCCCCTTCTATGCGAACGGAGTCGTGGTGTGCTTTCGCTAGTCAGCACGCATGTTTTCCAATCCAGTGTTCCGTTCCGAAACTCAGGTGCCGGGCGGAAACGGATTCCCCCTCCGTCCAGCTATCCGAGCGGACAAGCTTGGAAAGTTGGCACTGCTCAGCCGTCGTGGTTTTGAACCACGGCACCGAGGGCCGCATGGTCGGGTTGGGTGTCGAAAGCCTGTGAAAAAATCGACCCAGAGCGCATGCTCCTCGGCGAGCTGCTCGATGTGGTTGCGATCGAGGCTACATGGGCTCGCTGCACTCATTCCGCTGGTTGGCGACCTCCGTGTCCTACATCCTCGCGGCTGATCGTACCCGCGATGCGCCGAGGCTGCCGCTGCGAGGCCGGCGGGTCGCGCGGCGGGTGAGCCCCGGCCCAAACTCGCGGCGGAGCCACTTGCCGACGGTGCGGTCCACCCGCCGCATCTGTTCGAGGATCAACTCGGAGTGGCCGAGCACCGCGTGCTGGCGGGGCTGCGCGTAGCGGACGTTCCCGATCCGGCAGCGGGTTGGCCGGCCGGTGAGCTCGTAGCCGAAGAGCTTGTTGATCCGGCGACAGGCCCAAAAATACCGCTGCCGCGCCGGTCGCCTGCCGCGGCCCGCCACGATCGCCGTGCGGATCTTGCGGAGCAGCCGGTTGACCGTGGTCTCCCGCGCGCGAAACTGCTCCGGGCCCAGGAAGTGGATCCCCAGGAAGTCGATCTCGCCAACCACCGGCAGCTCGTGGCCGCAGCCCGGCAGATCGAGGAGGCTTACGGCAGGCTCGCCGCCGCCGAGCCACGCGGCCTGCGTCTTCTCGGCCCGCAGCGACATGCCGAGCGATTCGAGGAGCTCCATCGCCGTGCCGAGGTCGGCGGCGAGGGCTGCCGGGGAGGCGGCCAGGATCGTGACGTCGTCGAGAGAGCGCAGAAATACGATGCCCGCCCGGTCGAAGGCCGTGAGAAACACGATGGCACGCGGGAGGCGCAGGGCGGCGAGGAGCGGCCCATGGCGGATCGCGTCGAAGAAGCTGGCGATGTCGAGCTTGGCCACCCAGGGCAGGCCGCCGTCGCGGACGAGCGATCGAAAGCGGACGAGCGCCGCCCGGCGATCGGCGCCGCGGCGGGTGGCGTCGGGCCGGCCGCCGTAGCAGGAGGCAGAGAGAGCGGGCTCCGCGCGGGCGTTCAGATAGGCGAGCGTGGCCCGCAGGCGGAGCCGGTCGCCGTGGGTGTGGGCGAGCAGGAGCCGCTCGTGATAAAGCAACACCCCTTCTGTAAATCCGGGTTTTTAGAGGTGGGTCATCTGGCTTCCATGGTCAGGTAGGCACGTTCGGTCTCCCAATCGTCACTGATCTCTGAGAGGATGGCGGAGGCGAGTCGCAGGAGCGAGGCCTCGTTCGGGAAGAGCGTTGCGACCCGCGTCCGTCGCTTGATCTCTTTGTTCAGCCGCTCGAGCCCGTTGGTCGTGCGAAGCCGTCGCCGATGGGCGGCGGGCACGCGGAGCACGGTGAGAGCCTCGGGGACGGTCTCCTCGAGCCAGGCGGCGAGTTGTGGGGCGGTCTTCTGGTAGCGGGTAACGATGTCGCGGAGCCGCCGCTCGGCCTCGGCAGGCTCATCCGCGTCGAAGACGCGGCGGAGGTCGCCTGCGACCTCCGCTCGCATGGCAACCTTCGGCACATGAGCCATCGCATTCTGCATGAGGTGGAACTGGCAGCGTTGCCACGGTACCCCGGCGAGGACAGCCTGTCGGGCGGCCTTGAGTCCTGCGTGATCGTCGCTGACGACGAGTTTGACGCCGTGCATGCCGCGGGCAATGAGGCTGTCGAGGAACTTCCGCCAGTGCGTCTCCGCCTCGGAGAGCTGCACGCTGCAGCCGAGGATGCTTCGCTTGCCGTCGGGTCCGATCCCAATGGCCGTGAGGAGGGCGCACGGCACGATCGCCCCGTCGTGGCGGATCTTTTCGTAGCGGGCATCGAGGATGAGGTAGGTGATCTCGCCGATTGACCGGTTCCGCCAGGCACCGAGTTGCTCGTCGAGCTCAGCCGCTGCGCGGCTTACCTGCGTCGAGGTGATGTCGAGGCCGCAGAGTTCCTCGACGACGGTCGTGACCTTTCGGGTACTCACGCCCTGTACGTACATCTCGGCAACGGCGAGGGTCAGAGCCCGTTCGCTGCGGACGCCTCGCTCCAGAGCCCGGGGGTAGAACGGCCGCCCGTTCTCGTCGCAGTAACCACGGGTCTGCGGGATCCGCAGGTCCACCCGGCCGACGCGGGTCTTGAGAATCTTCGGCTTGAATCCGTTGGCGTAGCCTTGACGGTCGGCAGTTCTCTGATGAGACTCCGCTTGGAGCACCTGCTCGCGCTCGATCTGCATGGCGTGATTCATGAGCGTGGCGAGGGCAGAGGCCATGGCGGCTGGGCCGTGCTCGATGAGCAAGGCGGTGAGGTCGTCGATCGCCGGACATTCATCTTGGTGGGTCATCGCAGGTTCCTTCTTGGTGGAGTAAGACACTTCCAAGAAAACCTCGATGACCCACCTCTTCAACTCGGGCCGCTGGCGGGTGCCCGCCCTCGTCTCGCTACGCTCGACTCGGACGGGCACCCACCAGCGATTTACAGAACGAATGTTGCACTAACCCGCTCGTCGGGCTCGATCAGGCACTACTGGCCATGCAAGCCGTCTACGGTCGAGACCTCTGTCGTCAGTTTTCTGCGTGAGACTTCGGCAGGATCGGCGGAGTCGTTGGAGAGAAAGCGCATCACCAGGAACTGGTGGAACCTGGCACGCAATCGTTACGAGTTAGTGACCTCGCAGTACGTGATCGATGAGGCGGCCAAAGGCAGCGCTGCACTTGCCGCTGAGCGACTTCGACATCTCGCAGGGATTCCGCTCGTACCGCTGAGCGATCGGATGGATGAAGTGGCGGCTCGGATCATGCAGCAAGCCATACTGCCCCCGGACGCCATCGTCGATGCCCTGCACATTGCTTGCGCGGCAGTCAGCTGCGTAGACTATCTCGTGACGTGGAACTGCTCGCACATAGCCAATCCGATGATTCTTCCGCGGGTGTTTCGCACGCTGGATGACTTCGGTCTCCCGTTTCCCGTGATCTGCACGCCTGAGGACATGTTCACCGAGGAACACGATGAAGCAGCCTCCTGATCCCATCATCGAAGAGATTCACGAAACTCGCCGCGAGATAGCGCGGCGTTTCGGTGGAGATGTCCACCGGATTTCCGAGGATGCTCGGCGGCGGCAGAGCGAGGAGGGACGGCCTCTCTGGCAACCGCCAAAGGCAGGCCAGGAGTTGGATCAGACTGCCGACAGCCATCGCAAAGCGTGACTCTGGCCTGCCGAGGAAATCCTGATCCAGACGATATGAAGGTTTACTGCCGCACGGGCGCACGTCCGCGATGGCCCCGACCTCCATCTCGTACATCCTCGCCGCTGATCGTACCCGCCATACGCCGAGGCCGCGGCTGCGGGGCTGCACGTAGCGGACCTTCCCGATCCGGCAGCGGGTGGGCCGGCCGGTGAGCTCGTAGCCGAAGAGCTCGTTGATCCGGCGACAGGCCCGGAAATACCGCTGCCGCGCCGGTCGCTTGCCGCGGCCCGTCACGATCGCCGTGCGGATCCTGCGGAGCAGCCGGTTGACGGTGGTCTCCCGCGCCCGAAACCGCTCCGGGCCCAGAAAGTGGATCCCCAGGAAGTCGATCTCTCCGGCCACCGGGCCTGCCAATACCAAGCGAGATACCCGCCCACCTCCCGCTCCAAGCGGCGGCTCGGCACGTGCTGCCGCAGGGCGGCGAGGAGCGGCCCATGGGGGATCGCGTCGAAGAAGCTCGCGATGTCGAGCTTGGCCACCCAGGGCAGGCCGCCGTCGCGGACGAGCGAGCGGAAGCGCACCAGGGCCGCGCGGCGATCGGTGCCGCGGCGGGTGGCGTCGGGCCGGCCGCCGTAGCAGGAGGCGGAGAGAGCGGGCTCCACGCGGGCGTTGAGATAGGCGAGCGTGGCCCGCAGGCGGAGCCGGTCGCTGGGGGTGTGGGCGAGCAGGAGCCGCTCGTCGGGCTCGATCAGGCCGGCGATGCCGCGGGCGTGGAAGACGGGCGTGACGGGGCGGATGCGGGCAGTGAGCTTGTGGCGGGCCGGGCGCTGTAGCCGGGGTGCGGGGCTGATCAGGGAGAGAGGAGGAGCCGGCTTGGCCCCGCGCGGGCCTGGGCGGAATCCCGGGGGGAAGGACTTATCGCATGAATGTACGGGCGTATACTCCTCGAAGCCCGACTGAAAAACCCAGAACGTTACGGATCAAGCCATGAACGAATCCGAGTCCTCAGCCGCCGCCCGCGACGACCTTCTCGCCAAGGTGCTGGCGTTGCCGCCGGCAGACCGTGAGTTCATCGCCGAGCGAATCGACGAAACGCTCGACCGAGAGGCGGGATTCTCACAAAGCCCGTTCGCATCGCCCGAGTTGGCTCAGGCCTGGGCGGAGGAGGTGGATCGACGGATCGACATGATCGACAAAGGCCTCGTGAAGCCGCTGCCCGCCGATGTCGCGCTCCGCGAGGCACGTGAGCACCTCGAGCGCCGGAGGGCCGGACGAGCAGCGTCGTGAGTTTCACGATTACGCCGGCCGCTTTACTGGATCGACCGCATCCCGCAGTGACATGCCGGACCGCTGGGCTCGAGACCGGAAGACGCGTCCGTTGCGGGCCAGTTCCAGGCAGTGGAACGGCGGCCCCTGCCACAACAGCCCGGAAAGCAGCACGTTCGTGTCGAACACCGCTACGATCGGCACGAGCGACTCTCGTGGATCAAGTCACTGACGCATCGTTCACGGTCCTCGTCCGAAAGCGACTCCATGCCATACCTCGCGATTCGCAGGCAGACCGAATGGCAGTGGCCAGTGCACCGGCTCGAGCCGGTGTCCCGCTGACCAGGCCCTTGACTTTACCAAGCTCGCCGATCAGCCAACCACCGTGACCAAGGCCGTCCGCAGGCTTCGGCCGAACCCCTGCGCTGAGTATGAGCTCCGGGTGGGCAGAATCCGAGTGCTGTACAATGTGGCTGTCGAACGTTCCGAAGTGATCCTGCTCCTGATCGGCGTCAAGAGCGGCAACCAGCTGATCGTGGAAGGCGAGGAGTGTCATGGGCATCGAAGTGATTTCCGTCAGTCGCCTGCAGAGTGAGGCGATGGATGTTAAAGAATAGTCCGGCCAATGGCACTCCCGCAACCATGTCGAAAGGCATTTCCGGACCGATGGGCGGCTGGTGAGGCTGGTACCGCGTTTTCTGGCA
>Ga0194129_10009224_pt1 | contig 11142 bp, 10 predicted proteins | sample TA2KigCa35mmetaG_FD_150862 | JGI IMG/M metagenome (GOLD analysis project Ga0194129, IMG submission 150862) | Freshwater microbial communities from Lake Tanganyika, Tanzania - TA2015038 Kigoma Deep Cast 35m | ecosystem: Environmental > Aquatic > Freshwater > Lake | place: Tanzania: Lake... | reverse complement strand
CTTTTTTAATTTTGTAGCTGAAGGATTCGAAGCGGAACGATGCAAGAGATAAATACCCGCTCCCTTTTAGTGGGCTTTTTAAGAGGCTGGTCCGATATATTTTTTCCTAAACTGCAAAGACTGATAGAGGACCAAAGTTATAAGATTTGATACGTCTTCTTGGAGTTTCATTTTATAATTCATCCCATCGTCAAACGGCCAATAACTTGCGCACCATGAACGAACTTCATGGCCGTTTGAACCTCTTAAAAAGCCCACTTAAAGGGAGCGGGTATGAGGGATACCTGAGCATTTTTCAGTGAAGGGGAATCGACGCAGCCTCCTGGCCTGCAAAGACCTGGCTGAAATTACTTTTACGTTACTTTTTTTATTACACCCAAGAACAATTCCAACTGACCGGTTTTCCATTTTGATACGGCATAATTCCGTGAAATTGTGTCTCGGTGTGATTAAATAGTAACGGGATAAAATATTTATCCCCTTCCCACATAGGAATTTCCATCTTAAGAAACCGTTCAATTTCAATCCACTCCAGCGTTCCTTCGGAATTTTTTGTAAAAGGGGCTCCTTCAAACTTCGTAATCACAAATATAAATCCCAGCCAATCCTCTCCATTTTTTCCAAATCCGGGCCAACTGACTGTTCCTCGCAATTTCATTTCAGTGCAATAAATGCCGGCCTCTTCTAAGATCTCTCTTCTCATGCTTGAAACGATATCTTCATCGGATTCAATCTTACCGCCTAAACCGTTATATTTTCCATGGTGTTCGTCTCCCGGTCGCGAATTTCGATGAATCAATAGGATCTTTTTTTGATCTGGAGAAAGAATATAACCAAGTGTTCCGAGAATGGGTTGATAGGGCATTAACAACTTCCTTTTAAAAGTTTAGATCTAGCAAATTTGAGGAGAAGAGAAAATAAAGAAAGTAAAAGAAGAAGATCTTAGCGTCAAAACATTAGCCATTGAGAATTTGGAAAAGTCTTCGTCAATACTAAATCCCCCCAGTTTAAATATATTAATTTTTCCTCCACCTACCCTCGCCTTGGGAGGAATTTAAGAGTATGCTCTGGACCATGAGTACGTTCGACCATTCCAAAAACAAAAAGCAAGAAAGTCATGACACCGTTCCGCCTCCCAATCTGATCTCATTCATGTTGAAGAGGTGGAAGCCTAAACCCGTTAAAAGGATGGCCCCCCTTAAAAATGCGGACTATTTTCATGCAAGGCGCAGAGCCCTCTCAGCTAAATTCCCAGGCGAGTGGTTGATTATCCCCACAGGCCATTTGAAAGTAAGATCCAATGATCAGCATTATAAGTTTAGAGCCAACTCTGATTTCTTTTATCTCACAGGTAATTTGGAACCGGACTGCGTTTTAATCCTAGCGCCTGAATCCAAAAGCCACAAAGATATTCTCTTCGTTGAACCCAATCCCGGAAAGACGGATGCCACTTTTTTCACCGATCGGGTTAAAGGAGAACTCTGGGAAGGAGCTCGACTTGGAGTTTTGGAAAGTCGAGAGCTTTATAAGATCTCCGACTGCCGATCTTTGAATGAATTGGAATCTTTTATCTTAGCAACCGTGAAAAGCACGGGAAAACCCATTCGTACCCTTCGCCAAATTTCAGAAAAGCTTGAGAAATGGTTACCACTTGAAGCTAGTGAACAAACTGAAAAAGATAAATTCCTTGCCGCAACTCTGGCAGAGATGCGCTTAATCAAAGATAAGGCAGAATTAAAGGAACTATCCGTAGTGATCGATGCTACCCAAAGAGGTTTTGAAGATGTCATTGCCCGTTTAAAAACTGCAAAAACGGAAAGAGAGCTCGAAGGTGTTTTCTTTACCCGTGCGCGAATCGAGGGCAACGATGTCGGCTATGCCTCGATTGTAGCTTCTGGAGCACATGCCTGTACTTTGCATTGGAATAAAAATACTGGAAAGATCCAAAAAGGGGATCTTTTACTTCTAGATGCAGGTATTGAAGGAAACTCGCTCTACACGGCAGACGTCACTCGAACTCTACCCATCAGCGGAAAGTTCACTAAAGAGCAATTAGAAATTTACGAATTGGTTCTTTCCGCCCAAAAAGCGGGTCTAAAAGAGGTTAAACCTGGAAATGATTTTATGGCACCTAATCAGGCGGCCATGGAAGTCCTGGCAGAAGGGCTAGAAGCGTTGGGGATTTTACCCTGTTCGGCCAAAGAGGCTCTAAAAGATGAAAATCAATTCTACAAACGATACTCGCTTCATAATGTAAGCCATATGTTAGGAATCGACGTCCATGATTGCGCTCAGGCGAGAGCAGAAAATTATAAATACGGAAAGCTGTTACGAGGCATGGTTTTAACTGTTGAGCCGGGACTGTATTTTCAAACAGATGATCTTACCGTACCTGCTAAATACCGCGGAATAGGTATTCGCATTGAAGACGACATCGTAGTGACTGAAAGAAGCTATAAAAATCTTTCGGGCAAGATTCCTTCGGAAGCTAAAGAGATCGAAAAGTGGATGAAATCTATTTGGGATAGTTCGAAAAAGAGGAAATAAAAAAAGGCGGGTAACATTTCGTTACCCGCCTTTAACAAGATAAAATTCACTAACTATTAGTAGTACCAACCATAGTAACAGTTGTTCCAATAATAGTTCCAGTTATAGTTATAACGATAGGAATAACCATAGTTGAAGTATCCTGGATTGTAGAACGGACGATTCCAGTTGTAGTAATAAGGACTGTAGCCACCCCAGGAATTCCATCGGTAGCTGTATCCATACCAACGATACCACCAAGCTTCAGTGGAGCTGTCTTTATCCAATTCTTTGTTAGAGAGTTTAAACTCAGCTACTTTATTTAATGGATTTTCGATTTCACTGATTGTGGAATCTAACCCCTTAGTAGCAGCTTTAGCTGTAATTGCATTGTTTAGTTTGTTAACACGGAACACTTCAACTAGTTTAGTCTCCGGATTAACTTTTACCATCATCGCTTTCGGAGCGACTTTGGCAGCTTCGTTAGCTTCGTTATCTAATTGATCAGCAACAACATTTGAAGCAACGACAAAAGCCATTGCAACAACTGCTGCTTGTAGCCCTTTCAACATTTTCATATTTACCTCCAAATTAAAGAACTCTGGGAAGAGGACGACCTCTCTTTCGAGCCCCCTTTAGCTTTATCTCACTTGCCGTTCCTTACTACTGCTAAACAGAGAGATCCATAAAATTTTTCATGATCGGTTCATTTTTTTCCCGTCCCCCCCAAAAAAACCAACCTCGGAAACTCGGATTTACTTTCTCTAATTATCCGTTTTCATTAAGATTACTTCGTTTTTTGGCTTATGTGACAAACTTTGCCTCTGGACAGAACCTACAAATCCCCTATATTGCGGCCAATTTACCAGAAAACTCAGGAATAGCTCATGATGAAACAGATAGTTCAATGGCTCGTAGTGGGATTAATTCTCTCCTGTGGGGGCAATAAAGCAAGTTACGACAGTGATAACCCAAACAATTACCCTTATGAAAGTGGCCCCTCAATCATATCTAAAGCCTCATTTCAGATAGGTTCGATTCAAAGAAGTTTTGTCCATCAACACAACGTAAGTTGTATTAATGATAAAAATCGAAATGAAACAGTGATTTTATTTAACGATGAAACTAGCGGATCGACATTATCGGTTCGAATGGCTCAAATCGACCTCAGCGATTCTTTTGGCTCAAGAAGCTACAATGTTGTTGCAAATCCTGGCGAAGACAGTTTCATTTTGGCTATCAATTCCGACAAGGTGAATGGCGTTTTTCGACTTCAAGCCAACTCTTCGGCCAATTACGTTCCTAATTGCCAAATCAATTACACGCTCGACTCCTGGCAAATGAATGCAAGTTTTCGTTGCTACTCTATGACCAGCCGATCAGGCCAGATTCAAGAAGCCCAAGGAGAGTGGAGTTGCAAAATCCAGTCGGAGGATCAGTGGCAGTGGTAAGTCGATATTTAAATTTAGCTTGTACTCATCTGTCTTTGTTACTTCTGTGTCTTGCTTTTTCGACCTCAACCTTACAAGCTGCCAGTGTTTTAGAAAATCTTGTTGAGTTGAGAAGGTTTTTTGGATTGACCCAATACCAATACCGTCCTGAACTTACTCAATTAAAAATAGCCGTTATTGACAATGGCTTTGAAGGCTTTGATTCAAATAAAAATCAACTTCCCGCTTCGGCAGAATTGGTTTCTGCTTATCCCAAAGAGATGATCACCAAATTTAACTTAGGTGACCCTGAATATGTCCAAGCCCCCTTACCCACAGAGCACGGAAAAATCATGGCACAAATTGTCTGGGGAATCACTGGAGCTAATCCTCAGGGGCCCAAATTTTACTTACTCAACGCCAATGGGATCACCAACTTTAGAAGAGCGGTCCGCTACGCTATCGAACAAAAAGTGGACTTAATTTTATATAGCCAGAATCGTGAATGTTGCGGGAATTTCGATGGTGGTGGATTTATTAACGCCATTGTCAACCAAGCCACACAGGCAGGGATTCTTTGGATCAATGCAGCTGGAAACTATGGGGGACATGTCTTTAATAGCTCCGTACAATCAGTAGGAGCCGATGGGATTTTGAACTTTAAGCTTGCCAGAGAATTAAGGCTTCGAAGCCGTTTAGACGAAAACAAAGCCCAGATTATTTTGTCCTGGGGAGCCAGCGGTGCAGAAGAAGACTCCGGAACAGATCAGGATCTGGATCTTTATGTTTATGATAAAAATAACCAAGTGGTCGCAAAGAGCGAACTCAAACAGGTCTTAAACAAAGATTCTCTAGCTGAAGGAGAAACATTTCTTGCTCGCGAGAGAATTGTTTATGAATTCTCTAAAAATCCAAACGGCTATTACCGAATTGTAGTGAAATCCAAAAATAGAAACTTAAATCTGAATCAACAGATCAGAATTATTGTTATCCCAGAAAGACCCCCTATCCAGGATAACGAGAAACAAAAAATGGTCGATGCCATCGAGTTCTTAGATGCGACTAAAGGACAAGAGATCATGGTTCCGGCAGATAATCCTAATGTGATCACAGTTGGCGACTTAAGCTCTTTCTCCGCCCAAGGCCCAACCATGGACGGCAGAGTTAAGCCGGAAGTTATTCTAGAAAATTCGATTGCCAATTTTTCAAACGGTCAATCTTCGTCTGGCACCTCAAATGCTGCCGCCTATTTCACTGGTATTGTCGCTATCTTAAAATCCTATGCCCCACATCTTAATCGAGAAAGAATCATCGGGTTTCCTAAAAAGCGTCCTGCTGTTTTAGGATCCACTATTCGAAAAGTTTCTTTCAAAGAGATAGTCGCCCAACATGGGTTGATTTTTAACAGCCTGGAACAAATGCTTGATGAAAGCCCTATTCTTGCCGGACGATACACTGACGGACGTTACGTCATCGGAATTTCAAAACCTCCTTCTGAAATCCTAACTGAGCTTTGCAGCAGAAACTCGTCTTCAAACGAAACTGTGGAATACTACCTTCGATGGGCGGGGAATTACGATCGAAACGGTCGTCCCGGAGCAACCACCCTACAGTGTTATTCGAGAAGAGTTCCTACTCAAGAAAACGACTATTCGCGTTATCCTTGGGAACAATATGGAGGAGAAAAAACTTCTTATATTGAAATTAGACAGGTTTTTTACTCCGGTGCTCATCTCCCAAGTCAAGGTGTGTGGCAAACTCCCTCGACTGAAAACCTATATCGCCACTAAAAAGACCGACTCTGCGCAGCGGCGCTTTTAGTTCATAAAGGCTATAATAAGGGTTCGATTTTTAACTTCGTAAACATACCCTATGGCCGCTAAAACAAAATTACTTTTTGCCCTGTGCTCGTCTCTTTTTTTATTCTCGTTGAAAAGTTCATGTGAAGATTCTCAGGTAAGATCCGTTAAATTTCATAATAAAATAAAACTTGCCAAAGATATCAAGAAGAACAAGCCGATTCTTAGCAAAGAAGATCAGATCATTTCTTTTGAAAATCAAAGCTATCGCCTAGTGAGAAGAGCCAACCAGCCCTTATCAGCTCAAAACCTGGAAACAGGTAAAATGGGAGTTATTACTGGAATTCTTGTTGTAAAACTAAAAAAGACTGCCGATTTTTCAGCTTTCACACGTAATCTCGGTTTTGATATTAACTACTCAGCTCCTCAAATTCACACCCTTTTTCTAAAATTCAAAAACTTTAATCATCCTCTTTTAGATCTGGCGATACTACGTGAAAATCCCGACGTAGAACTAGCCGAAATTGAAGTCATTGAATCCAAGGTAAAAACTAAGTGAAATTAGGCTTTAAATCTCAACTTATCGATTTCATTATCAGTGGAATTGTTGCTTTGCTGCTGCTCTCTTGTGGTTCAAAAAACAGCTCCGAAACCAGCTCAGAGAATCCCCTCTTCAGCCAACAATGGCATTTAGTGAACACCGGTCAGAAATCGTTTTCACAAAATGGTGGAACCAGCGGAGAGGATCTTCAACTCTCAAGCACTATTGCTGCCGGATTAACAGGATCTGGAATTAAAATTGCTGTCTCCGACTCCGGCACACAAACGGCTCACGAGGATCTTCAGGGAAATATTTTAACCGGTTCCACAAGAGACTATAAGCTTGCAAGTCCGTGGCTTGGGGATCCCACTCCATCGTTTGCTCAAGTTTCTGCCGATGCTTCTCTAGCTCATGGAACGGCGGTTGCAGGCATTATTGGGGCACTCGCAAATAATGGGAAGGGAGGAAAAGGGGTTGCGCCCCAAGCCTCTTTAGTTCCATTTCGTTTTACCGACTCCGACCAGACCACTGCAATGCTGGTCGATCAAGCGACCGGGAATTTTCATATTTTTAATTACAGTTATGGCTTTCCATCGTGCCAATATTTTCCAATTAACACCTCTCTAAAATCTCAAATGGAAATTGGAGCTACCCCGGGAGATGGCAGCAAAGGAACGGTCTATGTAAAAGCGGCAGGAAACGAATTTGTCGGATCTTTGGGAGATTGTAATTCATCACAGTCGAATTTTGACTACTTAGGAAACTCTAACTTTGATGGAATAAATACTTTAAAAGAAACCCTTGTAGTAGCGGCCCTACGGGCCACAGGAGTCGTTAGCAGTTACTCCTCACCCGGAGCCAATATCTGGGTGAGCGCACCTGGAGGACAATTCGGAACAACTTCTCCTGCCATCGTCACCACCGATTACCAAGGGTGTGAGTCCGGGTATTCAACGTCTTCAAGTACTAAAAATGACTTTGAGTCGGGTAAAGACTCTTTAAATTCAAGTTGCAACTATACAAGTACAATGAATGGAACATCTTCCGCAGCCCCCAATACGTCCGGAGCTATCGCCCTAATGCTAGAAGCCAATCCTCTTTTAACTTGGCGCGATATCAAATTCATCTTAGCGAAAACTGCTAGAAGAGTGGATCCAACTTCAGGAAATTCGAATCATCCAGCAGGCGCCGCCTTCGATTTAGAAGGCCATGTCTACCAACAGGGTTGGGTTCAAAATAACGCCAACATCTATTTTCACAATCGTTATGGTTTTGGCGCAGTCGATATTGATGCCGCAGTTACCCTGGCCCAAAATTCCTACACACTGTTGGGCTCCCCTCTCAATAGCGAAGTCACAAGTAAAGATGAATTAAATCTTTCAATTCCAGATAAGTCTGCAGTAGGAGTCATATCAAGTCTCTCTATAAAAGATAATTTGAAAATCGAGTCGGTAGAGATCACTTTTTCAATCACTCACCCTGCAACTAGTGATCTTGGATTGGAACTAACTTCTCCTCAAGGCACAAAAAGCATTTTGATGAATATCAACAGCGGAATCATACAGCGCAATTTCAGCGATACGCATTTTATTACTAATGCATTCCTCGAAGAGATGTCGTTAGGATCTTGGACTTTGAAAGTCATTGATGGCGGTCAAGATGATACAGGAACATTAGATAAATGGTCTATTAAAGTTAATGGCCGAGCGGTTTCATTACAAAATAAAAGAGGCGACCTCATCACAAGGTCGCCACCTTTCTCTATTTTTCAAATCCTTTTAGAGACTATTTTACCCTCTCGTAAACCGCGGTTCCTGGAATACGAACTTGCTGCGGCTTTTTAGTCCATCTGGAAAAGCTCTCTCTTCCCCACTTGGCTTGTGAAAGATCCAAGTCTCTATCCAAAGTCATGAAATCTTTTCCTTCAAGGACGGTCGATTGCCAAGCCCCTTTGACTAGGGCCGTAACTCTGAGCTTACCCTTTTGCATAATCTCTCGATCTTTACGGTTCACTCCATAGATGGAATTGTCATGAGTTAGTTGCTCGTCGGTTAAATAATCCCAGAACCCCATCCCCTCAGGCATCGACCAATCCCCCAAGCCAAAATTAAGGGTAGACCGAAATTCCACTTGATCGCTGTCACTCAATAGAGCGCCAAGCCCAGTCATAAATTGATCCCCCACAGGCCCCAACCCCACAACACAAGAGAGCAGATTAACTTTTAAATTTGAGGCAAATGAGGCTTTAGCCTGAGTCGCTTGGTTAAGAGCCAATTTCCATTGTCTTAGTCCCGAAGTACAAGGAACGGCTCCGCCAGACTCTGAATATTCTCTTATGCTCAAAATATCTTTTTTAGAAATCGGCGAATAATATTGATCATAATTGGTCTTATCCTCGCCATTAGCAGCGGCATTCCACTGCCAACATTCGAAGCTATTCTTGAAACTCTCATTCATCGGAAACCACATTGCCCCTGGCAATCCGTGAGCATTAATATTTAAAACACCGATTTTTTCTCCCCGAACCAAGCTAATTTCGGCTGATTTTATTAGAAGCTCCTCAAGCGTTGAGAAAAAAATCGTAATTGACCGATCATCATTTTCAACAACCAAAGGAGTTTTATTATCTGCTTCAGCAGGAAGAATATAAGGAGTCCATGCGTTGTCTTTTTCATAGGGATGCACAGAATTATCGTGTCGATGAAATTTACCAATGCCGATTTCCGCCGCATGAATCACTAGATCCGCATTGGCTGTATTGGCGATCCCTACAAATAGACAAACAAACACGATGAAATAACGCATGATGCTCCCTTGGTTAATTTTAGTTTTTAATGAATAACCGTGAAATCAGTCTATTCAGTTAATGCCAGCTCGACAACAAAGAACTTATCGAGCAATTTTTCAAAGTTTACTTTATAATTAGAAGAGTTACCCTTTCTCTGATTTACCTCTAATTGACCATGAATCGAAGTCACCTAATTCTTATCATGCTGTGCTTAAAACCCCTGTTTTTACAGGCCAAAACTACCTTAACTTGGGAACAGTGTGTCAATCGGGTCACCACCCAAAATCCCGAATTGAACTCAACTGAGGAGGCTATTTTTTCGGCACAAGCTAAGAAACGAGCCTCTTGGAGTGGATTCTTGCCTCAGTTAAGTGCTAATGCCGGTGTCATAAGAAACAACTTAGGTGTGACTTCGGCCGGACTTAACGCTAATCGCGATCAATTTTCGGTTGGGGTTGAGGCCAGCGAAAATATTTTTTCCGGTTTTAAAGATTTTTACCGCATTGCTAAAGCCGACAGAGAAATCAACCTTTCTCGGGCTAACCAAAAAGCAACTCGGGCTAAACTCAGCAGCGATCTAAAAACCCACTTTGCCAACCTCCTATTCAATCAGGAACAAGCTGTTTTAGTTGCTTCTATCATCAAGCGACGACAAGATAACATGCGCATGGTGAAACTGCGGTACGAAGGAGGCAGAGAAAATAAAGGTTCGTTTCTTTTTAGCAAAGCTTCTTTAGAACAAGCTCTTTTTGAAAAGCAGCAGATTGAAAGGGCAACCGAAGTTTCAAAAGCAAATTTAGCAAGAGTTTTGGGAGGGGCTCAAGACCTCGATTTTGAGATTTCGGGTGCGTTATCTTGGTCAGAGGCCGATAAGTCGATGCAACTCAAAAATCTCGTTTCACAGACGCCAGAACACCAACAGGCAGAAGCCCAATGGGCTGTTGCCGAGGCTGACAAATTTATTGCTCGAGGAGATTTTTTCCCGGATGTCTCATTGAACGGTTCTTATTTCAAGATTGGAGCCAATTTTCCACCGCATGAACCTCGATGGTCTGTCGGAGTGTCAATATCCCTTCCCTTCTTCCCTGGTGGACAAAATATTTTTAACTACCAAAGTGCAAGTGCCGAAGCTAATCGAAATGATTTTCTGAGAACCAATACAGATAATCAGATTCTAGCGAAACTTCAGCAGGCTCATGCGACTTTCATTGATGCTATCGGGTTACAAAATGTAGCGGAAAGATTTTTGGTGGCTAGTGAGGCGAGAGCCATTATCTCTCGCGGAAAATACCAAAATGGTTTGATGACCTTTGAGGATTGGGATTTAATTGAAACTGATCTTATTAATCGACAAAAAACTGAACTTCAGACAAGAAGAGATGTCGTTCTAGCTGAAGCGGCTTTTGAACAAGCCCAAGGAAAGAGTGTTTTTCCATGAAAACAACACGAAAAACAATGATTCCGTTTGCGATCTTAGGTGTGATTATTCTCTTTGGTATCATTTTTTATTTTTCTCGAAATGAAAAAAGAGAAATCATCTACCAAGAAGTCTCCGTTACCAAAGGGCCTATAAAAAATACTATTTTGAGTAGTGGTGTAGTTCAGCCCGAAAATAGACTCGAAGTGAAAGCCCCCATTGCCGGCAGAATTGAAAAAATCCTAGTAGACGAAGGACAGCTTGTAAAAAAAGGGCAGGTTTTGGCTTGGATGAGCTCTTCCGAAAGGGCGGCTCTTCTTGACACAGCTAAGACAAAAGGCAAAGAAGAGTGGGCTTACTGGGAAGAGGCCTACAAAGCCACACCCTTGATGGCCCCTATTTCTGGACAGATCATTCTGAGAAGTGTCGAGCCCGGGCAAACGATTACTATTCAGGATGCTCTCATCGTGATGTCGGATAGACTCTGTGTGAAAGCCCAAGTCGATGAAACCGATATCGCTCAAGTGAAACTCAATCAGAAGGTGGAAGTCACTCTTGATGCCTATGCAGAACATCCAATGGAAGGTACTGTAGTACATATTGCGTATGAATCTAAGACAGTGAATAACGTTACTACTTAT
>Ga0194129_10009223_pt1 | contig 11142 bp, 11 predicted proteins | sample TA2KigCa35mmetaG_FD_150862 | JGI IMG/M metagenome (GOLD analysis project Ga0194129, IMG submission 150862) | Freshwater microbial communities from Lake Tanganyika, Tanzania - TA2015038 Kigoma Deep Cast 35m | ecosystem: Environmental > Aquatic > Freshwater > Lake | place: Tanzania: Lake... | reverse complement strand
ATGCAGGCAGCAGGAACTCAATTCAAGAGCACTAGCGAGGTGGAGGTGCTCTTACGGGGTTATCGTCGATGGGGCAAAGGACTTTTTCCAAAACTTCGGGGCATGTACGCCATTGCCTTTTGGGATTCTTCGGAGAAGACTCTCATTTTGATAAGGGATCCTTTAGGTAAGAAACCCCTCTATTGGTTTAGAGGAGAAAATGGTTTTGGTTTTGCTTCGGAGATTAAAGCACTATGGCGCCTCATTCCTTTTGATAGGGCCCATTTAAATCGAGAGGCCCTGGTCGACTACTTGGTCTCAGATAGTGTTCCAACACCGAGATCAATCGACGATCGAATTCGAAAGGTTAAACCAGGGACAATCCTAGAAATTGGGACTGAGGAGGTTTCAGAAACTTGTTTTTGGCCTTCAAAAATCTCAATTCGATCTTCAAAAAAGCTTGAAATTGCTGACGCTTTCCACTTGCACTTGAAAAAATCGGTACAGCGTCGATTGCAATCCGAAGTCCCTGTTGGGATCTTTCTCTCATCGGGACTAGATTCCAGAGCGGTGGCTTCTACGGTTTCTAAATGCATAGACCAGAGAATTCCCTCGTACACGTTGCAGTTTTCGGGCACCTATGATGAGTCAAAAAAAGCAAAAGAGATTTCTAGAGATTACGGTTTTGAACACAACGTAGTTGCAAGCACAGACGAAGATCTTGCTGAGATATGGCAAGTAGCTAAAAATCTAGTCGACGAACCTCTGAACGATCCAGCTGTTCTTCCCATGATGCTTTTAAGTCGGGCCGCTGGAAGATCAGTAAAAGTAGCTATTACTGGCGATGGAGGCGACGAACTATTCATGGGATATCCACATTTCCGTTTGCACCGAATGCCTATGGTGGGTTCGGGCCTAGTGGCTTCAGTATTGAAACCATTTCTTAAGTCTTGGCCAGACAATGGAGAGTACTTTGGACTTGGATTCCGACTGCAGAGACTCAGCCGTGGACTTGGCGTGAATGGCATCCCCAATCGTGATTTAGCATGGAGAGGTGGATTCAAATGGGATAGTGTGGAAACATTCCTTAAAGAGGACTTCTTCGAAAATATCAAAATAGAGCAGTCTTTAAGGGAGCTCGGGCGAGAATTCTTCAACTCTTCCTTTGGCGATACGAACGAAGCGCGCCTTAGTTGGTGGTACTTTCGAACGTATCTTATGGATACAGTCCTAGTTAAGGTGGATCGAGCCTCCATGGCGTTTGGTGTCGAGTGTCGTTCACCATTGCTTGATATTGACCTAGTTGAAGCTGTCCTTAACTGGCGAAGTGAAAAGGTTCTCAATGCATTTCCACGTAAGAAATTGCTCGAACTGTCGATTGTTAAGAATGGATTTAGCCCTCCAGCGAAGGGCAAGAAGCACGGTATGGGAGTGCCCGTAGTGAGACTTCTAAGAACTGTCCTCAAGGATGAATTCAAGGCTCTAACTAATTTGGAATTGATTGAAAGTCAAGGAATATTCGCGATCGACCAGGTTGAGAAACTCCGCCATCAACTTCTCGAGGGCAGGCAAGAGGTAAGAAAGGAAGCGTGGGCAATATTTGTTTTCCAGGCATGGATGCAGAAATTCGGAGATAGACTTGGCAAAGACTACTAAATCCAAGAAAGATAAGATGACTAAGTTAGCGGCCGTTCAGACTAGCGTCGTTATACCCATGTTAAATGAAGAAGAAAGCATTGTCCCTCTTTTGGAAGAGATCCGATCTGCTTTTCAAAGTGTGAAAAACCCACGATTTGAAGTGATAGTCGTTAACGATGGATCGACAGACTCTTCGGCCGAAAAAGTGAAGACATATTCCAAGAAACATCCGTTTGTGAAATTGGTTTCGCTACGTCGAAGATTTGGTCAAACTGCTGCAATGGCTGCTGGCATTGATAGATCGAGAGGAAAAATCATCGTCACTCTTGATGCAGATGGACAAAATGATCCGAAAGATATTCCTCAAATTCTTGCTAAAATGACTGAAGGGTTTGAGTGTGTTTCTGGCAGAAGATTTAACCGTAAGGATAAGTATTTATCGCGGAAGGCCCCATCGCTCATCGCCAATTGGTTAATCAGAAAGATCACAAGAATTGAGATAAATGATTTTGGATGCACCCTGAAAGCATATGACGGAGATCTCTTGCGCTCTATTCCCCTATATGGAGACATGCATCGACTTCTTCCATTCTATATATCTCTTGCGGGGGGGAGAATTGCAGAAGTTAACGTTAATCATAGAGCAAGAAAGTATGGAGTAAGTAAATACGGATTAGCTCGAACATTCAGAGTGATTAATGATTTACTTGTCGCGAAAGTGCAAGGAAGTTTCTTTAGTCGCCCAATGCACCTATTTGGAAATTTGGGATTTTTGCTGCTCTCTCTCGCAGCGATCTTTGCTTCGCTAGCCGCATATATGAAGTTGATTGGCGAACGAGATTTTATTGAGTCACCGCTCCTATTAGTGTCGGGTATTTGTAGCCTGACAGGACTTCAAATGATATTTACAGGATTTTTGGCGGAAATAATTCTTCGACGTTTTAGCTTTGCGTCTAGGGAGCAAAGATACGTCGTTCGCGATGAAAGCTAGTGTTGATATTTGGCCACTTATCGGTAAATGACCACAGAAAAATCTATTTTTCAGCGAGTAGCGACCAGCTCATGCCGTTAACTTGCTGAATTCTTACAGGATTCCAACCAGCTTCTCTAGCAATGCCGACGACTTCTTCTTGAGTCCAGTAATTGGCAATTCGGGGAAACAACTGATCGAAAATGACGCTGGTGAGATGTTTTAGATTCCAGGTTCTTGCCAATTGCCAGTACGGCCCCGTTGGGTTGCCTAGACGCAAATATATGGAAAGGATAGCGGCCAGGAGTTTGGAAAAGACTTCTACCCAAACCACAGGTAACCTTCGCGTGATAAATCGAAGTGGCCGCAGCACAAGAAGCAATTTCTCGTTGCCCTCTTTCCCGTATACCCAAATGATTAGCTTCCCGTTCGGGCCTGCCAAACCTCTCAAACTTTTTAGGGCGGATACCGGATCACTCAAATGATGTATGACACCAATTGAAAATACGTAATCGAATCGCTCATGATACTCAACTAAGTTATCAACATCATAAATGGATGATTGCAACACCTTGCACTCTGGGCGGTTAGCGAGGTTCTTTTCGGCTACCTTAACTGTCATCTCTTCAACGTCGAAAGCTAGCACTAGCTTGGCACCGTACTTCGCTAACCAATGCGAATTTCGCCCGTTGCCGCATCCAGCATCAACGACAGATTTTCCTTCAATTGTCGGGGCATCAATTACAGAAATCCATCCCAAAAACTGCCTTTCGTGCTCAGGAAGAATTTCTGGATAGTTAGTCCACTCGTACCCAAAAGCCTTGTGAGAACCTAGAGAATCGCGTTTTGAGTTCAAAGGGTTCCTCCGCCAAGTGACGTCTAAAGTCTGCCGGTAAGAGTATATCTTTTGATTTAGATTCTCTTGATTTAATCAAGTGGCGGAAGTCTTGCGGTAAATACCAAAGACACTCAGTCCAAAGGGCAACCTAAACAGAGTATCAAGGACTAGAATTCCACTTAGAAGTCTATTAAGAAAATGTGGAACATGCATAATAGATTCACAATCTTCGCTTACTCCACCTTTTCCGTCAAACACTCTTCGACGTCCAAGGAGAAACGGAATTCGCCTCATGAAAAAAGCTGGGAATACCAAAGAGGAAAAAAAATAGCGACTAGTGACCTTTGTGAATCCCACCCCTAGGATCAACGAATCCAGACTACCTCTTGAATACCTTCGATAATGTCCTAGCGCTGTGTCGTAATCACTGTATAGCTGCTGATGAGCTGGCACTGTAGCGATAAAGAATCCACCGTCCACCAGACATTCAAAAACAGAAGTTACGAATCCTTGATCATCTTTGATGTGCTCAACTACGTCAAAAGCTCCGATTGCTGGGCAACTATTCCTCTCCAGCTTAAGATCCTCGAACGTCGCTTGGATGGTAGGCACTCTGTCTCTAGTCAATGTTAATGCACCCATTCTTAAGGGCTCTACCCCAATCACGTTGACGCCAGCTGCGCTTAGTGGGATAGAAACGTATCCGTTACCCGAACCTATTTCCAATAAGGAAGAGATATGGTGCTCTTTGAAATATTTTAGGATGAGTCTTGACCTTGCTCTTACCCACCATGAGTTCAACGCGACTTCATTAGCGTCATAGGACGATGAAGGAAACGAAATAACGACTGGCTGAGAAGAGCTTTGTTTCTTGATAATGATTCCTTCTTCATCAATAAGCCAGTCGTTTACTGAGTTTCCAAACAGTTGATGTAGCTGAGAAGAGGTCCATAAGGTGACATGGGTTAGGCTACATGGAACCTCAGAAAGTTATTGAAAATCGTCGAAACTGATTCAAAGTTTCGTGCCCTATTACAACAACTAGTCTTGTTTTAAATAATCGCTACAAATACCCTTTAGTCTCCCTTGAAAGTTTGATATTTCCCAAGGGGGCAAATGAACCAAAATACATTGTTCTATCGTTGCGCGAGTAGGATACGTCCAGATGTGACCATTCGTTGTAAGAGTGTAGTCGTCTTCCTGATGCCAAAAGCCATTTATATTTCCCTCAGTGCTAGTAACAAAACCTAGTGCCTCAAGGTTTTTGCAATGAACCCAAAGTCTTGCTGCAAATTCGAAAAGAAACTTTTCATCAACCTTGTAGCCTGGTTCATCGTGTCCCAAAAACATTTCATTTTCTATGAGCCATAAATCAATCTCACAATCAAATCCCCTGTCAATGGCATCAAGAATATATCCGGGCGAGTTCTCTCTTTCCGGATTTGGTCCTTGAGTATTTCCTCGGTGCGCTATTTTTATCATTCTTTCTCGACTTCGTATTTGTCATTGGGTAAGGAGGGAACCTTAACGCACAGCACCCGGCAGTCTTCATGAAAAGTGGGCACAGCAACTTCCATTGGTTCGATTATGAAAACATCGCCAACGGAAATGAGTTGATCGTTGATGCTTAGAGAGCCCGAGAGTAAGACGTTGTATTCGGTGGCAATTTTCTGATAATGAGCCGGCCACTGTTCCCCTTTGTGATGTTCTAGAACACCGACTTCAAAGTCTGGGGTTTTCAAGATTGATGGTTCAAAATTCCCAATAAACCAACCTCTAACAAAATCCTCTATTCGGAATGTTTGCACAGTTTCTCCTTATATCGTTCGAGGTCCTCTGGGACTCCGACTGGGTTGTGTTGAAACTCAGGGATATGGTGAATGCCAATTTTGAGACCCGACTCTATAAGGAGGTTATAGGTTGGTCCCACGTAGAACTCTCCATGTTCGAGTCTTTTCTGTTGGATCATGGTTTCTGCACTTGAGACAAAATCTTTCCCTCGGCGCCAATGATGTATACCCGACAAGGCGATGGAGCTAATCACTGACTTTTCGCGGACTTCAGTGACCAAACCGAATCTATTCAATCGAGCATAACTATTTCTCTCCGAAGTGGAGGTATAAGTGACTATCGCTCCATCTAGATTGTTGGCTCTCACTGCACCCAAGAACTGTCGACTATTCCACCACATTATTTGGTCAGAGTTAGCTATGACTAGCTCTTCATCATTGTCTATCAGAGATTTGGCTTCTAGACATGTTTCTGCTGGACCTCTTGTTAGCTGATTAATCGCTATCAATTGAAAACTCACATTCAGATCGCTGAGCGTTGCCACAAGGTCTGCAGAATATTCATCTTTCTTGTAGATAAATATGTAGTTTCCGTCCATGTCTAGTGACTCAACGACGAGTCTGATCATTGGAATTCCATCAATAGGGATTAAAGGTTTGATAGTTCCATATTTCTCAGGAGGTAACCGACTCCCTAAACCTGCCATCGGTACGACGACATTCATTGGGTTAAGGATTCATACACGATGAGAATCTGATTGCACCGAGAAGGAATACTCCTAGACTGAGCTCGGTGATTCTGCTCTAACATTTGAGCATATTAGCCGTAAGTTTTCTCGCAAAGTGGAACCTGGCCGATTGGTAAGGTGATGCCCCTCAGGAATGAAGGGACAAAGTGCAAATCAATATTGTCATACCCATGGCAGGGAGAGGAAGACGCTTTAGGGAGGCGGGTTACCTAAACCCCAAACCCATGATCTCGATAGCCGGGCGGCCGATGATTGATTGGTCGCTTCAATCTCTGGCGGGGCTTACTTCACCTCATCGATTTATTTTTATCGCCCTTAAAGATGATTTGGACAGTGGGTTGAGAGGGATATTGGAATCACGCGGAGAGATAGTTTCTATTCCAAATGTGACTGAGGGCGCCGTGAACACAACTTTGCTCGCATCTCATCTGATAGAGGAGGAGTCCCCGTTAATCATCGCAAATTGTGACCAATATTTGGATTGGGATTTCAATAAGTTCCTTGCTTCAACGGATGGCTTTGATTGTTCTGTTGTGGTCTTCGAGTCAGATAATCCACACCATTCATATATCGAGACTCAAGACAAGCGCGTAGTCCGAGTCAGGGAAAAGGAGGTTATTTCACCTTTTGCTTGCGGTGGCATCTATTACTACCGAAAGGGTCATGACTACCTGGCTGGAGCCAAGCGTCTACTTGAAGACGAGGATCGAACGAACGGAGAGTTCTACATAACTCCTATTTTTAACAAGCTTATTGAAGAGGGTAGGACAGTCACATACTTTAAGATTGAGAACCACAATAAGCACATGTTGGGAACCCCTGAAGAAGTAGATGTATTTCTTCAAAAGCTGGATGAAAGGGAGAAATCCACGTGAAAGTTCTAATCTTTGGTGAAAGTGATATCGGTCATGGAATTCGCAGGATATATCCTGATACGACTATGGTCTCAAAAGAGGAATGTGATGTTCGAAAACAAGAATCTGTTCGTGATACTTTAAGAAAGACGAAGCCTGATGTAATCGTCAACTGCGCAGGTATCTCACATGTGCAAAGATGTCTAAATTCAAATCCAGACTTTTGGCGTGAGGAAATGGAAGTAAATCTCTTTGGTAGTTATCTCATTGCCAGGGAGGCACTTAGTTTGAGTCCCGAAATAAGGATGATTTTTATCGCCTCAGTTGCTGGTCTATATGGAAAAGCAGAACATAGCGGCTATTCAGCCTCAAAGGCCGCAGTGATTTCTTTGGTGCAATCCCTGGGGATGGAACGCCATAAAGCTTATGCAATATCACCCGGTCGAGTAGATACAAAAATGAGAGAGAAAGATTTCCCGGGCGAAGACAAACGAACACGGTTGACGACGTTACAGGTTGCTGAAGTAGTAAGGGATTGCGTCGATGGAAAGTATCTACCAGGAGATAATGTGATTGTACGTAAACGAGGGTTTCGATCGCTTAAGCGGATTGATAAGGGACAACCTTGGAAAACTTATTTGAATGTTCAACCCATAGGAACTCCAAAGACTATCTAGTCAATAATTGTCTGACTTTAGCCAAGGAACTTAGTGGAGATTATGGGCGCTCGAAGGAACCAACCACTCATAATCAAATTTTCTGGAGGCCTGACGGCTCAGATGTTGGCGTTGATGAGCGCAATTTATCTCTCAAAAAAACTCAATCGCCCTTTCAAGATGCGGTATTTCCCTTACAGCACTGGAACCTATTGGCCGTTGGGAATAGGCCCGTTACTTGAAGACAGTGAGCTCGAAGGTATTCGAGAGACTCGAGGAATCTCATACAGCGTCACGTTGAATCCTGGTGATTACATTGCCGATTTCCCACTTAGGAGAAAGGGTCTGAGCTATGAAGGCCTCTTGCAAGTTATCCATAAATTGCATCTCGATGCTGCTCTGCGCTGGCTTCGATCAGAGTACGTTATCGGCGGCAAGATTTCTAGGCTGAGAAGCGTCCCAAGTCGCGCCACATCGATTTCAGGTAACTTTCCACCGATTCTAGATGACATTGTAATGAGTGAGTTAAGTAGACGAGTGAACCGAGCACAATTACCTAATCCATTTGAGGCAAAGAGGCTGGATAAATCTGTAGTGATTCATTATCGCCTTGGGGATATGAGAAAGATGCCTTCTAGAAATGTCGAATATGGTGGCCATGGCGTTGTAGACCCCGCTGTATTCAAGGAGATTGTGGAGTCAAACAAAATAGAACTTCAAGACTCTTGCATAAAAGTGGTGAGTGACGAGCCCAGAATTGCTACTAAGCTACTAGAGGAAGTTGGATTCAAAGATGTCGAAGATCTAAGCACTGGTAATGTGTGGCGAGACTTAGAAACAATCGCATCTGCCAATATATTTATTGGAAGCTCCAGTCAATTTTCTGCATTCGGTGCCATCCTCTGTGCCAAGAACGGTGGGCTAGTAATTTTGCCTGCAAGCAATTACGGAGTCGGTGTCTCTAAATCCGATATGGGAGTGGAAGAGTTTTCCTTCTTTGATTACCGATACCTTAAGGCCAATCACTGGATATTTGAGGCTTGATGCTTAGATCTATAATGTGACGGTGAAATGGCGAATAGAACGAAAACAAACATGGCTATTAATGTGCGTTACGGTTGCCATATTAATCGCAGGTTTTCTATATAACCCCAGCGGACAATTCAGCGATATTCGTCCTTTCTACGGGATGCGCTATTGGAACGGTGAGCACCCATGGCCATTTTCTGAATATCTCCCAACGGGAACGACATCTCCGATTCCCCCAATTGAATATCCAGCTCTCACCGGGTTGATTATTTGGGCTCTTACATTCCTGGTTCCCGAGTCATTGAATTCGACCATGCATTATTTTTACTTAAGTAGTTTTATACATGGATTGCTCTTTATGGCTCTAGTGCTTATGGTCAAACGACTGACTAATCTTCGCTTTGCTTATCTAATAGCCTTCACCCCGGCGGTAATCACCTCCTTAAATCGAAATTGGGATATCTGGGTGATGCTCCCAACGCTAGCGACCATCCTTTTATTTGAAAAGAAAAAATATGCGTTGAGTTCTCTAATGCTTGGTATAGCTATTGCTACAAAATTCTTTCCTATAGTCCTGCTTTTGCCGGTCTTAGTCTTCTTCAGCCGGACAAAGGAAATAAGGAATATTCTCAAATACTTTGGAGTCACAGCAGCAACTTGGCTAACTATCAATATTCCTGTCTTGGCTGTTGATGCAAGCGGTTGGTCATTCTTTTATAGGCTGAGTTTCACTAGAGGACTAGGAGAAGGATCAGTATTTACAATACCGTCGAAACTTGGAGTACCTATTGAATTCAATTCAATCATTTATTACTTGCTCAATATTGGAATTTTTGCTGCGTTAGTAATCCTGTTGTGGAAAAATTCTCGGACTATTCCACTAGTGCAGAGCGCATTCTTAGTAATTACTGCTTTTACGTTATTTGGTAAGCAGTATTCGATGCAGTACGTATTGTGGTTGGCTCCGTTAGCCGTAATCGCGATCTGGAATACGAACAAGAAGAGTCACGCGAAACTTGTCGGTGGATATATTTTTTGGCAGATTTTTGAGTTACTTTTCCATCAGGCTTACTATCAAAATCTGCTGGCGCGAGTCCTTGAATCTCGCGGAACACCTCTGACTGAATATTGGAGTGACTTTGAGTATGGTCTTTCTGCATTATTTAGGTATGGCGCATTCTTAGTTTTCCTAGGTCTTTACATCAATGTTCTTGTGAGGGATGGCTATCGAAGCGAGAGAGAACATCGGCCAAAAGTTAGTTCGGCAAAAAAGAAATGAAACCCTTCCTTAAGGATATGAGTTATCGGCCTTGAAAACTTACAAGATTGCAATCGTAGGAGCGGGACCATCCGGCTATTTTTCTGCTTTAGCATTACAAAACTTAGAATCTGAATCCTTGCACTTCAAGATTGATTTATTTGAACGTCTGCCCACTCCGTATGGCCTCGTCAGAAGCGGTGTGGCACCAGACCATCCCAAAATCAAGTCTGTGGCTAAAGTTTTCGAAAAGATCTCAGACCATGTGAGATTTCGATTAGTGGCGAATGTAGAGATCGGACGTGACATCTCACTAGAGGCGCTCAAGAAACATTATGACGCCGTGGTACTTGCTGTCGGAACCAGTAAGGGACGTTCTCTTGGCATACCAGGCGAGAATCTCTCGAATTCCTGGTCCTCAGCTGAGTTTGTCCCTTGGTACAACGGACATCCAGAATTCCAGAATCTGCAAGTTGATTTGAGCGGTAAACGAGCAGTTGTCGTGGGTGCAGGAAATGTGGCTCTGGATATTGCAAGGATATTGACCATTAATGCGGAGGAGTTGAAATCGACCGATATTTCAACAAAGGCCCTGCATGCCTTATTCAATTCAAATTTGGAAGAGGTCTGGGTTGTTTGTAGACGTGGTCCCGAAAAGGTTGCTTTCACTACCCCTGAGCTTCGCGAGTTAGAAAAATTAGAGGGGTTCAATATCTCGATAGGTTCGGTGGATTTAAGAGAGATCACTCTCCTGATGCAAAAGATCGACGATAAACATGAGAAAGCAAAACTGGATTTTTTTCATGCAGTTGCAAGTCGCCCCTTAGTCGCAAATAGAAGGACACTTAAATTCTGTTTCAATCAAAGACCCATTCGTCTTGAAGGCACCAATAAGGTTGAAACCGTTGTTTTATCAGGAATGGAATCCGAAGAAAAGGTGCGCGCTGAACTTGTTGTGAGCGCTATCGGTTATGAAATCGAAAAAACACTGGGGTTAACATCCGAGGGAAGTCGTTTTCGAAATGTTGATGGTGAAATCTCTGAAAATCTCTATGTAGTTGGCTGGGCAAAAAGAGGGCCGAGTGGTGTCATCGGAACGAATAAGAGTGATGCTGCTGAAGTAATGCATAGGCTTACTGCATCTTTAGAAAAGAGAGATCCGAAGATGGGTCTTGGAGAATTGCCAGCCCTTCAAGATCTTCCAATAGTGGATCTAGAAGGATGGAGGCGAATTGATGAAGTGGAGCGAATGAGAGGCGAAAATGAAGGCCGGATAAGATCAAAAATCTATGAAATTGATGAACTGCTAGCCGTTTCATCGGCTCCATCAAGGTAGATTTCATTCGAATGACAGTTGACGATAAGGTAACCGCTAATTGCG
>Ga0194129_10009213_pt1 | contig 11147 bp, 12 predicted proteins | sample TA2KigCa35mmetaG_FD_150862 | JGI IMG/M metagenome (GOLD analysis project Ga0194129, IMG submission 150862) | Freshwater microbial communities from Lake Tanganyika, Tanzania - TA2015038 Kigoma Deep Cast 35m | ecosystem: Environmental > Aquatic > Freshwater > Lake | place: Tanzania: Lake... | reverse complement strand
GGGGTCGACTACACCGACGGGCCCTACCCGGTGGTGACCGTCGAGCTCGCCGAGCAGGCCGGGCTCCGCTTCACCGCGACCGTGATCGGGACCCCGCCCGAGGACCTCGCGGTGGGTCAGGCGGTGACCCTCGACTGGGCCGAGCGCAACGGCGTGCCCCACCCCGTGTTCCGCCGCACCCCCGGGAGCCCGGCGTGAGCCCGCTCGCGACGCACCACTCGGGGCGCAATCCGCTGAAGGACCGGGTCGCGGTGGCCGGGATCGGCAGCACCGGCTTCTCGCGTGCGTCCGACCGCACGCCGCTGGCCAACGCGATCCAGGCCGCCACTGCGGCCGTGCGCGACGCCGGACTGACCGCCGCCGACATCGACGGCATCGTCATGCCGGGCGAGCCGGGTGGGCCGGGACCCAACGTGGTCGCGTCGGCGCTGGGCCTCCCGCGAGTCAGCCACTTCTCACGGACCGCGCCGGTCGCGATGTTCGCGTTCGCCGATGCGGTGCACGCGGTCTTCAGCGGCGCGTGCGACACCGCGCTCGTCGTCTACCCGTACATGCGGCTGCCGTGGGCCTCGCGTCAGGCCGCCAACGACCCGTTCCGACAGCACATGGCCGTGGGCATGGCGACCGTCCCCGAGAGCATCGCCAACGCGGCCGGCTACGCGGCCTGGGCCAGTCGCTACCTCGCCGAGTACGGCGTGACCCGTGACGCCTTCGCGCGCGTGGCGGTCAACATGCGGGCGAATGCGGCCCGCAACGAGCTCGCCGCGATCACCACACCGCTCACGATCGCCGACTACTACGAGGCCCGGATGATCCGGGAGCCGCTCGGGATGCTCGACATGGACCTCCCGGTCGACGGGGCCGACGCCTTCGTGATCACCACCGCCGAACGGGCCCGCGACCTGCGTCAGCCCCCGGTGCTCGTGCACGCCGCCACGACCGGCCTCGTGACCCCGAACGACGAGGACCAGCTCCCCGGGCTCGACCACCACGGCCAGCACGTGGTGATCGACGCGCTCCGGGCCCGCAGCGACTTCTGGATCGACGGGCTCGACGTCTACTGCCCCTACGACGGCTTCACCGTGATCACCGCGGCCTGGATCGAGAACGCCGGGTGGTGCGGTCCCGGCGAGGCGGGTGTGTTCCTCGCCCAGCACTGGGACGAGGCCTCGGGCCGGGTGCTCATCGACGGCCGGATCCAGGTGAACCCGCACGGCGGGTCGCTGTCGGAGGGCGCGACCCGCGGCTCGGGTCACCTGCGCGAGGCGGTCGCGCAGCTGCGGGGCCAGGCCGGGGTCCGCCAGACCCCCGACGCCCGCACCGCGCTCGTGACCACCGGCGGCTTCTTCTTCAACTCCCAGGGCGCCACCCTCCGGGCCGACGACTGACCCCGCGCCCGTCGGGCGGTCAGGTCATCAGGTCATCAGGGCACCGGGCCGTCGGGCCGTCGGGCCGTCAGGCGAGGAAGTCGGCGACCGCCGTCGCCACGGCGCCGGGGGCGTCGGTGGCGATCGAGTGCCCGGCCCCGGGGATCGTCACCACGACGAGGCCGGGGTTGGCCGCCTGCATCTGCGCCGCGGTCTCGGCGGTGCAGATGTCGCTGACCTCGCCCCGCAGCAGCAGGGCCGGCACCGCGACGGCGGCGAGGAACGCCCACAGCGCGTTGGGCGGGTGGTTGTCGAACCGGGCGGTGCGGTCCCGCAGGGCCGGGTCGTACTTCCACGTCCACTGCCCGTCGGCGGTGGGCGTGAGGTTGTGGGTCACCCGGTGCCGCAGCGCCTCGGGGTCGGCGGTGGGGCTGAGCGCGGCCTGGGCCGTGACCGCGTCGTCGAGGTCGGCGAACACGTGGCGCTCGGCCACGCTCGCCTGGATCCGGGCGACCCCGGCCGGCGCAGGCTCGGGGCCGATGTCGCCGAGCACGAGGTGGGTGAACCGGTCGGGGTGCTCGGCCACCGCGGTCAGCGCGACCATCCCCCCGAGGGAGTGCCCGACGACCGCGGCCCGGTCGATACCCCGCGCGTCGAGCACGGCGATCAGGTCGGCGGTCATCGGGACGGTGCCGTACACCGGGGCCCGGTCGGAGTCGCCGTGGCCGCGCTGATCGGGCGCGACGACCCGGAAGCGGTCGGCGAGCACCGGCGCGACGTACTGGGCCTGGCGGGCGTGGCCGGTGAAGCCGTGGAGCACCACCACGGCCGGGCCGTCGTCGGGACCCCACTCGAGCACGCGCAGGCGCACCCCGTCGCGCACGACGTCGGTGGTGCGGGGCTCGGGCAACCCGGCGGTCCCCGGCACCCCGGTCACCGGCGGGCCCGCCACTCGGTGAGCGACTCGTCGCCGATCATCGTCTCGTCGGCGTCGAGCTCCACGATCCAGGCCCGGATTGACTCGTAGGGCGCACCGAGCGTGGTGTGGAGGACCTCCACGATCCCGTCGAGCATCGCCCGCTTCTGCTCGGGGGTCCGCCCCGACGCCATGTTGACCTGCACGAACGGCATGGTGCTCCCTTCAGCCCGCGGTCACGCCGCGGTCGCTCGACACGATGGACCCGTGCATGTTGGCCGCCTCGTCGGACGCCATCCAGGCGAACAGCCCGGCGATGTCCTCGGGGCTGCCCATACCCCGGTAGCCGCTGTACGGCACCATCAGCGAGCCGTCGACGTCGGGCGGGATCGTGAAGCCGGTCGTGAGCGAGGTCAGCACCCCGGCCGGCGCGATCGCGTTGATGCGGATGTCGGACTTCACGTACTCCATCGCCAGCGCTCGTGTCAGCTGGACGATCGCGCCCTTGGTCATGCAGTACACGACCGTGTAGGCCTGGCCCATCAGCCCGGCGTTCGACGCAATGTTGATCAGCGTCCCCCCGGTGGCGAGGAGGTGCGGGATCGCGGCCTGGGCCACGAACGTGGGCCCGTCGACGTTGACCCCCATCATGCGGCGGTAGTCGGCCTCGCTGACGTCGGCGAAGTGCTCGGCCCGGGCGATGCCGGCGACGTTGCCCGCCACGTCGAGCCGACCGAACGCGGCGACGCAGTCGTCGACCAGGGCCCGGCACTCGTCCCGACGGCTGATGTCACCGACCCGCGACCCCATCGTGCCGCCCGCGCCCTCCACCAGCGCGACGGTCTCGGCCAGCGTCTCGGCCGCGACGTCGTGCCCGTACACCCGGGCGCCCTCGGCCGCAAGGCGCAGCGCGATCGCCCGCCCGATCCCCGACCCGGCGCCGGTCACCAGCGCGACCCGGTCCTCGAACCGGTGGCCCTCGAACCGGCGGCCCTCGAACCGGTGGCCCGTGGACGTGGTCGTGCGCATGGTGGGGCCTCCCCGACGGTCGCGCCGCCGCCGGCGCGCGAGGCGGGAGCATGCCACGCCCACCCCGACCGCGTCGGCCCCGGCCCCGGGCCCCGCTCCGAGCCACAATGGGGCATGACCGACGCCACCCCGTCCCCGGACCCCGGCCCGCTCGGTGCTCCCGGGCCCTCCGCCGCCCCCGACGCCGACGCCCTCGACGCCGACACCCTCCTGCGCGCCACCGGGTCGGTGCGCGAGTTCACCGACCGCCCGGTGACCCGGGCCGAGGTGGCCCGGATCCTCGACCTCGCCCGGTTCGCCCCGAGCGGCGGCAACCAGCAGCCCTGGCACGTGGTGTCGGTGGAGGCCCCTGCGGTGCGGGCCGCCCTGGGCGAGTGCATCGTCACCGCGGCCAAGGAGTACCTCACGCTGCGCACTGCCGGGCAGCGCCCGTTCGGGCTCACCGTCCACGGCCGCTGGCCCGGCCCCGGTCCCGTCGACCTCGCCGCGGCCCGGGCCGCCGACCTCGACGCCCCCGCGTTCACCGGCCTTGCCCAGGCCCCGGCGGTGCTCGCGGTCCTGGTCGAGCTGGGCAAACTCGCGGCGATGGACGCCGAGCTCGACCGCCACGGGGTGGTCGCGGGCGCCTCGATCTACCCGTTCTGCTGGCAGATCCTCCTCGCGGCCCGGCTCGAGGGACTCGGCGGTGTGCTCACCACGTTCGCCGTCCGCGACGAGCCCACCGCGCTCGCCGCGCTCGGCGCGCCGCCGGGCTGGGCCCTCGCCGCCGTGATCGCCCTGGGCGAGCCGGTGCACCGCCCCACCCGCCTGCGCCGGGAGCCGGTGGCCGCCTTCGCCACCGTCGACGGGTTCGCGGGCCCCGCCCTCACCCCCTGATCGCCGGTCGCCCCGGCGACCGACGCCCCCGGCACCGGACCCCGCCGTGGCCTAGCCTCCGGCGATGGACCACGAGATGCTCGGACTGCGGGGCAAGCGGGCCCTGGTGCTCGGCGGCGGGTACGGGATCGGTCAGGACAGCGCCCGGCTGCTCGCCCGGGCCGGGGCCGACGTGGTCGTCGCCGACCGCGACCCGGAGCGCGCCGCCGCGAGCGCGGCCGAGCTCACCGTCCACGGGGGTCGCACCCATGCGCTCTCGGGTGACGTCACCGACCGCGCGACCGCCGTCGGCCTCGTCGACGACGCCGCCGCGTTCCTGGGCGGGCTCGACGTCATGATCAACATGATCGGGTTCGCGGCGTGGGGCACGCTGCTCGAGCTCGACGACGACGCCTGGGAGCTCGACCTCTCGCGCAACCTGCGTCACCACATCTGGACCGGCACCGCCGCAGCCCGCCACATGATCGCCCAGGGGACCGGCGGCGCCCTCGCGACCGTTGCCTCGGTGAGCGGGATCTACGGCGCGCCCCACCACGGGGCGTACGGCGCGGCCAAGGCCGGGCTCATGTCGCTCACGCGCACCATGGCCCAGGAGTGGGGCCGCCACGGCATCCGGGTCAACGCGGTGGCCCCCGACATGATCGCCACCCCCCGGATGCAGGAGCAGCAGGCCACCCTCGCCGATGATCCCGACGCCCGGGCCCGGCGGTCGATCCAGCCGCTCGGGCGCATGGGCCTGGCGGTCGAGGTGGCCGGGCCGCTGGTCTTCCTCGTCTCCGACCTCGCGAGCTTCATGACCGGCCAGACCCTCGTCGTGGACGGTGGGACCCGCAGCGCGTTCCCCCACCTCGGCGCGGCCGAGGCGATGGAGCAGACCTGAGGACCCGACCCCCGAGCGACCCGGGCGACCCGATCGGTCGGCTCAGGAGCCGGCGCGCGCGACGCGGGTGAAGCCGTAGAAGAGCAGCGCCGTGCCGAGCGCGATGGCCACGAAGTTCCACACCGAAGAGCCCCGGGTCGCGGCGTCCACCACGTTGGCGGCGAGGATCAACAGGCCGAAGCCGGCTTCGACGATCCCGTGGCGGCGCTCGGACACGGCCGCACGCTACCCGGTGGTTGCGCCCGCCGGGCTCACCCGATGGCGGCGCGACGCGCGGCGGCCTCGGGTGGGAGCGGCTGACGGAAGCGCACACCGGCGGGCTCCGGCACCCCGACGCGACACAACGCGAGCCGCCACGACGGCGAGGCGCCGAGCGTGCCCCGCAGCAGGTGCGTGACCGTCCGCCCGACCGTCTCGGCCCCCGGCGACGGGCGCACGCCGATCGCCGCCTGGATCCGGGGTGGGAGCGTCACGGCGGCGGCCCGGAACAGCAGGCCGTACACGTCGCGCACGCCGAGGGGCAGGGGCGGGCGCCGCAGGAAGTCGATGGCCTCCCGCTGCCCGGGCGACGACGCGACGTCGGGGTGGTCGGCGACCCAGGCCGACAGCGCGGCGGCGGTCCCGGGGAGCGGGGTGGCGTGGTGGAGCGCACCGAGCGTGGCCTGCTCGCGGGCGTAGCGATCGGCGTCGGCGGCGGCGAGGGGCCGGTCGCCGTAGTGCTGGTAGGCGACGAGGAACGACTCGGCCAGCGAGTTGTGGACCCAGGCCGCGAGGTCGGGGGCGTCGGCGTCGTAGGTCCGGCCCCGGGCCGAGAGCCCCACCACGGGGCGGTGGCGCCGCCGGACCGTGCCCACGGCGTCGTCGACCTCGGGGCCGGCGCCGAAGGTGGTCGCCGTCACGTAGGCCGCGGTGCGCGACAGGCGCCCGAGCGGGTCGTTGCGGTAGCGGGAGTGGTCGGCGACCCCGGCGGCGACCTCGGGGTGCGCGGCCTGCACGAGCAGCGCCCGGATCCCGCCGATGAACACGGCCGAGTCGCCGATCACCCGCCACGAGACCGAGTCGGGTCCGAACCGCCCGGGGTCCCCGGGGAACTCCAGCGTCCGGGCCAGCGGATCGGGTCCGTGGGAGAACAGGCCGTTGGTGGCGGCGACGACGCGAGCGGTCATGTGGTCGACCGGGGTCCGCAGGTTCACGGCCACTCCAACCCGCCCGGGCCGGAATGCTTCCCGCCGGCGGTCCGCTACCGTGCCGGCCGTGCCGGCCGCCGTTCCCGCCGACCTCGATCCCAGGACCCCGGTGATCCTCGGCGTCGGCGTGGCCGACCAGGCCGTCGACGAGCCCGGGGGTGGTCTCGACGCCCTCGGCCTCATGCTGGCGGCCACCCGGGCCGCGGGCGCCGACACCGGGAGCGACGCGGTGCTCGGCGCGGTCGGCCACGTCGCCGTGCCCGACGGCACCTGGTCCTACCCCGATCCCGGGCGTCTGATCGGCGCGGCGATCGGGGCCCCCGGCGCCCGGACGAGCCTGGTCCGGGTCGGGATCCCCCAGCAGGCGCTCTTCGACGCCGCGTTCCGCGCCGTGCGCGACGGCGACGTCGACGTCGTGCTCGTCGTCGGGGGCGAGGCGATGCGCCGGACCGTGACCGCCCGCCGGGCCGGGGTCACGGCTCCCGAGACGCAGCAGACCGACGCCGAGCCCGACGACCTGCGCGAACCCGTCGGCGAGATCATCACCGCCGCCGAGATCGCCGGTGGCCTCGCGTCGCCGATGGCGCCGTTCGCGATGGTCGACAACGCGCTGCGGGCGGCCGAGGGACAGTCGGTCGCCGACCACGTCGACGAGATCGCGCGGCTCTACGCCGGGTTCAGCCGGGTTGCGGCGACGAACCCCCGGGCCGCCTTCCCCACCCCCCGCGACCCGGAGTTCCTCCGGACCCCGAGCGACCGGAACCGCCCCCTCGCGTTCCCGTACCTGAAGTGGCACTGCGCCCAGATGAACGTCGACCAGGCCGGCGCGATCCTCATCGGCACCGTCGGCGCGGCCCGGCGCCTCGGCGTCGACCCGTCGCGCTGGGTGTTCCCCCTCGTCGCCCTCGAGTCCAGTCTCTCGATCCCCCTCTCGCACCGGGCCGAGATCCACCGCTGGCCGGCCATGGAGGTCCTCGGCGGCGCCGCGGCGGACCACCTCGGGCACCCGCTCGCCGCCCTCGACGCGGTCGAGTGCTACAGCTGCTACCCGTCGGCGATCCGGGTGCAGCAACGCGCGCTCGACCTCGCGCGCGACGGCGTCCCCACGATCACCGGGGGCGAGGCCTTCGCCGGTGGACCGTGGAACAACTTCGTGCTGCAGACCACCGCCGCGATGGTCGAGCACCTGCGCGCCCGTCCCGGGACCCGCGGGATCGTCACCTCGGTCAGCGGGCTCATGAACAAGCCCGGCCTCATGGTGTGCGCGACCGAGCCCGGCGACCGGCCGCTGCTCGTCGCCGACCTGGCCGAGCGGGCCGCATCCGTGACCGCCCGGCGCCCGGTGGCCACCGACCACCGGGGCCCGGCCGTGGTCGTCACCTCCACCGTCTTCTTCGAGGACCTCCGCCCGGTCCGCACCGTCGTGATCGCCGAGACCCCCGAGGGCGAGCGGTGCGTCGCGGCGTGCCCCGACCCCGACCTCGCCGAGCGGGCCACCCGCGAGGAGCTCGCAGGCACTGCGATCCGGGTCGACGGGCCCGGCTTCACCGTCTGAGCGACCCGGTACGCCTCGGCGCAGTGAGCCCCGGTGCGCCCCGGCGCGTCCCCGGCGCACGACCTGTCAGACTCGGGCCGTGCCCATCGTCGGCGTCGTCACCGGTGCGGGTCGCGGCATGGGCCGGGCCTGCGCCGACCGCTTCCAGCACACCACCGACGTGCTCGTGCTCGTCGACTGCGACGCCGACGGGCTCGCCGAGGCCGCCGCGACCCTCGCGGAGGGCGCGGCCGAGGCCGTGGCCGTGGTGGCCGACATCACCGACCCGGTCGCGATCGGGGCCCTGGCCGACCGGATCGCCGGGCTCGGCACCCTCGGTCCCGTCGCCCACGCGGCCGGGATCTCCCCGACCATGGCCGACTGGCACCGCGTCCTCACCGTCGACCTGGTCGGCACCGCCCACCTCGTCGACGCCTGCACCCCCCTCGTGCGCCCGGGCACCGCGATGGTCTGCTTCGCCTCCATGGCCGCCACCCTGATGGGGTCGGCGGTCGACCCGGCCGTCGACGCCGTGCTCGACGACCTCGGCCCCGACCTCCCCGAGCACCTCCGCGCCGTCGTGGGCCCCGGGCTCGAGGAGCCGGGCACCGCCTACGCCCTCGCCAAGCGGGGGGTGCAGCGGCTCGTACGGCGCGTGGCCCGGGACTGGGGACCGATGGGCGGCCGCATCAACTCGCTGTCCCCCGGGATCATCGACACCCCGATGGGGTGCCAGGAGCTCGCCCAGCAGCCGATGATGCCCGTGATGCGCGACCACACCCCGCTCGGGCGCGTCGGGACCGCCGACGAGCTCGCCGCCGCTGCGGCGTTCCTGTGCGGACCCGGCGCGAGCTTCGTGACCGGCACCGATCTGCTCGTGGACGGCGGCTGCGTGGCCGGCCTCGAGCCGCTCATGGCGGATCAGCGCCGCGGCTCGTAGGCCTCCAGCGCCGGGATGACCTTCGTGCCCAGCAGCTCGATGCTGCGCATCACGGCCTCGTGGGGCAACGCGCCGAACTGCACGTAGCACAGCAGCTGGTCGACGCCGAGGTCGGCGTAGCGCTGCATCTTCTCGATGCAGCGGTCGACGTCGCCGACGATGATCATGTCCTGGTCGTCGTACTCCTCGATCGGACGGTGCATCATCGGGAACGCCGCCGCGACCTGGTCGGGCTCCGGCATGAGCGCCTCCCACTCCCACTTCAGGATGAACTCCACGAGGCCGCGGTACCACCAGTCGACCGCGTCCCAGATTCCGTTGGCGGCCGCCGCGTCCATCGAGTCGGCGCAGTGCACGAGCGTGTAGCCGGCGACCTTGTTGGTGGTGACCCGGGTCAGGGGCGTCGGGTCCGCCGCGGCCTCTCGGTACGCCGCGATGTCGGACGCGGTCACCGCGAGCGGCCGGGCCGGGCTGAACGACAGCATGCCGAGGCCTCGGGACCCGGCCTGGCGGGCCGAGTCCTCGCTGGTGCAGGCCATCCACACCGGCGGGTGCGGGTCCTGGACCGGCTTGGGGGTGACCATGCGGGCCGGGAAGTCGAGGAACTCGCTGTGCTCCTCGTAGTAGCGCTCCTCCCACATGCGGACCACGGTCTCGCACGCCGCGAACATCTCGGTCCGGCTGCGCTCGCGGTCGACGCCGAACGCCTGCTGCTCCATCGGGGTCGAGCGCCCGATGCCCCACTCGACCCGGCCGCCCGAGAGCACGTCGACGGTCGCGACCTTCTCGGCGATGCGGGCCGGGTGGATGAAGCCGTGGGGGGTGAGGGTCACACCGAACCCGAGCCGGATCCGCTCGGTGATCTGGCTGAGCGCGCCGAGCACGACCTCGGACGCCGGGCAGTGGGAGCGGTTCTCCCGGAAGTGGTGCTCAACCAGCCAGACCGTGTGGAACCCGACCCGGTCGGCGAGGCGGATCTGCTCGAGCGTGTCGCAGTAGGCCCGCTGCTCGGCCTCCCGCTGGTCGTACGGGTGGGGCAGGTCGCCCCAGGGCTGGGGGACGTCGATCTCGTAGAGCAGGTCGAGCTTCACGGGCACCTCCCGACGGGCACCTGCGCACCGTAGCCCCGGACGCGAGACTGGGGCCATGACCCACCCCCGTCGTCCCCGTCCTCCCGCGCGCGGCGCGCGCCTCGTCGCCGCGCTCGTCGCCGCGCTCGTCGTCGCCCTGCCCAGTGGGGGCATGACCGCCGCCGCCGAGCCGGCACCGACCGCCACCGCGACCCGCCAGGAGTTCGCCGAGGCCGCGCCGCGCAACGCGCCGGGCCAGACGCTCTACTTCCAGCGGGTCACCATCCCCCCGGGCCTCGCGCTCGTCCCCCACTTCCACGAGGGGCTCCAGCTCGGGCGGGTGGTCCGGGGCACCCTCACCTACGAGGTCGTCTCCGGGACGGTGCAACGGGTCGACCGGGCCGGGCGGACCGAGTCCGTCACCGGGCCGCGCACCATCCGCGTCCGCCCCGGCGAGACCCTGATCGAGGACGCCGGCCTCGCCCACACCGGCGCCAACCGCAGTCGTGGCCCCGTGGTGATCGACGTCGCCGCGCTGCTCGGCACCGGCGCCCCGCTCGCGACCCCGCTCGGTCAGCCCGCGACCGGGACCCGGGTGGCGCTCACGGTCGAGCTGTTCTCCCAGGAGACCCGCCTCACCGAGCTCGGCGCCACCGTCCTGTACGGCTGGAACCGGTTGACCGGCACCGCCACCGACCCGAGCGGCCCGGTCGCGGTCGAGATGCAGGCGAGCGTCGACTACACGTCGGGGTCGGGCCCGTTCTCCGGCTTCGTGACCTTCACCTTCGCCGACGGAGCCGTGATCGGCACCCGCATGGAAGGGCTCGCGACCCGCGGTGCCGACGGCGCCACCCAGTTCGCGTCGACCGTGGGGGTGCTCGGCGGAACCGGGCGCTACGCCGGCGCGACCGGCACCGGCACGTTCACCGGTACCCGGACCGCCGGCGTCGGCCAGCCGGCGACCCTCACGTTCACTCTGACCGTGGGCCGGGCCTGAGCCCGGCCCCGGGGCGGAGTTCGCACCGGCATCAGAAGATGTTGCCGACCGCCCGCTGCCAGCCCCGGTCGACCCGCAGCTCCCCGCTCCGGTCGGCCCGGAGCACGACCACGGTGGCGGGCTCGCGGTTGCCGGAGGTCGGGTCGAGGCGCACCCGTCCGGTCCAACCGCGATAGCCGTCGAGCTCGGTCAACGCAGACCGGAGCCGGGTCGCGTCGAAGGAGCCGGCCTTGGTGGCTGCGGCGGCCAGCACCCCGAGCGATTCGTAGGTGTAGGGGCTCCAGGTGCCCGGGGCCTCCTTGAACTTCTTGCGGTACGCGGCCACGAACGGGGCCGAGCCGGTGAACTCGT
>Ga0194129_10009208_pt1 | contig 11152 bp, 7 predicted proteins | sample TA2KigCa35mmetaG_FD_150862 | JGI IMG/M metagenome (GOLD analysis project Ga0194129, IMG submission 150862) | Freshwater microbial communities from Lake Tanganyika, Tanzania - TA2015038 Kigoma Deep Cast 35m | ecosystem: Environmental > Aquatic > Freshwater > Lake | place: Tanzania: Lake... | reverse complement strand
GGGGTTTTCAAGGCAGCCGTGGGGCCAATCCGCTCCGTCCAGAAGGTGCTGCTGATGAAGGTGCTCTGGGCCGCTTCCATCACGGCACGCCGACCGATGGTGGCGGTGATGGCATAGCCATTGCCGAGAGCCTTGCCAAACATCGCCATGTCTGGCTCAACGCCATATTTCAAGTGCAGGCCACCAAAAGTTTCGCGGAACCCCGAGGTGCATTCATCAAAAATCAGCACGATGCCGCGGCGTGTGCACAACTCCCGCACGCCCTCGAGAAAGCCAGGGTCCGGCGGGCTGCTGCGCTGAACCTCCATCTTCACGGCCGCAAGGTCGTAATTTGCGGCGATACTTTCCAGCTGATCTAAGCGGTTGAAACTGAAGGGCTGCACAGTTCCCGACAGTGCCTTCGGCACGCCATTGGGCTCCAAGCCAGGCAGAAGATGTTCTTCTAGCCCTGAATCGTTCTGCAAGTTGGTTGCAAGATACCAGTCGTGCCAGCCGTGGTAGCCACAGAAGGCGACCGTATCGCGCCCCGTAGCAGCGCGGGCGATGCGGATCGCGATGGCATTTGCTTCACCGCCGCTACGGGAGAAGCGGGCCATCTCAGACCAGGGATGAAGGCCCACCAGCCGTTCAGCCAGCCATACCTCCTCTGGGCAATTGAGGGTGCTCATGTTGCCAGCGGCCACGGTGGCCGCCACGGCTGCGTCTACCTCGGGATGGCCATAACCAAGAAGGTTAGTGCCGATTCCCATGATGCTCATGTCGATCAGTTCACGGCCGTCGATATCCCAAACACGACAGCCTTTGGCTCTAGAGAAATAAGCTGGCCACTGTTCTGGGAGAAACATTTCGGCCTGTTTGGAAAGTAACATATTCCCTCCAGGTATTACTCGCTTCGCTCGACGCCAGAGCTTCTGACCGGTACCCAACAAAGAACCCTCGTTGCGACTGAATCGTGAATTAGCAAGAAAGATCTGAGGAGAAAGTTCGTAAAGCGAGAGAACATCTTGCAAAGAGAAGTCCGATCTGCCGCCGAAATACGACACTATTGATCGTATAACTACCAAGTCTTCTGGCTCATCGACAGTCAGGCGGATATCAGACAAGTCGGCAGTATGTCTATAATTAGCGACCGAATACAGACCGGATTCACGGATCCATGGGGTTACGTGTTCACGCTGAGAAATGTCTGTACAAGATTGATGGGCGCTGAGAAGCACAGATCTCGTGAACACCTCAATATCAAATCCATCGGGATAAGACGGTGGAGCACAGTTGGATAAGTAATCAACATTAAGGGATAGGAAGTGCTGAACTATCTGATCAATAAGGCCTGGATCGATCAAGGGGCAATCACCAGTAAGTCTTATGAGGATGTCAGAACATACATGGTTAGTAGCGTCGACAAATCGTGAGAGGACATCAGCTTCACTGCCTCTAGAGACTAAAAGGCCAAGGGAACTACCAAGCTCTGCAAGGATATCGTCATCGGAACGGTCTGTTGTTGCGAGAATAATGTTATCAATACATTTAGAAGAGCGTATTCGCTCGACCATGAAGGCAATCATCGGGCGGCCTGCGATGTCTGCTAGGACCTTGCGAGGAAGGCGACTAGAAGATGTGCGGGCCTGCAAAATCGCAGTGACGGTATTTGCCACGGATATCGACCCGAGACAAGAGTCTCGGTAGAGCGGGATCAAAGTTTAGCTAAGTATTGTAATAGAACTAGGAAGATGTGACAGGAGAATGGCTAAGGAATGTTACAAGGCGGAATTATTGCGCGGGAGATTGAGGACCGCATGCGTGAAAGACAAAGATACAATGGGGAAGCAGGCAGAACGAGAAAGGAAGATTCAGCTAGCACGCAAGGATGATGCTACTTGCAAGAGAGAATGCTTAGGCTGGAATTAGGTTCCTGATACACATACAGTAGAAGTGAAGAGATTGCACAGTAGATTGCTCACGAATCCGCGGAGGGATTGATCATTAGTGAATGGAAAGTAAAACAGAGCCATCGCAGTTGAGAGTTGATTAACTATCGCATAGAGTACAAGGGATGTATAGCGAGGCCAGGGGCGGCACTAATAATACGTAAAGGCTAGCCCTATATGCCATATGTTATGTGCGAGTCAATGAACGGATGGAAGTAACCATATGAAGAAACAAGGCGCACACACCGTGGAGGTAAGTCGACTACATTTGCAGAGAAGGATAGCAGAGTGTCCGGGGTGAATGAAGAGATTAATGGAGTTATGAAGATGCAAGAGATAGAGTTGAGGCTAGTTTGGTTAAAGATTTGCCTAGATAGGGCTACGCGGAGGTATGCCGGTCGTCGAGTATCGGCAATCAGCGAGAATTGGTGGCAAGCAGTAGGATCAGAGGAAGACAGAACGAGAGATTATACGGGCAACGCGCAGTATCGGAACATAATGAAGACTTAGTCTAGATATTGCAATAGGGAAAATGCAACTGTGATCAGGAATGATAAGAAGATGAAGAAGAGAAGGCAACGATAGATTATTTGAGAATTGCTGTCTTAGGATTTCCTGCAACGCAAACAGCTAATAGAGACGAACTCGTCCGAGTCATCAGTGTAGGCAAAGGTTGAATGGTGCCTGACCATATGATCGTAAGTCGTGAAGTCTGGATGTGCAGTGAAGATAGCGGGAAGGTCGTCCTTGAACGATTCGACGCCGGATGTATGACGATAGGGATTGCTGCAGGGTACAGGACTCCAAAAGTCAAGAATGACGATCCAAGATTCCCTTTTTAGAATCCTATGTGCTTCGTCAATAATCTGAGGGAGGTCTTGACGATCACATAGGTAAAGACAAAAACCGTAGATGAGAAGATCAATTGAGTCGTTGTCATAAGGCAGAATATCTGCAGTACCTCGATATGCATTTAAGTCGAGTGAAAGGAGCCGGTTAACTGCTTGAAGGCTTGGGTCGAGGCCGGATACCTGAAAGTTGAGAAAGTCACGTAAAGCCTGGATGCGGAGGCCTTGACCACAACCAACCTCTACTGCGAGGGTATTAGAAGTGTGTGATAGTGGAAGTTGTGATATCAGGCTAGCCAGAGGGTCTCTAGCTTTCCAGTCTAATATATTGTGATATGGCAGGGCGGTATTTCGCTGAAGCCATGCGTCAGCCTCTCCACTCAAAAAGATGTTCTTCTGCATAAAGTCTTGAACTACCTATCTTGTAACGTCTTTCGAACCCAATGGCCATTAGTGAGAGACCAGACTCGAGGATCTCTAAAGAAGTCAGCAATACGGTGAAAGTCATCTTCTGATAGCTGAACGTAGTCTAGCCATCTGTAAAGATCGGATGGGAGAATGTGGTCATATTGATTGACAAGTTGGCAACCTTTATCTCGATCAAGAATCCCTGCACGAATATCCTTAGAAGCATGGTCTGTACAGCGCCCATAACCGAACTTTATATATTTAAGATAATCGTGAATACCATTTTCGTGCATATCGTCAAGGTTTGACCCTACGCGATATGTGCGTTCGAATGGTGTAGCGGATGTCTCAAAGCCATATAGATCCTTAACAAGTGATAGGTGTTTATTAGATTCCCAGGGGATGTAGTGGCCTAGATAGAACTGGCGAAGCCGAAGATCGTGAATGCGGCTGTCCGAAGGATACTTCCATGGATGAAGATCTTGAGAAGTAAGGCCATAGATACCGTCGAAGAAATTCCATTCAAAGCCACGGCCAGCATGCTCGAGACGTTCCCTATAGTTCATTTCCGGGTAATCATCCATTGAAAACTGCCCGGAAAGGTCTGCGTATCCGTGCTCACCCCAGAAGATGATTGGTATATTCATCTGAACTGCTATCCTGGGAGCTGTAGTATATATGCCGACATGAGCATGCCAGTTCATGTCACCCATCGCAACGAAAGCAGCACGATTTAGCTTCTTGAGAACGGATACTGAGGGGCTGAATATGATGTGATCGCAGTCGAAAACAAAGCGCATGTTGTGTAGGTTTTTCCACCCAACTTCCGTATAGTTATTGCCGTTGTATGTAACAAGTAGCGGCTTAAGTCCAAGGATTTTTTGGACATAGTGGACTTGGTAGTAGGAGTCTTTGCCACCGCTTACGGACACAATGCAGTCGTAGGTCTTATTCGGTGTGTCGGAAAGAATTGTAGAAATAGTCTTTGATAGAATGCTGAGTCGATGTGAATAGTCTTGCTCTGAAATAGCCAGCTTGGCATCAGAGACTTTACAACCCATGCAAACCCCTTTATCATCGAATTGCATTGGTGAAGCACTAAGCGATGGGTAGAGGCAGCGAGTACAAAAACGAATGTCCTTAACTTCGGATGAATATCGTGATTCATCAAAGTATGAGTGAGGCTGTTCCTTGGCAAAGAGAGAACTTCGTCTTTCGTGATCATAGGAAGGTTCTCGCTGCAGGAATGGGTTGTTTAGAGAAGATGGCCGGATGGGAAGTGTAGGTTTGGACTTTAGAAGAGATGCCTTGAGATTTGGATAACTAAGTTCTGTATAATAAAAGATATTGCCTGCAGCGACGGCATCTACAGAGGGATTAGCAAGAGCGGTGCTGAAATGGAAAGCTTGGGTGGCCCCACTATTGAGGATTAAAGGCACGCCAATAGATGGGTGGCTATCAATACACGATAGAACTTGGGGGCTGAAACCGGTTGTACAGCCATCATTATCAATAGACGAGATCAGAAGCTCTCCAATTGGAAGAGCCAAAACATTTTCGATAGAATCATAGAAGCCGAGATTAGTCGAAACGGTTCCTCGTTGTACATAGCTGTGTAGCGTCTTACCAGAGGCGTCTAGCTTAAAATCAACTGAGCCAACGATAGATTGGCAACCATATTTTTGTGAGCAGGTGCGAACGAAATCAGGGTCGGTAAAAAGCGTAGTATTGAGACATATCTTGTCAGCACCGGCGGCAAAGAGTTTATCGACCTGCTTGATTGAGCGTATATTGCCGCCAACGGTAATCGGCATATGAGAAAAGCGAGCAACCTCTTGCAATAGCTTATGAAATGTAGATGAGCCTAAATTATGCCACTTGTCATCTCTACGAGAGTCAAGTTGCTCGTTTGAGGAGATATTAAGTAAAATGAGTTCATCAACATCCCAGTCTGAGAGTCGCTTGATAGTGGGAATTGGGTCACCAACAGCCTGATGAATAGAAAAGTGCTGAGACCGCACTAGCAGGCCCTCCTTAATACAGAGTACAGGTATAATGCGCTTAAGGGTCATGATTAGAAGGAGTAAAGGGCGTTATTAAGAAGCGAAAGTCCGGAGAAGCTGGATTTTTCTGGATGGAATTGAAGTCCAAGCGTATTACGCGTATAGATGGCGGCAGCGAAAGTAGTCGAAGCTCCAGCATTTGCCTTTGCCAGGACGTACTCGGTGGGCACATTGCAATAGTATGAGTGAACGTAATAGAAGGAGGTATCAAAGAGTGATGGATCTAGAGGGATAGATGGTGTATTTAAATAAACTGGTGATGTCAAAGACCAGCCAACGTGAGGGACTTTTGTATGATTTGGGTCTAACTTAAGAACTGATCCGGGAATAAGGCCTAAACCGGATGCAGCGCAAGAAGACTCTTCGCTGCTATCAAGGAGTAATTGCATGCCCAAGCATATTGCAATAAGCGGTTGGGAAGCAAGTGAGATTTCACGTACTACCTGAAAGAGAGAAGTGTGATGAAGTGCTTTAACACCATAATCAAAAGAACCGACTCCGGGAAGAAGAAAAACCGTTGACTCAGGCGAAGATAATACTTCTGTAGGAGAAGACGCTAGTCGGGTAGTCACACCAAGAAGGTGAAGAGAGTTAATGACTGAACTGACATTTGAAATTCCTAGATTCAGGATTGTGACATTCATGAAAGGAACTCAAGAACCGGGTGAAGGGGCTCATGATGCTTTGCAAGAATACAATCACTCCAGACACAAGAATCAGGCCGTGATGTGTTGATATTCTGAAGAGAAGATTCCTTTCTTACGTGCTCTTGGTGTATGTAGTAGAGGCCTGTAAGCAGGAAGAATTGCTTATGGCCAAGATATGTTTTGTAGTTGAAGACTTCGTGATTAGTGACGTGGTGATTGCGATATGCAAAACTCATAGAAGGGCAAAAGTCTCTGATAAAGAGATGGCCTCCAGGCTTGAGCAACTGGTCAATTATTGACAGACTGAGAAGGATGTTCTCTCTTGGCAACCAGCTGAGAACATCCTCAGCAATAATAAGGTCGAAACTAGGCTTCAGGGAGGTTATAGGTTGTGCGGCATAGTGACCCACAAGTGTGTTATTAAGGATGCTAAGGTTATATTTGTCAAGAGCGAATTGGACGGCCAATGAAGAAGGCTCTATGCCTTGCACGGAGCAATCGTGGTTGTCGGCAAAAAATGCCAAGAGATCCGCGACAAAACATCCAATTTCTAAGACATCAATATTATCTAGTTTAATGGAGGACTCAACGATCCGATCGTAAATACTACGCTTAGAAGCTCGCAAGGGGCTTGTGGCGAGTTCAGAAACAACATCGTTTCTGCACCGCAAGAAAAATTCATTTGACTCAGTTTGTAGGTAGAAGCTGTCTTGCAGCATAATGATTTATGATTTACAGGAGTCTACTACAGATCTTGCCAATGGTGCCGCCTTTGCCATGTTTAGAGGCCCCCAAGAGGGCCCTGCAACAATTAGCCTGGGATTAGCGGCTGTAATCTCTTCTAGAGCTGCACTCATAAGTCGCAAGTCAGTATCGCTAAAGCGCTTAACTTGCCGGGGCAGAGTCTTGCCCATATAACCAAAGTGGTAATCAGGAAAGATTTGCTTAAGAACCATATGAATAGAATCCACTTGAGGTTCTTCCTCTGTCAGGGAGATGCACTCTGCAAGTAGTTGGAATTGATTGTATATATTAGAAGCAGCACTAACACGATAAAGCCACGGGGCTCTAGAGTTGACAACAAGAATCTCCGAAAAGGTGCTTTGGTTGATAAAAGGTGGCTTGTCTATACTGAAGAGAAAAGATGAGAGGTAGCGAGTTGATCCATCAACTACCTTGCCAACTGAGTTTAAGAGAGGGTATGCATTGGTGGTCCATAAGATCTTGCTTTTAGATTCATCTTCAAGGAGCCTGAGACCATTTGAACCAGTGTGCACGCTGACGCCAAGCTGCAGAAGAGCTGAAAAGAGTTCATCTGCAAGTTGAGGAAAGCTAGAAGGCGACAGATAATAAGGGGTGAGCTTAAGATCTCTTATCTGTTGCTGGTATCTATGACCTTCGTCTTGAGAGTTTGGATCGAATGAATACTCACGAGGGAAAAACCACGGGTAGAAGAGCGGAAATGCGTCTTTAAGATCCTCATTATAACGACGGAAGCAATTTAGTATGTGCGAGAAGAGGTAAGAACTTGGATTGACGATTACTGAGTCTGGATTTGAGAACCTTTCTAAGTCGTGAGAGAGACCATCAGATAGGTCAGCAGGCCACTGATCAAGAGGGGATGAATAAGGAACAATAAAAGAACCGATGTTGAGGAATCGTTTAGTGGGATAGGAATGTAGAATGCTTGAAGTGCAAAGACTAGAAAGTAGTGAGACAGTCTCCTCACAGCGAGGCATCTCAAACCCATGAAACCCAGCAAGAGCCTGGTAAGAACCAAAATCGGAGTTTCGCCAAGCAGGCATCAACAGATGGCTGGTTTCATGTATAGCTATTTGGGAAGGGTTAATACCTTCATCGACCAGTATCTTAGCGGTTAATGCTCCTACAAGCCCGGCACCGACTATACAATAGTGCATTCGATCGAAAAGAAGAAACCGAGGGTAGGATGAAACGGAGAAGAGGTCAAGATCATGTCAAGCCCTCCATTCAGTTGCTCGTGAGAAGGAGTATCTGGGGCCTACCTCGACACAGAGAACAGCTGGTGGAGCCATCAGCCCCATTGGTCAGTAAAGTTGATGCCTCTCAATTCAGGTCAACAAGGGGACATGAAGGAGCAGACACATATGCCGTTACAGCATGACCCCAAAAGCTAAGGTATACGTCAGTTTGACTCTACCATAAAGCAGAGCTTGAAAAGAACTGTATGCAGGAGATCAGCATCACCAACCTTAGTAGGACCTGGTGGTTAGGCAGTAAATGTGGGGGAAATAGAGAAGAATTCTGAGGGCTGATATCCAAGCGGCAAGTTAGCAATATTTGTGGAAACAGCAGACTCAACTCCTATTTGCTCAGCGAGTACTGCTAAGAGCGCTACCTGTTCACGGAGTTTAAGGTTTTCGAGACCTCAGACGGGCATGACTAGGCCGAGGACTTCACCACCAGCTACGAAAACTATGCAGATCATCCGGAAGCTCAGACTCACGAATGATCAAGATGACGCAGCAAACGAATCGAAGATGATGCGAGCGCTAAAGCAGGATACAAGCCGAGAAGATGACTTAGCAGTAAGCTGCATATAGAAGGGATAACGGACTCTTGTTGGCACTGGACCGATATATGGGGTAAGATTCCCAACAAGTACTGTGCCAAAAGCGGGGAAGTGGTGGCATAACATACCGTGTCATATTGAGACAAATAGGCTTAAAGCTGCAAAAGGTCAATGGAGTGTCCAAGTTATTGTGTCATGCAATTCATTGTCTCTAAGGAACTGGGGTTATGCAAGAGCGGGCAATGTCCATGACTCTTGAATTGAGGAGTAGACAGAGTAAAGACATACGCAGCAAAGGAAGAGTCATTCATCTGGTATACATGACTATAGGAGGTGATATCCGTTGGATAACCAAGCAAAAAGCGTAGTGCCAAGGTACAAAAGGATCTGCGATCTACTCCGAAGGAGATTTATGAGCATAAGTGATGCGCATCGAAGACATAGAGTGCATTCACGGATTCAGAGACTGCATAAATAAAGGGATGGCGGAATAATGCATTAACACAATCAGGCACGCAGAAAAGCGGTGACAAAACGTTAGTAGAGACACAATATGAAAAGACACCTGAGTTATAGTCGGCCAACAGTAGCTTGTCGGGGCCTAGGTAGGATACATTGAACCAATCATATTGCCCCGTGAACTCGATATTAATCCTAGAGTAAGCAGATCCTCTGTAGAGATGCAGTGCTTGACCTGTCGGCCCCTTGCTTAGTATACAGATCTCATTCAGATGAGAACAGATGGAGTGGAAGAATATATCGGACTTGTGGTCGACTAACGAGATGAGCTCACGTGGTGTTTCGCGGCTGACTTCTATTATTGCGCCAGAGAGATAATCAATGACAGCAACAGTATCGCCCAAGCGCGCTATCGATATCGGCAACATACCTGTGGGTAGAGCCAGTACCTGTACAGTGTTTCGTTTTAGATCGATCCTTGAAATCGATTCATTTCGGAAGTTAGCGGAATATAGCAGATCTTGATGTTCGCAAAGGCTGTGGCTCGTCATGGTTGCGGAAGCCGTTTGGATGCAATGCGCTTCAAGGGTTGAGTTTGTAAGTGAAAAAAGTCTTCCTTGATAAGTTGAGATCCACAGTGATCCATCTCGTGAAGTAAGGCCATAGCATGGATCGGCTAGGAAGGAAGCCTTCAGTTGTCCCGTCCCAGGAAGTAGGATTATCGTGACGCTTTCCTCAGAAAACGGCGCACCAGACGTTTTGATCGAATAGTCTTCGAAAGCTTTAGCGACTTGCAGGGAAGCGAAAGGGCCGCTTTGGGATTCATGTATCTGAGAAAGCGTCCCGACAATCTTCGGAAATATCAGATGATTAGCTGCAGAAGAAACGTTCTGCAGGGCATCCACCCAGGACTGACTAATCTGACCTCCTAGTAACTGATAGTATATTTGCTGGACATTAACGTCAGCGTGTAAATAGATAAGGCGTCCAACCCTTAGGCGGCTCTCAAGCTGCTCATGTATCTTACGATCTGCAAGATCAACAGATAGTCGACATTCTGGACGTACTTTCTGCACGATATCGTAGATATCGCCGAATATGAGTTTTGATCTAGAGCAGATAGCGGTTGAGACAAGGTTATCAGATAGTTTGATAGGATCTTGGATGCTTGTGAATTTTAAGCGGCCTGATGGTTTTGAAGTAAGAGTCAAGAAGTAAGTGCAGAGCTCGCAGCAAAGAGATTTGTCATCAGAAAGGGAAGCCCCGACAAGAATATTGGAAAGCTCATCGAGTGCTAATGCACGATAACGAATTAACAAGCTGATAGAGGACTTCCAAACTGACCAGAATCCAAGCTCCTGGCCAGGTAGTTCATGAATCGGCGGGCTAAAGCGAAAATGAGGGATTGCCAAGATTGAACGAGAGGGATACCTCGACAACTGAACGAGGAATTTAAGGTGAATATTGACCACTTCTTTAAGAAAGGTTTGAGGCACGAGAAGGATCAAACCTTCGGCCTCAATTTGCAATATAGTGTTTAAGGTGTCTGATGTTTGAGCAATATCGGCGTATGCAACTTTTGCGAGTTCGGAAAGACGAGAGCGCACTTCCTCTTGGCTAAAAGGCATCTGCAGGCGATGTTAGATTAGTTATGTATTATAGAGTAGGTATTAAAAAAAGGGGTTGCATTCATGCCAATATGCCCCATTAGGGATGACCGCTCGAGTGCAGTGGATGCCTTCTATTGTTCAGCAGCAGCCCTCTATGCCAAAAAAGTTGACACCTCCCCATTCCGACAAGAAGGGGGGCTTGATGGAGCAGAACAATGCGGAGTTACAGCGAGGCGGTCATGAGGTGGCTCTTGGAAATCGATTCACCGTGGATGAGAGTCCTCAAGTAGGCATGCAAGCAGGGTCTCAACCATTGCGACTAGCAGTTTATAAGCTAGATCAAAACAGCTGAGCGGCTGATCGCTCAGGGCAAGACCGTCGCTGATTCTGCCGATCTCTGAAGGTGTCTCAGCCCACCTACCACTGTTGGAGATAAACCTACTACGGCATGCAGGCCGAGGAGGCAAGAAGCCTCTCGAAGCTGGAGAGGGCGAACGGCCGCCAAAAGAAGCTTCTGGCGGGAGCTGAGCCAGAGAAGCAACGCTCAATAAGTTAGCCGAGGGAAACTTCTGAGCCCGGAACGTCGACGCAGCGGTTCGCCTGCAGAGTGGTGGGCCAACACCACCGCACTCAGCGAC
>Ga0194129_10009207_pt1 | contig 11152 bp, 11 predicted proteins | sample TA2KigCa35mmetaG_FD_150862 | JGI IMG/M metagenome (GOLD analysis project Ga0194129, IMG submission 150862) | Freshwater microbial communities from Lake Tanganyika, Tanzania - TA2015038 Kigoma Deep Cast 35m | ecosystem: Environmental > Aquatic > Freshwater > Lake | place: Tanzania: Lake... | reverse complement strand
GAGCAGGGGCCAGAGCGCGTCGGCGTCTTGGGCGAGGAGCGCTTGAAGGGCGCCCTCAACGGCCTGGACGGCGGGGTGGGGGGCGGGGGGGGCGCAGGCGCTCAGGGCGGCGCTGAGGGCGGCGCTGAGGGCGGCGCTGAGGGCGGCGCTGAGGGCGGCGATCCGCGTCGACCTGGGCGGGGTGAGGCGCTGAGGGGCGCGCTTGCGCGGGGCGGGGGTTGTGTGCATACACTCTCCATCTGCTCAACAGGGGCTTCGCTCGCTGGCGGCTCTGCTCGATCATCTACTCGATCTCGGGGGCGCTTGTCACCCGCTCGCCCGCTCCGCCCCCGCCACCCCACGAGGACCGCGATGCTCGCCCCCTCACGCCCCGCCCCCTCACGCCCCGCCCGCGGCGCCCTCCGCCGCCCCCTGCACTCCGCGCTGCTCTGCGCGCTGCTCTGCGTCCCGCTCTGCGCCCCGCTGGTCTCCTGCGCCGAGAACATGGACCCCGCCACCCCCGACGGCGCCCTCCGGGCCTTCGCGCTCGCCCTCGCCGCCGGCGACGCGCCCGCCACCCTCAGCCAGCTCAGCCCTGAGAGCCGCGCCGCCCTCGCGCGCCTCGCCGCCCTCTCAGCGCAGACGCGCGCCGCCGTCGCCGCCTTCCCGTCCGAGGCGCGCGCTTGGGCGGAGCGCGAGGCGCTCGCCCCCTGGATGACCGAGGCCGTGGCCCCCGGCGCCGAGGCGGCGCTCCTGGCGCTCGCCTTTAAGGGCCCCTGGGACGCCCTCCGGGCGCAGCCGGCGGAGGGCGTGGTGCAGGCGTTCAGCGCGCGCAAGGTGCTCCACGAGGACGCGCAGGCGGGCGTGGCGCGCCTGCGGACGCGCGCGCTCCCGCAGGTGTCGCTGCGGCGGGAGGGGGGGGCGTGGCGCGTGAGCGCGCTCGATGAGCCCCTGCTGGCGGCGGCGGCGGCGGTGGAGCGGAATCTCGAGGCGCTCAAGGCCAACGCTGAGGAGGTGCGCCGCCGCGTGGGGCTGGGCCTCGAGCTGCCTCGATAGGGCGACGCGCGGGGGAGGGCGCGGGGCAAAAAAACTGCTCAAAACCCATTGAAAAGGCGCCCTCATTCAGTATTATGCGCGCCACCTTAACCCCCCGGGCGGCGCCCGCAGGGTCATTTTATCGAGGAGAACCACCATGCAGTACGATCTCGAGCGCGTCCGCAACATCGGCATCAGCGCCCACATCGACTCAGGGAAGACCACCCTGACCGAGCGCATCCTGTTCTATACCAACCGCATCCACGCGATCCACGAGGTGCGCGGCAAGGACGGTGTGGGCGCCAAGATGGACTCGATGGAGCTCGAGAAGGAGCGTGGCATCACGATTCAGTCGGCTGCCACCTACTGCGAGTGGAAGAACCACCATATCAACATCATCGACACCCCCGGCCACGTGGACTTCACCGTGGAAGTGGAGCGCGCCCTCCGCGTGCTCGACGGCGCGATCCTCGTGCTGTGCAGCGTCGCCGGCGTGCAGAGCCAGTCCATCACCGTGGACCGCCAGATGCGCCGCTACAACGTGCCCCGCCTCGCCTTCGTGAACAAGTGCGACCGCTCGGGCGCTAACCCCTTCAAGGTGTGTGACCAGCTCCGCGAGAAGCTCAAGCACAACTCGGTGATGGTGCAGATCCCCATCGGCCTCGAGGACAAGCACGTGGGCCACGTGGACCTCGTCAAGATGGTGGCGCGCTACTTTGAGGGCGAGAACGGCAACACGATCATCGAGAAGGAGATCCCCGCGGACATGGTCGAGCAGGCCAACGAGTACCGCGAGAAGCTGATCGACGCGATCTCGATGTTTGACGACGAGATCGCCGAGCTGTTCCTCGACGGCAAGGAGATCCCCGTGGAGCTCCTCAACGCCGCGATCCGCAAGGCCACCCTCACCCTCGAGCTCACCCCCGTGTTCTGCGGCTCCGCCTACAAGAACGTGGGCGTACAGGCGCTCCTCGACGGCGTGAACACCTACCTGCCCTCCCCCACCGAGGTGCGCAACGAGGCCCTCGACCTCGACAACAACGAGCAGAAGGTGGTCCTCTCCTCGAGCCCCACCGAGCCCCTCGTCGCCCTCGCGTTCAAGCTCGAGGACGGCCGCTACGGGCAGCTCACCTACGTCCGCATCTACCGCGGCACAGTGACCAAGGGCGACACCATCTTCAACGTGCGCAATAAGCGTAAGGTCAAGGTGGGCCGCCTCGTCCGCATGCACTCCAACGAGATGGAGGACATCGACGGCGCCAGCGGCGGCGACATCGTGGCGCTGTTCGGCGTGGAGTGCGCCTCGGGCGACACCTTCACCGACGACAACTGCAACGTGGCGATGACCTCGATGCACATCCCTGAGCCCGTCATCAACCTGATGATCAAGCCCAAGGACAACAAGGCGCAGCTCAACATGGCCAAGGCGCTCAACCGCTTCACGCGCGAGGACCCCACGTTCCGCTGCTATGTGGACCCGGAGAGCGGCGAGACGATCATCCAGGGCATGGGCGAGCTGCACCTCGAGGTGTACATCGAGCGCATGAAGCGCGAGTACGGCGCCGAGGTGGAGAGCGGGGCGCCGCAGGTGGCGTACCGCGAGACCATCACCACGCGCGCGGACTTCGACTACACCCACAAGAAGCAGACCGGCGGCTCGGGCCAGTACGGCCGCGTGGCGGGCTACATCGAGCCCGACGCGGGCGGCGAGTTCGTGTTTGAGTCGCAGATCGTGGGCGGCGTGATCCCCAAGGAGTTCATCCCCTCCTGCGAGAAGGGCTTCCGCTCTCAGCTCGACCGCGGCCGCATGATCGGCTTCCCCGTGGTGGGCTTCCGCGCCGTGATCAACGACGGCAAGACGCACCCCGTGGACTCGTCCGACATGGCGTTCCAGGCCGCCGCCTCCGGCGCCTTCCGCGAGGCCTACGCCAAGGCGCTCCCCACCATCCTCGAGCCCGTGATGGCCGTGACGGTGGAGGGCCCCGTGGAGTTCCAGGGCTCGATGATCGGGCTGCTCAACCAGCGCCGCGGCATCATCACCAACACCACCGAGGAGGACGGCTTCTGCCGCATCGAGGCGGACGTGCCCCTGTCGGACATGTTCGCCTTCTCCAACGTGCTCCGCTCGAGCACGCAGGGCAAGGGCGAGTTCGCGATGGAGTTCGCCCGCTACGCGTCTGTGCCCAACGCGCTCGTGGACGAGCTGAAGGCCAAGTTCAAGGACCGCGTGCGCGGCGGCGGCGACGAGTAAGGGGCCCTCGGGCGTCTGCGCGGGCGAGGCGGTGCGCGTCTCCTCTGTCTTGAGCGCGCTCTCGGCGGCGATCTGGGCGGCGATCTGGGCGGCGATCTGGGCGGCGCTCTCGGCGGCGTCCCTGGGCGCCTCGCTGAGCGCGCGCGCCGCGCCGGTGGCGCCCTACGACCCCATCCTCGACGAGCCGCCCGTGGCGCCCGCCGCTGGCGCGCGGCGCGTGGAGGGGCGGCGGGTGGGGGGGCTGGTGGTGTCGACGGACGTGGGGCTCTACTTTGGCTCCGTGAGCAGCTTCTTGACCACGCAGGAGGCCACGCTCTACGGCGGGGCGCACCCGCGGGTGGGGGTGCAGCTCGGCGGGCGCCTGCCGGTGGCGCTGCCCCTCGAGCTCTCGGCGGGGGCGGCGCTGGGCTTTGGGGAGACGTTTGAGCGCGACGCGTTCGATTCGGCGGTGGACGTGCTCCTGAGCGCGCGCGCCCTCTACCTGCCGCTCGAGGGCGCGCGCTGGTCCCTCGGCGTTGAGCTCGGGGCGCAGCTGTCGCTCTTTGATTTTGAGCGCGGCACCATCAGCCAGTACGGCGTGGGCGCCCTGCTCGGGGGGCTGGCGGCGTATCGCCTCAGCGACACCAGCCAGCTGTTCTTGGGCGCCTCGTGGGTCCCCACCTACCTGCCGGGGGCGTTCTCTCTGCGCGACGCCACGGAGGAGGAGCGCGAGGAGAATCCCGGGGTGACGCAGTTTAAGGTGGTGGGGGAGTGGGAGAGCGCCTTTCAGGTGACGGTGGGGTATCGCCTGTTTGGGTTCTAGCGCGCCTCTTCGCGCGCCTCTTCGCGCGCCTCTTCGCGCGCCTCTTCGTAGAGGGCGCTGAGCTGCTCGCTGACGCGCGCCCAGCTGTAGCGGGCGGCGACCCAGTCGCGGGCGCGCAGGGCGCGGGCGCGCGCCGCGACGGGGTCGCGGAGGACGGCGTCGAGGGCGTCGGTGAGGCCCTCGACGCCGTTGGGGTGCTCCCAGCTCACGCCGGCGGCGGCGGCCTCGGGGAAGCGGCAGCCGCGCGCGAGGACGGCGGGCGCGCCGGCGGCGAGCGCCTCGAGGGCGGCGACGCTGAAGCCCTCGTGGTAGCTCGGGAGGCAGAAGGCGGCGGCGTTCTGCAGCGCGGAGGCCTTGGCGGCGCCGGAGAGGAAGCCGGGGAAGTGGGCGCGCGCGAGCAGCCCCTCCGCCGCGAGCGCGGCGCGCATCTGCGCCAGCCCCCCCCCCTCGTCCACCCCCGCCACCACCAGCCGCAGCGCCGGGTAGCGCGGCGCGAGGCGCGCGAAGGCGCGCGCGAGGTCGAGCGTGCCCTTGGGGGGGTGAATCCTCGACAAGAACAGCGCGTAGGGGGCGCCGCCGAGGGCGGGCAGCAGCGCCTCGAGGGGGGCGCGCCCCACGGGGTCGCGCAGCTCGTCGAGGGGGGCGCCGTTGGGCACCACGCGGATGGGGGCGCGCAGCCCCCACGCCGCCGCCTCCTCGCGCTCGCCCTCGCTCAGCGCCTGCACGCGCGTGGCGCCCCGCAGCAGCTCGCCGTAGCCGAGGGCGAGGAGCGCGAGGCGCTTCTTGAGCGGCTTGATGGCGAGCGCCTCGGGGCGCAGGTGCCCGTGGAGCGTGAGCACGTAGGGGAGGCCGCGCGCCCGGCAGCGCGCGCTGAGCGCGGCGCACTGCGGGGGCCACACGGAGTGCAGGTGCGCCACGTCCACGCCGTCGAGCAGGGCGTCGAGCGCCTCGCGGGCGCGCGCCCACCGCGCGGCGAGCGACAGGAGCAGCCCGCGCCGCGACGCGAGGCGCCGCAGCTCGAGGCCGGGGGGGTCGCCGAGGGCGGCGCGGAGGGCGGCGCGCACCTCGGGGGCGTCCACGTCCTCGGCGATCAGGCGCACGCGCCAGCCGGCGGCGAGCTGCGCGCGCGCGAGCTGCGTGATCACCTGCGGCGGCCCCCCCCGCCGCGGGTGCAGGAAGTTGTAGACGTGGGCGACGCGCGGCGCGCCCGCGGCGGGGGTCTGCGCGGCGGGGGCGCTTGAATTCATACTGAAACCCTGTACACTGTGACCACGTGAGGCACGCTGAGGCGCGCTGACCATACACCACCGCACTCCACCGCACAAAGGCCCGTCCATGAAGACGCTCACCCCGCGCCAGCGCCAGGTCCTCGACTTTATCACCGACCACATCTGCGAGCACGGGTTCGCGCCGAGCATCCGCGAGATCTGCACCGCGATGGGCATCAAGTCCACCAACGGCGTCAGCGAGCACATCGAGACGCTCTGCCGCAAGGGCTATCTGCTCCGCGACGCGCAGCGCAACCTCGCCCGCGCCATCCGCCCCAAGCACCTGCCCACGGGCAACCGCGGCACCCTCGAGATTCCGCTGCTGGGGAAGGTGACGGCGGGGGCGCCGCGGCTGGCGGTGGAGGAGAGCGAGGAGCGCCTCTGCGTGGACCGCAGCCTGCTCGGGGAGGAGCGGGATGTGTTCGCGCTGCGGATCGTGGGTGAATCCATGATCGAGCGCGGCATCCACGACGGCGACCTGGTGTTCGTGCGCCAGACGCGCGACGCCAAGGACGGCGACGTCGTGATCACGCTCATCGGCGACGAGGCGACCTGCAAGCTCTTCTATAGCGAGCCCAGCCGCCGCCGCATCCGCCTGCAGCCGGCGAACGCCGCGATGGAGCCCATCTATGTGGCCAAGGACGTGTTCCGCGAGACGATGATTCTCGGGGTGGTCGTTGGACTCTTCCGCACCCTCTAGCCCCCCGCCGCCCGCCCCGGCGCTCGTCCTGCTCTCCTCGGGCGCGCAGCACCTGTCGCTGCGGGCGAGCGCGTGGGCGGTGGTGTGCGTGACGCTCAAGCTCGCCAAGGTGTTCCCCGCCGACCGCTGCCTCGCGCTGCAGGCGGGGGGCGCGCTCAGCGTCCTTGAGCAGCAGCGGGTGCGGCAGCACGTGGAGGTGATTCTGTTGCCGGCGCTCGAGGGCGGCGAGTTCTTGCTCTCCGACCTCTCCGTCTGCGACGAGGCGCCCGAGCGCGCCCTCCTGCCCGGGGACCCGCGCCGCGAGGAGCACGTGGGGCGAGAGGCCCTAGAGGAGCTCGTGGCGTTCATCCGAGAGTCCCGCGGCGCCGCCAGCGTGCGCCGCCTCCAGTGGGGCGGGGCGCGCGCCGCCGCGCCCACAGGGGACCTCGCCGCGCGCGATGTCTATGCGCTCTCGGCGCGCCGCGCGCTCCGCAGGGGGCGCTGAGCGGGCAGAGGAAAAATGGACTCCCCGCTAAAAAAAACTTGCGCTCCCGCCCGCGCTCTGCTACACACTCCCCCACACAGCGGGAGCCTAGCGAGGCGACCGCGGCGCGGCGCGGCGCGGTGTGCGTCGGCGTCAAGGCTCCTTACATATGCTCAGCTACACGCTCAAGTCCATCGGGAATGGTCGGGAATCGTCCAATGGTAGGACAGCGGATTTTGGTTCCGTCAATCTAGGTTCGATTCCTAGTTCCCGAGCACTTCAATGGTCCGTTCGTCTAGTGGACTAGGACGCTGGCCTCTCACGCCGGCAACACGGGTTCGAATCCCGTACGGATCACTCCCTAGCGTGGGCGGCGCGGGAGGGCATGATGGGGGCGTTCTTTACATACCAGAAGCTCACTCTAACAGGTGGCAGTTATATTCGGGAATCGTCTAATGGCAGGACAGCGGGTTCTGGTTCCGTCAATCTAGGTTCGAGTCCTAGTTCCCGAGTTTGTGGTCCGTTCGTCTAGTGGACTAGGACGCTGGCCTCTCACGCCGGCAACACGGGTTCGAATCCCGTACGGATCACTCAAGCCTAGCTGCGAAGCTAGGCTTTTTTGTTTTCGCGCCCGCTCGCGCCCACTCCACAGGAGCCCCCACCATGCGCGACGCCTCTCCCTCGCCGCTCACCCCCGCCCGCGCCCGCGCCCTGCGGCGGCGCGCCGAGCTGCTGTGGGCGCTGCGCGCCTTCTTCCGCGCCGAGGGGGTCCCCGAGGTGGAGCCGCCGACCGTGGTGTCGTGCCCGGGGATGGAGCCGCACCTCGACGCCCTAGAGGTGGTGGCGCGCCACGCGACGCCCGCGTGGGCGCCGGAGGGCGCTCAGCGCCGCCGCTACCTGCACACGAGTCCCGAGCTGGCGCTCAAGCGGCTGCTCGGGGCGGGGTTCGAGCGGCTCTATGCGCTGCGCCCGGTGTTCCGCGATGAGCTCCCCTCGCGCACGCACAACCCCGAGTTCACCCTGCTCGAGTGGTACCTCCGCGGCGAGCCCCTCGAGGCGCTGATGGCGCAGTGCGAGCGCCTCGTCGTCACCCTCGCCGCCGAGGCCCGCGCGCACAGCCCCGCGTCGCCGCCCCCGCCCACGCTGCTCACGTGCCTCGCCGCGCCGTTCGAGCGCCTGAGCGTGCGCGAGGCGTTCGCGCGCTACGCGGGGATCGACCTCGACGCCGCGCCCACCGCCGCGCTGCTCAAGGCGGCCGCCCTCGCCGCCGGGGTGCGCCCGGGCGCGCTGGGGGGCACGCCGTCGTGGGACGAGGTGTACTTTCAGGTCTTCTTGGACCTCGTGGAGCCCCGCCTCGGGCGCGGGCGCCCCACCCTCCTCTACGACTTCCCCGCCAGCCAGTCGGCGCTCGCCCGCCTGCGCCCCGATGACCCGCGCTGGGCGCTGCGCTTTGAGCTGTTTGTGGAGGGGCTCGAGCTCGCCAACGCCTTTGATGAGCTCTCCGACCCCGCCGAGCAGCGGGCGCGCTTTGAGGGGGAGCGGGCGGCGCGCGCCGCCCTCGGCAAGCCCGTCTATCCCGTCGACGAGGAGCTCCTGAGCGCGCTCCCGCGCATGGGCGCCTGCGTGGGGGTGGCGCTGGGGTTCGATCGCCTCGTGATGCTCCTGCTCGGGCTCGACCACATCGCCGAGGGGCTCCCGCAGGGGTGGGACGAGCTGTGAGCGCGCCCCCCGCACCCCTCGCGGGCTGGAGCCGCCTCGACGCCTGCGCGAGCACGCAGGACGCGCTGTGGGCGCGCCCCGAGCTGCTCGGGGTGTACACCGACTCGCAGTGGGCGGGGCGCGGGCGCCTCGGGCGGGCGTGGGCGGCGCCGGCGGGGGCGTGCCTGTGCCTGAGCTGGCGCCCGCCGCTGGCGGGGCTCGCCCCCGCGCTGCTCCCGCGCCTGTCGCTGGCGGCGGGGGTGGCGGTGGCGCGTCTGGCGCGGGGGCTGCTGGCGGGGGCGGGGGCGGGGGAGGGGGCGCGGGCGGAGCTGGCGCTCAAGTGGCCCAACGACGCGCTCTGGCGCGGGCGCAAGCTGGCGGGGGTGCTCTGTGAGGCGCGGGCGGCGGGGGAGGGCGCGCTCGCGGCGGTGGTGGGGGTGGGGCTCAACCTCACGCCCCACCCGGCGCTCCCCGCCGCCGCCGTGAGTCTGCAGGAGGCGCTCGGGGCGCCGCCGCCGCCCCTCGACGCGCTCGCCGCCGCGCTCGCCGCCGAGCTCGAGGGGGCGCTGGCGCTGCTGCGCGCCTCCCCCGCCGCGCTCGGCGACGTCTGGGGCGCGCACGCGCTGCCCCTCGGGACGCCGATGCGCTGCATGGGGGTGGCGGGGCGCTTCGCGGGGCTGGGGGAGGAGGGGGGGCTGCTGCTTGACACCGACGCGGGGCGCGTCACCATGGAGAGCGGCGAGGCGGAGGTGCTCGCGCGCCTCCCCGCCCCCTGACCGCCCGCCGCCCCGCCCAGAGGTCCCCGCGCATGCTGCTCGCCATCGACATCGGCAACACCCACGCCACCCTCGGGCTCTACGACGGCGAGCGCCTGCGCGCCGAGTGGCGCCTGAGCACTCACCCCGCCCGCACCGCCGATGAGCTCGGCGCGCTGCTCACCCCCCTCATGGAGCGGCGGGCGGGGGAGGCGCGCGGGCTGCGCGCGCTCACGGGGGCGATCATCGCGAGCGTGGTGCCCGCCGCCACCGAGCCCTACAGGCGCGCGGTGGAGGAGTGGGCGGGGGTGCGCTGCCTGGTGGTGGGCCCGGGGCTCAAGACGCTGCCGATTCGCTACGCGGACCCCGAGCAGGTGGGCCCCGACAGGGTCGTGAACGCGGTGGCGGCGCGCCGCCTGTGGGGGGGGGCGGTGATCGTGGCGGACCTCGGCACCGCCACCACGCTCGACGTGGTGAGCGCGGCGGGGGAGTTCCTCGGCGGGGCGATCTGCCCGGGGGTCCACACCTGCGCCGAGGCGCTCAGCGCCCGCGGGGCGCGCCTCAGCCGCGTGCCGCTCACGGCGCCCCCCGCGGCCATCGGCGCCACCACCGCCGAGAACATCCAGTCGGGGCTCATCTTGGGGCACGCCGCCCTCATCGACGGCCTCGCCCGCCGCATGCGCGCCGAGCTCGGCGGGGCGGCGCGCGTGGTGGCCACGGGCGGGCTCGCCTCCCTCATCGCCCCCCACTCCGCCGAGATCGAGGAGGTGCGCCCCCACCTCACCCTAGAGGGCCTGCGCTTGATCTACGAGCAGAACCGATGACCGCCTCACGCCCCCGCGCCCGCGCCCTCCCCCGCGCCCTCCCCCGCGCTCTCCTCTGCGCCCTCCTCTGCGCCCTCCTCTGCGCCCTCCTCTGCGCCCTCCTCTGCGCCGCCCCCGCCCGCCGCGCTCACGCCGACGCCGGGAGCGGCGCGCCCACGCGCCACCTCAACACCGCCGCCGCCCTCGCCACCGGCGGCGCCGCGCGCGGGGCGGGCAGCTTTAACCAGGCCCTCCTCTATAACCCCGCCGGCATGAGCCTCGCGCCCTCCTACGCCATCGACGCGCAGTACTTCCGCACGAGCGGCGGCGACAACACGCTCGGCGTGAGCGTGGTGGACTCTCAGTCGAACTTCCTAGAGGAGCGCCTCGCCGTGGGGCTCGCCTACGGGCACGTGCTGCGCGGCGGGAGCACGAGCGGCTACGAGGGGCGCCTGGGTCTGTCGCTGCCCGCCGCCGCCCTCAGCGGCGCCGAGGTGCTCGTGGGGGCGGCGGGGCGCTATGTCTTTGATGAGCTCACGAGCCGCGACGGCTTCGACCTCGACGCCGGCGCGATGTTGGCGGCGGGGGGGCTGCGGCTTGGGGTGGTGGCGGAGAGTCTGCTCGAGGTGGCCGGTCAGCAGCGGTTCGGGGGCGGGGTGGGGTTCGCGCACACGCGCTTCACGCTCGACGTGGACCTGATGTATCAGCCCGCCACGGAGGCGCGGTCGCTGAGCGCGGGGGGGGAGCTGCTGCTCGGGGAGCGCCTCGTGCTCCGCGGCGGCTATGAGCGCCTCGCCCCCCCCGCCGCCCCCGCGCGCGCCTGGGCGAGCGGCGGGCTGGCGCTGGTGGAGGCGAGCGCGTCGCGCGGGCAGCTGTCGCTGGGGTATCGCAGGGCGCTGGACGAGTCGGGGGAGTTTGTGTTTGGGCTGAGTCTGTCGATGTTTTTGCAGATGCCGGTGGCGGCGCGGTTTGAGCAGTGAGGGGGCTTGGTTGCACTTTTGTTCCAACTAGAAAATAGAGCTGATGGTCGGTTAGAAGATTTCTATTGACGCGCGTGTTCTGCGTGATTAGCTTCGGGGTCTCTCTCGCCTCAAGGAGCCTCACATGAGCCCCGCAGCCCTGATCGCCCTGCTCCACTACGGTCACGCTCAGAACAACACGGACAGCGACGCCCCCCTCGTGCGCCCCCGTCCGAGTCTCAAGCGCCTCTTGCTCAACCTAGGGCAGGGCGATTGCTGCAACGATGACCAAGGTGACCACCCTGACATCTCTCCCTCAGCGCCTCCCCCTCCGCCTCCATCACTCTCACCCAGCCAGCGCACCCCATGACCTACTCATTCCCGTTCACCGTCCAGAGCGGCTACCAGCGCTCCCCCACCTCCGGCCCCTCAAGACCAG
>Ga0194129_10009206_pt1 | contig 11153 bp, 7 predicted proteins | sample TA2KigCa35mmetaG_FD_150862 | JGI IMG/M metagenome (GOLD analysis project Ga0194129, IMG submission 150862) | Freshwater microbial communities from Lake Tanganyika, Tanzania - TA2015038 Kigoma Deep Cast 35m | ecosystem: Environmental > Aquatic > Freshwater > Lake | place: Tanzania: Lake... | reverse complement strand
TTTTGAAAAATTTGACTATAGCCACCAGTGGCAATAATAGTTACTTTACTTTTAAAAATAATAATTTCGCCCTTATTAAGGTCTAAGGCTATACAACCAAAACATTTATTATCTTCAATAATTAGCTCTAATACTATAAATTCTAGGAAAAAATTTATATTTCTTTTAATAGCTTGTTGATAAAGTGTATGCAGTATAGTATGTCCGGTTTTATCTTTAGAATAACAGGCTCGATAAGCAATTTTACCATTACCATATTCGGTTGTTTGACCACCATAAGCTCTCTGAGCAATCTTACCATTTTTATCGCGAGAAAAAACTACTCCATATCTTTCTAAATCCAATATTGCAGATTCGGCATTTTTACAAAGTATTTCGACAGCATCAACATCAGCAAGATAATCTGAACCTTTAATGGTATCAAATGCATGCCATTTCCAATTATCTTCAATTACGTTAGACAAACTGGCATTAATTCCTCCTTTAGCTGAAACAGTATGACTACTAATTGGATTTACTTTTGATATTACTGCAATAGATTTAGCAGAATTATCGCTAGCTGAAATTGCTGATATCAAGCCTGATCCACCGGCACCAATAATTATTATATCATAATTTTTAGTATTAATAGGAAAGCTCATTTAAAAAAATAGCATTTAAATTTAGATATTATATTTTTATTTTTTTCATAAATTAAATCTTGATCGAGAATATAACAAATTCAATTACAAATCCCAATTGCAATAGTTGTTTGAACTTAAAAGATTTTTGATAAATATTAACTAAAAATTAAAAAATTTTGATAAAGGTAATTCTCTGCGCATATAATGAATCTAAAAATTTAAAAAAATTATTAGTTGATCTCATATACGAATTAAAACTTACCAATAAAGCTTTTGAAATTATTTTTTGCATAGATTGTTCAAATGATGATTCTAGCTCTATAATTAAAGAATTTCAAGATCATCATCCAATTAAAATAATCCCTCAAGAAAATAAAAGGGGTTTGGGAATTGCTTATAAAAGAATTTTTAAATATATTCTTCAGGAAAACTTTAATAAAGATGATATTATAATTTCTTTAGACGCTGACAATACTCACAAGGCAGAGCAAATTATCGATATGATAAAACATTTTGAAGATAATTCTCTTGATGTTTTAATTGCATCAAGATTTCATGAAAAAAGTTCGGTTATTAATTTTCCACTATATAGAACTTTCATAAGCATTTCTGTTGCTACCTTATTAAATTTGATTTTTGCAGTTAAAAATATTAGTAAAAAAAATATTAAAGATTATACTAGTGGCTATAGAATATATAGCTCTTTTAAATTAAAAGATTTATATGATAAATTGGGAGATGATTTTATTTTAGAACCTGAATTTACCTATACATCTGAATTATTGATCAAACTATATCAAAATAACGCTAGAATTGACGAGTTCCCCATTATGTATGATTACAAAAGCAAAATTGGCAACAGTAAAATAAATCTGTTAAAAAATTTTTTTAGATTAATAATATTAATTACAAAATTAAAAAATTAATTTATTTAAAAATAATTTTTTTATTATAAAAATAAATTTCTTTAAAAAATAATTACTTTAAACAAATTACAAATAATAACTAAAAATGACTAAAAGAAGAGTTGTGATTACTGGAATTGGTGCAATAACACCGTTAGCAATCAATATTGAAAATACTTGGGAAAAATTAATTAAATCTGAGTCTGGAATAGGACATATCACCCACTTTGATGCCAGTGAATCTCCTTGCAAAGTTGCTGGAGAAATTAAAATTGGTAATGGTGAAAACATGCTAAATCTTGATGATTACATTGATCCCAAAGAACAAAGAAAAATGGATAAATTCATTCACTTTGCTTGTATAGCTGCTCAACAAGCAGTTGCAGATTCTGGCTGGGTTGCTGAAACTGAACAACAAAAATATCGAACTGGAGTTATGATTGGTTCTGGAATAGGAGGTTTACCTTCTATCGAGAAAACAGTTGTATCAATGAAAGAAAAGGGTTTAAAAAAAATTAGTCCATTCTTTATTCCGCAAAGTTTAATAAACCTAGCTTCTGGACAAATATCTATTAAACATGGTTTTATGGGCCCTAATCACGCAGTAGTAACAGCATGCGCTTCTGGCGCTCATGCTATTGGAGATTCAGCAAGAATGATTGAATATGGCGACGTTGATGTTATGGTTGCAGGAGGATCAGAATCAACCATATGTGAATCAGGAATTGGCGGTTTTGCGGCGCTTCGCGCCTTATCAACTTCTTTTAATGACAACCCTACTTTAGCCTCAAGACCTTGGGATAAACAAAGAGACGGCTTCGTTATGGGAGAGGGTTCAGGAATATTGGTTCTTGAAGAATTAGAGCATGCTAAAAAAAGAGGTGCTAAAATTTATGGTGAAATTATCGGCTACGGATTATCTGGTGATGCCTATCACATTACCGCACCAGAATCTAATGGCAGAGGTTCTACCCATGCAATGAAATTAGCATTACAGCATGCTAAAATAAATCCTGAACAAATAGATTATATCAACGCCCATGGCACTTCAACTCCTCTTGGTGATGAAATCGAAGTTAATTCAGTAAAAAAAGTTTTTGGTGATCATGCCTACAAACTATTTATGTCTTCAACAAAATCATCTACCGGACACTTACTTGGAGCCGCTGGCTCTGTTGAAGCAATATTTTCAATTCTTGCAATTAGAGATAACATTGCTCCACCAACTCTAAATCTCAATGATCCTTCTGAAGGATGCGATATTGAGCTAGTTCCAAATATAGCTAAACAAAAAAAGATTGATATTGTTATGTCTAACTCCTTTGGTTTCGGCGGAACAAATGCATGTTTAGTTATAAAGCGTTTTTAAGATGAAACACAAAATTCTAACATCCTGCGCTATTTTTTCAGTAAGTGTAATTAGCTACTTATTTTTAGTAACTGGAATCGTTATGTATTTTAACGCACCTAACTCTTATCATCGTCAAGATCAAAGATTTATAATTGAAAGTGGCATGACCCTAAGGCAAGTTGTAGAGAAGCTTCATAAAGAAAAAATTATAAAAAATCCTTATGCTTTTTTATATATCTCACAATTAATAAAAGGTCTAGATCCTAAAGTTAGATATGGCGAATATTTTTTTGAAAAAAATATTTCTTACTATAAGATTTTACACAAACTAACTAAAGGTAATGTTTTCTTTCGTAAAATTACTATCGCAGAAGGTTTATCTTCTCATTCAGCATTACAAATTATCAATAATTCTTCAGGACTAGTTGGTCAAACCCCCGCTACATTAAGAGAAGGCTCACTATTACCAGAAACATATTTTTACTCATATAACGATACAAAAAGCAGTATTGTTAAAAGAATGCAAGAAGCTATGGCAAAAACCATTAATGAATTGTGGGATAAAAGAGATTTAAACACGCCAGTGAAAAACAAAGAGCAGGCATTAATTCTGGCATCAATTGTTGAAAAAGAAACTGGAATTGATTTTGAAAGACCTAAGGTCGCTTCTGTCTTTGTTAATCGCTTAAGAAAAGGTATGAAATTACAATCCGACCCTACCATAATTTATTCATTTACTTTTGGTGACAAAAAACTAGAAAGACCAATCAGAATCAGTGATATTCAAAATAATTCAAATTTTAATACTTATCATATATTTGGTTTACCTCCTGCGCCTATTTGTAATCCGGGAATAGACTCATTAAAGGCGGTATTAAATCCAATTAAAACCGACTACCTATATTTCGTGGCCAGTGGAAAAGGAGATCATATATTTTCCTCAACTTTACAAGAACACAATATGAACGTTGCCAAATATAGAAACTATCTTAAAAGCAAGGAAAAACAAAACGCCAACTCACAAGAAGAAAGTGCACAAAATAATGATTTGTAATGAATCAAATAAAAGAATCAAATTTTCTAGAAAAAAATTTCAATAGTTCACAAATATTAGCCTCTAATCCCAATAACTCTTCTTGGGTTTTTGCATCTGCTGGCTCTGGTAAAACAAAGATTCTCACCGATAGAGTTTTAAGATTGCTACTAGAAAATGTTGCTCCCAATAAAATTTTATGCCTAACATTTACTAAAGTTGCTGCTACAGAAATGTATAATAGAATTAATTCAGAATTATCAAAATGGGTAATTGCCGATGATCAAGAATTAATAGTAAAAATTTCTAATCTTACTGGAAAACAACCTTCTACTATTGAATTAAATAGCGCTAGAACTTTACTTGCAAAAATTCTTGACGAAGAAGAAAAAATTAAAATTCAAACTATTCATTCATTTTGTAATTCATTATTAAAAATATTTCCTATCGAAGCCAAATTAAATCCTAATTTTGAATTACTAGAAAATAGTGAAGAAAATTTATTGCTAAAAAAAGCCTATAAACAAGTTTTAAATGAAGCAGATGAAGATAATGATTTAAGAAAAGTAATAACTGAAATTGTTAGCGAAACAAGCGAAGAAACAATTAATGACGCAGTATCTAAAATATTAAATAAAAAAGAAAATATTATTAAATTAAAACAACAAAATAATGACTCTATTAGTGAAACTATTAAAGCAATATATAAATTGTTTAATTTCAATGAAATCTTAAATGAAGAAGAATTATTTGATGATTTTATAAATGATTTTGATTTTAAGGAATATAATAATTTTATAAATGATTTAGAACAAAGTAATTCAAAAAAAAATCTAGAAATTGCTAATAAATTGAAGAAATTTATTGATTCACCATTATTAAAAAATTTTTCACCCTTTTTACAATATGCTCTTCATACTAAAGAAGATAAGATTAGAAAAATAAGTGAAAAATTAGATATAAAATATCAAGATTTTATTCATTTACAATCAAATAAAATCAACTCCCTGATAGATAAATTAGCCTTGATTTCAATAATTAAGAATACTTCAAACTTAATAATATTTGCTGATAAAATTTTGCAATCTTATCAAAAAATAAAAAATGAAAATTCTTTAATTGATTACAATGATTTAATAAATTATACCAATAATTTATTAAAAAATCCTGATTTTACTGACTGGGTAAAAAAGAAATTAGATAGCTCATTTAATCATATTTTAGTTGATGAGTCTCAAGATACAAATATTCAGCAATGGGAAATTATTAAAGCTTTAACTGAAGATTTTTATAGTGGTCTAAGCGCCAATAATGAGAATAGAACTATTTTTATTGTTGGTGACGAAAAGCAATCAATATACTCATTTCAAGGATCCGATATTAATGTTACTTCTGCGGTTTTTAATTTTTTTGAAAACAGATTACAAGAAAAATTAAATAAAATTGAAATGAATATTTCATACCGATCTAGTTCAAAAATATTGGAAGCTGTAGATGCAGTATTTAGCAATGAACAAAGAAAAAATTCAATTAGCAAAATTTCTGCTTTTAGAAATCATGTTCCTCACAGAAAAAGTCATGGCTATGTTGCAATATGGCCAAAAATTATCTTAGATTTTAAAGAAAATGAAAAAGAATGGAATATTGATTTTAATAACAAAATTGATTGCGAGGAAAAAGATAAATCAATACTTGCGCGCTCAATAGCGAAAAATATTAGATCTTGGATTGATAATAAAAGAGAAATTAAAGATTCAAAAAAAGAAATTAAATATAGCGATATCATGGTTTTAATTAAAAACAAAACCAATGGTTTAGCCAAAGAAATTAATAAATATTTTAATTATTATAATATTCCATTTACCACAATTGCAAAAATAAAGTTTAATGAGAGTTTATTAATTCAAGATATCATTTCTGTAGCAAAATTTACCTTACTTCCCGAAGATGATTTAAACCTAGCTTGTCTATTAAAATCTTGTTTTTTTAATATTACCGAAGAAGCTTTATTAAATTTTTGTGTTATCAAAAATCAACAAAAACAATCTCTTTATCATTCGATAGATAATGATTTAATAAAATTTAGGCTTGATAAAATAATTAAATCTGCACAAAAACAAAATTGCTTTGAATTTTTTTATAATCTCATCGAAAATGATAATAACTATGATAAACTATTATCCTGCTTTGGATATGAAGCAATAGAGCTAATTGATAGTTTCTTGCTAAATGTTCTTGAATTCAGCAAGAAACACTCTCCTTTCATACAAAAATACATAGAATATATTGAAAAACACAATCCCGAAATAAATAATTCTTCTGTTGAAAATAATAAAGTAAAAATTACCACCATTCATTCATCTAAAGGCTTAGAAGCGCCAATTGTTATCATTCCTGATTGCAATCATCAACTCAATAAAACCGAAAGTATCAAAGAAAAAATTTTTTGGATTAATGAAATTCCAATTTGGACGGTGAATAATTTTCAAAAAAGCAAAATAATTCAGCAATATAAAACAGAAAAAATTAATGACGATAAAGATGAATATTTAAGATTATTATATGTGGCAATGACAAGGGCAAGAGATGAGTTATATATTGGTAGCTTTGGTAAAAGCGAAGATGAAAATTGTTGGTATAAAATTATTTACGAATCTTTAAAAAATATAGCGGATTATATAAATATTGATGATTTTGTAGATATAAAAATTTTAGAAAATAAAAATTTTAATGATGAAAAAATAGATGATTCAGCAAACAATACATACAGCTCTGTTAATCAAAATAAATATCATCAATCAGAAAAAAATTTAGTTATAGAATCTTTATTATATGGCGATCAGACCGATCAAATTATAAATAAAGAACAAATAAAAGGAGAAATAATTCATAAAATATTAGAATTTTTTGGTCAAAATCATCAACAAGAAAAATCATGGCTAATTTTAATAGCAAAGAAAATCATAGAAAATAGTGTTTTTTTGAACCCAGCTGAAAAAGATGAAATTTTTAAATTAGTAAATAATTTTATATATTCTGATCAATTTAAAGAAATATTTAAAGGAAAAATCAAATGCGAAACCGAAATCTCACATAATGAAATATTTGGAAGAGTTGATTTAATTTCGGAACAACAAGATGAGATTTTAATTATAGATTATAAATCAGATGAGTCTTTGCCAAATCAAATTCCAATACAATATCAGCAACAATTGGATAGGTATTTAACAATCGCTAAAAATATTTACAAAAACAAAAATATAACTGTAGCAATATTTTGGATAAGATTTTTAAAAATGCAGGTAGTATTTCAAAGCTAATACTAGCACAATTAAACTAGATTATTCCTGCTTCGGATAACTCTTTCTTGGCTTCTTCTAAATCATTATTAAAATCAGAATTTTGAATTAATCCTCCATATAACACTAATGATAATTGTTTTCCACCTTCAAGATCTTGAGGATAGTGCATACCAGCTAAAACTCGGTGCCAAGCAATTGTTTGAGCGATGTCTTTAAGTTTTTGATCTTTTTTAGGCATAATTAAAGATAATACATGAGCATAAATATAGCTACCAGTTGTATGACCACTTGGATAAGAATAGCCATTGCTTGCCGGAATTAAAGGTAAAACTGATTTGTCGGTAAGATAAGGTCTTTTAATAGCCCAATAATCTTTGAAATATCCAGTTGTTTCTCTAGAGGTTTCAGAAACTCTATCTAGCAATTGATATAGTTTAGGAAATTTACTTCTGACTAATTTTGGATTTATTTGTAATACTATTGTTTCTGGTCTTAATTCTTTTTCTTTGGCTGCTTGATCAATATCTTCTTTTTTAGCGTAAGACTGAACATTTTTTACTTGATTGATTTCACTTTTCCACTCATTACTTCCAACTTTAAAAGGTTTGTCAATTAGTTTTGGTGAAATTGTGGTTCCTTTAAAATAAGGATCAGCAATAGCAGAATTAACAAAGAAGGCAAATATAACTAAGGTTAATTTATATGATTTCATATTTTTATTTATTAATTTGATCTTTAAAAAAGTTTTATTTTTAACAATTTCTATCTTATACCATTTCCATTTTTTAATTAAAAATTTAAGCAAAAATTTTTTAGATAAAAATATTTAAAAAATGAAGTCGTATATCCATACGGCTGAGGCTTTTTAAGGATTTTTAGCAAAAAATTTGAACTTAAATCTTTATACCTTATGTGATTAATTAAAAATTGGAAATGGTATTATTATAAAATCGAAAAGAAATTATTAAACTTTTTTATAAGAATTATACCATTTCAGGAAGATCAATAGTTATATAACCATTTTCAATATTAATTTCAGGAAAAAATTCATTTTTAAATGGAAAATTTTCAATATTTTGATAACCCTTTGGAATAAATTCATGAATAAATTCAATTTCAATAACCGCTCCAGCACCATGATTAAAAACATTGATTACCTTACCTATTTTTATATTTTGCTTTACAACATCAAGACCAATTAAATCAATGATATAAAATTCATTTTTTTTATTTTCTTTAAAATTGCTACGATCAGTAAATATTTCCATGCCACGAATTAACTCTGCTTTATTGCGATCATCTATATCATTTATTTTGGCAATTAGTATAAAGTCACCAGCAGAATTAGAGCCAATAGAGGCTTTGTTTTTATTGCTTAAGCAAAGTTTTATAGTTTGGTTGTTGATATCAAAAAGATGATATTTTTCAATGTTTTTGTAATTTTCTGAAAATACTATTATCTTAACCTCACCTTTTATACCAAAAGCAGATATAACCTTAGCTATTAAAATTTTTTTAGTCATTTTCAACCTCCAATTTTAGCATCTGCTCAAAAGTTGGTCGCTTCCTGATAATTGAAAAATTATTATCATCAACCAAAACTTCTGGAATTAATGGACGACAGTTATATTCATTGGACATTGAAGATCCATACGCTCCAGCATCACAAAAAACAAAAAGATCGCCACTTTGCGGATTATTAATTAAACGATCTTTGGCTAAAATATCTGTACTTTCACATACTGGTCCAGCAAAATCATAAACAGCTTTTAGACCATTTTTCTTAAAAACTGGTAAAACTTCATGATAAGATCCGTAAAGACCCGGACGCATTAAATCATTAATGCCAGCATCTATTATTAAAAAGTTTTTCAGTGCAGTTTCTTTAACATAAGTCAATTTAGAAACCAAAAAACCAGCGCTACCAACAATTGCTCTTCCGGGAGCAATAACAATTTTAACATTTAAATCTGTAGTAATTTCTTTAATTAATTTTATATAATTATTGATTAAAATGATATTTTCATCTTTATAAAAGATTCCTATTCCACCGCCAAAATCAAGGCTTTGAATATTCAAACCATTATTTTTTAACTTTAAGAATAATTGACGTAATTTTTGAAAGGCAATTTTAAATGGCTCAAGACTGGTAATTTGTGAACCAATATGAGTTGAAATACCATAGATCTCTAGCGCTTCAAGCTTTGAAGCTATTTTATATAATTCTTCAGCTTCTTCAATATCAACTCCAAATTTATCGCCCTTTTTTCCTGTTGAAATTTTATAATGAGTTTTGGCATCAACATTGGGATTAACTCGCAGTGAAAATTTAGCTTTTTTATTAAGTGATTTTGCAATATCATTAAGCAAAAACATTTCTGCGCGAGATTCAACTGAAAACTCTTCAACATTATTCTGCAAAGCATATTTAATTTCATCGTAAGTTTTACCAACGCCAGCAAAAACAATTTTTTTTGGATTAATTCCAGCTTTTAAAGCTCTAAATATTTCACCAGATGAGACCGCATCAATTCCAGCGCCAAGACTGGCAAGAATTTTAACTAGGTTTATATTGCAATTAGCCTTAATAGCATAGCATATTTTATAATCTGAAATTTTATTTGATTTAAAAGAAGAATCAAAATTTTCAAAATTTTCAACTAAAGTTTTTTTTGAATAGCAATAAAAAGGAGTTGCTACGGATTTAGCTAAATAACTGATTGCCATATTTTCAACAAAAATTTCTTCATTATTGTTGATTGCTCTATAAGAAAAATATTTCATATTCATTCATAAGTTGAATACATGTAAGGGGTAATTGAATCAAATTCAGCAGAACAGGAATCAACTCTTTTATATGAAGGATGTAATTTTAAATTACGACGAATTTCACGAACTTCTTTTTCATTTAAGCCACTAATATTAGCAAGTCTTTTATCAGAAAAACCCATTTTTTTTAGATTAAAAAGATCTTCATAATTTTTAGGTAAACCTTCTTTTTTAATTTTATTTTCAACTGAAATTAATTTTTCAATTTGTTCTAAAAACCACATATCATAGCTACAAATTTCATTAATTTCTTGAATTGAAATTCCTTCTCTGATTGCTTGAGCAATTATAAATATTCTGTTTGAAGAGGCTATTTTTAATTTTTGACAAATAAATTTTTTTCGTTGCTCATCATCTTCAATAGGAATTTTAATTTCATCTAAACCAGATAAATTAGATTCTAAAGAACGAATCGCTTTTTGAAAACTCTCAAGAAAAGAACGCCCTATTCCCATAACTTCACCCACTGATTTCATTGAACTAGAAAGAATATTTTCACTTCCTTTAAATTTTTCAAAAGTAAATTTTGGGATTTTTGTTATTACATAATCAATGGTAGGTTCAAATGAAGCAGGAGTAATGCCACCAGTAATATCATTTTTAATTTCATCAAGAGTATATCCGATGGCAAGTTTTGCGGCAACTTTTGCAATAGGAAAACCAGTTGCTTTAGATGCTAATGCCGATGATCTTGAAACTCTAGGATTCATTTCTATAACGGTCATTCTGCCATCTTTGGGATTGATAGCAAATTGAACATTAGATCCGCCAGTTTCAACGCCAATTTCTCTTAATATTGCAATTGAAGCATTGCGCATATTTTGATATTCTTTATCAGTAAGAGTTAACGCCGGAGCAACTGTAATAGAATCTCCGGTATGAACTCCCATTGGATCAATATTTTCAATAGAACATATAATTATAACATTGTCGTTTTTATCTCTTACCACTTCCATTTCAAATTCTTTCCAACCAATAATTGACTCATCAATTAAAACTTCTTGAGTTGGCGATATTGTTAAACCATATTCAACAATTTGATTAAATTCTTCATCGGTATAAGCAACACCACCTCCAGCACCGCCCAAAGTAAAGGATGGCCTGATTATT
>Ga0194129_10009205_pt1 | contig 11153 bp, 7 predicted proteins | sample TA2KigCa35mmetaG_FD_150862 | JGI IMG/M metagenome (GOLD analysis project Ga0194129, IMG submission 150862) | Freshwater microbial communities from Lake Tanganyika, Tanzania - TA2015038 Kigoma Deep Cast 35m | ecosystem: Environmental > Aquatic > Freshwater > Lake | place: Tanzania: Lake... | reverse complement strand
GGGCCCGTCGTCGTCTGGCCCGTCGTCGTCGGGCCCGTCGTCGTCGGGCTCGTCGTCGTCGGGCTCGTCGTCGTCGGGCTCGTCGTCTTCCCTGCTGGGCGCAGGCGCGTTCGGCTTGTCGTCCAACTTCGGCTCGTCGTCCGCCGCCATCGGCTCCGGCGTGGGGCTCGCCAGCTCGTCGTCCTCGAGCGGCTTCTCATCGTCGTACAGCAGCTCACCTCCGTTCGGCAGCTCGTCCTCGGCGCTCTACGGAGCGTCTTCGCTGTCGCCCTTCAGCGCGTCGGCGGGGGCCGCGGCGGCGACGGGGGCCGCGGCGGCGACGTCGGCCGCCGCGACCACCACGTCCTCCGGCGCAGCCGCCGTGTCGGCGCCTTCGAGCGGTGCGTCGAGCGCGGCCGGCGGGGCGGCGTCGGACAACGACGCCTCACCGGCGGACCGCAAGTACCGCGAGGGCCTGGCGCATGAGGCGGCGCAGCGCCTCGGAGACGCCGAAGCCGCGCTGCGCGACGCCGTGCGGCTCGACCACAACCGCCCCGAGTGCCTGACGGCGCTTGCGCGGGTGCTACTCGCCAACACCGGCTACGAGCGCGCGGGCACGCTGGCCGTCGTGCGCCCGATGCTCGACGTGGCGCTCAAGATCGCTCCCGACGACGCCGAGACGGTGGCGATATACCGAATGGTGGTCGCCGAGATGGGCGCCTGAGAGGCCCTCGAGGGGCTGTCGGAAGATCGGCCTGCCGACTGGCGCCGGCGTGCGGTTTGGGCATACTCGACGACATGCGCATTGTCGTCGTCGCCACCTTCGCCCTGCTGTGCGCGGTCGCCGTCGGATGCGAAGAGTGCACGACCAACCCGCCGCCCGCCGACGCCGGCACCGAGGGCGAGGGCGAGGGCGAGGGCGAGGGCGAGGGCGAGGGTGAAGGCGAGGGCGAGAACGAGCCTGGCGACGCCGGCCCCTCGTGCAACGAGAGCACGCCGGGCTTCGGCGACGCGTGCTCGGCCACCGACGAGCCGCCGCTGTGCGGCACGCTGCAATGCAGTCCGCAGACCGGGGACCTCGCCTGCTTCCAGCCCCCCGGCCAGCCCAACCGCTGCAATGTCTGCGCGACCCTCGACGTCACCGCCGGCGTCCCGGGGCAGCCGTGCGGCGAGTTCGGCTGCGGCACGGCTGCCTGCAACGACGATGGCACCGCGACCCTGTGCATCGGCGACCACCCTCGCAACGAGTGTGGCGGGTGCGCCGATCTCACGCCGGCGGACGCTTCGCCCGGCGACACCTGCTCCGCCTGCCAGACCGGTACACAGGTCTGCACCACCGACGACAACGCGCTCTTGTGCTTCCGCGGTCGCAGCCCCGACAGCCGCTGCGGCGGCTGCGACCGCTGCGTGCTGGCCCACGCGCGCTTGTCCGACGGTGCGTTCGGGGGCTCGTACGTCGGCGACGGGACGCTCGCGATCATCGAGGACATCGGCGGCGCGGTGCGCAACCAGCGCGTGCAGCTGGTCTTCGATCCCCTCGTGGGCGGGCCGGGGCTCGACGGCCTGCCCGACGCCCACGTGTATCTGTCGCGCACCGAGGACCCATTCCGCTCGGCGTCGGTGCAGCTCGACCCGGTGATGGCTGCGGCGAGCACGCGCACCGCCTCGGACCCGGCGCGGGCGTTCTTCATCGATGACTTCATCGATCCCACCGACTACGGCTTCGTCGTGATCGCCGACAGCAGCCCGCTGCTGTTCACGACCATCGCTGTCGGTGCGCTGGTGCTCGGCCCGCCGCCTCCCGAGCCAGCCCCGTAGCGCGACGGCGAGCAATGCGTACCCGGCGTCAGCCGCCGAGGCTGCCAGCCGCGGCGCCAAGGACGACGTCGAGGCCGCCGAGCACCCCGAGCACGACCAGGAGCGCGCCCGCCGCGAGCGCAGGCGCGCGGCGCGCGGCGTGGGCGGCGGCGACGACGACGAAGCCGAACAACACGGCGGCGGCCAGACGCATGCGCCCTCGCCAGACGGCGACGGCGATGTCGCGTTCGGTCTCGCGTCGCGCCACCTGCGCATGCAGCGACGGCGAGACGACCGGCGCCTGACGCACGCGCGGCACATGGCGCGCGAGCAGCGCCCGCGCGATGAGGTCGTCACCGACGCCGGCGTCGCGGGCGACGTGGGCGATGCGGGGCTCGACGCGCGTGAGGTCCGCGGGGCGCGGGCCGCCCACGCGCGTCACCAGCGTGCGCCCCGCCGCCGACGGCAGCGGCGACGTCGCCACCCTCACGACGACAAGTTCGCCCGGTCTGGCATCGGCGGGCAGCGGCAGCGCGTGGTCGCCAGCGCCGCGGGCGTCGGCGATGGCGCGCACGACGCCGCCCACCAGCAGCTCGAGCGCGAGCGGCTGCTCGGCGTCGACGCCGCTCACCTGCACAACCACGTCATCGCCGGGCGCGGGGGCGAGGGAGCGCAGACGCGCCAGGAGCGGCGCGCGATCGACGAGCAGCAGGCGCCCGTCGGGCAGGCGCGCGTTCTCGCCGGCGGCGATGTCGAGGACACGGGCGGCGCGGTCGTCGACGAGCAGCACGCGCGACACGCCGCGCCCGGTGACGAGCCCGGCCTCGGGGTAGACGGCGGCGCCCTGGGCGGGCAGCGCCAGCGTCCGGCTCCAGGGCACGAGGCTCGTGCCGTCGTCGGGCGGCCCCGCCGTGACCGGCAGCGGCGCGATCAAGGACACCGCGACGTCGTCGAGCATCCCCTGAACGGCGAGCGCCGGCCCGCGCGGAATGACCGCGAGCCCGTTGTCGTCGACCGCGACGCCGTCGACGGCGCCGACGAAGGGCAGGCGGCCGCGCGCGCCGACGCCGAGCACCCGCACCGCCAGCGGGCGCCCCGCGGGCACCGCCGGGTCGGCGACGACGACGACGACGGCGTCGGACACCGGCTGCAGCTGCGCGAGGGTGCAGAAAAAGAGGGTGACGACGACGGCGCTGCCGACGCCGGCGACGGTGGCGATCGCCCGCTCGGCGCGTCGGTCGCCGCTGCCGGGGTCGAGGCGGTCGTCGGCGTCGCTCACGGCGCAAACCGCCCGTCGCCGGGGAAGCGCGCGCGCGCCTCGGTACGCGCCGCTTCGTGGGCAGCCCCGAGGGCGGCCGTCCCGGCAGGATCGGCGCCGGGAGCGACGAGGCCAGCGATGCGGCGGCGACGCAGCACCTCGAGCAGCAGGGCGTGGGCGTCGGCGTCGTCGGGCGCGCCGGCGACGGCCGCGCGGGCGGCGGTCTCCGCCCGGTCGAGGGCACCGCCGCGGGCCAGCTCGAAGCGGGCCCGGGCGGCGGCGAGGCGCGGTCGCCAGCTCGGCTCAGCGACGACGAGCGCCTCGGCCCGGGCAAGCGCCCCGCGGGCCGAGGCGACGTCACCGGCGGCCTCGTGGGCCAGCGCCCGCGCCAGCCAGGCCTTCGTCGAGTCGGGCGCGAGGGACGTGGCGTGGATCGCGGCGGTCTCAGCGTCGGTCGCAACGAAGCGCAGCCGCGCCACGAGCTCGTCGAGCAGCGCGCGCGCCCGCGGGGTCGCGTCGACGCGGGCGGCGGCGACGACGGTGCACTCGATCTCGCCGCGGACGAACACGCGACCGTCAGCGACAAACGGGCCATCGCTGGCGACGAAGCGCACGTGGACCCGGCGCGCCGGCACCGCGCGCGCGCCGCCGACGACGTCGTCGGCAGTGTCTTCGACGACGAGGTCGGCGATGTGGCCGGCGCGGGCGAGGCCGGCGAGCTCGCCCTGCAGGAAGCGTTCGGTGGCCGCGTCCAGCGTGGGCGAGCTCTCGACGCGGGCGCACGCGAGCGACGCCAGCGCGTCGACGCCGTTGCCGAAGGCGAGGAAGCCGAACGGGTCGGAGCCGCGGGTCCAGGTGTTCGGGTGCTCGACGACGACGCCGAACGCCGAGAACGAAGCCGGCTGCCAGCGCAGCAGCGCGTGCGGCAGCAGCGGACCGCTGGCCACGACGACGACCACGAGCACGACAGCGGCGATCCACGGCCGGGCAAGGGCGGCCGCCCCCTCGCGCACTGCCGTCAGCCGCAGGAGCCGGGGCTCGAGCAGCGCGCCGAACAGCGCGCCGCAGACGATGCCGCCAGCGTGTCCCCAGTGGTCGATGGTGGCGCTCAAAAGCCCGATCCAGAAGGTCAGCGCCGTATAGCTGACGAGAACGACGCCGAAGTAGACGCGGTACCGCACCGGCAGCACGTCGGCGAAGCGCCGGCCGAAGACCACCGCGCAGCCGAGACAGCCGAAGATCATGCCCGACGCGCCGACGGTGACCGGCGGGCTGCCGAGGGTCGACGCCACCATGCACGACAACGAGCTCGCGACGAGCAGCAGGACGTAGTCGCCGCGCCGGTAGACGCCCTCGAGCACCGCGCCCACCGACAGCAGCGCGAACAGGTTGAAGCCCAGGTGCACGCCGTCCTTGTGCAACAGGCCGGCGGTGAGGAGCCGCCAGGCCTCGCCCTCATCGACGATCCGCGCCCGCGCCTTGGCCCCGAGCAGCAGCAGCGCCTCGCGGGTCACGACGCCGTCGCCGCGTTCCCGCGCCAGCCACCACAGGGCGACGCAGACGACAGCGACGATGACGGTGACGACCGGCAGGCGCCCGACGTGGAAGTGCCGCCGGAAGAGCAGTCGCCGCGGGTCGAACGCCGACGAAAAGAGCGGCAGCAGCCGCGCCTCGAAGAAGCCGTCGCCGGTCAGGGCCGGGATCGACACGAGGGCGTGGGGCGAGATCTCGCCGCGGCGGGCGCGGCGGTCGAATTCGTCCATCGTCAATACGACGTCGTCGTCGCCGTCCCGCACACGGATCACCGGACGACTTTAGCAGGCGGCCGGGCCGGCCCGGCTTCCCGTATGCTGGTGTCGTGTCGCGGCGTGGCCCCCCCCGCACGAACCTCCCCGTCGAGCGCGGCGCCTTCGTCGGGCGCGAGCGCGCCCTCGCGGCAGTGGCCCGCGCACTGCAATCGACCAGCCCCGCCGTCGTCGTGCTCGTCGGTCCCGCGGGGCACGGCAAGACTCGCCTGGCGCTGCGCGCCGCCGCCCGCGAGCTGCCCCGCTTCGGCCACGACGGCGGCGTCTGGCTCGTCGAGGCCGCCGCCGCCGACGACGGCGCTGGCGTCGTCCGGCTGATCGGCCTGACGCTCGGCCTGCTGCCCGACGCCGCCGCCACCGCCGCGCACGAGCGGGCGCGCGTCGCGGCGGCGCTCGGTGAGCACGGGGCGGCCCTCGTCATCGTCGACGGCCTCGACGACATCGGCGACGGCCTCGCCGCGCTCGTGGCGCTCGCGGTCGCGTGCCCTTCGGCGCGGTTCCTCGTGACGCGGCGGGCGCCCTGCCTGCCCGCCGACGAACACGTCAGCTTCACCGTCCCGCCGCTCGCAACCGCCCGGCGCGAGGGCGCCACCGCCGACGAGCTGTCGGAGGCGGCCGCCCTGCTCGTCGAGCGCATCGGCGAGGCGCGCGGCGCTCACTCCCGGCCGCTCGGCCAGGGCGAGTTTGACGCGGTCCAGCGCATTGCCCGCCTGCTCGACGGCGTGCCGCAGGCGCTCGAGCTCGCCGCCGCCCGCTGCCGCGTGTTGGCGCCGTCGGAGCTGCTCGAGCGGCTGCCGCGCAACGTCGCGTCGCTGGCGCCGGCGCGCGCCCCCAGCGCGCTGGCCGGCGTCGTCGCGTGGTCGCTCGACCTGCTGCAGCCGTGGGAGCGGGCGCTCCTCGCGCAGTGCGCGATCTTCCACGGCGGCTTCACCCTCGAGGCCGCGCGCGCGGTCTGCGACCTGTCGTCGCTGCCCCAGGCCCCCGCCGTCGACGAGGTGGTGGCGAGCCTCGTCGACAAGGCCCTGCTCAAGGTCATGCGGCGCCCCGACGACGACACGCCCCGCTACGACCACCCCGCCGCGGTGCGCGACCTGATCGTGCTCGTCCGCCCCGGCACCCGCGCGCCGGCCGCGCGGCCGGCGTCGACACTCGAGGGGCTACCCGGTGGGCTCTCGGTCAAGGGGCACGATGACGAGCTGACCGTGCCGCGACTCGAGCTGCTCGTCCCGCGCGAGGCGCTGGCGCGTCGACACGCCGCGTGGGTGACGTCGCGGTGCGGCGCGCTGAAAGAGAACGCCGACAGCCACGGTGGGCTGGTGGCGCGGCGCGAGCTGCACGCCGAGGTCGACAACCTGCTCGCGGTCGTGCGCCGCGTACTGTCCGACGGCGACCCCGGCCTCTTCGGGCTGGCGCACGCCCTGCTGGCGCTCAGCGCCCTCGAGCCGGTGCTCGCGACCCGCGGACCGCACCAGCTGTTCGCCCGTCTGCTCGATCGCGCCGTCGACCCGGCGCTGGCCGCCGGCGTCGACCCGGGGCTCGTCGCCCAGACCCTGGAGCTGCGCGCCCGACTGCGTCGCGCCACCGGACGGCTGGCCGACGCCCGGCAGGATCTGGAGAGCGCGCTGTCGCTGGCTCGGCGCGCGAAGGACCGCGTGCTCGAGGCGCGCGCCCTCGCCAACCTCGGCACCCTGGCCGTCGACGTCGGCGACCTCGACGACGCCCGACGCAGCTACGACCTCGCGCTCGACCTGCTGCGCCGAGCCGGCGAGCGCCGCATCGAGGGCCGCTGCATCGGCTTCTACGGCCTGCTGCACGAAGAGGCCGACGACCTCGAGGCGGCGGCCCGCGACTACGAAGCGGCCATCGCGATCCACGCGTCGTGCGGAGACCGGCGCTATGAGGCCATCCACCAGATGCAGCTGGCGCGCGTTCGTCTGGCGCGGGGCGACGTCCCCGGCGCGCGCGACCTGCTGCGCCGCGCGCTGACGATGCACCGTGAGCTGCAGAACCGCCGTCAGGAGGTCCACGGCCTGCTGCTGCTCGGCGACATCGGCATCGCCGCCGGCCTCATCGACGACGCCGTCGGCTCGTGGGCGAGCGCCGCGCCGCTGGCGCGCGAGATCGGTGACGCGTCGCTGCGCTGCCTGGTGCACGGGCGGCTCGCCGCCGCCGCCCGTGCGCAGCGCCGCGATCCGTCCGCTGACGACGCGATCGTCGGCGCCGAGCGACAGCGTCTGGACGACCCGCAGGCCCTCGGCGCCGGCGCGGTGCTGCGAGACGAGCCGGCGCCGATGAACGGCGTCCACGTCCGTGGCGCGCAGCGGGTCGCGCGTGCGCTCGCGAGGATCCATTCCCGCCCGTGAGAGCGGCCAGACGATCGGCGGGCCGGGCGTCGAGCGACCGCTCCTGACGTCGGGTCGCGAGGGCGTCCCCGCGGTACGCCGGCGGAGGAAAACCGGGCGTTCGACGATGCGCGCGGTAGAATCGGGTCATGAGCTTGATCGAACGCTTCGGCAGGACGGCGGCCGCGGGCACCGTGCTCTTTCGGGAAGGCGAGCCGGGCAAGGAGATGTTCGTCATCCAGAGCGGTCGCATCCGGCTGACGCGCGTGCTGCGGGGGCAGGAGACCGTGATCGCCGAGCTGCCGGCGGGCGAGTTCTTCGGCGAGATGAGCATCATCAACGACAAGCCGCGCACGGCCAGCGCCGTCGTGCTCGAGGACGCCCAGCTGCTGGTCCTCGACCCGCGCACGTTCGAGGCGATGATCAAGGCCAACACCGAGATCGCGGTGCGGATGGTCAAGAAGCTCGCGGCGCGCCTCGACGCCGCCAACGCCCAGATCGAGAACCTGCTGCTCGGCGACGCCAACAGCCGGATCGCGCACGCGCTGCTGCAGCGCACCCACGGCGCCCCGCAGGCCGACGACGGCGGCGTGACCGTGGTCATCACCGCCGCCCAACTCGCCGAGCGCACCAACGTCGACCCGCAGAAGACCGACGAGGTGCTCGCGCGCCTCGAGCGGTCGCGCCTCATCCTGTCGAGCGCCAACGGGTTCGTCGTCCCCGACGTGCAGAAGCTCGCCGAATTCCTCGAGTTCCTCGAGGTGCGGCACCGCTTCGGCGACGTCGGCTGACGCTGCGGAGCGCCGTTCGCGCGCTGCCGCCAGATCACCCCGGCAGCACCCCGTCCGGTCCAGCGAACCGCCAGCGCAACGAGGCGAAGCCGACGACGACGTAGGCGTCATCGACGTCGATCCCTTCGGCGACGAGCAAGGCGCGCTGCGTGTCCTTGCCGACGAAGGCGCCCCGGATCGACAGAAAGCCGCGGGCGTTGACGACCCGGTACCACGGCACGCTGGCGCGCGCGACGACGTCGGCGCCAGGCAGCGCCCCGAGCGCGCCGCCGACCTGCCGCGCGCGGCCGGGGTGGCCGAGGAGCGCCGCGATGTCGCCGTAGGTCGTTACACGGCCCCGCGGCACGCGCCGCGCCGCGCGCCACACCGCCTGCTGCCAAGGCGACGCCACGGCGGACGTCAGTAGCGCGGGACCGTCGGGTCGACCTCGACGCTCCACGCGTCAGTGCCGCCAACGACGTTGTTCACGTGGGTGAAGCCCCTCTGCAGCCAATGATCCGCGGCGGCCTGTGAACGACCGCCATGGTGGCAGACGAAGGTCAGCGGCGTGTCGCGCGGCAGCTGCTCGAGCATCGCCCGCACGGCGTCGTCGACGAGGCGGGCGCCGGGGATGTGGGCGGTGGCGAACTCGGTGGGGGTGCGCACGTCGAGCAGCAGCTGCACGTGGCCGCTGGCGTGGGCCATCTCGAGGCGCGCCGCGAGCTCCTTGACCGACACCGGCTTCACCGTCGGCGGCGCCTGCGGGTTGTCGATGCGGAACCCCGCTGGCGGACCCGCGACGTAGTCGATGACGAGGCCCTGGGCGCGCCCGGCGCTGGCGGCGTCGAGGCGGATATCGATGCCGGCGCTGACGGTGCCGACGTCGCCGGCGAGCCCGGGCCCGAACGAGAGCCCGTGCTGGAAGCGCGCGTTGACGGTCACGCGCAGGAAGCGGTGGCTGGCCTCTTCGCCCTTGCGCGCCTCGTTCAGCGCCGCCGCCGCGGCGGGCGTGATCGTGACCGACGGCGCGGCCGTCGACGGAGCGGGTCCCTCGACGCCGAGCAGGCGGGCGAGCTCGCCCGAGGCGTGCATCTCCTTGGCGATGTCGGCGCCGCCCACGAACTCGCCGGCGACGTACAGCTGCGGGATGGTGGGCCATTCGGAGTAGGCCTTGATGCCCTCGCGCAGCGCGAGGTCGGCGAGCACGTCGAACGTCGCGTAGGACGGGATGTAGCCGTCCAGCAGGGCGACGACGGCGGCGGAGAAGCCGCAGCGGGGCTGGGCGCGGCTGCCTTTCATGAAGAGCACGACGCGGTCGCTGCGAACCAGGTCGTCGATGCGCTGGCGGAGGCTTGGGTCGAGGTCGGCCATGGGGACGCTCCAAAACTTTGTTTCCGACGCTTTTATCGATCAAACTGTTATCTGCCATGGCAGTGTTGCCGACTCTCGACTCCCACAATGTTGTCCGCTTCGGGACGCGGGAAGACGCGGCCGACGGTTGGGCGAGCGGACCGGGGCGCGGCACGCTCTGGGTGCGGCCCCTGCGGCCGCTGACGACGACCACACAGCTCACGGTGAGCATCCAGATCCCGGGCGTCGACCCCATCGTGGTGCGCACCGAGGTCACGGACGTCGACTTCACCAAGGCAACGCTGCGCGTGCTGAGCGGCGACATCATCCGGCCGGCCGGCCTCGACGCGCCCACCGCGGCAGCGGCGGGGGCCGCCCTGTCGAGCGGCAAGTCCCGCAATCCGTTCGTCGCTCCGCCCCTGCCCGCGCCGCGGCCGCCGCCGACGGCCCCCGCGATCCCACGTGTCCCGACCGCGCCGTCGATGCCCGCGATCGGCGGAGCACAGCGGGCCATGGCGCCGCCGCCGTCGGCGTCACCGCCCGCTGCCCCGCCCGCTGCCCCGCCCGCTGCCCCGCCCGCTGCCCCGCCCGCTGCCCCGCCCGCTGCCCCGCCCGCTGCCCCGCCCGCTGCCCCGCCCGCTGCCCCGCCCGCTGCTTCGCCTGCTGCGCCCGCCTTCACGGCGCCCCGGGCCAAGCCGACATCGTCCAGGCGCGGCGCTGCTGCTCCGCCGCCGCCGCCGATGCCGCCGCCAGCGCCCCCGACGACGCCTGGCGGGCCCCCGGCGCGCATGCCGCCGCCGATCGTGCCGAAGGTCGACCCTGGGGTCGCCCCCTGGGCGGTGCTCGGCGGCAGGTCGACGCCGCACCCTCGCGATGTAGCCGCGGTCCTGACTGGTGAGCCGGGGGCGGCCGTGCGCACTGCTGCTGCGGCGCCGGGTGCTTCGTTTCTGACCGGTGCCGCGGCGAAGACCGAGCCGGCGGCGGGGGCGGCGGCGCGCGCCGAGCCCGACGAGGCCCCCCGCCCCGACGTCGCTGCGAAGGTCGTCGCGGCGCTCGAGGCGACCACCGCCCCCTCTGCGCCCGTGTTCCTCGCCGCAGCGACGAAGTCCGCGCCCACCCCGTCCCACAACCCGTTCCGCAAGCCCGCGGCGCCGTCGACGTCGAGCAGTGTACCGGCCCAGGCGGGCGACGCGCCCGTCGGCGCACCGGGCGCGAGCCAGCCGCCCTCGCCTCTTCCGCCCCGCGATGCAGTCCACACCCCGAACGGCCCTGCACAGCGCGACCCCGAGCTCCCCCCGCCGCACAATCCCTTCGCCGCGGTGGCAGCCGCGACGCCCGCTCCCACCCCGCGGCCGGCGTCGTCGCGTCGCCTGTTCGCGTCGGTGCCCTCGGAGCCCTGGACCGGCGCCCCGACGACGACCAACCCGTTCGCCACCGCCGCAGCCGCGTCGGCCCTCGCGCCATCGGTGCGGCCGCCCTCGTCACGGCGCCTCATCGCCGCGATCCCCGCCGAGCCGTGGACCGCCGGCAACGCGCGCGAGTTCGCTCAGGCGCCGCCCACGCCGCCGATCCCCACGCCGACGCTGCCGCCCCTGCCGCCCCTGCCTGTCGCCTCGGAAGCTGCGGCGCCGGCGTCCGCACCGACACCCAGTGGGCCGGCGGCCGCTGGCCCGACGCCGACGCCACCGATGCCCTTCGCCGGGGTCGGCGCTGCGGCACCCCCTGAGCCTGCTCCGCTGAGCCCTGCTCCGCTGAGCCCTGCTCCGCCGAGCCCTGCTCCGCCGAGCCCTGCTCCGCCGAGCCCTGCTCCGCCGAGCCCTGCTCCGCCGAGCCCTGCTCCGCCGAGCCCTGC
>Ga0194129_10009203_pt1 | contig 11154 bp, 9 predicted proteins | sample TA2KigCa35mmetaG_FD_150862 | JGI IMG/M metagenome (GOLD analysis project Ga0194129, IMG submission 150862) | Freshwater microbial communities from Lake Tanganyika, Tanzania - TA2015038 Kigoma Deep Cast 35m | ecosystem: Environmental > Aquatic > Freshwater > Lake | place: Tanzania: Lake... | reverse complement strand
CCGGTCCACGAGGTGTGCCGCGTCGTGGGCAAGGAGCTCGGCGAAGACGGGACCGCGACGACGATCGGGGGCTTGCTCGTGGAGCTCTCGCGGCGGGTGCCGAGCGTCGGGACCCGCGTGACGCTGTCGGGGCGCGTCGAGGCCGAGGTGCTCGAGGCGACCGCGCGGAGCGTCGGCAAGGTCCGGCTGCGCGCCACGGCGGAGGAGCCTCCGGCGGAGGATTGATGGTCGTCAAGCCGAGCGCCGGTGGCCTCTTGCTCCCCGAGCGCGTTGCGTCGATGATGCCGCTCGATGCGTGATCGCTCTTCGAGGCGCGGCCTGCTCGCCGGGCTCTTCGCCGTCGCCGCGAGCTGTGGCGGCAAGGCCGTCGTCGATGGGCCGGCGTCGGGCGCGACGGGCGGCGGCTCGACCTGCGCCCGGGGGGTCTGCCTCGGGCCCGAGGACGCGGCCGAACTCGAGGCGACCGCGGTCGGACTCGAGGCGTGCGTCCCCGTCGCGGACGGAGCGGACTCCGAGGGGCTCGGCTTGCGCGTCGGGGGCGTCGAGGTGCTCGCGTCGAGCGACGTGGACGTCTCGCTCCGGCTCGTGCTCGCGAATCTCGAGCCCGCGTACGTGCCGAGCTACCCAGGCCTTCGCCTCGAGATCCTGCGCGATTGGGCCACCGTGGCGACGCTCGAGGCCGGGCAGTTCTACGGGATCGAGGGTTGCGGGACGATGGAGACCACGGTGACGCTCGGGTGGGATCTCGTCGGCGGTGCGACCTTCCTCCTCTCGGCGACGAACCAGCTCGGCAAGATCGTCACCGAAGCGATCCAGTTCTCGCTGGAGCGGTGACGGCGCGTCGGGTGGTCCTGGCCTTCTTCGGCGGTGTTCGTCGCGCGTCGACGGCTCGCGTGCATCACGAGGCGTGGGCGGCCAGGAAGCGCTCGACCACGTCGAGGAGCGTCCCATCGACGGCGCCCTGGGTGGTGTCATGGCGGGCGAGCCAGCGCTTCGTGACTGTGAGCGAGTGGTCGCCTTCGTCGACGACGTGGAGGTGGCTCGCGGCCTGCATTTGCTCGCGGACGCGCGCGAGTTCCTCGATCGGACACAGCGGGTCGCGCGTCCCTTGAAGAAAGAGCACCGGCGTCTTCAGCGCGCGCAGGACCTCGTCGCGCAGCGTGCCGGATGGTGAGCGGAGCGGGTAGCCGAAGCACACGAGGGCCTGCGCCTGACGCTCGAGAGAGAGGTGGCAGCCGATCCGGCTTCCCATGGATTTTCCTGCGTAGACGAGCGGACCGCGCCCGTCGAAGCCCTCTGCCGCGGCCCGATGCGCGTCGATCAGCCGAGCCCGTGGGTCCGGGCGCTTCTTGCGTTCCGTCATGTAGGGGTAGTCGAAGGTGCGCACTTCCCCGAGCGCTCCGAGGCGCTCCGCCCAGGCTTGCATCCACGGGGAGGTCGAGGGCGCACCGGCGCCATGGGCGAAGAGGATCCGGCGGTTCACGGAGAATCCTCGGTTCCGAGCGACAGCGCGACCTCGAGTGGCATGCCGCCCGACAGCATGAGCGGCCACACGAACACGAGGCAAGTCCCCTGGTAGCGGGCCTCGAAGCCGCGCTCGCTGCCTGACACCGTCTCGATCGGTCGACGCCAGAGGGTGCACGCAGGGGTCGCCTCGATCGTGAGGAGCACGGCAAGCTCGTCGCACGCGAGCCTCACGCGCAGCACGTCGGCGTGGGTCGCCGTCGCACCCGGCTCGCGCGGAGCTGCAGGTTCGGCGAGTCCCGGCTCGGTCGCGCGCACGAGGTCGTGCGCCGAGATCGTCCCGAGCTCCTCCTCGTCCACGAGGCCCGCGTGCGCGACGTCCTCGTGGTACGCCTCACGTCGTCGACCGAGCACGAGCGAGGGACAGAATCGCGCGGGGCGGTGGTCCAGCTCGTACACGAGGCCCCCGCGGTGCGGCGCGACGAAGGCGCGGAGCGTGGAGGCCTCGAACACGAGGTCGTCGTGGCCATCCCCGTCGTGGTCGAGCACCGAGAGGCGCGACGGCCCCGGGTCCGCGACGAGCTCTTCGGCGGCGAGCAAGGCGCTCATCGCGGCCGAGCGCAAGTGGGGCACGTAGAGCCCACCGAAGAGGCCGTGCCAGTAGGCGCAGTTGCACTGACCCTGGTGGAGGTGTCGCTCGGCTTCCGGCGTCCGTGGATGATGCTCGAGGCGGGCTCTCTCGACGGATGCCGACACCGCGAGCATCTTACGATAAATCAAGTTTTATTCGGGGTACTTGGCCAGGAACCCTTGCCAGATCCCCCCGCGCAGGAAGCGCGCGGCGGCGGCCTCGAGACCGGTCTCCCGGAGCCTCCCCGCGAGCCTTCGGTATGCGCGCGTGGCCTCGGTCGGGAGGGCCCACTCGCCGAGCTCCGGGTACGCGAGCGTGGGGAGGTAGACCAGCCCTGCGTTCGGCTCGTCGGCGAGCAGCCGCCCCGGGAGGACCGTCTCGATGGTGTCGGCGCCAGCCTCGAGGGCCTCGAAGAACCGCTCGAGCCAGCGGTCACCCCAGACCTGCGCGTGCGTCGTCGGCCACAGCCCGAATTTCTCCGCGTCGTCGCCGTACACGAGGACGCGCGGTGTCTCCGTGAGGTACCGCATCACGTCCGCGACGGAGGCGAACGGGATCCGGGTTCGCAGCCCGCGCGCGATCGGCAGCACGGCCAGGAAGCGGCCTGCCCGCTCCGTCCGTTAGTACGCGCCGAGCGGCTCCTGCGCTCCGGCCGCGAGCAGATGCGTGTCGTCGAGGAGGGTGTAGTCGTGGCCGACGTCGGCGAGGAGCCGCGCGAGACCGGGCTCCCACACCCGCTCGGCGAGCCACATGCCGCGCGGGCGCGAGCCGAAGAGCCTTTCGCAGCGCGCGGCCATCGCGGCGAGCTGCGCGCGGGCATCGCCCTCGGGAAGGGTCGCCAACATGGGCTCCTGGTCGCCGCCGCCGAGCAGCTCGACTTGCCCGGGCCGAACGAGCTCGCCGAGCAGGTCGACGAGCCGCGAGCGCCGACGTTCGACCCAGTCGAGCAGGGACCCCGAGAAGTGAATGGCGGCCTGAACCGTCGGGTGGGCGCCGAGCACCTCGAGCACCGGTCGGTAGCAGCGGTCGCACGCGTCCTCGAGCACCGCGTCGAGGTTGCCGAAGGGCTGGTGAAAGTGCAGGGCGAAGACCAACCGCGAGCGTGTCATGCGGCAGGCGACCGGAGGCGAATTGGTGTAGGGTTCCCCGACGTAACCATGCGGCTCTCGGCGTGGCTCTTTGGACTCGTTCTCGCGTGTGGCCTCGGTCACGCGGCATCGTCGCGCGCGGACGAACCCGACCGGTCCGAGGCCGAGGGCGACGGTAAGCGCGACGACGCGGAGCGCACGCCGGCGACGGCCGAGGACGACGAGGCACGGCCCGCGAAGGCCAAGCGCCGGGACGTCGTCCCGGACGCGTCACCGGCCGAGCCTGCGGAGCGCTCGTCACCCGTTCCCGCACCGCCCGCCACGGCACCCGCGACCTCGCCCGTCCCGATCACGGCCGCGGCGCTTCCGCCCGTCGCTCCGGGGCCCGAGCATCGCGGGGCGTTTCACTTCGGCTCGTACGGTCGCGTCGCGATCGCGTCCGATGGTACGGGCCGACCAGCGCGCGAGAGCGACATCGTCGCGTACGGCAGCCGCCTCGACACGACGAACTACGTCGAGCTCGAGCTGCGCCGCGAGGACCGCTGGGAGAAGGTTGGCATCGACACGCGGATCATCTCCACCTTGGCGATCGCCAACTCGATCTTCCACTTTGACGGCAAGTTCGACTCGCAGATCGCGGTTCGCAACCTCTACATCGAGGCGAGCGGCGTCGGGACAAAGGGGGTCAGCGTCTGGGCCGGATCGCGGATGTACCGCGGCGACGACATCTACCTCCTGAACTTCTGGCCCCTCGACAACTTGAACACCCTCGGCGCGGGCGTTCGTTACGAGGCACCCACGCGCACCGTCGCGCAGGTTCACATGGGCTTCGGTCAACCGGACAGCCCCTTCTACAAACAGCGCGCGTCACGGCCCGCCCCGTTGAACCAGTTCGGCGCAGCGACGATCGATCTGCTGGATCGCCAGCGCTGGATCGGCAGCGCGCGGCTCGAGCAGGGGTTCCGTCTTGGTGACAAGGCCGGCATGAAGGTCGTCGGTTACGGCGAGGGCCACCGCCTCCCCGCCGGTGAGCGCGAGAGCGCGCGCGAGGGGGTCTTCGAGGCCGTCCCGGCCGAGACCGGCTTCGTCGTCGGTGGTCAGGTTGGTGCGTGGACCGGCGAGCGCAACACCCACCTGAACCTGTTCGTGCGCTACGCGAGCGGCCTCGCCGCCTACGGTGAGTTCACGACGCCCGGCGGCCTCGGCGTCGATCGCACGACGTCGGGCGCGCGCGAGCTGCAGGTCGCGCTCGGCGGCAACTGGGAGGGTGGTCCGCTCGCGGTCATGCTCGGCGGTTATTTCCGGTCCTTCCGCAACGCGAGCCCGGCGCTCGATGCGGGCGACGTCGACGAGGGGATCGCGATCGTGCGTCCTCAGGTGTGGTTCACCGACTGGGTCGGTCTCGGGGTCGAGGGCTCGTACCAGGTCCAGCATCGCGGCGCGCTCGTCACCCCCGAGGATGGCGGCGAGCCGCGACCGCTCGTCGCGACGATGCCGCGCTTCGGCGTGCTGCCGTTCGTCTCGCCTGCCGGGCGCGGCTCCTTCAGCCGCCCGATGATCTGGCTCATCTACACGATTGGGCTGCGTGACGCGGGCGCGCGTGCCCTCTACCCGGTCGACGACCCGTACAACACGCGCGCGACCGAGCATTTTCTCGGTGCGGGCGCTGAGTGGTGGTTCGGCTCGACGAGCTACGGAGGTGGGTTGTGATCGGACGCACGTGGCAGCGAGGCGCTCGGGCCGTGCTGGGGATGCTCGGGCTCCTCACGACGGGCTGCATGTCCTTCGATGGCCTCGACGAGCCCGTCGCGCTGCAGGCCAACGTCGCGGACTGGCGCGACCAGGTCATCTACCAGATCCTCGTCGATCGCTTCGCGAACGGCGACACCTCGAACGACTTCAACATCGACACCACCTCCCAGGCGCGCTGGCACGGTGGCGACTGGGCCGGGCTCGAGGCGAAGCTGCCCTACCTGCAGGAGCTCGGCGTCACGGCGGTGTGGATCTCGCCCGTCTACAAGAACGTCGACACCGACGCCAACGTCGACGGCTACCACGGCTACTGGCCGCAGGACTTCACGCAGACGAACCTCCACTACGGCGATCTCATGGCGCTCCGCAGGATGGTTCGTGAGGCTCACGAGCGCGGGATCGCGGTGATCATCGACGTTGTCACGAACCACGTCGGGCAACTCTTCTTTTACGACATCAACCTGAACGGCCACCCCGACGAGTCGGTGCGCGGCAGCGGGGAGCAGTCCGACGTCTTGCACATCAACGAGTACGACCCGGACTTCGACCCGCGCGGGATCCAGTCCGAGACGTCGCTCGGGGAGGCAGGCCCTGCGCCCATCATCTTCACCCACGACCCGGCGTCGAACCACCTGCCGCCGATGCCCGCCGTCCTGCAGCGTCCGGAGATGTACAACCGGCGTGGACGCACCGTAAACTTCGAGGAACCGGATCAGCTCCTGCACGGGGACTTTCCGGGGGGCTTGAAGGACCTCGACACGACGCGCTGCGAGGTGAAGCAGGCGATGGTCGAGTCCTACGCGAGGTGGGTCGAGCTCACCGACGTCGACGGCTTCCGCATCGACACGATCAAGCACGTCGACCGCGAGTTCTGGCGCTACTTCGCGCAGAAGATCCGTCAGCGGCTCGCGCGCAAGGGCAAGACGAACTTCTTCATGTTCGGCGAGGCCTTCGACGGGCGCCCCGACCTCGTCGGCGCGTACACGAAGAGCGAGCTGCCCGCGGCCGAGCAACTCTCACGCGAGAACGAGTGCGTCGAGGACAGCCTCGGCATCACCGGCGACCAGCTCGACGGCGTGTTCCACTTTCCGCAGTATTACCAGGTCATCCGGGACGTCTTCCGCGACGGCATGTCGACCGACCGGATCGAGACGCTGTGGGCGGACCGCGCGAAGCACTACGGCACGACTGCGAACGAGCTCGGCACCGGCTTGGCGCCGATCAAGACGCTCGTCAACTTCATCGACAACCACGACGTCCCGCGTTTCCTGTTCGAGGGGGACGTCGATGGCCTTCGCCTCGCGCTCTTATTCGTCATGACGGAGGACGGGCTCCCATGCATCTACTACGGCACCGAGCAGGAGTTCCGAGGGGGCAACGATCCCGCGAACCGCGAGGACCTGTGGCTCAGCGGCTACGCGACGACCGGCAGCACGTTCCGCTACACGCAGGCGCTCGCCAGGCTGCGCCAGCGCCACGCCGCGTTGCGACGGGGCGATCAGAAGGTGGTGTGGGCGTCCAACCGAACCGGCAGCGAGCAGGACGCCGGCATCTTCGCCTTCGAGCGCTCGGGCGGTGACGCGGGCTCGAGCTACGCGCTCGTCGTCCTCAACGCGAGCGGCGCCCACCCGTCCTCGCCGGTGTTCAATGGCGCTCCGATGAAGGTGGGCGTCGCGCCGGGGACCGTGCTCGTCGACGTGCTCGGCAACAAGGGCGCACCCAGCGGGACGAAGTACACCGTCAGCGGCTCGGGCACGCTCGTCATCGAGCTGCCGCCGAAGTCCGGCGCGCTGCTCATCCCCGAGTCGCAGAAGTAGGCGGAGGAGTCGATGGCATCGGTCGCGATCGAGGGGCTCGCGAAGCACATCGGGAAGACACGCATCCTCGAAGGCGTCGATCTCCTCATCCCCGACGGTGCCTTCGCGGTGCTGGTCGGTCCGAGCGGCTGCGGCAAGTCGACCCTGCTCCGGACGATCGCCGGCCTCGAGCGGCCCACGACCGGCACGATCCGCTTCGGCGAGCGCGACGTCACGAACCTCGAGCCACGTGAGCGAGACGTCGCGATGGTGTTCCAGTCGTACGCGCTCTACCCGCACCTCACGGTCCGCGAGAACCTCGCGTTCGGCCTGCGCCTGCGCAAGATCCCCGAAGCCGAGGTCACGGCCAAGGTCGCCGAGGCGAGCCGCATGCTCGGGCTCGATGCCTTGCTCGAGCGGATGCCGAAGGCGCTCTCCGGGGGCCAGCGACAGCGGGTCGCGATGGGCCGCGCGATCGTCCGTCGTCCGGGGCTCTTCCTGTTCGATGAGCCGCTCTCGAACCTCGATGCGGCGCTGCGCGGGCAGGTGCGCGTCGAGATCCGCAAGCTCCACAACGAACTCGGCACGACGAGCATCTATGTCACGCACGATCAGGTCGAAGCCATGACCCTCGCCGACGTGATGTTCGTGTTGAACGGCGGGCGCGTCGAGCAGGCGGGACCACCGCTCGAGGTCTACGAGCATCCGCGCACCCGCTTCGTCGCGGGGTTCCTCGGGAGCCCTGCGATGAACTTCCTCGAGGCCAAGCTCGCGCGTGTCGATGGCGCGATCGTGGCGGAGGTCGCGGGGATCTGCGTCCCGGTGGCGCAGGATGCTTTCGAGGGGCTCGCGGTCGGTCGCGCCGTGACGCTCGGGATCCGTCCCCACGATCTGGCGCCGGTCGAGCCGCGCGCCGGGGCCATCCCGCTCGTGCTCGAGCTCGTCGAGGAGCTCGGTGGCGAGACGTTCGTCCACGCGCGCGTCGGGGAGCATCCGCTCGTGCTGCGCCTCGACGCGGGGTTCCGGGTGCGGGTCGGCGAGACGCTGCACGTCCAGGCCGCGCCTTCGCAAGTCCATCTCTTCGATCGGGAGACGGGCGCGTCGCTGCGATGTTGAGCCGCGCGGTCGCCATCGTCGTCGCGCTCGTCGCGGTGTTGGTCTCGCCGGGCGCGTTCGCGACGCCGGTTCGACTCTGGCACGCCTACCGTGGCGACGAGGCTCGTGCCCTCGAGGAGCTCGTCGTCGGGGCAGAGGTCGAGTTGCTCGCGGTGCCGAGCGACGCCTACGCGACCAAGCTCTCGGCGGCGATCCCGCATGGGCAAGGCCCCGACCTCTTCATCGATGCCCACGAGCGGCTCGGGGATTACCTGCGCTTGGGGCTCGTGGCGGACCTCCCGCTCGAGGCGGGCGTGTTCGCACCGGCGGCCGAGGAGGGCGTGCGCCTCGGCGGTCGAGCCTACGGAATCCCGCTCTCGCAGAAGTGCGTCGCGCTGTTCCTCAACGAGTCCCTCGTCGGTCGTACGCCGACTTTCTTCGAGGACCTCGAAGGCACGCTGATTCGTCCACTTGCGCAAGGTCAAGTGTTGCTCGCGTACGAGAACCGCAGCGCGTACTACCACGCGCCGATCCTCGCTGCGTTCGGCGGGCGTTTGCTCGCGAGCGACGAGGGCTTTGGGTTCGTCGGTGCGCAGGCCGAGCGTTCGCTTTCGCTCGTACGGACGCTGCAAGAGCGCGGGGCCGTACCCTCGAACGCGGACGGTGCGCTCGTCACGCAGCTCTTCAGGGCGGGCCGCGCGGCCTTCGCGGTGAGCGGGCCGTGGCTTGCCGGTGACCTGCACGCCGATGGGCTGCGCTACCGCGTCGTGCCGTTGCCGAAGCTTCGGGAGACGAACGAGCCGATGCGACCGCTCCTCACGGTCGAGGCGCTGATGGCGTCGCCGGCGGGGGCCGCGCGACCCGAGGTGCTCGCCCTCGCGAGAAGGCTCACCTCGCGGGAGGCCGCGGTCCATCGGATGCGGGTCGCTCACGTCGTCTCGGCGCGTCGGGACGTTCCCCTGCCGGACGATCCGATCGTGCGTGGCTTCGCCGAGGCGGCCCTGCTCGCGCAGCCCATGCCGACGAGCCCCGCGATGCGTGCGGTCTGGGAGCCCGCCGAGAAGGCGATTCGCAAGGTTCTGAGCGGCTCCGTCGAACCCCATGAAGCCCTCGACGAAGCCAAGCGCCGCTTCGATGACGTGCGTCGCCCACCGCCGGCTCCGACGTCGCCCACGCCGCTCTTGCTCCTCGTCAGTGCGGGGCTTCTCGTTGGTGCCTTCGCCCTCGTGCGACGTGCGCGGGACGAGGCCTACCGAGCCGAGGTGCGGGCCTCGCTCCCTGCGTATCGGTACGTCGCGCACGCGGTCCTGGCGCTCGGCGTACTCGTGTTCGCGCCGCTCCTCGCGGGTGCGGCGATCTCGCTCACCTCGGGTCGGCCCGGCGAGGGCAGCTACGTCGGGCTCGGCAATTTCGTCGCGATCCTCACGGCGCGCGGCGGCCCCTTGCTCGCGACGGGCACGTTTTATTTCGTCCTCGGCGTCACGCTCGCGTGGACGCTCGCCAACGTGACGCTCCACCTCGCGATCGGCGCCACCCTCGGGGTCCTGCTCTCGCGCCCCGTGCTGCGCTTGAAGGCGGTCTATCGCGTGCTCTTGATCGTTCCGTGGGCCGTGCCGAGCTACGTCACCGCGCTCGCGTGGAAGGGCATGTTTCATCGGCAGTTCGGCGCGGTCACCGCGCTCATCCTGGGCGCGCGCAAGCTCGGGCTCGACCTCGAGCCCGTCGACTGGTTCGCGCGCTTCGCGACGGCCTTCGCGGCGAACGTCGCGACCAACGTGTGGCTCGGGTTTCCGTTCATGATGGTCGTGACGATCTCGGCGATGACCTCGCTGCCGTCCGAGGTGCTCGAGGCCGCGGAGCTCGATGGCGCCACGCGGTGGCAGCGCTTCACCCGCGTCGTGCTCCCGATCCTCCGGCCCACGATGATGCCGGCGGTCGCGCTCGGCTCGGTGTGGACCTTCAACATGTTCAACGTCGTGTTCCTCGTCTCGGGTGGCGAGCCCGATGGGCAGACCGACATCCTCGTGAGCGAGGCTTACCGCTGGGCGTTCACGCGTCAGGCGCAGTACGGCTACGCTGCCGCCTACTCGGTGCTGATTTTCGCGCTGCTCTTCGGCGCGACGAAGCTCCTCGGTCGCGGCGCGACGACCGACGCGAGCGCCAAGTCCTGACGTCCGAACCCGGACCGCGCGGTGTGGCGACTTGGTGGACCGCACAGGGTCGGCTATGAGTGGAGGCCATGCGACCGGCGTCGGAGCGGGGGAGGGGGAGGTGCGGATGAGCGGGGAGGCTCGCCGTGCACCCTCGCGACTCGAGTCGGTCGCCGTGCACCTGACGTTGGTCGGCGCGGTCCTGTTCGCGCTGTACCCCGTTCTTTGGGTCGTTGCGCTCGCGTTCTCCGAGCGACAGACCCCCGAGCCGCGTGTCCTGCCGTTCCCCGAGTCACTGACGCTCACGCACCTCGTCGAGGTCGTCGGCGCGACGCGGGCGCGACCGGACGGCGGTTCGACCTGGTTCTTCGGACGGCAGCTCTGGAACTCGCTCGTGGTCTCGTCTTCGGCCGCGCTCGTCGGCATCCTGATCGCGATCCCGGCGGCCTACGCGCTCGCGCGCTTTCGCTTTGTCGGCAAGGACGCCGGCGTGGGTGCGCTGCTCGCGACGCAGATGTTTCCCGCAGTGGCGAGCGCGATCCCGCTCTACGTGATGCTCGACACGCTCGGGCTGCTCGACTCCCGGACCGGGCTTGTCCTCTGCTACTCGACGACCTCGGTGCCGTTCGCGATCTTTCAGCTTCGCGCCGCCTTCGAGGCGATCCCGCTCGATCTCGAGGAGGCCGCGATGGTCGACGGCGCCACCCGGTTCGAGGCGTTCGTCCGTGTGGTCTTGCCGGCGGCGCGCCCGGCGATCGCGGTGACGGCGCTCTTTGCGTTCATGAGCGCGTACAACGAGTTCATCCTCGCAGCGACGTTGCTCGGCAAGGAGGAGCGGTTCACGCTGCCGGTCGTCTTGCAGCGCTACATCGGCGAACACGACGCGAACTGGCCCGCCTTTGCGGCGGGGGCGCTGGTCGTGTCGGCGCCGGTGATGGCGCTGTTCTACTGGGTGCAGCGCCACCTCGTCGCCGGGCTCACCTCGGGCGCCGTGAAGGGGTAGGGGCCAGCGAGCGACGACCCCGCAAGCGAGCGTTCGAGAGGCAGATGGTGATAACCTCCTCAGCCATGCTGCCGCGCGCTCTCTCGCGATGGGTCCTCGGGGCCTCGACGCTGTCATCGCTCGGATGGCTCGCCGCTCCCGGCTGCACGTACGAGTCGGCGAGCGGCACGACCGT
>Ga0194129_10009190_pt1 | contig 11162 bp, 4 predicted proteins | sample TA2KigCa35mmetaG_FD_150862 | JGI IMG/M metagenome (GOLD analysis project Ga0194129, IMG submission 150862) | Freshwater microbial communities from Lake Tanganyika, Tanzania - TA2015038 Kigoma Deep Cast 35m | ecosystem: Environmental > Aquatic > Freshwater > Lake | place: Tanzania: Lake... | reverse complement strand
GACAGCAGCGGCAGCGCCTTCGGCAAGCAGTTGAAGCGTGCTCAACGCAGTCGTGCCGCCTGGGTCGCTTTGATCGAAGAGGAGGACGCTGCCAGCAGAGTGGTGCGGCTCAAGCCCTTGGTGACAGGGGCCGATGCCGAGCGCACCTTGCCCCTGGATGATCCGGCGGCATTGGCCCAGGCCCTGCGCTGAGCGTGGCGCTGGCCGGCCTGCCCCGTCCGTTTGTGCTGCTGTGGGCTGCGCAGCTGGTGTCGAACCTCGGCACCCAGGTGAGCCTCTATGCCCTGGGGTTGTGGCTGTATCAACGGCAGGAGCAGCTGGCCACGTTTGCGGCGGTGGCGATCGCCGTGCAGCTGGCGAAGTTGCTGGTGCTGCCGGTTCTGGGGCGGTGGCTGGCGCTGTGGCCCAGGCGCCAGGTGATGTTGCTTGCCAATGGCATCGGCAGCGGTTGCACCTTGCTGCTGGCTCTGCACCTGCTGCGTTTTGGCGGCAGCACGCCGGTGGTGCTGGGGTGCATCGCCTTGGTGGCGGCGGCTGAGGCCACCTTGCTGCTGTGTTTTTCAAGCCTGATTCCGCAATTGGTGCCCCGCGAGAAGCTGGGGGCGGCCAGCGGCCTGTTTGCCAGCGCCGATGGGGCCATCGTGATGGCGGCGCCGTTTCTGGGGGCGCTGCTGGCGGCCAGTGGTGGGCTGGTGGGGGTGCTGGCGGTGGATGCGGCCAGCTCGCTGCTGGCCGCTACCTGCACAGCCTGGGTGGCGCTGCCGCTGGCGGTGGACCCGGCTCCCATGGCACCAGCTGAGCCGGCGCCTCAGGCGCTGGGCAGTGGCGTGCGGGCGGCGCTGGCCGAGCTCTGGGGCCGGCCCCAATGGCGGCCTTTGCTGCTGATCAACACGCTAGTGGCCGGGGCTTTGGCCGCGGTTGAAATCGGTTTTCCGGCCTGGGTGGTCAGCGCTTTTGGCGTGGGCCGCCTCAGCTTGGCCATGGCTCTGGGGGGGCTGGGCTACCTGCTGGGCGCCCAGCTGTGGTCCCGTCGCTGGGCCGCTGCCTCTGCTGGGGCCTGGGTGGGGCTGCTGCGGCGCGCCCTGTTGCTGCAGGGGGTGCTGCTGACCGGTTCGGGCCTGCTGGTGTTCCAGGCGCCTGGCGGGCCGCTGGCCGCGCTGTGGTTTGTTTCGGTGGCCAGCTTTGCCCTGGCAGTGCCGCTGGTGCTGGCCGCGCTGCAGGCCCTGTGGCAGCGGCAGATTCCGGCGGCGTTGCAGCCGCAGCTGTTTGCTGGGCGCTACAGCCTCGAGGCGCTGGCGCGGCTGGGGGCCCTGCTGGGCATCAGCGCCCTGGTCGATCGGCTGCTGGTGCCGGCTGTCGCCTGGCCCCACTGGCCGGCGTGGTTCATTGGCGCGCTGGGCACCGGCCCGGGCCGCTCCACGGCGATGGCCCTGGGCCTGCTCGGCTGGGCGGTGATCCTGCCGCTTGTGGCCCAGTGGCGGCCGCTTGGGAGGATGGCGCGGATTGCCGCATGACATGCGTGTCCTGATCTTCACCTCCAGCGCCGGCACCGCCCACGACGCGGCGGCTGAGGCGCTGGTGCAGTGGTTGGCCCAGTTGGCGCCCGAGGTGGAGGTCACGGTCGAGTCGATCCTCGAAAACGCCAGCGGCGCCGGCCGCGCCGCAGTGGATCTCTACAACTGGATCCAGCGCCGCGCCCCCTGGCTGCACCAGCTCTATTGGCGTTTTTGCGAGCTGGAAGATCTCACCAAGCCGGGCACGGTGCTGGCGGGTCGGGCTTACATCCGCGCCGTGCTGGAGCGGGTGCGGCCCGATCTGCTGATTTCGACCTATCCGCACACCAACCGCGGCCATTTCGCCTTTGCTCGGCGAGTGCTCAAACATCCACTGCGTTGCGTGATCTGCTGCACCGAGGTGGAGGGTGGCTTCGGTTTCAGCCGTAACTGGGTGAGCCGCCAGGCCGATCGTTTCTGGGCGATCACGGGGGAGGCGGCACGGGAGGCCCGGCGGCGCCACACCCCCACCTCCCGGATCGCCACGCTCGGTCCGCTGCTCTACCCCGCTTATCACCAAGCAGAACCGGCACCGCTGCAACTGCCCGGTCGGCCGCGGCTGGTGCTGGGCACCGGCGGCAATGGCGCCAACAACCACCTGGCCCTGCTGCAGCAGCTGCTGCCCCTGGGCGATCAGCTGGAGGTGGTGGCCCTGTGCGGCAAGCGCGCCGCCGTGCGTGAGGCGATCGCGGCCTGGGCCACTGAACATCCGCAGCTGCCGGTGCAGGCGCTGGGCTTCCAGGGGCCTGAGGCGATGGTGGAGCTCTACCGCAGTGCCTGGGCGATGGTGGCCCGTCCGGGGGCCCGCACGGCCACCGAGGCCCTTGTGCTGGGCTGCCCGCTGATCTTCAACGTGATCGGCAGCACCATGCCTCAGGAGCAGTTGGCACGGCGCTACTTCAGGGATCGGGGTCTGGAGACGGTGATCCGCCGACCGGCGGATCTGGCGGCGGTGGTGGGCGGCTGGCTGGCGGCGCCGGCGCGGTACCAGCGGCTGCGCCGGCTGATGCACCTGCACCGTCTGCCTGCCGATCCGCAGCTGGTGGTGGAAGATCTGCTGCATGGCTGAGGCGCTCTCCACCCTGCAGCTGGCCCTGCTGGCGGCCAAGGCGGCCGAGCAGAGACGGCTGCTGCAGGCCGAGCCGATCGCCATCGTGGGGGTGGGTTGCCGCTTTCCTGCCGGGCCCGGCCGGCCCGATGCCGCCAGCCCCGAAGCCTTTTGGCAGTTGCTGACGGGCGGCGTGGATGCGGTGGGCGAGGTGCCTTCCAGCCGCTGGCCGCTCGAGCAGTACTACGACCCCACCCCCGGCACCCCGGGCAAGATGCACTGCCGCCACGGCGGCTTTCTGGCTGAGATCGACCAGTTCGATCCGGCCAGCTTTGGGCTCTCGCCCAAAGAGGCCGCCGCCATGGACCCCCAGCACCGGCTGCTGCTGGAGGTGGCAGCCGAGGCGCTCGAAGCGGCTGCCCTGGCCCCATCCCAGCTGCGGGGCATGCGGGCAGGGGTGTATCTGGGCCTGTGCACGGGCGATTACGCCTGGCGACAGCTGCGCGGGGAAGCGCCCGATGCGCGCTTCGACATGTATTTCGCCACCGGCACCAGCTTTTCGATGGCGCCCGGGCGGCTGGCCTACGCCCTGGGGCTGCAGGGGCCGGCCCTGGCGGTGGATACGGCCTGCAGCAGCTCGTTGGTGGCGGTGGACCTGGCCGTGCGCAGCCTGCGCGACCGGGTGACCGACCTGGCCCTGGCCGGCGGCGTCAGCCTGCTGCTCAGCCCGGTCAACAGCCTCTGCTTTGCCAAGAGCGGCATGATGGCCAGCGACGGCCATTGCAAGACCTTTGACGCTGCCGCCGATGGCTACGTGCGCGGCGAGGGTTGCGGAGTCGTGGCGCTCAAGCGCCTGGCCGATGCGGTGGCTGCCGGCGATCCGATCTGGGCGGTGCTGCGCGGCAGCGGCGTCAACCAGGACGGCGCCAGCGCCGGCCTCACCGTGCCCAACGGCGAGGCCCAGGCCCAGCTGATCCGCACCACGCTGGAGCAGGCCCAGCTGAACGGCGACGGTGTTGATGTGCTCGAGGCCCATGGCACCGGCACGCCCCTGGGCGATCCGATCGAGCTCAAGGCCCTGGCGCCCATTTACGGGCGTGCCGGCCGCCCGGCACCGCTGCTGCTGGGCTCGGTCAAGACCAACCTGGGCCACCTGGAGGGGGCTGCCGGCATCGCCGGCCTGATCAAGGCGGTGCTGATGGTGCAACGGGGTCAGGTGCCGCCGCACCTGCACCTGCGCCAGCCGACGCCGTTTGTGCCCTGGGACCAGTGGGCGATGACGATCCCCACGGCTCTGACCCCTTGGCCCCAGAGCGACCGGCCGCGGCGGGCGGCGGTCAGCTCGTTCGGCTTCAGCGGCACCAACGCCCACGTGATCGTGGAGCAGGCCCCGGCTGAGGCGGTGCTGCCCTGGCCCGCGCCCCGCGCAGACGATTGGCTGCTGCTGTCGGCCCGCACGCCCGAAGCCCTGCAGCAGCTGGCCGCCACCACAGCCACCTGGCTTGAGGGCCAGAGCGAGCAGGCCTGGAGCGCCATCTGCGCCAGCAGCCGCGCCGCTCGCAGCAGCGGTCGCTGCCGCCTGGCCCTGCAGGCTGACAGCCCGGCCGCCGCCGCCCAAGCGCTGCGGGCCGGCGAGGGTCAGCGCGGCGAGGCCACGGCCCAGGAGCCGCGCCTGGCCTGGGAGCTGGTGGCCGGGGCCCAGCAGGCCGCCGCTCACGCTGCCATGGAGGCCTGGGCCGCCTTGGGCGTGGTGCCCACAGCGTTGGCCCACGGGGACGATGCCCCTGGCTGGCTTGGCGAGCTGGTGGGCAACCCGCCGCAGCTGCGCCTGGCGCCCAGCCTGCAGGCACTTGAAGAACACGGTTACGCCCTGAGCCTGCCGCTGCAGGCCCCCAGCCTGGGCGAGGCCGTGCGCCTGTGGCTGGCGGGCGCCGCTCCCCACTGGAGCGGCTTTGAACCGCCAGCCCCCTGGCCGCGGCAGGTGCTGCCCACCACGCCCTTTGCCCGCGCGCGCTGCTGGGTCGAAGAAGACGACGCAGCCCGCCAGCCCTCGCCGCTCGATCTGGAGCGCAGTTGGCAGCCGCTGGACGCTGCTGCGGCGCAGCCGTTTGCCGGTGAGCTGCAGCGGGTGGCCAGCGCCGAGCTGGAGGCCTCACCCGCGCTCGATCAAGCCTTTTGGCAGCGCTGGCTGCCGCGGCTGCAGCAGGCCCTGCAGGCCACTGGGGCAGTCCACTGGGTGCTGGAGGCCGATGCCGAGGCGGCTGGACCCCAGGCCCAGGCCATGGCGGCGCTGCTGCGCACCTGGCTGCTGGAGGCGGGCGCGGCGGCGGGCGGTCTGCTGTGGGCCGGGCCAGGCGGCCGCGATCTGCAGCAGCTGCAGCAGGCCGGCACCCCCCCCGCCTGCGCCGAGTGGCGTTGGAACGCCGCAGCTGGCCGCGTCGAGGCGGCCGCGCTCAGCGCTGCCCCTGCCGCACGCTTTGCCGCGCCGGTGCCGGCGATTCAGCCGGTGGCCACCTATCTGATCACCGGTGGCCTGGGGGCCCTGGGTCTGGCCACGGCCCGCTGGCTGGCCCAGCGGGGCGCCCGCCATCTGCTGCTGGTGGCCCGCCGCGCCCCCACCGAGGCCCAGGCCGCCGCCATCGCCGAGCTCGAAGCCCTGGGCTGCCGCGTCGATGTCGAGAGCCTCGATGTGGCCGATGCGCAGGCCGTTCGAGACCTGCTGGCACGCATTGCCGCCGATGGCCGGCCCCTGCACGGGATCGTGCATGCCGCTGGCGTGCTCGACGACGGCCTGATCAGCAACCAGACGCCCGAGCGCTGCGCTGCGGTGGCCGCCGCCAAACTGGGCGGCGCCTTGGCGCTCGATGCCGCCAGCCGTGAGCTGGCGCCGGCACTCGAATTTTTTGTGAGCTACTCGTCGGTGGCGGCGCTGCTGGGCTCGCCCGGGCAGGCCTCCTACGCGGCGGCCAACGGCGCCCTCGATGGGCTCATGGCCCTGCGCCGGCGCGCCGGGCTGCCGGGTCTGAGCCTCAATTGGGGTCCTTGGGCGGGCGAGGGCATGGCCTCGCGGGCGCCGCAGCTGCTCACCCCCATCCAGCCCACCGCGGCCCTGGCCAGCCTGGGGCGCTGGCTGGCCAGCGGTGCGGCCCAAGGTGTCGTGGTCGACCTCAAGCAGGCCAGTGAGCACCGCCTGGCGCCCCGTTGCCGGGCGCTGCTGGCTGAGCTTGAGGGGTTGGCCGATGCCTCCCGCTTATCAGCCGTGCAGGCCTGCCTCGCCGACCTTCTGGCTGATCTGGGTGGTTTTGAGGTCACGGAGCTCAAGCCCGAGACAAGTCTCTATGGCCTGGGGCTCGATTCGCTGATGGCGGTCGAGCTGGCCACGGCGGTGCAGGCGGGCCTGGGGGTGAGCCTGGGGCTCGGGGCCCTGAGCGGTGAACCCACCCTGGGTTCACTGGCCGAGCACCTGCTGGCGCTGCTGGGCGATCCGGCGGCGGCCAGCAGTGCCGGTGTCGATCTGGGCGTCGAGGCCCAGCTGCCCGATGAGCTCGCCGCCTCACTGGCGGCTGCGGGCTCCAGGCGGCCGCCGCAGACCCCCGAAACAATTCTGCTGACTGGCGCCACCGGTTTTCTGGGGGCGTTTCTGCTGGCCGACCAGCTGCGCCGCCATCCGGGCCTCAACGTGTGGTGCCTGGTGCGCGCCGATGGCCCTGGCGCCGCCAAGGCCCGGGTGCAGGCCAATTTGCAGCACTACGACCTCTGGGACCCCAGTTTTGGGGCCCGCATTGTGGGGTTGCCGGGCGATCTGGCCCAGCCCCGCCTGGGGCTGGACGACGCCACCTGGGCCGGCCTGGCCGAGCGCATCGGTGGCATCGTCCACAACGGCGCCCAGCTCAGCTATGTGGCCCCCTACAGCCAGCTCAAGGCGCCGAATGTGGAGGGCACCCTGGCGGTGCTGCAGCTGGCGGCCGCGGCGGCTGCACCCGTTGCATTCATCTCCAGCACCTCGGTGTATGAGGCGGCGGCCTACCGCGGCCAGTTCATTAGCGAAACCGATGATGTGGCCGTCTGGGAGGGCATTCACCTGGGGTATTCCCAGACCAAATGGGTGAGCGAGCGGCTGGTGCTGGCAGCGGCCGCTGCCGGCCTGCCGGTCACCGTGTACAGGCCCCCGCTCATCGGCGGCCACTCGCAGAGCGGCGCCTGGCACGAGGGTGACTTTCTGCACCGGCTGGTGCGCGGTTGCCTGGCCCTGGGGCAGGCGCCCGATCTGGCGATGGAGCTGGACCTGGTGCCGGTCGACTACGTGGTGGCGGCGATCGGCGCGCTGGCCTGGCGCACTGAGCCCCTGGGCTTTCATGTGCATCTGCACCACCCCGAGCCGGTGCTGTGGGCTGACCTGCTGCATGGGCTGATCGACAAGGGGGCCCCCCTCAAGGCCGTGGATCTGGAGCAGTGGCTGGCCGAGCTGGCCCAGCAGCCCAGCAATCCGCTGTATCCGCTGCAGCCCTTCTTCACCCACCGCTGGGGCACAGAACAGCTCACCTACCCCGAGCTCAACGCCCCTGGCATCAAGGCCAAACCCAGCAGCAGCCGCACCCGCGCGGTGCTGGAGCCGCTGGGGGTGCGCTGCCCGGGCTTTGAGGAGCTGATCGGCCCCTATGCGCGCACGTTCCTGACGCTGTGAGCGCCAACACCTGCCGCTACCGCCCGGGGTTGCGCCACTGGCATCCGCTGCTGGCCAGCAGGGCGCTGCGCCGCAAGCCCATCGCCCGCACCCTGGCCGGTGAGCGGCTGGTGCTGTTTCGCACCGCCAGCGGCCAGGCGGCGGCGTTGGCCGAAACCTGCCCCCACCGGCGCATGTCACTGGCCGCAGGCCGGGTGCAGGGCGACGAGCTGGTGTGCGCGTACCACGGCTGGCGCTTTGCCCCGGGCGGCGCCATCCGCTGCCCGCTGATGCCAGCGAGCGAGCTACGGCACCAGGCGTTCCAGGTGCGGGAAGCCCACGGCTTGATCTGGATTCGGCAGGCAACCCAATCCGAAGATCCTCCCCTCCCCAGCTGGGACAGCGGCGGCCTGGCCCTGGCGGGAGTCGCCTTTCACACGGTGCCGGCGCCGCTGGAGCTCACCCTCGACAACTTCACCGAGGTGGAGCACACCAGCAGCATCCACCAGGTGTTCGGTTTCACCCAGCCAGAAGCCATCGAGCACCGGCTGGAGCTCGAGCCCGCCGCGACCCGGGTGTGGAACAGCGGGCCCCAGAAGGCTTTTCCGCCTGTGTTCAACGGCTTCATCGACAACCGCCCCGGCGACAGCTTTGCCAACGACTGGATCACCACCTTTGATCCCCTGCTCACCATCTACGACCAGACCTGGAGGAGCCCGAAGGGCAAACCGCGGCGGTTTCGGCTCAAGGTGGTGATGTTCTTTGTGCCGATCGACGACACCACCACCCAACTCACCACGTTGGTCTATTCGCCCAAGGTGCTGCCCGGCCGGCTGCACCGCGCGCTGGCGGCGCCGATCATCAAGGCGGTGACGGCCCATGAGCTGAACCTCGATGTCTGGGCCCTGGCCCAGCTGGCGGATCTCGACACCGAGCTCAACCCCCGCACGCTGGGGCCCCTCGATCGCGTGCTGCTCGAGAACCGTCGCCGGCTCAAACCCGCTTACCTGGAGCGGGTTTGAGGGCCTGTTTGGGCATCAGCTGACCATTCAATTTGTTATTCCCTGAACCGTTGTAGTTTGGTCACATCGAAGTGATGTGCTGCCGGGTTTGAACGCTGCTGCTTACACCCCAAGCACCCACGAGCCCATCGCGATCATTGGCATCGGCTGCCGCCTGCCCGGCGGCGCCAACTCGGCTCAGGCCTTCTGGCAGTTGCTGCGCGAGGGTCGTTCGGCGATCAGCGAGGTGCCCAGCGAGCGCTGGGACCTGGCGACCCACTTCGATGCCGATCCGCAGACGCCGCTGCACCAGCACGTGCGCCATGGCGGCTTTGTGGATGGCATCGACCAGTTCGATGCCGCCTTTTTCGGCATTTCACCGCGGGAAGCGGTGTGCATGGATCCGCAGCAGCGCCTGCTCATGGAGGTGGCCTGGCAGGCGATCGAGTCGGCCGGCCAGCCCCTGGACGCGATCCGCGGCACCCGCACGGCCGTGTTCATGGGCATCTCGAGCTCGGACTACAGCTCGCTGCTGTGGGCCTCGCCCGAGAGCTTCCGCATCCCCGACAACGAACCGTTTGTGCTGCCGGGCAACACCGGCTGCATCGCCGCCAACCGGCTCTCCTATTTCTTTGACCTCAAGGGGCCCAGCTTCACGGTCGACACGGCCTGCAGCAGCTCGCTGGTGGCGGTGCACCTGGCCTGCGAGAGCCTGTGGCGTGGCGAGAGCGAGGCCGCCCTGGTGGGCGGCGTGCAGGCGCTGATTCACCCCGGCATCCAGAGCAGCTTCTGCAAGGCGGGGCTGCTGGCCCCCGATGGCCGCTGCAAGAGCTTTGACGCCGCCGCCAACGGCTACGTGCGCAGCGAGGGGGCGGGGGCGGTGCTGCTCAAGCCGCTGTCGGCGGCGCAGGCCGATGGCGACCCGATCGTGGCGCTGATCCACGGCACGGCCGTCAATTCCGACGGCCGCAGCAACGGCATGGTGGCCCCCAACCTGCGGGCCCAGGTGGCCTGCGTGCGAGCGGCGTTTGAGCGGGCGGGCATCGACCCGGCCGCCACGCAATACGTCGAGGCCCATGGCACCGGCACCCGCCAAGGCGACCCCATCGAGCTGCGCGCCCTGGGCACCGTGCTGGGCGAGGGCCGCGCCGACGATCACCCCTGCCGGGTGGGCTCGGTCAAGACCAACCTGGGCCACAGCGAAACTGCCGCGGGCATCACCGGCCTGATCAAGGCGGCGCTGTGCATTCAGCACCGCCAGCTGCCCGCCAGCCTCAACTACCGCACCCCCAACCCGGCGATCGACTTTGCGGGTCTCAAGCTGCAGGTGCAGACCGAGCTCGAGCCCTTCCCCCGGGCCGATGAACCAGCCGTGGTGGGGGTGAGTTCGTTTGGTTTCGGCGGCACCAATGCCCATGTGGTGCTGTCGGAGGCCCCCAAGCCGCCGCCGCCGCCCCGCTACGGCCAGCGCATGCCGCAGCAGCTGCTGTGCGTGTCGGCCCGCACCGAGGAGGCCCTGCGCCAACAGGCGGCCCAACTGGCCGAGCTGCTGCGGGCCAAACCCAACCTGGCGCTCAGCGACCTGTGCGCCAGCGCCAATGCCCGCCGCACCCACTTTGTGCGGCGGCTGGTGTGCCTGGGCGCCGACCGGGCAGCCCTGCTGAGCCAGCTGCAGGCTTGCGCCACGGGCGGCAGCGCCGCCGCCGAAGCGGCAGGGGCCGTGGCCGGTCAGGCCTCGCGCCGCCCCGGCAAATTGGTGTTTCTGTTTACCGGCCAGGGCTCCCAGGCCCTGGGCATGGCGCGGGGGCTGCATGAGCAGCACCCGGTGTTCCGCGAGGCCTTCGAGCGGGCTACGGCCCTGCTGGATCCCTTGCTGGAGCAGCCGTTGGCCAGTGTGCTGTTCCCGGCCGAAGGCGCCGAGGAACAGGCCGCCACCCTGCTCAACCAGACCGCCTTGACCCAGCCGGCCCTGTTTGTGGTGGGCTATGCCCTGGCCCAGCTGTGGAAGAGCTGGGGCCTCAAGCCCGATCTGCTGATGGGCCACAGCGTCGGCGAGATCGTCGCCGCCCATCTGGCCGGTGTCTTTTCGCTGGAGGACGCCATCAAGCTGGTGGCCGCCCGCGGCAGGCTGATGCAGGCCCTGCCCAAGGGCGGCGGCATGGTGGCGCTGATCGCCCCGGCCCAGCAGGTGCAGGAGCTGATCGAGGCGGAGGGCAGTGGCTCCAAAGCGGCAGCCGGCTTGGCGATCGCCGCCTACAACGGCCCCGCCAACACGGTGGTGTCGGGCCCGCAAAAGGCGCTCGATGCCCTGGTGAAGGTGGCCCAAAGCGCCGGCATCGCCTGCCACCCGCTGGCGGTGTCGCATGCGTTCCACTCGCCGGCGATGGCGCCAATGCTCCAAGACTTTGAGCAGGTGCTGCGCCAAATCCGCTTTTCGCCCCCCAGCCGCCCGCTGGTGAGCAACGTCAGTGGCGAGCTGGCCGGCCCCGAGATCGCCCAGAGCGACTACTGGTGCGACCACGTGCTGTCGCCGGTGCGCTTCGCCCAGGGCATGGCCACCCTGGCGGCCCAGGGTGCGGTCACCTTTGTGGAGCTGGGCGCCAAACCCACCCTGATCGGCATGGGCCGTCAGTGCCTGGAGGGCCCCTACGCCTGGTGGCCCAGCCTGCGCCCGGGTCTCGACGATTGGCAGGTGATCCTGCGCAGCCTCTCTGAGCTGCACCGCAGCGGTTACAGCATTGATTGGCAGGGTTTCCACCGCCCCTTCCCCCACCGGCAGGTGGCCCTGCCGGGCTATCCCTTCCAACGGCAGCGCTACTGGTGGAGCCGCCCCGGTGAGGGCGAAGCCCCCGCGAGCCTGTGGTTGGGCCACATTTTGGGCCAGGGTGCTGCCACTG
>Ga0194129_10009189_pt1 | contig 11164 bp, 11 predicted proteins | sample TA2KigCa35mmetaG_FD_150862 | JGI IMG/M metagenome (GOLD analysis project Ga0194129, IMG submission 150862) | Freshwater microbial communities from Lake Tanganyika, Tanzania - TA2015038 Kigoma Deep Cast 35m | ecosystem: Environmental > Aquatic > Freshwater > Lake | place: Tanzania: Lake... | reverse complement strand
TAGCGGCCAGATAACAAAGAGCGCCCTGCCTGTGACTTTATCTAACGGAACCATTCCCTTATTGGGATCTTGAGTGTGGAATCTTGAATCTGCGCTAGCGCCACGATGATCACCCATTACCCAGATGAAACCTTTCGGAACGGTCACATCAAACTCGCTATCAGAGGGTTTATCGCCCGGATAGATGTAGGGCTCTGTGATGGGAGTTCCATTTACTTCGATCTGATTGCTAGCGTTACAGCAGACGACACGGTCGCCACCAACTCCGATTACTCGTTTAATTAGATACTGCTTAGACGGATCAGGAAGCACTCCAACGAAGACCAGCGCATCCTTTGCGACCTTCTTTAGACCAGTCTCTTCATTAGTGGGCACGCTAAGCCAATCGGCCGGATCTCTAAAGACCACGACTTCGCCACGCCTGATATCACTTAATAGAGCGCCGAATTTATTTACGCCAACCCGATCATTAACAAGGAGCGTGTTCTCCATAGAGCCTGACGGGATATAAAAGAATTGAACAAAGAAAGTTTTCACAATCATCGAGAGAATAAGCGCCGAGACTAGAAGTATCGCCAGTTCCCGAAGTGCGGAACCCTTTCCGCGAGAAGACATTCCTTAAGCTTGTGGCTTCTCTGAAGACTCTTCAGAAACTTGAACTTCAGCTTCGGCGGCTGGAGCTTCAACAACTGGTGCGCCCTCAGCAACTGGTGCCGCCTCAGAATAAATGGCCTCTAGCTCTTCGCCACCACGTCGCTCACGAATCTTGGCAGCCTTACCGCGAAGATCGCGGAGGTAATAAAGCTTCGCACGACGAACTTCGCCTTTGCGAACTAATTCAATTTTTTCAATGACCGGCGCATGAACTGGAAAGACGCGCTCGACGCCAACGCCGTAGGAGATCTTGCGTACGGTGAATGTCTCTCGGATACCGGAGCCACGACGTGAAATCACAAGACCTTGGAAGACCTGAACGCGACTCTTGTTACCTTCGATAACGCGGACGTGAACCTTTAACTCATCGCCAGGGCGGAAGTTAGGGATGTCCTTACGGAGGGAGGCGGCATCTACCGCATCAAGCACGTTCATAATTGAATCCTTAGATAGTGGTTGTTCTTTGCTAGCCGCCGTATCCTGCCACAAGAGCCGGCCGCTGTTAAATCCGGGCTTTTTTACGCTACAACTTTGGAGTTATCGAAGGTCAAATCCGTGAGGGGCGAGCTCGTGGGCAAGGGCCTCAAATAGCCCCGGACCTGCGGCTAAGACGAAGTACTTCTCCCCATTCCAGATTCCCTTGATGTATTTGAATTGCGCGCCCGATTCCTTAGCAATTAAACCCGCAGCCGCGTAATCCCACTCATTTACTCCGGCTTCGAAATGCGCATCAATAGATCCGGATGCAACCATGCAGATGTCGACTGCGCATGCACCAATTCTTCTTATATCGCGAATCTTAGGAAGTAGTTCGCGGATAAAGTCTGCTTGAGGTTTACGACGCTCAATATCGTAGGCAAATCCGGTAGAGATGAGTGCGCGATTTAATGGAACTTGTTGGTTACATTTGATGGGCGCACCGTTACAGAAAGCCCCGGATCCTCGAATGGCTGTCCAGGTCATTTGAATCGAAGGGGCGTGAACCACTCCGATTAAGCCGCCAGCCTCATCTTCAATCGCGATGCTGATACACCAGCCAGGAATTCCATATAGATAGTTGACGGTTCCATCAATTGGATCAATCACCCAGGTGTAACCGCTCGTGCCGCTTCGATTTGCGCCCTCTTCACCAATAATTCCATCAGCTGGTCGCGCGCTAAGAATTGCGCCAACAATCAACTTCTCGCTCTCGTGATCCATCTGGGTAGCAAAATCGAGAACGCCACTTTTTTGATCAAGTTCAAAATTCGAGGGTCGTTTCATCAACATTTTGCCCGCTTTTATCGCTATCTCTTCAGCCAAATTAAGGAGTTGCTGATTAATAGTCATAGTGGAATCTAATCACAAGTAGACTCACCAACATGCTCACCCCTTACAAAAAGCTTTTTAGAGTTCCAGGGGGTTGGCGTTTTTCCTTTGCAGCATTCATCCTCAGGCTTCCAATCTCAATGCTCTACCTTGCAATAGTTCTATTCGTAGTCGCTGAGACCGATTCTTACGCTACTGCGGGCGCTTTATCTATGGCAGCTTCAATTGTGCTCTCAATCGCTTCTCCGCTCTGGTCTCGAGCAGCCGATCAATTGGGACAGCGGCGAATCTTGAGTATCACCGCACCACTTCATATCTTCTTTATGGGCGCCTTCGTATTTCTACTTAAGAGTGATGCTCCAACAATTCTCTGGTTTACATCAGCCCTCCTCTTTGAAGCATTCGTAATTGGTTCCGGCCAGATGGTTAGGCGCCGCTGGGTTTATGCAATCGGTGAGGATCGAGCGTTGACGGATACGGCTTACTCATTTGAGGCTTTTGTCGACGAAGTTATCTTTACATCTGGACCCGTTATCGCAACTCTCTTGGCAGTTACCTTCGCCCCCGAATACGCAATATTTGCTGCGATGTTTTTTGTTGCGACTGGTGGCTTGCTCTTTGCGAGCCAGAAATCTACTGAGCCACCGCCGCATCCAAAAGAACCCGACTCCGATCACTCGCTCTTGATTCGACTTCCTTTCATTCGCGCTCTCTTTAATCCTTTGATGCTCTGTGGTTCTTTCTTTAGCTCTGCTGGGTTAGTGATAGTTGGCTACAGCGAGGAGTACGGGATTCGCGAGTGGAGTGGCTATTTCATAGCGGTCTGGTCTTTTGGTAGCGGCATCTCAGCTTTGATCATCGGGGCAATCAAATGGAAGCGAAGCGAGGCAACTCGATTCTTGGAATCTCTATTCCTTCTCTTCTTACTAACCATTCCCATTTATCTAGTTGCACTTCTTATTCCTGAGAAATTGGTGATTATGGGCGTAGTTCTTTTCTTCAATGGCCTTGCGATTGCCCCGCTCTTAACTGCAGGTTTTGCAGCTGCGGAGCGTTCGGTGGCTGAAAATCGAAAGACCGAAGTATTAGCTTGGGCTATATCTGCTTTAAATCTCGGTGGCGCCCTACCGCCTGCGATAACTGGTTACATCATTGACAATCAAGGGGTTTCTGTCGCTTTCGTGATTCCACTTCTTTGCATGGGCCTATCTGCGCTATCAATTCTCCCGTTTTGGAAACAGTGGAGCTTGAAAGTGGGCGAAATTCCATCCTGATTTCCACTGTTTGAGCGTGAAGGTATGGCAACCTTTGCCTCATGTCGGAACTGCGAGTTGTTGGACGCACCAGCGATGGCGAGCGAATCGAGCTAGCCGATGGTGAAGGAAATTCATTCACTGTGAAAATTGATGAATCATTAAAGAGCACGATGACGGAGCGCAAGTTAGTTGCCGTAAGTGACGATGCGCCGACATTTTCAATTAAGGAAATCCAAGCAAGACTCAGAGCCGGTGAGAGCTTTGCCGAAGTTGCTCGAATTTCTGGTTTATCGATAAATAAGATTGAACGTTACGCAAGTCCAATAATGCAAGAACGCGCCTGGGTAATTGAGCAAGCAGAAAAGTCATCACCTAAAGGAACTACGCTCCCGCTTCGAGAGTTAGTCGTTCAACGACTTGCACCCCGTGGCGTAAATATGAATCAAATCTCTTGGAATACCTGGAGACTTGATAATGGAAGTTGGCACCTAGTTCTTAGCTATCCCTCCTCGGATGGAAACCGTCAAGCAACTTGGCACTTTGATCTAAACAAACGGACCTTTAACTCCCAAGATGATGGCGCAAAGTGGATTTGTGGCGAAGAAATCTCTAAGCACCCGACTAAACAGGATCGTATGAGCGACCATGGGGTTCTCTTCCCGGTCGAGGGAGACTCACCCCAACCGCCTCGCCTCGTAGCAGTTAGAACCGATCCATCCCCAGATGATGCGCCATCAGTAACTGATATTCCGACCGATGCCAAGAAAGATGGCGTGACGCGTCGAATCTCTATCCCATCATGGGATGACATCATGTTTGGAAGAAGCAAAAAGAAAGATGGCGAAGACGAATCTTAAAGGGTGTAAGTAAGTAACGGAATCTCTACTTCTGCCTTTGTAGTTCCGCCATGATGGCCCACCATTGCGCATTGTTGTTGCTCCCGCTCAATTTCAACAAGAATCAATTCGCCTTTGGCGATGACTATTAGATCACCGATTCGATCTCTTACATGATCTAGAACCTTGTCTCCAAAAAGTCCAGCAGAAATTGCCTCGCTTCGATGAAGGACTTCTACCCGATCTCCTAAGTGCTCTTCCCAGCGAATCTTGACTTGCGCAATTTCCGCTTCGTCCGCATATAAGTATCTAACCCGTGGTTCTCCTGCTATTAGCTTCACATCTTTAAGTAGGTCGTTCTCTTTTCCGACAACTACAAAATCTCTCCGATTAATCATTCCGTGATCTGATGTCACCGAGAGACGAGTACCTTTTGGGAGTCGCTCCAGCAGTTCCCCAACCAGCTGGTCAACTCGCTCGAGTGCGGCAAAAAACTTCTCTGAAGCAAAACCGGAATTATGAGAGGCATCATCGACGTCATTTAAGTAGACATAGGCAAATGAATTAGGAGCCTTAAGAGCTTCGGAAGCTGCGGTTGAGAGTTCATCATTGCTATTTGCGCCAAGATATATTCCACCACGAAGGGCTGCACGGGTAAATCCAGTTTCGGCATAACGCTTGCCTGCTACATGAGAAGTACGAATTCCAGCTTGATTTGCCCTTTCAAAGAGGGTTGGTTGAGATTGCCAGATAACCGGGTCGACTCGCTCATCCCATTTGAGAGCGTTCAAGATTCGCTCCGGGGTGCCGCTGTGCGGAACGCGCATCGTGTAGCCGACCATGCCATGCTCTCCTGGAGACATTCCCGTTCCAAGTGAGGTCAAACTTGTTGCAGTCGTTGAGGGAAATGTTGCAACTAAGGTCTCTTTATATTCAAGGCGGTTTAAGAATTTAGTCTTAGCGGAAAATTCATCAATCGCATTCTTGCCCAAGCCATCAACTAGTAAGAGACACTCGCGCTGACCCGGATTTGCAGGGAGTTCTAATGAGTTTGTTGTCCCCCCAAGTCCTAGCGTCGCAAATAGCGATTGCGATAGTTGCGCTAGCGTTTGGGGCACTGCCCCATCTTTCCAGTAACCTTCCTACTTATGATCCAATATTCAAGCGAAGTGAGAGCCGCCCTAGTAGAAAAGCGTCCACTTGTTGCGTTGGAGTCAACCATCATCTCTCACGGCCTACCCCGACCAAAGAATCTAGAGGTTGCCCTTGAGGTAGAAGAGATAGTTAGAAGCGAAGGAGCAACCCCAGCAACTATCGCGATCATCGATGGCGTAATACATATTGGACTTGAAAAGACAGAACTTGATCGAGTAGCAAATGATGAAAACTTTACAAAGGCTTCAATTAGAGATTTGGCTACCGCTACAGCAAGCGGTCTATCAGCGGCCACAACCGTCGCTGCGACATCTCATATAGCTCACCTATCGGGAATCGAATTCTTCGCGACCGGTGGACTTGGCGGAGTTCACCGTGGCGCACAAGAAAGCTGGGATGAATCTGCGGACCTCCTTGCACTCGCAAACATCCCGGTGCTCGTAGTTTGCGCCGGCGTTAAATCAATTCTTGATATCCAAGCCACTCTCGAGCGTTTGGAAACTCTCTCCGTACCGTTGATCGGCTACCGAACTAAGAAGTTCCCAGGTTTTTACCTACCAGATAGTGGATACACGATCGAACATGAAGCAAAGAGTGCCGCCGAGATTGGCGCTATCTGGCGGGCTCGCAAAGAGGTAGGAACAGCAAATACTGGTTTGGTAGTCGCGAATCCGACTCCTCTTCCCTTGAACCCAACGCTTCATGAGCGACTTCTTAAGGATGGCTTAGCCAAAGCGCGCGAAAATAGCGTCACAGGCAAGGCTGTCACCCCATTCCTGCTTGAGTTTTTCCATGCAAATAGCGATGGCGAATCACTTAAAGTCAATATTGAAATCATCAAGAGCAATTCAAGATTAGCTGCTCAAATCGCAAGTTCTTAAGATGACCAAAGTTCTCTGTGTTGGCGATGCCATGATTGATGTAATCGTCCAGATTAAGAGCGCTATAAACGTTAATAGCGATACGCTCTCAGAGATCTCAATGCATGGCGGTGGAGCGGCTGCGAATACCGCTACTTGGCTGGCCCATCTAGGAGTAACGACATCTTTTGCAGGTCGAATTGGCGCAGACATTTCTGGCGCTAACTTTCATGCAGAGCTAACCGCCTTTGGTGTCCGGCACGAGAATCCACCCCTTGAAGGCGCAACGACCGGAACCGTCGTCGTATTGGTCGATCAAAACGGAAATCGAACCATGTTTCCCGATGCTGGAGCTAACTCCGGTTTAAGCATCGCTGATCTACCCAACTTAACGGGGGTAGATGGCGTCTTCCTATCGGGCTATTCCCTCTTCAACCCTAAATCAAGTGATGGCGTCCTTGGAATAATCAAGGCAATAAGGGAATTAGCCATTCCAATTTTCTTTGATGTCGCTTCCGTAGGAACGATGAACGCCTTTGGAAGAGAGCGAGCTATCTCATTAATGAATGGTTTTGCTGGGCTATTTATGAATGAATCTGAGGCTGAATACTTAACGGGTGTCACAAATCAGCAAGCGCAATTTCAATCACTTGAAGAGTTCGCCCCCTTGATTGTTATTAAACGTGGCGCAAAGGGAGCAATTGCAAAATTCAATAGTGGTGATCCGATTTCAAGACCAGCACGAGAAACTAAGGTCATCGACACAACTGGAGCTGGTGATGCATTTGCCGCAGGATTCCTGGCCTCATGGCTCAAATCAAAGGATCTTGATGGCGCAATCTCGCGCGCTTTGGATGTTGCCGCCCAATGTGTCGCAACTATCGGCGCAAGGCCGAGAGTCAATCCATAGAAACTAGCTCTGGCGTTGGCAGAATCACGCCGTGGCAAAGCGCGAATCAAAGAGTGGACCAAAGCCTGGTGAGTTTCCCGGCAAGATAGTTGATGTTGATGTCTCAAATGAACTATCTGATTCATTTCTTGAATACGCCTATTCAGTTATTTATTCGCGCGCCTTACCTGATGCGCGCGATGGATTAAAACCAGTTCAGCGTCGCATCCTCCACCAGATGTCTGAAATGGGCCTTCGCCCCGACCGCGGTCATGTGAAGAGTGCGCGAGTAGTTGGTGAAGTGATGGGTAAGTTGCACCCGCATGGTGATGGCGCCATTTATGACGCGCTCGTTCGTATGGCGCAAGCCTTCTCGATGAGATTGCCACTTGTTGATGGCCATGGAAATTTCGGTTCGCTAGATGCCGGCCCGGCCGCGATGCGTTACACCGAGGCGCGCCTTGCATCAGCCTCACAGATGATGGTCGATGAAGTTGATGAAAACACCGTTGACTTCGGCGCAAATTACGACGGCCAAATCATGGAGCCGCTCGTTCTTCCCGCCGCATATCCAAATCTCTTGGTCAATGGCGCAACTGGAATCGCAGTCGGAATGGCCACAAATATGGCGCCGCACTCAACATCTAATTGAAAATCCAGGCGCAACGGTTAAGCAGTTAATGAAGTTAGTTCCTGGCCCTGACTTCCCTACCGGTGGAACTCTTATCGGAAAAGAAGGAGTGCTAGAGGCATACCAGTCCGGCAAAGGCGCCTTCAAAGTTAGAGCCAAAGTTGAGATTGGAAAAGTCACATCTCGCAAGCAAGGTATAACAATCACAGAACTGCCCTACAACATCGGCCCTGAGAAAGTAGTTGAGCGGATTAGTGACCTTGTGAGAAGTAAGAAGATTCAAGGGATATCTGACATCGTCGATCTAACAGATGGCCAGAATGGCACACGAGTCGTAATTGAGATCAAGAATGGCTTCGAACCAGAACAAGTTCTCGAAAACCTCTATAAGTTAACTCCACTTGAAGATGCTTTCTCGATTAACGCAGTTGCCCTCGTAAATGGCAAACCTAAGACCCTTGGACTTAAAGAACTGCTACAAGTCTTTGTCGACCATCGAATTGAAGTTGTTACTCGCCGTTCCAACTTCCGGAAAGAAAAAGCTTCGGCACGGTTGACTCTTGTAGAAGGACTTCTAAAGGCGATCGTTGATATCGATAAAGTCGTAAAGATCGTCCGCGGTAGCGAAGATGCTTCTGAGGCTAAGACGTCCTTGATGAAGACCTTTAAATTAAGCGATGAGCAAGCAACCCACATCTTGGATATGCCGCTACGCAGACTCACAAAGATGTCGAAAATCGAATTAGATACAGAACAGAAATCCTTGAAGAGTGAGATCTCCGCCTTAACCGCGCTCCTTAAGAATGAGGCTGCGCTCCGGACAAAGGTCTCGGAAGAGTTAGGCGAGGTTGCTAAGAAGTTTGCGACTCCGCGTCGCACCATAATTGCCTAAAAAAGCTTAAGTCTTAGGCGTCAATTCGCTCTCTATCGATATCAGCAGCCGAGATAAATTCTTTTCGTGGCGCTACCTCGTTGCCCATCAATAATTCAAAAATCTTCTCGGCGTCGGCGCCATCTTTGATGGTGATTCGGCGGAGGGTCCGATGATCTGGGTCCATGGTGGTCTCACGGAGCTGGTCGGCATCCATCTCACCTAAGCCCTTGTAACGCTGGATTGGTTCACGCCACTTCTTACCTTGCTTCTTTAGATCAGCCAACAACTTCTTCATCTCATCATCTGAGTATGTGTAATGGACTTCGCCCTTCTTGCCACCAGAACCCATTACTTCAATCCGGTGTAGCGGTGGAATCGCAGCGAATACTCGACCATCTTCGATTAACGGCTGCATATATCTATAAATCAATGTAAGTAGTAGGCACCGGATATGTGCACCGTCAACATCAGCATCTGACATCAAGATAATTCGGCCGTAACGTACATCTTCAAGGCTAAATGACTTTCCAGAGCCAGCTCCAATGACTTGGATGATCGCAGCGCACTCAGCGTTATCCAACATCTGGGAGAGCGATGCTTTCTGGACATTTAATATCTTTCCGCGCAGCGGCAAGATTGCTTGGAACTCTGAGTTTCGCGCCGCTTTAGTAGTACCTAAAGCAGATTCGCCCTCAACCACAAATAACTCTGTTCGTGAGACATCTTCTGAGCGGCAATCAGATAATTTCGCAGGGAGAGCTGAGCTCTCTAGCGCATTCTTGCGACGCTGTAGATCTTTATGAGTACGGGTAGAGATACGAGTTCGAGCCGCATTGGCGACTTTCTCCAGGATTAACCGGCCATTTGCCTTATCAATCCGCTTTGTGGTCGTGAAGAAACGCTCTAACTCATCGGTGACGACTTGCTGGACAATTTTTGTAACGGCCGGAGTTCCAAGAACTTCTTTAGTCTGGCCCTCGAATTGTGGCTCCTGCATCCGGACGGTTACGACCGCGGTAATTCCTTCCAAGATGTCATCTTTGATTACATCCGGTTCATTCTTCTTAAGCGTTCCGGTCGAGCGGAGAAACTCATTAAATGACTTAGTTAGAGCGCGTTCAAAGCCTTGGACATGCGTTCCGCCCTTAGGGGTTGCGATGATGTTCACGAAGGAGCGGATATTGCTCTCGTAGCCATTGCCCCACTTAACGGCGATATCAACATCCATATCCCGTTCTACTTCTTTAGGCTCAAGATGGCCCTTCTCATCAAGGACTGGGACTGTTTCTTGGTAGTGACCTTTGCCGATAAGCCTTATTACATCTCCGACCGGAGCATCGCTCTGGATGAAGTTGCAGTATTCAGAGATTCCGCCTTTATGGAAGAAGGTCTCACTCTTCTTCTCTTTAGTGCGATTGTCATTTACTTCTAAAGTTAGACCTGGAACGAGGTATGAAGTCTGACGAGCGCGGGTATAAATCTCTTCAATATCGTATTGCGAATCCTTAATGAAAATCTGCTTATCTGCCCACCACTTAACGCGCGTTCCAGTTATCTTCAATGAGACTTTTCCAATTGTGCGAAGTCCAGATTGGGGTTCAAATGATGCCCCTGGACCATCGCCATCAAATACGCCAGCTACGCCTCGCTTAAATGACATCCAATAAATCTTCCCGTCCCGATCAACCTCAACATCAAGGCGCGAAGCAAGAGCATTAACAACCGAAGCTCCCACTCCATGTAATCCACCTGTGGCGGCGTATGAACCGCCACCAAATTTTCCACCCGCATGCAATTTAGTCATAACAACTTCTACGCCGGTCAATCCAGTCTTAGGTTCTTTATCTACTGGGATTCCGCGGCCATCATCATGGACCTCAATTGATCCATCTTTCTCAAGATTGATAATGATTTTCTTACAATGTCCAGCAAGCGCTTCATCTACTGCGTTATCGATAATTTCCCACAAGCAGTGCATGAGGCCGCGACCATCAGTCGATCCGATATACATACCGGGACGCTTACGAACGGCATCAAGACCTTCCAAAACGGAGAGATCTTTAGCGGTATATGTGCTCTCGACTGAGCGCGTATCTTTATCTGCCACGACGGCGAAGGGTATCCAGCGCTATTCCACATATCGGGATTACGCGCCGAAAACGCTGTGAATTTGTCGATAAAGGTGGGAAAAAACACTCCCGAGGCGAAGAAAAATCTATTTCAGCCTGCGGGGAATAAACCAGAGATGGTTTGAGTTCCCCTGCACAGTTCGTTGAACAAGCAAGATGAGAGAGGTAGGCAGATGACTGAAAATGTAGTTCTCGACTCCACACCGCTAAATGCTTTAGATCGCTGCGATCGTTGCGGCGCCCAAGCTTATGTGCGCGCTGTAATGGCAAATGGATTCGAACTACTTTTCTGTGGCCACCACGCAAAGAAATATCAAGAAGGTCTATCAAATGTTGCTTCACGCATCCAAGATGAGACCAATCGAATTACCGAAGAATCAGCGGCTCGATAACTCGATTTAAGAGGCTCGCTCTACCAGTAATTCTCTCTTCGGTATCAGCAATCCCGCTCAATTTCACAAGTGTATTTACCCCTAAATAGCGGATTGGTTCAGGCTCCCACTTTCTAATCTTTTGATTAACGAAGTGAAGCTTCCGAAGTTCATTCTTCATATCTAGAATCTCGTGAGCCA
>Ga0194129_10009188_pt1 | contig 11164 bp, 6 predicted proteins | sample TA2KigCa35mmetaG_FD_150862 | JGI IMG/M metagenome (GOLD analysis project Ga0194129, IMG submission 150862) | Freshwater microbial communities from Lake Tanganyika, Tanzania - TA2015038 Kigoma Deep Cast 35m | ecosystem: Environmental > Aquatic > Freshwater > Lake | place: Tanzania: Lake... | reverse complement strand
TGCTATCGTTGCGTCTTCTACGAACTCGCCATTCACCACAAAACGCGCGAAGGAGAGTTGCCCCTGTTCTCCTGGCCGGGGGTCGGCTGGGGCGCCGTGAGCGCGCCGACGAACTTCGCCAACCACATGTTCTTGGTGCACCTCAAAGGTGCTGCATTCTCGAGCATCCAATATCGCGCGATCGGCGCAAAAATTGGCCGCAACGTCAGCATCAATCCAGTCAACCTGTACGAGCGGAACCCGCTCACCATCGAAGACGGCGTCGTGCTCGGCGGCGACTGCGTCGTCATGGGGCACGCGCTCGAAGGGGGGCGGATGCGCATGCGGCGCGTGCACCTGACGCGCGGCGCGATGGTTTGCGGCGACGCCGAGGTGATGCCCGGCTGCGTCCTCGGCGAACGCGCGGTGGGAGGCGCGCCGTCGCTGCTGACGAAGAGCACCCACGTGCCCGATGGCCAGCTGTGGGGCGGCGTGCCGGCGCGCTTCCGGCGCGACCGGGGAACCCGCGACGCCGACGGCGGGGCCGGCGAGCAGCCCGCCAGCGAACTGGTCAACGCCCCGGCGCCGGGTCCGTCGGGTCCGTCGGGTCCGTCGGGTCCGTCGGGTCCGTCGGGTCCGTCGGGTCCGTCGGGTCCGTCGTGATCGACGCGGTCGCCGACCGCGATGTGATCGACGCGACCGCGGTGGCCGACGACGCGACGCCCGGCCACCGCTCGTAGAGCGAGCGTCCGGCGGCGCGCACGATCCACGACGCCGTGAACGTCGCGAGCAGCGCTGGCGCGAGGACGCCGACGCCACACAGCTCGACGACCATCAACGACAGCGCCCACGGCGTCCCGGCGGCGCCGCCGAACACCGCCGCCATCGCCGTGACGGCGGCGACGTCGACGGGCACCTGCAGCGGCGCCGCCAGGCTCGCCCCGAGGCCCGCGCCGATCACGAACAGCGGCGTCACCTCGCCGCCGATCAGGCCCCCACCCACCGTCACCGCGGTCAGCACGAGCTTCCACACGCACAGCGCCGCGTCGGGCTCGCCGGACAAGGCCGCCGACAGCGCCGGCAACGACAGCCCCAGCACGTCGTCGCGACCCGCGCAGCGCCACAGCACCACGATGACCAGCCCCACCGCCGCGCCACGGACCGCCGGCGACAGCCGCGTCGACGCGGCCCGCACCCACGCCGTCAGCACGAGGAAGACGACGGCGACGACGCCAGCCAGCGCCCCCAGCGCGACGCTGGCTGCGAGCAGGCGACCCGACGCCGCGTCAACGACGACGACCGGCCACGCGCCGTGGGCGCCGCCCAGGGCGTGCAGCGCGGCGCCACCGACGGCGTCGCCCACGAACGCCGCCACCACCGCAGGCAGCGCCCGGGCCACGTCGACGCGGCCGAGGACGACCACCTCGAGCGCGAACACCGCGCCGGCGACGGGCGTGCCGAACACCGAGCCGAAGCCCCCCGCCAACCCGGCGAGCAGCAGACGTCGTCGGCGCTCGTCGTCACGCCCCCGCCCCGCCCCGCCGACGGCGGCGACGGCGTCGGCGACGGCCCCGCCCATCTGCAGCGCCGTGCCCTCGCGCCCGGCGCTGCCCCCGAACAGGTGCGTCCAACACGTGCCGACGAGCGCAAACAGCCAGAGCCGGCGCGGCACGGGCTCGCCCTGCCCCGTCGCCGCTCGCCACAGCACCAGCGCCGTACCCCGCGACGCCGCCCCAGCCCAGCGGCCGACGACGACGAGCAGCGCCGCAGCGGCCGCCGGCAGCGCCCACGGCAGCCAAGGCTGCGCGAGCCGCGCCGCGGTCACGACGTCGAGCCCACGCAGGAACACCGCCGACGACACGCCGCACAGCGCACCGACGACGGCGGCGCCGACGACGTCGACCGGCGCGTCCCGCGCGACGGCGACGGCGGCGACCGGCGCGCAGGGTGACGGGTCCGGAGGGGGCACGACGGGAGCTTCGTCGACGGCGTCCACGAAGGCACGAGATCCAACGGCGGCCTGTGCCGAGCCCGCCGACAATCGATCGCCGAATCGATTGCCGGCTCCGTGCAGGCCGGATCGGCGTCGGTCATCGTTCTTTTTGCCGTCGACGATCGGGTGCTTTATGGAGTCGCTGGGCGCCGCCTTCCGCCGGCGGGCGCCACCGGTCGCCAGACGGCGTCCTTGGTCGCGCACCCCGGCGCAGGCAGAAAGAGACGACCCGTGACCCTGCCAACGGAGCCCGAGCCCCCCGCCGCGCCGCCGACGCCGCCCCCACCGGCGACGACCGTCGCCGTGGGCGACAGCGCACGCCCCGGCGGCGGCGACGGCATCCTGAGCGCCGAGGGCAGCGCGCCGCCGCTGCGGCTGATGGTCCTCGACCAGCGGTTTCTCGCGCCGTTCGCGGCGCTGTCGGTGCTGCTCGGCGTGCTCTGGCTGGTGCGCGGCGTGCTCGTCCCGCTGCTGTTCGTCGCCGTGCTGACGTTCCTCGGCGCGCCGCTCGTCGCCCGCATCGAGCGCCGCGGCTGGCCCCGGTCGCTGGGGGCCGGCTTGTTCCTGCTCGGCGGCACGCTGCTGCTGCTCGGGCTCAGCGCGCTCGTCGTTCCCCCGCTGTTGCGTGATGTCGCCCTCGTCCTCGAGCGCGCCCCCGAGGCGCTGCGCGGCGCCGTCGCTGCCCTCGAGCGGCTCCTCGGCGTGACGCTGCCGCGCACGCTGTCGGACCTGACCGGCTCGGCGTCGCGCGACCTGCTGCAGCGGCTTTCGCCGATGGCCGAGAAGGGCGGTGCCCTGGTCGGCGAAGGCGCGCTGGGGTTGGCGCGGGGCGCGGCGTCGGCGGCGGGGATGCTCGCGCAGGCGCTGCTCGTCCCGGTGATCACGTTCTTCGTCCTGACCGAGCTGCCGGGGGTCAAGCGCGTCATCGTCGACGTGAGCCCGCCGCGGGCGCGCGCGTGGGGGGCCCGCTACGCGCCCCTCGTCGAAGAGTCGTTGTCGGCGCTGGTGCGCGGGCAGCTGACGGTGGCGGCGCTGATGGCCGTGCTCTACGCCATCGGACTGCTGGTCTCGGGCGTACCGGCGGCGCTCGCCATCGCGGTGCTCGCCGGCGCGGCGTACCTGATCCCGTTTGCGTCGGCGTCAGTGGCCTTCGTGCTGTCGGCGGCGTTCGCGCTGCTGGAGCGCGGGCTCGGCGGCGGACCAGCCATCCTCGGCGCGCTGATCACCTGTGTCGTCGTGCAGTTCGTCGAAGGCTATCTGCTCACGCCGCGCATCGTGGGCGAGAAGGCAGGCCTGTCGCCGCTGGCGACGCTGCTCGCGGTGCTCTTCGGCGGCACCGCCGCCGGCTTCCTCGGCGTGCTGTTCGCGCTGCCCGTCGGCGCCGTGCTCGCGGTCATCCTGCGCGAGGAGGTGCAGCGGCACCGCACGTCGGGCCCCGTCCCCACCGCCGACACCGCGTCCACGGCGACGGCGTCGTCTTTGTTCTTTTCGTCCGCTGCCCCGTCCGCCGCGGAGCCCGACGCATGACCCGCCCCCTGACCGCCGTCATCGTCGTCGTACTGTGTGCCACGGGCGTGGTCGCCGCGCCCGCCGCCTTCGCCGCCGGCAAGCCGGCGCCAGCGGCGACGAAGACCACGGCGGGCAAGGCCGCGGCGAAGGCGCCTACGAAGGCCGGCGCCGACCCGTCGGAGGCGACCTACCTCGCGCTGCAAAAGGAGCTCGAAAAGCTCCGTGGCGACGCCGAGCGGCGGCGGTTCCGCCACCACTACGAGAACCTGCTGACGAAGCTCGAGGCGGCGCTGAAGAAGCACCGCGCCCACGGCCGCGGCGACGACTGCGCTTTCTTGATCGGGCAGCTGCGCAGCGACCTTTATGCCGTGAGCAAGCTGTCGGTGGACCGCGACGCTGCCGTCGACGCCTACGCCGAGGTCCCCAGACGCTACCCATCCTCGCCGCTGCGCGACGACGCCTTCATCGCGGCGGCGCGCCTGACCACCGACGCCGCGCGCGGACGCGCCTTCGTCGACGGCGTGCTGGCGATGAAGGGCTCCGAGTTCCGCGACGAGGCGCAGGCCCTGAAGGCCACGCGCTTCGGCGATGCGGCGGTGGCCGAGGCGAAGAAGCAGGCGCTGGCGCGCAAGCATGCCCACGGTGGGGCCCCGCGCCGGTTCGCCGCCGCCGACGCCACGGCGAGCCGGCCCGACGACGAACGGCGCGACGAGGAGATCGTCGTCCCCGCCACCGGGGACGCGCCGCCGGCGATGCCGCCGTCCACGGTCACCACGAACGGCAGCACGACGGTCAGCACGGCGGTCGCGACGGCAGCGACCGCGACGGGCCCCGCCTCCACGGCGACGACCACGCCGACCATGGCCAGCGCGTTCGCGCGGCTGCAGGGGCTGCCCGCGGCCCCGGCGACGACGACGGGAACGGCGACGGTGTCCGCGGCGCCGTCCGCGCAGACCTCGGCCCCGGCCCCCACGCCGACCGCCGCCGCGGCGGCGACGCCCGAGGCGACACCGACGGCGCCGACGATGCAGCTCGACCAGGGCGACGGTGCGCGAGTGACCATGCGGCCGGTGGCGGTGCTGCCCGATCGGCCGCCGCCAGGCACGCCGTCGCGCAAGGTGATGGTGGTGCGCCACGAGAAGACCGCCTCCGAGTCGTCGGTGCGGCTTCGCATCTCGGGCGAGGTGGGCGTGCTGCGCGGCGAGGCGCCGGCGACCGCCCACGTCGGCCGCCGCATCTTCTACGACGTCGCGCCCGCGCGGCTCGGGCAGCGCAACGTCGCGCCGCTCGAGGTCCACGACGGGTCCATCGCGCGGGTGCGCGCCGGGCAGTACGACGTCGACGTCGTCCGCTTCGTCGTTGAGCTCGAGGGCCGCGCCGAGCCGGCGCTGTCGGTGACGCGCAAGCCCTTCGAGCTCGTGCTGTCGAGCCCGCTGTCGGTGCGCGCCGACGTCGTCGCCGGCGCCGCGCCGGCGACGGCGTCGGCGCCGCCCCCCAGCGCCGACGAGGTGAAGGAGCGCATCGGCGCCAGCATCGGCGTGCCCGGCGCACCGGGCGGCGTGTCGATCAGCCAGCAGCTCGGCCTGAAGGTGCACCGCGTCGTCATCGACGCCGGCCATGGCGGCCACGACACCGGCGCCCTCGGGCCCACCGGCGTGCGCGAGAAGGACGTCACGCTGCAGATCGCGCAGCGAATCCGCGACAAGCTAAACACCGAGCTGCCCGAGGTCGAGGTGATCATGACCCGCGACGACGACCGCACCCTCGCGCTGCAGGACCGCACCAACGTGTCCAACGCCGCCGCCGCCGATCTCTTCATCTCGGTGCACTGCAACGCGAGCCCGTCACGGCGCGTGCGCGGCGTCGAGACTTATTACCTGAACATCACCCACGACAAGTACGAGATGAAGCTCGCCGCGCGCGAGAACGCCGAGCTCGGCGAGGGCAGCATCTCCGACCTCGACTTCATCCTCGCCGACCTCGCGATGAAGTCGAACGTCGACGACAGCGTGCGCCTCGGCCGCGCGGTGCAGAAGGCGATCGTCACCAAGCTGCACAAGACGTGGCCTGACGTGCCCGACCTCGGTCTGAAGCACGCGCTCTTCTACGTGCTGATGGGCAACCGCATGCCGTCGATCCTCGTCGAGACGTCCTTCCTGTCGAACAAACAGGAGGAGAAGCGCCTGGCGTCGGCGGAGTATCAGGACCAGATCGCCGAAGGCGTCGTCGACGGCGTGCGCGTCTTCGTCCAGGAGCGGCAGGCGTTCTTCGCCGCCCCGTGACGCGGCCCCCGACAACGACGAGAGATGGCGAGCGATGACGATGACCGCGCCCCACGGCGACAAGGCGACGACTGGTGTGATTGCGGGCTCCTCCGCCGTCGTCGGCGCGCAGCGCGAACGGTACCGCCGTCTGCACCGCACGCTCGGCGGCGTCATCCGCGCGTGGGTGCGCCTGGACGTAAGCGGCACCGAGCACATCCCCGCTGCCGGCGGCGCCATCCTGTGCCCGCGCCACGAGAACCTGTCCGACCCGTTCGTGCTCGGCGCCGCGGTTCCCCCCGAGCGCGCCGTCCACTTCCTCGCCTGGGACGGCGTGCTCGAGATGCCCCTCGTCGGCCGCTGGATCAAGAGCCTCGGCGTCGTCCACACCATCAAGGCGCAGTTCGGCAAGAGTCAGGACGCCGATCACGTAAGGCGTACGATGGAGACGCTGGCGGCGATCGTCGGCGATGGCCACCTCGTCACGGTGTTCCCCGAGGGCAACATCAACCACTGGTTCGGCCGCGGCGGGCTGAAGCCGTTTCGCACCGGCGCGGTGCGGCTCGCCGCGCGCGCCGGCGTGCCGCTGGTTCCCATCGGCACCACCGGCACGCGGTGGGTCGTGCCGAGCCTGTTCAACTTCCACGATCTCGGCGGCCCCGACTTCGCGCCGTGGATCCCCGTCGCGCTGCCGTGGAAGGTGCGCGTGCGCTTCGGTCCGCCCCTCGTCGTCGACCCCGCTGCCGCCGACAGCAAGGCCGTCGCCGAGCACGAGACCGCACGCCTGCGGGTCGCCGTGCAGCGCCTCGTCGGCGAGCTCACGGGCAACGCCCCCACCACGCTGCCGCCCGCCGCGCCGCCGCAGGCGGCGCGCCCCCCAGGTCCGTCGCCGCGCTGAGCCGGGGCCTGCCCCGGCCTGAGCATCGTGGTGGTCGTCGCTCGTCTCCGCCACGCGAGCGTCAGCGCCGTGTGAGGGCCGCAGCGTAGAAGCCGTCGCCGCCCCCCACGGTGGGCAGCAGCACCAACTCGTTCTCGGGCGCCGCCAGCGCGAAGCGCGGGTCGTCAGCGAGGAAGGCGCCGACGACGCCGCGGTTCTCCTCGGGCAGCACCGAGCACGTCGCGTACACGAGGCGTCCGCCCGGCTTCACGAGCGCCGCGTACCGCCGGATGAGCATCGCCTGCGTCTGCACGAGGCGCACGACGTCGTCGGGTTGCAGCGTCCAGGCCGTGTCGGGGTTTCGGCGCAGCACGCCAGTGCCCGAGCACGGCGCGTCGACCAACACCACGTCGCTGGCGTCGTGCAGGCGCTTGTGCGCGCGCGGCTCCTCATCAAGGTCGTGCACCCGCACGTTGTCGACGCCGGCTCTGGTGCAGCGCGCGCGCAGCGCCTTCAGCCGCCCGCCGTGCACGTCGAACGCCAGCAGCGTGCCCTTGCTCTGCATCGCCGCCGCCAGGGCCAACGTCTTGCCGCCGGCGCCAGCGCAGCCGTCGACGACGCGCTGCCCCGGCTGCGCCCTCGCCAGCGCCGCCACGCGCTGGCTGCCCTCGTCCTGCACCTCGAACCAGCCGCCGGAGAACGCGACGGTCCGAAAGACGTTCTTGCGCCGCGTGACGACGAGGCCGCAGGGGGAGTCGACGCACGGCACGGTGTCGATGCCCTCTTCGGCGAGCGCTTGCGCGCACGCCTCGCGCGTCGCCTTCAGCGTGTTCACACGCAGCGTCTGCGGGGGCGCTGTCGTAGACGACAGCGCCAGCGCCTCGCCGCCGACGGCGACCAGCCGCTCGCACAGCCATGGCGACAGCGACGCGCGCACGTCGAGGGGCGCCGCGGCGACGACGCGCGTCACCGTCGCCGCCAGCGCGCCCGCCGCCCGGCGATCGATCGGCAGGGACGTCGCGGCCACACCGTCGAGCACCAGCGCGATGCAGGCCAGCATCTCCTTCGTCGGGCGGCCGCTGCCGGCGACGGCGGTCCACGCCGGCTCGTCGAGCAGAGCGTCGCTCACGGCCTGCAGGAGGCGCCGCCGACGCCACATGCCCTGGGCGAGGTCGACGACGACGCCGCGGTCATCGTCGGGGGCGCCCTTCAGCTCTTCGCGCAGGAAGCGGGCGACGACGCTGTCGAGCGGACCTTCACGGCGCTCGTGGGCGCGCACGCCGGCGACATAGAGCCGCGCGGCGGCGGCGATGGGCTCGGCCGTCGCTCGGCGGGTCATCGGGGTTGCAGCGCGATCTCGTCGGGCACACACATCGACACGCCGACGGTCGGGGCGCCGATGGCGTTGCCGTCGACAACGTCGCAGTGGGTGTCGGGGATGACGTTGCAGGCGGTGTCGTTGCCCACCTGGCACTGCGAGAAGCAGACGCCGTTGCTGAGGTCGAGCTGCCCCTGGCTGTTGCGCATCGGGATCATCCCGCCGGCGAGGGGATCGAACTGGAAGCCGAAATTCAGTCCCGGCTGGCACACTGCCCCTGGCCCGCAGCCAATGGACTCGTTGCCCTCGAGGCGGCAGCGGGCGACGCAGAAGCCCTTGCCGCCGTCGTCGCGGTCGCGCGCGAACAGCTCATCTTGATAGCAGGCCGCGTTGGGCGCGCAGTCCGCCGACGTCACGCACGGCGCGCCCTTGTCGCCGGCCCCCCGGCTTGGCGTCGCCGCGCAGAACCCGGTGGAGCGCACGCACACCGAGCCGCCGGTGAGGCTGTCGGCGTCGACGAGCGTGGCCAGCGTCTGCCCGCCCTCGGCCGGGACGAAGGTGACGCCGGTGAACGTGCAGTCGGGGACGTCGAACGTGCAGGGCTTCACGCAAGCCGAGACGAGCGCGTTGCCCTGAGCCAGGTCCATGAAGCGCGTGTCGCAGACACGGGTGCCGCCGCACTCGGCGCTGCTGCTGCACGGCTTCACGCAGAACGCCGCGAAGCCGCCGCCGGCAGAGGGTGAACGGACGAACTTGAGCATCGAGCCCAGCGGGCACGTGGGCGGCTGGGCGGCGTTGCCGACCAGAGAGCAGTAGCCCTCGATGGTGCCATCGGGCAGCGGGACGGTGAACTGGTCCTCGAAGGCGCCCAGCGTCATGCCGAGCGGATTGAACGCGCCGTCCGGGGTCACGATCACGCACTCGAGACCGCGGGCGCACTGGTTCGTCGGGTTCTCGCCGGTGCGCGGGTCGTAGAGGCACGATGCACCGATGTCGTCGACGGAGATCGGCTCTGGCGCCGGGCCGGCGTCGCGCTCGTTGCCGCCGTCGTAGCTCCCGCCCGGCCGGCACCCGGCGGTCATGACGACGAGGCTGATCCCGAGGAGCGTGACGGCGTGCCGGGAGTTCATTTTTCCATTGTGGGCCGAACCGGTGCTTGTTGCCAGCGGATCACGACGCTTCCTTCGCGGACAGGAAGCCCGGGCGCCGGTCTGACCCGGGGCCACCTGAGGGCCGGTGGGGGAGCCGCGTCGGTCGGCGTTGGCGGCGGTGACAACGCCGCCCCTGCGACTGACGTGGTCGCGACGAGGGCGGTGACGGCGGCCCGCGGCGCCGCCTGACGCCGCTACTCGACGGTGAAGCGCGCCTGCGCCTGCCCACCATCGGCGAAGCGCACGCGGGCGACGTGGGCGCCGCGGGACAGCGGCACCCACACCGTAGGGGCTGGCGCGTAGGCCACGCCGTCGACGTCGATGGTGGCGACGGGGCCGCGGGTCCGCACCGGGATCTCCTGACCAGCGAGCGGTACGCCGACGTCGAGCACGAAGGCGTCGCCATCCCTTGGGCTCAGCAGCGCCGATGACAGCGAGGTCGCGCCGGGCCGGCAGCGGCCTTCGCGCGCGGCCCAGTCATCGAGCGCGCCAGGCAGCGTCACGACGCGCTCGCCAGCGGCGCAGTCCGCCCCTGGCGGGGTCGCCATGGACGACGACGCGGAGACGCTGCTCGTCGGTGACGCCGCGGTGGGGCCATCGTCGCGCGACGCGTACCCAGCGTGCGCAGCGTGCCGGCCGTGCCCGCCGTGGACGTCGCACGTCGACGAGGGCGCGGTGCCGGGCAAAAAGACCTCGTCGAAGACCGGGCACGACGGGCCGGCGCGCAGGCCCGACAGCGGGCACACCGCAGCGCGCTCGAAGCGCCGCTCGTCGACGAGGCGCGCTGGCTGCAAGCCTTGCATCGCCGCCAGCATCACGCGGCGGAAGATCACGCCGGCGCCCGACACCCCCGACACGCCGCGCATCGGCGTGCCGTCGAAGGCGCCGGCCCAGACGGCGACGGTGCGCTCGGCGGTGAAGCCCACCGCCCAGTTGTCGACCCACGCGTGGCTGGTGCCGGTCTTCGCAGCGACGGGAAACGGCAGATCGAGGGCGTTGTCGGCGCCGAACGCCGGCGTGCGGGCGACGTCGTCGGCGAGCACGTGGGTCAGCAGTGCCACGACGTCAGCCCGCAGGAAGCGCGGGCCTCGCCCGTCGCCCTCGACGACACCGGTGCGCCGGCCCTGCGCATCGGTGGTGGCGCGCACCAAACGGTGGTCCTTCAAGACGCCGCCTTCGGCGAGGCCGCGGTAGGCGCGGGCGAGCTCCTCGAGGGTCACCTCACCGTTGCCGAGGACGAGCCCGGCGCCGTAGTGGTCGGCGGCCTTGTCGAGCGAACCAAAGCCAGCGCGGCGCAGCACGTCGAGGACTGCGTCGGCGCCGAGGCTGCGGGCGACGCGGATGGCGGGCACGTTGTACGAGTTCTGCAGCGCCAGGCGCAGCGTCACCGGGCCGTGCATGCGGCGGTCGTAGTTCTGCGGCGTGAACACGTCGCCGCTGCCCATCGACAGCGCGGTGTCGACGTCGGGCAGCACCGTGGCGGCCGTGAAGCCGCGCTCGAGAGCGCGGGCGTAGACGAAGGGCTTGAGCGCGCTGCCCGGCTGGCGTCGCGCGTGGGCGCCATCGTTCTTGCCGAGGGTCTGATCGTCAAAGAAGTCGGCGGAGCCGACCCACGCGAGCACCTCGCCGCTGTCGTTGTCGAGGACGATCACCGCGGCGTGCTGCAGGCCGCGGTCGCGGTGCGCGCCCTGCCGCACCTCGTCGTGCACGATCGCTTCGACCTGTCGCTGCAGCCCGGCGTCCAGCGTGGTGTCGACGACGGCGGCGCGTCCGCGCCACGCCTCGCGCAGCCGGGCGACGACGTGGGGCGCGGCGGGTCCGGTGTGCCTGGGCGGGCGGGTCTCGAGCGGCTCGCGCAGCGCTGCTGCCAGCGCGACGTCGTCCACGAAGCCGGCCCGGTGCATGCGCCGCAGCACGTCGTCGCGGCGGGCGCGGGCGGCGTCGGGGAAGCGATCGGGATCTTCGCGGGCGGGGGCGTGGGCGAGGCCGGCCAGCAGCGCCGCCTGCGCGGTGGTGAGCAGCGCCGCGCGGGTGCCGAAGTAGGCGTCGGCGGCGGCCTCGACGCCGATGGTGTTG
>Ga0194129_10009186_pt1 | contig 11164 bp, 8 predicted proteins | sample TA2KigCa35mmetaG_FD_150862 | JGI IMG/M metagenome (GOLD analysis project Ga0194129, IMG submission 150862) | Freshwater microbial communities from Lake Tanganyika, Tanzania - TA2015038 Kigoma Deep Cast 35m | ecosystem: Environmental > Aquatic > Freshwater > Lake | place: Tanzania: Lake... | reverse complement strand
GATGCGGACGGATGCGCCAGCATCCCTGTCGAGGACGAGTACGAGAAGAAACAACTGGTTGTTGTGCTGCTTGATGCGGCCGGCAATGTGATCGCGCAGCGAAAGACCAGCGTGGGAGAAACAGCATGAGCACCGCCAACGGAATGACCGCCTTCAAGCCCGACAGCCTCGACCAGATCGCCGCGAAGGCCCTCGAGGGGTACCTCGTCCGCAAGGACCTCGTTCGCAAGTACTCGAAGCAGTTCCCGCTGCCGACCTATGTCGTCGAGTTCCTTCTCGGGCGGTACTGCGCAAGCACGGATGAGAAGGAGATCGCCGAGGGGCTCGAGATCGTCGAGAAGCAATTGCAGGGTCGGACTGTCCGGACCGGCGACGAGGAACTGTTCAAGGCGCGCGCCAGAGAGCAGGGATCGGTCAAGCTCATCGACATCGTGCGCGCACGCCTCGATGCTAGGGCCGATCGGTATGTCGCCGAGCTTCCAAGCCTCGGGCTGCGCGATGTGCTGATCGCCGACAAGGATGTCCGCGAGAACGAACGCATGCTGACGGACGGCTTCTACGCAGAGGTCGAGCTTGAGTACGACGCGTTGGCAGCGCAGGCTCAAGGCGGCAACCCGTTCAAGATCGCGTCGCTTCGGGCCATCCAGATGTCGAGCCCAGACGTGCTCGACAGACTTGCGAAGGCGCGACAGGCTTTCACGACGGCGGAGTGGATCGACTTCCTGATGCGCTCGATCGGCCTCGAGCCGAACAACATGGATGACCGCGCGAAGCGCGTCACGCTCCTTCGCATGGTGCCATTCGTCGAGCGGAACTACAACCTTGTCGAGCTGGGGCCGCGCGGTACCGGCAAGAGCCATCTCTTCCAGCAGATCTCCCCGTACTCGCACCTGGTGTCTGGCGGCAAGGCGACGGTGGCCAAGATGTTCGTGAACAACCAGAACGGCCAGCGTGGCTTGGTCTGCCTCTACGACGTCGTGTGCTTCGACGAAGTGTCTGGCATCTCCTTCGACTCGAAGGACGGCGTCAACATCATGAAGGGCTACATGGCCTCGGGCCAGTTCAGCCGTGGCAAGGAGCAGATCACGGCCGAGGGGTCGATGGTCATGGTTGGCAACTTCGATGTCGATGTGCAGCAGCAGCAGAAGATTGGCCATCTGCTGAGCCCGCTTCCGCGTGAGATGCGCGACGACACGGCATTCCAGGATCGCATCCATGCGTTCGTTCCCGGCTGGGACTTCCCCAAGCTGAAGCCGTCCGAGCACCTCACGGATCACTTCGGGATGGTGAGCGACTTCCTGAGCGAGTGCTGGACGCGCATGCGTCACACGAGCAGGCTTTCCGTCATGCAGGGCCGGGTACAGCTTGGCGGCGCGCTGAGCGGCCGTGACATCGAGGCGGTCAACAAGACGGTGTCCGGACTGACCAAGCTCCTGTTCCCTGGCATGGAGGCTGTGTCGGATGAGGATCTCGAGTTCATCCTGCGAATCGCGCTCGAGGCCCGCCGGCGGGTCAAGGAACAGCAGAAGCGCTGCCTGAAGAGCGAGTTCCGCAACACCCACTTCAGCTTCTCGCTGATGCCGGATGGCGTCGAGCAGTTTGTTGCGACCCCGGAGCTTCACAGCGACGACGCGATCGACAGCGACCCGCTGCCGCCGGGGCAGGTCTGGGCGATCAGTCCGGGCGGGCAGGATGCTGCCCCCGGCTTGTTCCGCATCGAGGCGACCGTCGGTCCCGGAAGCGGCGCGAAGATCCTCAACCAGCCCGTCCCCGGACCATTCCGCGAGAGCGTGAAGATGGGGGAGCAAAACCTCTACATCAACGCCAAGTCGCTGGTCGGCGATCGCGATCCGCGGATGTTCGAGTATTCGCTCCAGCTACGGGCAATGGACAACGACCGCAACGGCGGTGGCCTGGGGCTGGCCGTGCTGATCTCGCTGGTCGGCTCGTTGCTTCAGAAGAACACCCAGGGCGGCACCATCGTCGTCGGAAGCCTGAACCTTGGTGGCTCGATCGACATGGTCCCGAACGCCGTCGGGCTGGTGGAGATGGCCGCTGACAAGCAGGCGCAGCGCATCCTTATGCCGGTTGCCGCCCGCCGGCAGCTCAATGATCTTCCGGACGAACTCTGGACCAAGATCAGCATCGAGTTCTACAAGGACGCGGCAGATGCCGTGTTCAAGGCGTTGGATGAGAAGTAAAGGCTCTTCGACGTGGTTAGCGAAGGCCAGATCATCGCTAAGGAGTGGCCATGAAGAGTGTGGATGACGCGCTCAGCGCTCTTGTCACCCGAGCCGTAACCCGGCTGAACAAGCGACAGCTTGAGGCGCTTCGCCTTTATAGCGAAGGCGTGAGGGATAAACTCCGCCAGGCGGAGCTCGCGCTCGCCCACATCAAGCAGATCACCCAAGGGTCGATCGGAACATTTTCAGATTCAGATCGAGAATTCGAGCTGGCATTCATGATTGATGCGTACTTCGCCTTTTCGCGGTCTGCATATGACGTCATGGGGCAATGGATGAATCAAGCTTCAATGTTAGGTCTTGACGAGAAACGCGTGGCCTTTAGGTCCGTGATTGATGCGCTCGACAAGGATCTAGGTGCGCATGCGCTCGCCGGAGTATTACTGAAGATCAGTAAGAGTCACTACTTCCGTCAACTCGACGACTATCGAAACTGCTGCCTACATCGGCGCTCGATCTGCCTGAAGTCGCAGACAACCAAATCGAAACTAACCGCGGGGTATCGAACAACCGGCCCGGTGGTGCACGAGTTGTTCGAGCTGTGCGATGATCCACTGGCCTTGAACGCGAAGTTCCGACGGCAGCGTGAAGTGCGTGGCTATTGCGAGTCGATGCTCGGACATGTCGAGGCACACATGGCCAGAATCTGCAAGGAGTACACCGATGTCATCTGGAAGTGAAGACCAATTCCCAGTGGGTTCGGCTCGACAACTGCACGCGATGATGAGTCCGGAAGTTGCGCGGGGAATCTACTCGAATCTCGCGGGTCTTCGAACGACGGATTCCGAATTCATCCTTGACCTTATGGCCCAGTACGGCCCTGAGGTTCAGGTTGTAGCGCGGGTGGTCATGACGCCGGAGCACGCACGCCGAGTTGCAGAGTTGCTTCTAAATGCTCACGCGCTGCACGCGAAGAAGCAAACCCAAGCGAAGAAGGCACCGCGAAAAAACTCCGGCAGAAGTTTGTGAAGTTGACATGGCTTTGGGCTCGTTGGACCAGTACGGGAATCCAAGTCGAGGCACGCGGTTCGCCGCCCCCTTTGGGCGCCTGCGGTGGTCACTCCGCTCGAGGAACCGGAACCCGTACCACAACCTCCGACCCAGGCCGTGGCATCCGCAGGGACGCGTCGAACTCGGTGTCCAGATACACAACTTCGAGATTCAGCTGCACCGCGAGCATTCCCGCAACCACGCTCATGGACTTCTTGCCGCCGGTTGCGTCGAAGTAGAGGGTCGCTGCGGCGTTGGTCGCACGCTGGCCGGCGATCCAAGTACGAACCCCTTGGGCGATGGCACTCGAATCGGTGGGGGGCACCTTCTCCACGGCGATGCTCGGTGCACGCCAACCGAAATCCGCCCGGTCGAACCAATCTCGGATGACCTGAACGGACTCTCCCGCGTTCTCGCTCGTGACAAGCAGCAGAGATCGCGGACGGAGCGCCTCTGCCATGATGATGGTGGTCTGCGGCGACATTCCGACGAGGCTGGCAAGCCCATCTGCCGGCGAACGTATGTCTGGACTCAGGCTTTGGCGGCAGAGCCTTGAGGTAAGTGGCAGAAGTCGTTCGAGCTGAAACCGGGTCGCCTGCTCCGCGGTCGTTCCGTTCCCGAAGGTGCGACGGCCACCGGCTATCTCAAGCCACTCGGCGGCGAGGGCGCGAATCTGTTCGTGCAGCTCGTACATGGGCGTCATTGCATCGGCTCGAGGGGATACGGATCTTGGGCTGCGCGACGGGTTTCCTGCCGCTGCGTGATCGTCTGCGTGCTTAGGTGAGGTGCTTGAACAGGCTCCGGCGGGCGTCCTGGACCGAATCGCTCAGCAGTCGCCGGAGCTTTTCGGGGTCGGCAAGAATGGCCCGGACATCAGGGTGCGGGCGATCGGCATGCACCACCTGGTTGCGTGTCCGGCGAAGCAGCGACAACCTTCCTGCTGCAAATGGCGCAACAGGAAGTTCGTCGAGCGCATTGAACGCATCCTCCATCTTGACCTGGCTCGCCTCTACGCCGAATCGATTGGGGAGCGCCAGCTGGTCGATGGCCCGTCGCCGGATCGATTCGCTGAGCATCAGTATCGCGCGTAGGTAGTCGCGACGGCGCAGGAACTCTTCGGCGCGAAGGAACTCGCGATCGGCGCGCGGAACTCGCGAACTGACACCTGCGGCGGATCGCAGGAGTTCGGCCGCAGCCTCGCCCATGCGGTCTCTGGTTGTCCATGCCTCGGCGGCAACAACGCGATTCGAACGCAGAATGGACTCCGCTTCATCGACCCGCAACAGTGAATCGAGCACGCTGGCTTCCCTCAGGGCGTCACGCATGCCCGGCGTCCCGATCTGGAGTCCGTTTGCACATTCGGCCGCGGCTTCGAGATCGTCGGTCAGCGCGACCGACGCGAGCTGGGGTGTCACTTCCGCAAGCCGGGCGCTGCCAGCAAGGGAGACGGCGGGAGCAGGGGCCCCGACGGCATCGCGCTTGACCCAGCCTCCGTACACGATGTCTGCGATCCGGATGTCCTTGATCCATCGCAGCGCTCCAAGTGCCAGCGTCGCATGGATCGGCATCGTGCGGTAGCTGTGGGTGACGTCGAGGATGACTCGCGAGCCACGGTCGAGGTTGTCGTAGAGACATCCGAAGATCGCGTCCGCGTCGTCGGACACTGAGCGCAGCCTCACTTCGGTTTCGAGGGGGTGCCCAAACTGCTGCTCGAAATCCGAAAGCAAGTCGTTATTGACACCTCCGCTGAGAACGGCAGTCTTGGCGCGTTCGGCCCAAGTCGCAGCTCGATCAAAAGTCGCTTCGTCGGCCTCGATCGCCACCTCGGCCATCATCTGCCAGCCACTTGTCACCGTCCCAACCACAAGCCACCGATCCGGCTGAAGCTCAGTTTTCCCAGTCCGCGCCGCCTTCCACCGGAGGTGCTGCAGGGCGGCCCAGCCGAAGAAGAGCGATCGTGCCTGAAAACCTCCGTCCTCGAAGAGGTAGTCGGTGGCCTCGTACTCGGATGTGGCGGCCACGGAGGTGCCTCGGGTGCCTTGTGCGGGGCCGGTATGAGACTTCGAGGGGTTGCCGATGAAGGAGACAAGGGTGGTCATGGCTACTTTGTTGAACGGGGCTTAGTCGGTTGGAGCGTGGCCCGCTGAGTGTTGAACGCCCACAGGAGGGTAGTGCGCATGGAAGTCTGATCTCGGGGCGCCGTGTCGAGAGTGGCTTTTTACCCGGATCCCAGTACCTTACACATGGAGGATCTGAATCATGTCTGATCTGCGGGAGTTTGTGCGCCCAGACGCCAGGCCGTTGCCCGTCATCGTGCTTGCCGATGTCAGTGGCAGCATGGTTGCAGATGGCAAGATTGAGTCGCTCAACCGATCGCTGGAAGCCATGATCCGGAGCTTCGCCGAGGAGGCTGAGGGCGTCGCGGAGATCCATGTCGCCGTGATTGGGTTCGCCGATCGAGCCGAGCTCGTCGTACCCCTCCAGTCGGCGAAGTCTGTCTCGCTGAAGGCGCTGAGCGCAGGCGGCAGGACCGCCATGGGAGCGGCGCTTTCGATCACTGCTGATTTGGTTGAGAATCAGGAAGTGCTTCCGCGTCGGTCCTATCGCCCGACGATCGTTCTCGTCTCGGATGGCGCTCCGACCGATGACATCACGGGACCGATTGCGCGATTTCAGGGTGGATCGAGGGCGTCCAAGGCTGACCGCATGGCGCTCGCCGTCGGCGCCGACGCCGACGAGATGATGCTCCGGAAGTTCGTGAGCGGCCCCGAGGGTCGGGTTTACCGGGCGCAAGACGCCGCCAACATCCGCTCATTCTTCAAGTTCGTGACGATGAGTGTGTCAACACGAACTCGAAGCGTCGACCCCAATTTGCTCCCGGCACTTCCAAGTCCTGGAGATCTGGACCTGCTCTGATGCCAGTCCGGGGAGATTGGTCTTGGATCGGATCCAGCGTTCGCGGGCCACGCCACCTTGTGGAAGGCACCCCGAACCAGGACGCATGGCGGGTCTGCTGCCGGAACAAGTTTTTCGTGGCCGTTGTGTGTGACGGTCTCGGTAGCCGGACGCACTCGGGCTTTGGTGCTCGGGCTGCCTGCCGTGCGGTGGTCGCCGCTGCAGGATCCTGGAGCAGGGCGCATGGCTCGTCGACCGAAGCGCTTCTGCGGCTGATCCATGCACAGTGGACGGTCGAGTTAGGCGAGCGTGCTCGCGAGGAGTGCGCGACCACCTGCCTCTTCGCGCTGTTCACAACGGACGGACGCGGGCTCCTCGGGCAGCTCGGGGACGGCCTCATCTACTTCCGCTCGCGTTCTCGGGGTGGGGTAATGGTGGGGAGCGTGGCTCAAGGCGACTTTACGAATGAGACCACCGGGCTTGGCATCGCTACAAACTTGTCTGCTTGGTCGACCACCGAACTCCCGAGCACCTCGCCGGGGGACTGTCTGATGATCGCGACTGACGGTGTGTCCGATGATCTGGTCGAGGACCGTCGCGACGCTCTGCTTGACCATGCAGCGGGGAGATACTCGCCAAAGGCGGCGGACTCTGGCAGGGTGCTCGCACGAGACCTTCGAAAGTGGCCAGTGGTCCGCCACACGGACGACAAGACGATGCTTTTTGCGTGGCATGGTGCCGCAGGAGGGCGATCATGACCAACAGCTCGAAAGGTTCGTACTTCGGCGGGACGCCCGGCAATTCGTCAGGTATTGGCAGTCGGCATGCTGGGTCGGGTGCCGGCAAGGGAGATCAACAGGCTCGACCACGAGCGATGCGGGTTTTCGATGTTCAGGGCCACGAGCATGTTCTTGTCTCCGAGATTGGCCGCGGGGGTCAGGGGCGGGTCTACCGAACAGAGAACCCGGATGTCGCAGTCAAGCTGCTCTGTGATCGCGAGGGCAACGCCCTTCGGGCTGGCGGCACGGATACGGGACTGCAGAGGTCGATCGAGGACGTCCTGACCCTGCCGCTCGAGGGGCTGCCAATCGCCTTGCCGATCGCGCCACTCGAGGCGCCTCATGTCGGCTACGCGATGCGGATGCTCTCTGGGGTGGTGCCGATCTCGAATCTCTGGCGTGTTCCGGCGGGCGAGGGAGTCGCGGCCTTTTACATCCGCATGGGCGGCTTGCGGCGACGGACTCTTCTTCTCGGCCGACTCGCTGAGACCATGGCGCGACTGCATGCGCTGCCCGCGGTGTATTCGGATCTGTCACCCAACAACGCCTTGATATCCGAGAGCGTTGGCCATGCGCGCATTTGGCTCATCGATGCAGACAACCTCCATGTGCTCGGTGGCGAAAGGAAGTTCGTCCACACGCCCGGATTTGGGGCGCCTGAAGTCGTTCGAGGTGAGCAGCATGTAAGCACTCTCAGCGATTGCTACTCGTTCGCGGTGCTCGCGCACATGGTTCTCCGGCTGACGCATCCGTACCTAGGCCAGCGCCTGCAGGACGCGGACTGGGCCGCGAGCGTCAACATGGAGCGGGAGGCACACGAGGGGCGCTTGCCGTGGGTCGATCATCCAACTGACACTTCGAACAGACAGGTCGTCGGGCTGCCCGCAGAGGTTCTTGGTTCGGGCCGTCTCAACGCGTTGTTCCATCGGGCGTTCGTCGAGGGCCGAGACGATCCCGCTGTCCGGCCATCCATGGCAGAGTGGGCGGAGTTTCTCTACATCGCTCACGACCATACGGCCGTTTGTCCGTCCTGCGGAGGAACATCGTTCTGGAAGTCAGGAGCGAAGTGCTCGTTCTGTCCGGGTGCAGGTGGTGGTGTTGCCATCATTGATTCGCGCGTCTGGGTTCCGGAGTGCGATCAAGGCCCTGACGATCTCACCTACGGTCGCAAGGCCGCCGCAGCTACGGACGAATTCAAGCGGGAGCTCGACCCCGACCGTGAACCAGACGTTCCTGGGAAGCCCGTGATGAGCAAGGTGGTCTGGCGCAAAGTTGTCTCCGATGGCGAGTCGGCGGACATTCCGGAAGCCTGCGTCAAGCCTGCTGAACTGGTGAACCTCCGAAACCCGGCGTTCGTGGTTCGCGTGGACAAGAAGACGCTGGTCATCGAGTGGAGCCCCGCCATGATTGGGAAGTTCGTGCTCGTGGGCACTGACGGAAAGTCCTCGACGATCAGTTCCGCCCGCACCGAACTGCCGCTACCTAAGAAGTCCTCCTATCTGGCTTTCGTCCATTGCGGGCCGCTGGCGGAGGCCCATCGATTGCTTTCGATTGCGTTTTTCCCGGGGGCTGGTCATGGAGTTAGCTGATGTCCCGCTCGGCAACGAGTCCTTTGGGACAGTGGCCGTCGCCCTCTCGGAAGAGAATTCGGCGGTGCTGCGTTCTGGTCTTGAGGTCGAGGTATTCGTCACGCCCGAGGCCGACGAGTTGCTCATGCGCGTGGGGCAAGCCGTCTTTGTTCTGGATGAGGAGCATCGGTCCGCCGCGGCGCTGCGCGACGCCTGTCATGAAAATCTTCCGCGAGTGTCCTGGATAGAGGACATTCGAAGGCAAGACGAGCGCTTGGTCCTGTCGATTTCCACGCGATGCTTCTCGCGTGAAATCAGCCTCGATACCGTTGACCTTGCGGTAACCGAGCAGCTCTTCAAGGATCTTGAGCGGCACGTGGGTGTGGACAGCACTCGGCGTCAGGTCCTTGACTGGCTCGACCGGAACTTCCTAGCGAGAATCCCGACCAGAGACGCGCAAAGCCGCGCAGTCATCACGATCCCGGGCGGTCCGAAGGCACCGAAAGATGACTCGGAGTTCGTCATTCACGGCAAGGTTGGGCGCGTCTGGGTTCGTCGCGCTCCGAGCGGCAAGAACGACGGGTCAATGGCATTGGTTGTGCAGAGATTCTCAAAGAAGGCGGCATCGCGCTCGGGAGTGGCAGTTCTGCTGGGCGTGGGTCGGATCAAGTTTGAGGATTACACCTCGGCGGGAGTTCTGCGCGCCGAGCTGCAGGCCCAAATCAACACCGTACGGCAAAGCGAGGCCAGCTTTCTTGGTGCTTGGGAGCGCTACGGACGCGTCGAGCGAGAGCAGCTCGCGGCCAAGTTGACAGCCGTCAACGTGCTGCGATTTGAACGAATTGAGAGCCTGGGCGCGGGCCGATTCGCACTTTTTATCGCAGTCGACGTGGGGTCGGAAGCGCTCGTCGCCCTTGCCAAGGGCGATGAGCTGCAGGTTTCGGAAAGCGTTCCGTCACTTGCCAACCTGATGAAGTCGCTCGAGCATGACGAGGTCGCCGCCGAGTTGACGGAAGCGGCTGCTGCAGTTGATTCGGATGGTGATCCTGATGCGGATGCGGACGGCGGAAGCGACATTGATGCCGCTGGCGCTCGCGGCAAGCGGTCCTCGGGCAACGCAAGGGGCGCTGATGCCTGCTACGGCTCCGTCGAAGATGTCTCCAAGACTGGGATTCGGGTCATCAGGATCCGTTGCGATGGGGATTCGCGCCCTCCCGAGTCTGGATATGCGGTGTTCTCGATTCGCGGGGACAGGCTTGTGCACAAGCGAAGGAGGCAGGCGCTCCAGCGTCTCCTGCAGGCCAATGCAGGCATCCAGCAGCTAGCGTTGATGGTGGAAGGGGTCCCTGGGCGGCCAGTTGCGCGGCGTAAGGGGCGGGAGGATGGCGTAAGCGCGAACGTTCTCCGCAAGATCTTCTCCGACCCCTCAGGTCGCACGTGGCAGCCGACGGACGCGCAGCGCCAAGCGATCGAGGTCGCGCTGAACACGCCTGACATCGCCGTAATCCAGGGCCCGCCGGGAACAGGCAAGACAACGGTTATGCGTGCGATCATCGAGCGAGTTCACGAGCTGAATTCGAAGCGCCCGGATCAGCGGGAGCGGTTGCTCGTCACTGGGTTTCAGCACGACGCGGTGGAAAATGCGATCGAGAAGCTCAGCGTCAATGACCTGCCGGCAATCAAGGTTGGCACGCGCCGAGATGCCGATTCTCAGCAGACAGATCTCCTGGACGAAGCGCGTCGGCTCGAGGAGTTCAGGGGACGAATCCGAGGCCGGGCGATGGTTGGTGATTCGGGGCCTCTCGCCGAACGCCTGAGCTGGGTGGAGCGCATGCTCGTCACCTACCGCCGTGCGCCTTCGGGCGCCGCAGAGACTGCGGAGTTGCTGCGTGAGATGCGCCGGCGCTTGGACACGGATCTTCCAACCGAGTTGCTGAGCGAACTTGAAGCGACCGCTATCGGGATTGAACTGGCTTCGCGTCGCGACAGCGAAGACGAAGACACGCAGTTCCTTCGTCGCGCCATCCGCGCGATTCGAACCTGCGCTGCGTCCTTCGCCGACGATGGTCCGGTCACCGCCAGGCGAGTTCTCGTCAGGCTTGGCCGTCACGGTCTGGGCACCACTGAGAACCTTCGTGCCCTCGAAGTTGCAGCCTCGAGCGATCATGCGTTGAAGGAGGAGCATCTCGCCGACCTCGCGAGGCTAAAGCGGCATCTTCTGCTGAAGGTCGTCGCGCGCGGGGTGTTCCAGGGTCAGCCCTTGAGAAACACGGCCTTCGAGGAGTTGCTCGAGGCGGTCGTTCAGCATCTCCGCGCCACCTATGCACGTTCAACTGACGGGGCGAGTCGTGCAGTCCATCGCTTCCTCGAGGATTTGCGCGACGATGACATACTTCGGGAGGCGATCGTTCAGTACACGCCGGTTGTGGCGGCAACCTGTCAGCAGTCCGTGTCTACACAGATGCTTCGCCACATCGGAGATGATGGATCCGGGGAGTTTGGATACGACACCGTGCTGTGCGACGAGGCAGCGCGTGCGAACCCTCTTGACCTGCTGGTTCCGCTGTCATGCGCGAAGCGGCGAATCGTGCTCGTTGGCGATCATCGACAGCTACCACACATTGTTGACGACGCGATCGAGCGAAAGCTGCTTGAGGACGTTTCGCGGGACCCATCGCAAGATGGCCAG
>Ga0194129_10009184_pt1 | contig 11166 bp, 11 predicted proteins | sample TA2KigCa35mmetaG_FD_150862 | JGI IMG/M metagenome (GOLD analysis project Ga0194129, IMG submission 150862) | Freshwater microbial communities from Lake Tanganyika, Tanzania - TA2015038 Kigoma Deep Cast 35m | ecosystem: Environmental > Aquatic > Freshwater > Lake | place: Tanzania: Lake... | reverse complement strand
AAACTTACTTTTGGATCTTATTTTAATAAACAATTAAAACAAGGAGACATACCAGAAAGTGTGACTCATCTTACTTTTGGATTACTTTTCAATAAACCATTTGAAAAAGGAATAATACCAAAAAATGTTACTCATCTCAGATTAGAATATGAATTTAATCAACCATTAAAACCAGGAGACATACCAGAAAGTATTAATTATCTTTATTTTAGTAATAATTATACTCATTCATTAAATGAAAAAAATGTTCCAAAAAATATAATTGAAATAATTGGTATAAATAACATATATAATAATAATATATTATTTGGAAAAATTGTTGATTACAATAAAAATAATTATATAAAATATAATGATAATTTTTATATAAAATGTCATGATAAAATGTGTTTAGATAACTATATTGAAGATAATTTTACAGAAAATAAACTTATTGGTAATGTTATATTTAAAGAATTACTTCAAAAAGTATTACATCCAATTAGACTTCAAAAATTAAGTGAATTGTATGATATTTCTATACAACAATTATTGGAAAATTATTAGAAAATACATAAAAAAATTGATTATTATTTTATTTAATATTATTTATTTATAATAAAAAGTATATAAACCAAAAAAATAAAAAATGGATACCATTTACTTATTACAATGCAAGTTTAATTATGATAAAAATAATAATGATAATGAAAATAATGAAATAAAAAAATATGTTGATTTAAAATTTGCATTATCTACATTAAATGATAAAGATGTCAAAAATTCATTGAAAATGTTTAATGATGAAGATATTCAAAGTCATTTATTATTTGAACCTCATTTTATTAATTTATTAGATTATTTTATATTTAAATATTCTAGAATAATCCATCATATATTTCATAAAGAAATTACAAATAAAGAGCATAAAGATGATTTAAAGTCATTTTTAACAATTATTAATTTATTATGTTCAAAATATCCATGGATGATTACTAAATCATTATATGAAAAAAATTTGAATGTTTTTTATGTTATGACTGAAATATTTAATAGATATTATATTGATACTGAAGAAACAAGTGAAACAAATCAATGTTTTTTATGTAATAAAAGTATTAATATACAACTTATCAATAAACCATGTGAATGTGTTAATTCATATACACATATTTGTTGTTTAGTTAAACATATCAATAATAAAGGAGATGTTTGTAAATTATGTAATACTTCTTTTGGTTCCTATAAAACATATAATAATTATATTGTTTTTCCAAAATTAAATATTTATGTTCATAATGTCTTACCTTTTTATATTGTTTCTAATGAAAAACATGAAAAATTAAAATATGCTTGTCATTATATGATTGATGATAAATGTAAAGAATTACTTGATACTTTTAGTGATGAAGAATTTAAACTTTATGTTAAAAATGCAAATACATATACATATGATAAATTTGGAAATTTAATTATCTTAAAATCTAAAATAAATCCTGAAAAAACAAATAATATTAATAAATTACTACTTGATAAATGTATCAATATTTTAGATTATTCAGTAACTTATGAAACAAATGTATCATTTGGAAAATATATGTGGTGTGGTAAAATGAATTCACCTACTGGTTCTGGTTATGTTTTATCAACAAATAACAAAGCAAAAGCACAACATATGATACTTATCAAAATGAGAGTAAATGAAAAAATATTACGTGATGCTACTTTTTATGATGTTTATACTCATACTGGATTTTTATTTTCATATAATATTGATAGAATACATTTGAATATTATTATATTAAAACCTATTGAAGAAAAACTTATTGGTACTGAATTGGAAGTTATTTTTTCTAAAAAAAAATTATTAACACAAGAAGAACAAGAAATAGTTACAAAAAGATTGATGAGAACACCAAGAGAAGAAATATATTCTATTAAAATTAAAATTCCAGAATTAAAAATTTATGGAAATGAGAATGAATGTAATATTTGTTTAGAAAATATTGATGATATTAATAATAAATATATTACTCCTTGTGGTCATTTATTTCATCTAAATTGTATGTATACATATTTTGATACAAACAACTTATTATATCCTAAACATCCAGGATGTACACAATTTTGTTGTGATACAAGAAAAGTGAAAGATTTTAATTGTGTTGTTTGCAATAAAATTGTTAAAACTAAATAAAAAATTGATTTATTATTTTATTTCAAATATAAAAACTTTATAAAAAAATATAGAAAAATGAATAGAGATTTATACAAAAAGTATTTATATGAACATAAATATTTAATCAATGATAGAACAAAAAAACATATAATAACTAAAAAAAAAGATATATCTAAATATTGTGATGTAATTATTATGAATAATTCATTTGAGAAATTATTGAAAAAAGGAGATGATATACCAAATGGTATTGTTTATCTTAAGTTTAGCAATGATTTTGATCAATTATTATTCCAAAAAGTTATACCAGAAAATGTAACTCATCTCACTTTTAGTAATATATTTAATCAACCTTTACAAAAAGGTATTATACCAAATAGTGTTAAAAAAATTGTTTTTGGAAATTATTTTAATCAACCATTAAATCCTGGTGATATACCAGACAGTGTTACTCATATTACTTTTGGATATAATTTTAATCAACCATTAAAAAAAGGTAGTATACCAAATAGTATTACTCATCTCACTTTTGGTAATAATTTTAATCAATTATTAAAGCCAGGAGATATACCAGATAATGTCAAAATACTTATTTTTGGTTTTGTATTTAATCAACCATTATATTCAGGTGTTATACCAGAAAATATTACTCAAATTATTTTTAGTAATGAATTTAATCAACCAATAAAACCAAAAGACATACCAGAAAATATAATGAAAATTACATTTGGTCCAAACTTTTGTCAATCATTGGATAATATTCCAAAAAATATTGCTGAAATCATTATTGAAAATGTTGATTATCATAAAATACAACCTCAATATAATAATTTTCTAATAGGATATTCTTTTTTTACATATATGGAAAATACATTTATCAGATATAACAAAAATAACATAAAAATATCTAATTACAATAAAATAAAATTAGATAATTATATTGAAAATAACTTTTCTATAAATAAACTTATTGGTAAAATTATATTTAAAGAATTAGTTGAAAAAGTATTAAATCCAAAAAGACTTCAAAATATTAGTGAAAAATACAATATTTCTATAATGAATTTATTAAATTTATATTAATTTATTTGTAATAGTATATACAATTTATAGAAAATATGTAAAACCTAATTTATATTGAATATAAAAACTTTATAATAAATTATTATGAAAAACATAAAATGAAAAAAGATTTATACAAAAGGTGTATATATGAATATGAAACATTAATTAAAACAAATAATAATCCTAAAAAAGATAATAATGATATTAACATATCTTTTCCTTATATAATGGATGATATGTATAATAAATCTTTATCAGGTGTTATTCCTAACAATATTGATTCATTATTAATTGGATATAATTTTAATCAACCATTAAAAGAGGGTGATATACCAAATAGTGTTATTCATCTTACTTTTGGATATAATTTTAATCAACCATTAAAAGCAGGTGATATACCAAACAATGTCAAAATACTTACTTTTGGATATAATTTTAATCAACTATTAAAAGTAGGTGATATACCAAATAGTGTTATTCATCTTACTTTTGGTTATTGGTTTAATCAGTCATTAAATCCAGGAGTAATACCAAATAGTGTTACAAAAATTGATTTTGGAAGTAATTTTAATCAATTATTAAATCCAGGAGATATACCAGATAGTGTCACTGACCTTACATTTAGTAGTCATTTTAACAAGCCATTAAATTCAAAAGATATACCAAATAGTGTTAAAAAACTTAAATTTGGAAGTAATTTTAATCAACCATTAAATCCAGGAGAAATACCAAATGGAATAACTCATTTAACTTTTGGATTAAATTTTAATCAACCATTAAAAGCAGGAATAATACCAAATAGTATTACTCATCTTACTTTTGTAGGTTATTTTAATCAACCATTAAAAACAAGAGATATACCAAATGGTGTTAAAAAACTTAATTTTGGATATTATTTTAATCAATCATTAAAAGTAGGTGATATACCAGAAAGTGTTATTCATCTTACTTTTAGTCATTATTTTAATCAACCATTAAAAGCAGGTGATATACCAAATAGTGTTAAAACACTTATTTTTGGTTATTCATTTAATCAACCATTAATAGAAGGAACAATACCAGATAGTGTTACATATCTTGTAATTGGATATATGTTTAATCAACCAATTGACAAAAGAATTATACCAAATAGTGTTAAAAAACTTTATGTGTGTGAGAATTTTTCATTTCCAATATCAAACAATATTACTCATCTTATTTTTGATAATTTTTTTGGAAATAATAATAAAATGTTAAAAGAAGGAGATATACCAAACAATGTTATTCATATTGAATTTAAATGTAAAGTTAAACAAGAATTAATTAATAATATATTACCAAAAAAATTAATTGAAATAACATTTATGGATAAAGATAATATAAATACTGTATTACATACAGACAAAAATATTAATATTTGTAAATTTATACCAGATAGGGGAATATTTTTTTATGAAAATATAAATTTTGAGATAAACTTTGAAAATAAAAGATTATTGGATAATTATATTTATGAAAATATGTTAGAAAATAAACTTATTGGAAATATAATTTTGAAAGAATTACTTGAAAAAGTATTACATCCAAAAAGACTTCAAAATATTAGTGAAAAATATAATATTCCAATAATGAATGTAATAGAATCATATTACACCTAATTTAAGAAAATGATAAAGCAAAAGATTTTAATTGTGTAGTTGCAATAAAATAATTAAGACATATAATTTTTTATAAATATATAATATATGTTATATTCAAATTATTTCAAAGACATTTATTATAATGCTATAAGCACATATAAAAGTTATGATTTATATGCCGATAAAAAAAAAATATCTGCTATATTTTTATCTGATTTGTTTAATAAAAATAATGGAATGTATGGTGGAAAATCATATAAATATAAAAATTATAATTTTATTGTTATGAAAAGTAAAAATAATAATGATACAGTCTTTGTAATAGGTAAAGAACAACATTGTTTAAGAGCAACATTAGCAAATAACAATAATACAATTGTTATTCAAACATTTGGTTATTATCCAACATGTTCAGAAGGAAAAAAAATGGAAAGAAAAATTGGTACAAATGGTGTTATGAAAACTTTTATAAATTATATCAAAAAAAAATATAAAAATAATGTAAAAAAAATAATACTAAGTGATAATGCATATATCACTTGTAATAAAAAAAATATTCAAATGAGTTTATATTATTTTTTTAAATATGGAAAGTTGTATTATGAAAAGTATGGTTTTGAATTATATAGTAATAATGAAAATGAACTTAATGATATAAAAAAAAGAATTAAAACATATAAAACAAAATATATTGAAAAAAATCAATTTGTAAAAAAAGATTTTTTTAAATATTTTAAATTATCAATTAAACCATTGAAAAATAATAAAAACATATATGATGAATACAAATTAATTAAAAATAAATTAACACAATATAATTCTTATATGATATTTTTACAAAATTATAAATTTCAAGATTGTGTTTTGTTTGATATATTTATAAAATTATTGGCCCATAATTTTCAAATTGACTTAACTGATTTAGAATATGTATATTATATATAATATATATTTAACAAAATGGTGGTCCAAAAGCAAATGTAACCATTGAATTTCTAATACCTTTTGTTACTGGTTTTACACAATGTAATAAAAAAGACGGAAAAATTATAACAATTCCTTTTGTTTTATTAATAGACATTAATTCTTTATTATTTTGAATCAATAAATCACCACCTTCATAATCGGTTTCATTTGAAAGTTGAATAATAACAGTTAATTTTCTAAATTTAGTTATTGAATCATTTCCTAAATCAGCGTGTATACCAGTTGAACCATTAGTAATTTCATTATATTCAATAAATTTTAGAGGTTCACCAAAATCATATAAATTAAAATTCCATATTTCTTTATTTATTTCAGTTACTAATTTACGTAATCTATTATATATATAATATGTATTTTCATTTGGTAATAAATAGTTTATATTTGAATTAAAATTATTTTTGTCATATTTATTGGCATTTGTTTTTTGAACATAAAATTCATTCAAATAACATTGTTTTATTATGATGTCACATTCTTCATCTGTAAATATTTTATTAGGTGATATATATAATCCTAATGTATTATTAGGTAATGTAAATTGATTTCTTAAATTATATTGTACAATTTTATAAAAATTAGTTTCATAATCTATATTATCTGTCATATTTTATTCATTTATTATTGTATAAATATCTTTTTATATATATTATTTAACAAAAAGGTGGTCCAAAAACAAATGTAACCAATGAATTTCTAATACCTTTTGTAATTGGTTTTACACAATGCAATAAAAAAGATGGAAAAATTACAACAGTTCCTCTTTTTCTATTAATTGGTATTAATTCATTATTATTTTGAATTAATAAATCACCGCCTTCATAATCATTTTCATCAGTAAGTTGAACAACAATAATTAATTTTCTAAATTTAGTTCTTAAATCATTACCTAAGTCAATATGTGTATGAACATAGCTATTATTTGTATCACTATATTCAATAAATTTACAAGGTTCACCAAAATCATATAAATTAAAATTCCATATTTCTTTATTTGCTTCAATTACTAATTTACGTAATCTATCATATATATATAATGTATTATCATTTGGTAATAAAGTAGTTATTCTTCTTGAACTAATATTATTTTCATCATCAGTTTTATTTTGAAAATAAAAATCATTCAAATAACACATTTTTATTATTTTGTCACATTCTTCATTTGTAAATATTTTATCAGGTGACATATATAGTGCTAATATATTATTACTTGATAATGCATATTTACTTTTTAAAGTTTTTTGTACAATTTTATAAAAATTAGTTTCATAATTATCATAATCTTCATCATCAATCATATCTATATATATCATTACATAAAAAAATTGACAGTATTTTTTTCATAAGATATAAAATTCCAATAAAAATAATACATAAAGAATGAATAGAGATTTATACAAAAAGTGTTTGGATGAATACCAATATTTAATTGGTTCAAATAATGATGAAGATAATGACAACATAAATAAATCATCAAATACTGTTTATACATTTGATGATTTTTTTGATAAACCATTAACAAATACAAGTATTCCAAAAAATGTTAAAAGTGTAATTTTTGGAATGTGTTTTAATCAACCTTTAAAACCGGGTGATATACCTGAAAATGTTACACATATAACTTTTGGTTATGCTTTTAATCAAGTATTAAAACCAGGTGATATACCTAATAGTATTACACATTTAAAATTTGGATATTTATTTAATCAACCGTTAAAACCTGGAGACATTCCAACTGGTATTACTGAACTTACTTTTGGACATGATTTTAATCAAATATTAAAACCAGATGATATTCCAAGTACTGTTACTAATCTTATTTTTGGTAATGATTTCAATCAACCATTGAAACAAGGTGATATACCTAATAGTGTTATTTATCTTTCTCTTGGTGTTGAATTTAATCATCCATTGGAAAAAGATATTTTACCAAATAGTATTATTCAACTTATTATTAGTGAATTTTTTGATAAACCTTTAAAAATTGGTGACATACCAAATAGTGTTGTTTATCTTGATTTAGGTATGTGTTTTAATTATCCATTATATGAAGGTATTATACCTAATAGTGTTAAATATCTTACATTTAGTACATATTTTAATCAAATTTTGAAAAAAAGAGATATACCAAACAATGTTATTCATGTTATTTTTGGTAATCATTTTAATCAAGAACTATTTGAAGGTATTTTACCAAATAATATTAAATATATAGTTTTTGGTAAAAATTTTGACCAATTATTATGTAGTAATATTATACCAAATAGTATTATTGAAATTATTATTGAAAATGTTATGTATACATATATTGATTCATTAAATTTTGGAAGTAATATTTTGATAGGACATGTTATTGATGGTTTTCATTTAGAATATACAAATAATTTTAAAATAATATATTACAAATATCAATTATTACATGAATATATCAATAAATATTTGTCAAATGATAAATTTATTGGTAATATTATCTTAAAAGAATTAGTTACAAAAGTATTAGAACCAAATAAAATGAAATTTATTACTTAAATATATAATGTTTTTATTAGAAAATTATTGGATTTATCTTTTATAGATAAAATATTATAAATCTTTATTAGTTGTTTTTTATAAATAAATTATTACCATTCAAATAAATATTTTAGTAATCTTTTCAATTTCTTCATAGAATTTATCTTTATCTGTTGAAAAACACATAGATTCATCCAATGAATGTAAAAAATCCAAGCAACTATCATATTTTTCGATAGTTCCATTAGTAAAATATCTGATTCTTGAATTATCTAAATTTTTAGGTAAAGGCAATTTAATTTCTTCATTTACTTCATCAATAATTATATTTTGTCTAATATATTCATATGTCTTATCATATAAAACCGATAATTTATTTAAAAAAAATCTAGTAGTATATTTAAGTATTCTCTTTATTGCACTATGAGACAATAAAAATGATGACACAAAATTATTTTTAACAATATTAATATCAATAGCTTTATTTTCATAAAATTCTTCAATATCTTTTTCAGTTATTTTTAAAGTATCAATATAAATAGAAACAAATTTAGATAAAAATAAATTTTCATCCACAATTGTTTTATTTTGTTGATTATTAGTATTATATACACAAACAAACTTATCATTCACCATATTTCTAAATAATTTATTACATGATTCGTTTATTTGTATATTTGTATTATTTGTTTTGATATTTTTAATCAATTCATCACTCTTGAACATTGATGAATTAATGTTATTTAATCCATAAACACATTGCAAAATAATAACAATAATTAACACTATATATTGAAATTTCATTTTTCAAGTTTTTAATTTGTATATTATAATATATAAAAATTACTTTAAGTCAAAATAATAATCATTTTTTTTTGTTAAATTATAATTGTTTTTTACATATAACTAATTTAGAATTTTAAAATTACGCAATGTTAATGTAGACCAATATATAATTGATAATCAATAGTTTTATCATTTAAATATTCACATAATCTATGTGATTCATATGATAATAAAACCAGCATTTACAAAGCACAACACTTTAAATAAACTGATTTACTCATATTTTTTTTCATACGTAAAACTTATTTTATTTTTTTTTAATGTGCCACTAATGATACTTTTCATAAAATCATAATTTGAATTATTAACTATTTTTTTTTATTGAAAGTAAATATTTTATCATATATATATTTATCAAATTCAGCTTGATCATAAAGAGTAACATCTCCTAATATATTTGCTTCATTATGGAAATGAGAATGAATGTAATATTTGTTTGGATTCAATCACAGATATTAATGATAAATTTATTACTCCTTGTGGTCATTTATTTCATATGAATTGTATAAATATTTATTTAGATAAAAATAATTTATTATATCCAATATTTGAACAATGTACACAATTTTGTTGTAATTCTAGAAAAGTAAAAAATTTTAATTGTGTTGTTTGTAAAAAAATGATTATTGCGAACAAGAATTAATTTATTTTTTTGTTAAATATATAAATTTATAATAATAATAATATACAATAAAAATGGAAGATAATTGTGAAATGTATATTTATTTAGGATTTTCTAATAATACATATTTTTTTAAACATTATATTTATAATAAAAATAAATTTAATAATGAAATATCAAGACAAATATATAATATTTTGATAAAAGATAAATTTATTCAAGATCATAATGAAAATGTTATTATTTATGAATTTGATAATGAAACATGTAATATAATATCAATACAACATCGTAATAAAAAAAATATTTCAAGATATGATAATAATAATTTAGAACTTTATTTTAGAAGATTAGAAAATATAAATAGAAAAGATAATGATATATATGCGATTAAATATGATTATGAAAAAAAAATATATTTATCATATGTTTTAGATGATATAAATATAACAGATACTTTGAGAGATGATTACAAAATAGATATAATCATTAAAAAAATCGATTATATTTTAACATTAAAAGAAATTAAAAAATAAATTATGTTATACATAAAAAAACATAAAAAATATTGTTATATAATATAAATGTCAAATAAAAAAATGAACAAATGTAAAAATGAATTTTGTAATGAATATGTGAAAAGAGGTACAAAAAAAACAAAAGAAATATTTGAAAAAATAATTGAATCAAGTAAATATGATAAAGAAAAAAAAGATAAATTAAGAATAAAAATGAAAAAGGATTTAGAAAAAGCACATAAAGAATTTAAAAATATTTGTCATGAATATTTTTGTAATCCTGGATGTAAAGGTACATCATATCAAAATGGTTCTCCAAATAAATTACCAAAAGATTATGTACAAAGATTAGAAAAATTATTCAAAAAACAAAAACAAGTAATGAGTAAAGAATATATAGATATGTTAATAACTTGGAGAAAAAAATTATTCAAAAACAAAACTTCAGTACTCAATAATTCATTTTATAAAAAATTAAATAAAAAAACAATTAAAACATTAAAAAATAAAGGTGCTTTATCTGGTTGTACAACAACAATGCTTTTTTAATTTAGTTTTTAAATATAAAAATACTGTAAAAATTGCAATAATAAAAACAAGAAAAATATTAGAAAAAATAAAAATGCTTTATCAGGTTGTTCTGTAGCATTATTTGTTAAATAAATTACCCACAAAAATTATCTTTAACGTATTTTATTGTTGAAATATCATATCCATTAAATTGTTGTCTTGTCATTGGTGATAAATAATTATGAAATTTATATATTTCTATTACAGAATAACAATAACCATCTGATAATTTGTAACATCTATTATTTTCCAATATATCATAATATATTGGAC
>Ga0194129_10009183_pt1 | contig 11166 bp, 15 predicted proteins | sample TA2KigCa35mmetaG_FD_150862 | JGI IMG/M metagenome (GOLD analysis project Ga0194129, IMG submission 150862) | Freshwater microbial communities from Lake Tanganyika, Tanzania - TA2015038 Kigoma Deep Cast 35m | ecosystem: Environmental > Aquatic > Freshwater > Lake | place: Tanzania: Lake... | reverse complement strand
TTAATGGATCATTGTTTATGTATTTAGATTATCATGACAAAGGCAACAAACAGTTTTATTATGATATGGTTTATAATGCACCACACTATGGTCAGTTTATGTATCACATGTCTACGTATCTGATTCATTATTCTATGTTATTGGCTATCAAAAAACGTTATATACAACTATGTGGTGTTGAAGAATATAAACGACAAAAAAAATCTATCAGAAATTCATTGATATTATTGTTCAATTATTTTGGTTATTATACTATAAAAATCAAATTCAAAATGGAAAAATATTTTAAATTCGCATGTAGACATTCTAGAAAAGTTCACTATTTGAGTGAGGAGAATGTATAACAAACTATATATTTTCATGGAAGTGAAATACATTTTGAATTTGATTTGTGACTACAAAGAATACAAGGTAGATGCGAATTATGTTTCGTTTGCCTCGATGTTTCTTTCGTTTATAAAAAACCTCAAATCTTCGTATCAAAAACACAACTATTGGGTCAAATTTTATCAATTAGTTTTAAATAAAAAACCAGACCTTATAGTTGAAATGGGAATATTGGAAGGATACTCTCTATTCAGTTTTGCTAGAGGTTGTGTTGAAAATAGAAAAGGCAAAATAGTTGCTATTGATTTGTTTGAAGATTATCCTTATCATCATAGCCGTTATGATGACATTAAATCAAAACTAGAAAAGTGGGGCATGGATAAGTGTGTGTATCTCCACAAAGGTGATGCATTTAATTTGGATTTGAAGTTTGATGACAAATCGATTGATCTTCTTCATATCGATTTATCTAACACAGGCGATAAAATTGAAAAGTTATTGTTGAATTATTATCATAAAATGAAAGACGATGGTATTATTTTATTTGAAGGTGGAAGTAAGTCAAGAGACAATATTGCATGGATGAACGATTATAAGTGTGTTCCTATTGCTCCAATTCTTGAAAAAGAAGAATTGACTAAACTTTATGACTTTTTCGTAATTGAAAATTATCCATCATTAACAATTTGTTATAAAAAAAATGAACAGTCCAAGATTATTCTTTGATCTATACAAGATCTACGCCAATTATAAAGATGTTGAAAATCTTGTTGTATTAGAATTTAATACAACCGGAAAGTTGTCCTCGCAAATGTGGACACAAATTTTCAAACACATTCATGTTGAGACCGATATGGCGAAACTCAATAGTTACGAATTTGACATCTTCTTTTTAAACATAGAGGATTGGTCAACCGCTGAAAGAATATTGTATAGTTTGAATTATTCTACAAGACCACGGGGTTATCATGAAATAGTTGTTGCTAACAAAGCAAAATTTTGGCAATACTTTTTACCACCACCAGTAGATGGAATTTGTAAAGATGGTATTTTACACCGTGCAAAACAATGGGGTGGTGAACAAGACACCAGACAATTTCACATTCAAGGCGATATTGGATTATTTCCTTATAAGATCAAAAGACCAGATCAAACTATAATTTCGGAAAGCTTAGAAAACGAAGCTACAATATTTCATTATAGATGAATGATGGTTCAAGAGCGGTAGGGCTTACTACTCTAGGTAACCCCTTAACATTAATCGCATCGTTGGATAGATTGAGTAAATTGTGTCCTCAGTATAAACTATACATCTGTTTAAATCCGCAACGTGAGTATATATCAGACGAACAACTACAATACATTTATGATATATCTTACAAAGTAATAGACTCATATAAACAGTTGTTCAAAGAGATTGTAGTAATTGAAGCACATTATAAAGCATGGTGGGGAACGCCACTGTGGGCTACACATGGGTTTTGTATGGACTCAATTTTGTTTTTATCACAAGAACAAAATATTGTTATCTTTGAAGAAGACGCTTTTGTATTTGATAGAGATTTGTTTTATAGTTGGTTTGACAAACTTAAAGATGTTCATGTTGTATGTGGTATGAATCGTATCACACCAAATAATTGTGACATCTTTGAAAAAGTCAATTTGTTTTCGTGTGTGCCAGATGTTCCTGGTCCAGGTAAAGAAAGTGTTTTGTTTGTGAATAAATCTATAAAAGAACACTGGGATTGGATATCAGTGGATTATGTAAAGTTGGAAAATGGAATCGATTTTAGACCTCAGTTAATACCAACCTATTTGAACTTTAAACGTGAAGTTAGTTTTGATACATTTGAATTTTTCTCATTGATGTGTTATTTGAATCCCAATATCAAATTATATTTTTACGAAGAAAACTCGTTTGATTATTGGAGATTTCAAGGTTCTAAACAATCAGATAAATTTTACGAAAAACATGGACAAACTGACCAATATATCCATTATTTTAACGGTGCCTTATTTCAGTATCTTGAGTTTAACGATAAATTAAATAAACAAATTTATTATAATCGAATTATGCAGTCAGAAGACTGGTCCCCATTTGTTCACCATTTATCCACATATATACTTGGAATGGCATTGATGCGAACATTTAAACAAAAATATATCGAATTGATAGGATACGAACAATATATAAAACACCGAAATGCTTTAAAAAACTATATATTCATATTGATACAATATTATGGTTATGGCCGTATCAAGTTGGAGTTTAATATTAAAAGGTTCATTAAATTCACATATCGCTATATTCAAAAACATCATACACTGATTTGATATGAATCCTATTTTTACTTTCGAAGAATTTGATGTCGAGATGTTGAAGCAGTTTGATGGAACCAATAACTATTTTAATTGTTCTCACCTAAATGGAAAAACTATATTTCGCAAAGAATATAAACTAAGCAGAGATTTTCATGCGTGTGATATTGTGGATCAAGATGATGTTGTATTACTACAAAATTATGCGGACGAAGAGTTTCACTACAGTTTTGAGGACGCCCGTTGGATAAATGACAAAAACATTAGTGTATGTGTTGCCAAGTTTGATATTGATGATTTGGCCAAGGTTGAAGGTGTTCATTTTAAGAAATACAATATTGAGACCAAAAAGTTGTATCATTATGTAACCAGAAAGGCTCACTTTGAAAAACACTGGCAGTTTCACAACAATTATATTATCTATCATGTCAATCCATACACCATAATGGATTCGTCTGAACATCAAGTATTTGTCAAGAATATTAACTGGAAGCCATGGATTGAAAAGTATGGTAATCCTGGGTTAAGCACAAATGTATTTAATGTTCACGGTCAAGACTTTTTGTTATATCACAGTTATGTTTATTATGGACCTGCACTTATGAAATACTTTGTGGGGATCATGAAAGTAAAAAACGACCTAACACCGATTGGATATTGTATAAACCCACTGCTGGTATCTGATCGTAATTATTCAAGTTCATATGTGTTAAACCGTTTGTGGTCATGGCGAAAAACCACACATAGAAACGCAATCAAGTATGAAGTTATTTTTCCAATGAATGTTGTGACGGATGATAGGTTAATTCACATTTATGGTGGTCTAAACGATTGTTCAGCTGTCAGAATGAGTTTGGAAAAATCAATGTTTGTTGAACGAATAAAGAGTCAACCATTCATTATTTATTGATATGCGAACCTTGGTTGTAACCAGATTTGATGAGAATTTATATTGGTTGAGTCAAATCAACGACAATGTGGTTATTTACAACAAAGGGTTTCCTTTACTAGCATATGATTTCAAAGAATTACCAAATGTAGGTCGAGAAGCAGATAGTATGTTGTATCACATCATCAACAATTATCATAACTTGGATGATGAACTTGTTTTTCTTCAAGGTGATCCGTTTGATCATTGTTGGGATGTGTTGAGAATATTAGAAGAAAAACGAAACGTAGAAGATGTTGTTTGGTTGGGTAGCAATTGGGGACCAGTCACAAAAAACTATGATGGTGGGCCTGGACACGGTTGTTTTTTGCCAATGATCAAGATTTCAAAGTTGTTGTTTGAGAACTGTAATTTTGATAAAACAACGACGTTTACATTTTCTGCTGGAGCACAGTATATTGTTCCAAAACACAAAATTACATCCAAATGTCTTGATTGGTGGAAATATGCTCATAAAGTCTTTACAGACAATCTACCAACCACCCCATGGGTATATGAACGTTTGTGGCCGTTGATTTGGAATTATTCAACAAACCAGTAATTACAGTCTTTTATGAACTGGGTTTTGTCTCTTTCAAATGTTGGATGAAATGTTAATGGCCTGATTCTCAATACTTGTTCTGGTGTGTAATTTACGCCAACGTTATTGATCAAGTTTATGTAATCGGTAATCGCGTATGTGTTCAGCATCTGTGTTTTGAAATAATCAGATACCACCATTTCATCAATATTATTAATCTGGTTAAAATGAGGCACAAACCGATCACAATAATTTTTGATATGATTTAATGTTGTATCACATCGTCTCGCATACATCAATCCACCGTTTATTATTTGTTCTCGTCCCATCCAGTGATATAAATTTATAGTATCATTAACGTTTACACAAATTTTTATTTGTAAATAATATTTGAAAGCAAACTGAGTTGGTTCATCCGACACATGGAACCTTCGGTCATTATTTATCCAAAATGATAATTCATCAATGAAATCATCGAGTATGATCATATCAGAATCTATTAGACACACATCGTCATTAAATAACAGTGTTTGATAAAAAGCATCATGTTTTAAAAATTGATAGATTGTATATGATTGATTTTTATTGATCGTAGAACCATATTCTTTATTAATAAGATGTGGTGTTATTGTTTCAATATATTTGTTGAACAATAGTGGTGTATATGTTTTAATTTCACACTCCAAATTACGACGAATCAGTTCATTGTGTGTTTCTTGATCGCTGCAAATTATTGTCAAATTTTCATGTCTATTAAATCGTTTTAACTGACAATATAAATTGTGACACATGTCAACATAAGCAATATTAATAAATGTGACGAGACGCATGTCAATATATATGAGTATGAATGATGTTACGATAGTTGCTCCGGTTTATTTAGGAACTCCACACCGACTTCAATATTTTGAAACTTACATCAAATCGTGTTTGTCACAATGTAACTTTGAAAAAATGAACTTTGTGTTTATGGTTGAACCTGATGTAATGAACTTTGATTTACTTACAAAGTTACGATTGTATCCAAATATTCGAATCATGGTTAATCCATATAGATACAAGTTATTGTTAAATCAATACATGACATTATATTATAGTTTTGAGATACTTGGTTTGGAACATGTAATTTATACAGAGGATGATTGTGTAATGTCAAATGATATGTATGATATTACTAAATTTTATGTCAACTCACAGTATTACGATAACAACACCATACTGACTTATTTGAATAAAGACAATTTGATAGATCCTCCACAAAATGATGATGGTAAAGATATATTGGAAATAAAACAAAACTTTCATCCAGTTAAAACAGGTATGGTTTATTTTGCTACATGGGGATATCTTTGCACAAGAAGAATGTGGTTTGATTGTCTACAAAAGTGGCCTCATCAATGGTGTTTTTCCGAACATTTGCTACCACATTATTTAGATAAAATTAAGACTGTTACACCAAGACTATCTCGACTTAACCATATTGGTGTGTTAGGCGCGTCATACAACGAAGAAATATACAACAGTCATGAGTTTACAAAATACATGCCACCTACATTTTCAGATAGAATAGACTATAAGTTTTATGAAATATGATTATTTGATTGTTGGTAGTGGATTGTTTGGAGCTACGTTTGCAAATCTTGCTAAAGAATCAGGTAAGTCATGTTTGATTCTCGAAAAACGAAATCATGTAGCTGGTAATTGTTATACAGATAGAGTAAACAACACGAACGTTCACGTTTATGGACCCCATATTTTTCATACATCCAATAAACAGATATGGGATTATGTAAATAAATTTGCTGAATTTAATGGATTTGTCAATAGGCCAAAAGTAAGATACAACAATGACATCTATTCATTTCCAATTAATTTGTTTACTCTTTGTCAACTATGGGGATGCAAAACTCCAAGTGAGGCACAACAAAAGTTAGATTCGGTGCGAGTTAAAATTGAGAATCCACAAAACTTGGAAGAATGGATATTGAGTCAAGTTGGTGAAGAACTGTATAATATTTTCATCAAAGGATATACCACAAAACAATGGGGTCGTGATCCAAAAGATTTGCCTTCGTTCATAATCAAGCGTTTACCCATACGTTTGACATATGATGACAATTATTTCAATGACAAATATCAAGGCATACCAATTGGTGGATATACTCAAATGATCAAAAATATGATAGGTGATACTCCAATTGAAATTGCAGTTGACTTTTTAAAGGATATTGAGTATTGGTCTGGTAAAGCAAACAAAGTGGTGTATACAGGGGCGTTAGACGAATTATTTGACTATAATAAAGGCGAACTAGAATATAGAAGCCTTAGATTTGAAATATCAGAAGTATTTGAACGTGATTATCAAGGAAATGCTGTGGTCAATTATACATCACATGATGTTCCATTTACACGAATCATAGAACACAAACACTTTGAACAAACACAATCAGATACTTCAATCATTACCCATGAATATCCGCAGACATGGAACAAATCGTTGGAAAAGTATTATCCGATCAATAACGACCAAAATCACAATCTATACAATTATTATAAGAACCAATGTGTGGAACATTTTCCAAATATGATATTAGGTGGTAGACTAGCATGTTATCAATACTTTGACATGCATCAAGTAATAGGTCAAGCTATGCACAAGTTTACAAACGTTGGTTAATCACGTTGTCTATGTGGCGCATATATTGATACTTTGTTTCTTTTTTGACTGCGCAGTTAGCATGATATAATACTACATCTTTTATTTCTTTGTGTATGTGATGTAGACCCACAGATGTTGAGAAAAACTCTGGAGGCAATAAGTTCCAGGTTAGATCACAGTCAGAGTGTGTATACAATACTGTGTTAATCAAAGATTGTTCCCATATACCCGTTTGATTTACCATATCAAGAATGTTTGAGAAGAACTTGATGGTTTTTGGACACGACTTGATTATGTTGAATCCAAAGTTTATGTTTCCATTTTGGATTTTATGTGGTGTGTTCAATGTATCTTTAATCTTTTGTTCGTAATCATAAAACTCTCGTAAGAACAATACGTCTTCACCATTAATTGTGCGCTGAATCGCGGGTAGTAATGGTCTATAAAAAACTATATCTACATCTGAAAATACAAAATATTCATTTGGTTCTGACCGTTTTATGATGTCGAGTATGTATGATAACCTCAATTTCCATATGTCGATGCCTCCACCATGTTTAAGGATATCTGGACACTCGCTGTTAAATTGAGGACTATTTATCGGTATTTCAATTATTTCAAAATTTTCTTTGTCTTTTATGGTTTTGATCATATGATCTCGCATGTCCGAAAACTCTTCGTCACATATGTAATAAAACTTCATAATACTTTTTGTTTAAAATAATAATTTTTTTTAATGGAACAAACACGTCATCATACATGTAACACAACATCATATATATATATTCTTGAAAAAGTCAATCAACTTTTTTGAATTCTTTGACATAATGTCTTGAAACATATCTCGTCGTTGTTGTTCTTTACCAATTGGTTCAAAGTTTTCAAGAATATCTTTGAATTTTTGTTCATCAACAAAAAATGCTTTACGTAGTGGGAATGATCCAGACAGGTTATCACTACAGTAAAGATATGATAGATCTATTTTTTCTACTACGGGTATAGTGTGAACTAATGATTGGTCTAGGTTTTCAGTGAACGAGGGTATGTCACTACAAATTATTTCCGCACCAGTTGATAATCCTTCATACAAATAGTGACCCCAGCTTTCATACAAGCTTGGACAGATATGAACCGAATGTTTGTTGAGTATCTTTTTGATATCACGTTTAATCATGTAGGGAGTCACGTAATCAATATTTGATGGACAGACAAATCGTTTTGTGGTATCAAATACTGTCATCGGAACATTTTGTTTTACCACCAATTCAGTATTCTTTTGTATGGCTCTGCCGTTTAGATGTAAAAATTGTTTTTCTTTCAAAATGTTGGGATCATAAAAATCATATGACAAAAAAGGAAGAGATATGACATCAGGTCTAATTGGTTCTAACAACTTACGAGCATATTCATTCTTTACAATAATGTAATCAAATTGATCGATCTTTTTTAATTCATCCACACCTATCCACTCTTCATTGACAAACCAGATGTTCTTTTTAAAATTCTTTAAGTGATCAAATAATGGATTTTGAATCCAGATACCAATATCACCAGATTCGTCTGGAACATAGTTTGGCACAGACCATGTTTTGCCTAGGTGTTCTATAAACAAAATGTCGGAGTCTTCTGATACGTTTTTTTGAATTAAATTATGAAGTAACATCGCATCGACTACAATACCGGCACGATTATTATATGTAAGAAGTTTGAATTTCATACTGTTATGTATATACGTATCAGTGTCACTATTATAATAACATGAAGATTGCAATTTGCTCAATCGTTACAGACGCGTATTGGGATAGATATGTCAAATACGAACACAGTATGGGTCAATCACCAAACTTCTTCTAAGTATCTTTTTATTGTGAGTTTGTGTAATTGTTCATATTTATATACATATGTCAACAATTAACGAACTTGGTGATCTTGGCGATAGAATGATGCAAGGACTTCCTTATGGTCAAGGTGGAGCTATAAGTGGGGCGTCAAATTTTGATACGTTCAGTAGCCCAGACGTTACTCAAGATCCCAATAAGTTTGGGACATTAAATGACAAAAGCAAGTTGACCGTGAGTTCCAAAGATTCACTTGAAAAGATTTCTCCATTCGCACCTTATACTGGACAAGATCCTTGGGATTATGTTAAAAACGTAGAACAAATCAAATATAAGGTTACCCCAGACGAAATAATTATGGGTATTGATTATGAAATGAAAAAATTAGTGTTAAAGGATCGTCAAGTAGCAAAAGCTATGGTGGTCAAAAATCTCAAGAAAGATCCAAAGTATTATAGTAAGCTTCACATGTTGGGTGTATATCCAGATGAAAAAGATGAAGCACTCATGGAGGTCATGACAATCTTGAAAGCACGTAAGTATGCTTTAAAACGTGGCGATTATTATAACTAATTGTTACAAATAATTGTTATGAAACATGTTTATGAGTATCCTAAGTTTGGAAAAATTGATTTAACTATAGCAGTAAATGAATTGTTTCGCATGAATAAAGTAACTATTAAGGATACTTGTTGGATTTACCAAGTTATTTAATATTTATTATCATGAGTAATAACTTTGTCGGTTCTCAAAAATCACAATATAGAACCCCATCAAAACTGCCTGGAGATTGGACGTATATCGGTCAGGGTGGTAAACCTAACGATCCTACTATTGGTCATCCTGCAATGCACGGCCGTAGATGGATGATTGACTATGGATATGGCAGCGGCAAGAGTTTCGAAAAATTTCAACAAGGATTAAAGAAATGATTAATAATTTACATATATAAAAAATTTTGTTAATGTTTTTCTTACTATTTTTATTCTTACGAACTATTTATTATTGTTATGGGCAGAAAAAAACTAAATAGAACCAAAAAAGAATTAAATGAACAAACAAAACTTAGAATGCGAAAATATTACGAACGACATAAAGAACGAATTAAACGGGAAAAACTTGATAGATATTACAAAAAAGTGGGAAAGAAAATGTCCGAATTGTAATGACACTATATATCATACTAATAAAGTAAATCGTGATAGATTAAATAGATTACAAACGATTTGTAGAAAATGTGTTGGAGAATCACAACGACTTTATAAAACAGAGTGTTTTGAAAGAATTTGTGTTAACTGCAATAAAATTACAATCTATAAAACTAGACATTCCTTTAATCAAGCAGAACGACAGAACAGATTATGTTTTAGTTGTACTCCCCGTCAACCATGTAAAGAAGAAACCAAACGAAAAATTGGATTAAAAAATCGTGGGAAAAATAACGGTATGTATGGAAAAACACATTCTGAACAATACAAATCGTGGTTAAGAAATAATTTTGATAGAAATAAATTAAAACCAACTAAAGTCGGAATTGAAAAAATGAGAAAAAGTTTAATTGGAAAAAAAACTTCTGAACAAACTAAATTAAAACAAAGATTATCTCATATAAATAGATTATTAATTAATGGTGGAATTTGTCCTATGCATAACAAAAATGCGTGTAATTTTATGGACAATTATGGAAAACTAAATAATTATAATTTTAAACATGCTCTAAACGGAGGTGAATTTTATATAAAAGAATTAGGGTACTTTGTGGATGGATATGATAAAGAAAAAAATGTGGTGTTTGAATACGATGAACCACATCACACATATGTTTCTACTGGAAAATTAAAAGAACGAGATGTTATCCGAATGAATTTGATTAAAAAACATTTAAATAATTGTAAATTCATACGATACAATGAGAGATTAAATGAAATAAAAGAATATTAATCAATATTTATATTTATGTCTGATTTAAATCGTTTAGATAAATTGCCGGGCGGTATAGGTGATAATACTCCTACACATGAAGTAGATCCAGTACAACTCTCCATAGGAATACAAATTGAGATGGAACATACAAATGATCCTAAAATTGCGCAATCTATCGCTATGGATCATTTAACGAAAGATTCCGAATATTATACTAAATTGGTTAAAGCTGGATTGGCAAGTGAATTTCAACCATCTCATAGTAGTGGCTTCGGTGATCCCGATCAATCGTTTAATGATCCAGCTAGAGCTGGTAATGGTGGTTTAAAGAAAGGAAATATGCACGGTAAAATTGGAAATACTTCAAACGGACAAGTAGATGGTAGAAATAGTGAACCTATTATTAATAAAACCGTCGATATTGAATTAGACGAAAAGAAAGGCAAAAAGAAGCCAAAACCAACAAACCCAGCTCTTTGGGCTAGAGCTAAAGCTGCTGCTAGATCTAAATTTGATGTTTATCCCTCGGCGTATGCTAACGGTTGGGCTGCCAAATGGTATAAAAGCAAAGGTGGGGGTTGGAGAATGAGTGAAGATGTTGATCCCATGAACGTCAATAGAAATCCAATTC
>Ga0194129_10009182_pt1 | contig 11167 bp, 10 predicted proteins | sample TA2KigCa35mmetaG_FD_150862 | JGI IMG/M metagenome (GOLD analysis project Ga0194129, IMG submission 150862) | Freshwater microbial communities from Lake Tanganyika, Tanzania - TA2015038 Kigoma Deep Cast 35m | ecosystem: Environmental > Aquatic > Freshwater > Lake | place: Tanzania: Lake... | reverse complement strand
GATTTACTTCCCAGAGGATATGGAAAATGGCGAGATGTCTTCCTTCTGCTGCGCGACCTACGCTTTTGGTCTGCGCAAGATCGTCTCGAGGAGACTGGCATCCTTGACGACTGGCGTGATCGAATGACTTGGGAACGAGAGCCTCTTCCCTGAGAAATTGAACTCTTCTTTTACCCATCTTTGGCTGACCGCACAGCTGCTTCCGGAAAGGTGCGCTCAGCGGTCGAGGCAGCCGGGGGATTCGTGCAGCACGAATCAGTGATTACAGAGATCCGCTACCACGCCTTGTCTGTGCGCTTGCCTGTAAAGGCTGTCGAACGGCTGCTTGCCGGTGAACGTGATCTGCAGCTCATCCAACTGGAAAATATTCAGTTCTTGCGGGCTTCTGGGCAGATGATCGCGCGCTGTCCAACCTCCAAGCCTGAGGCGCTGCCTGACTACTTCAAGACGGAAAGTCGACCTCCTTCCTCAGTGGAACCATTTGTTGCCCTAATCGATGGGCTTCCCCTTGAGCAGCATCAAGTCCTGGCTGGCCGCTTGCGCGTGGATGATCCAGACGACGTAGGGGGTTACTACCCGGCGGAATTGCGCCGGCACGGGACCGCCATGGCTTCTCTGATCATTTGGGGCGATCTCCATCGCCCAGGAGATGCTCTGGATCAGCCCCTTTATGTGCGACCCATCCTTCGCCCTTTTCATCAGCCTGTGTCCAACGATGAAATCCCAAAAGAAAGGGTGGCCGATGATGCCTTGATCGTGGATCTCATCCACCGAGCGGTGGTGCGCATCTTTGAGGGTGAAGGTAATCAGCCACCCGCAGCTCCAAGCGTGAAGGTCATCAACCTTTCCATTGGCATCGATGATCGCCCTTTTTTACAAAGCCTCAGCCCTTTGGCGCGTTTATTGGATTGGCTGGCTTGGAAGTATCAGGTGCTCTTCATTGTGAGCGCTGGCAATGTTAAGGAGGCCATCCCCCTTGATCAACCATGGGGCGACATCGCTAGCCAACCTCTTGAAGATATTCAGCGCACGGCCTTGCAAGCCATAGCTGCTGATACCCGAAATCGGCGGCTCCTGTCCCCAGCAGAAACAATCAACGGCCTCACTGTGGCTGCCACCCATCATGATGAGGGGCAGCTCGTGGAGTGGCCCTATTGGCTGGATCCTGCTCCAGCTGGCTTTCCAAGCCCCTACAACCGCCATGGTCCCGGCTACCGCCGTGCCCTGAAGCCTGATCTGCTCGCACCTGGTGGCCGTGCTGTGCTTCGTAAGCCTGTTCTCGAGAGTGAACAAAGCCTGAAAATCGTCGACCACCCCAATGCCCCAGGGCAGTGCGTCGCGGCGCCCGGTGCCAGAAGTGGTGATCTGAATGCCACAACAAAGATGCTTGGCACCAGTAATGCCACTGCACTCATGAGCAGAGCCGCAGCGCTCCTGATCCCCATTCTCAACGAGCTGAGGGCCTCGGCTTCTGATGGCGCAGCATTACCCCAGGACGTTCCCGATGCCCTCTGGATCAAAGCTCTCCTTGTGCACCGCGCCCGTTGGGGAAGTGCTGGTGCACACTATCAGCACCTTTTTGAGACACCAGAGAACAAGCAACAGCTGAAAAGCCAACTTGGCCGCTTCCTGGGTTGCGGTTTGGTCGATTCTGATCCACTACGTGAGTGCACTACAACCCGTGTGACAGCTCTTTCCGGTGGATCACTCAGCGCTGAAGCCGGAGCCCTGCACCGTTTTCCCCTTCCACCAAGTCTCAGTGGCAAGCAGGGTTGGCGATCCCTGGCGGTTACCCTTGCCTGGTTCAGCCCAATTCATACCCTCAGCGAGCGTTGGCGACGCGCCCATCTATGGTTCAAATCACCCGATTCAAAGCTGAAGATCGGAAGCAAGGAGCAACTGGAACGTTCTGGCGCTGATTGGCAAGCTGTGCAACGAGGCACTCTTCAACATGAGGTCTTCGAAGGAGAAAAGGTCTCTGCTTTCGTTGAGGGTGATGCAATCATCGTTCATGTCAGCTGCCGTGAAGACGCAAAGCCTCTCTCTGGTTCCATACCCTACGCTTTGGCGATAACCCTTGAGGTAGACCCTTCAATCGGGGAGATCTATGCCGAAGTAAGGGATCGTATACAGATCAGAGAACGGGTGGCAGTGAATAGTTAATAGTTCTTTTATTCTTTTTGGGTGAGCAGTGTCAACACCAGCAGATACCCGGCCAGCAGCGCCGCCAGCGGCAACCACAGTGCCCGATCGTCGAGCGCCTGCCAGCAGCGAATCGGATCCGTACTGGCCATGGCTTTGGGTTGGCGAAAGCCTGTTGCCCATTCTCCGAGGGCAATGGCCCCTAACCCCGTGCCTCCTCAGCCATGAGCGCCCCCAAGAGCAAGCTCTCCACCCGGCTGGAGATGTTCACCCGGGCGACGACCGATGCCTTCAACCGCGCCATCAGTGAGGTTCTGGATGCCAGGAGTCCTTGGCAGTTGCTGTATCGGCTCAGCCGGATTGTGGTTTTGGGGCTGGTGGTGTATTTGGGTTGGATTTTGGTGGTGGCGCAGCCGGATCTGGCGCGGCGTTTGATGTTGCCCCAGACGCCTGGGTTTCAGCAGCATTACGCCCTGCACCGGGAGCAGGTGCAACGGGCGTTGCGGGCGGCGGTGGCGGCCGAGGGATTTGGACTCCACAGCCTGCTGGTGGCGGAGTGGGATGGGGGGGGCAGCCTCGAGGTGCTCGCCGCCCAAAGCCGCACCCTTCAGCTGCCCCTTCCCTCCGGCGAGGAGACGCTGGTGGGGGTGGCGATGGCCAGGGTGATGGGCCATGTCGCCCTGGGGCTGTGTGAGAGCGAGCGGCCGGCGGCCCTGTCCATCGATGAGGCCCAGCTGCCGGTGGGGGCCACGTTGCTGGTGTGTCCGATCGGTTGTGCGGCCTCGAGCGCCGGGCAGGGGGTGTTGGTGGGGATTTTTGCCCCGGTGGGTGGTGGGGCTGGGGTGCGGACCGCTCCGCAGGCGCCTGCGCAGGGCCCTGCGCCGTCCTTGCCCCCGGGGCTCGGGGGGAGCGGGGCCCTGACAGCGGCGCGGGGAGCCGGCGCAGCTCTGGCAGAGGCGGCAATGCCGAGAGCGGGTGCCGCCGATCGGGCGATGGGGCAGGAGGATGGGCGGCTGCGGCGGCAGCGGGAGCAGCTCATGGTGCTCGCCCGCAGGGTCGAAGACGCCTTAGCCGTTGTCACAGAAGGCCTCGAACACCTGCTCCGCCAGTGTCGCAGGGTCGGGTGGTGCCGCCTCCGTCAGCCGGCCCATCACGTTGTTGCCCAGCTCCAGGAACTGCCACAGCAGCTCCCGGGCGGCCGTGGGCTCGGCCTGGGCGATCGGGCCGCTGATCACCTCCAGCTGCAGGGTCTGCTCCTTGAGCACCGCCCGGCGCTGCTCCCGCTCCAGGAAGCTCCGCGAGCGGGCGATGGTGGCCAGGCGCTGGCGCACCTGCGCGGCGGCATCTTGGGGACGGGTGGCGTTGGCCACAGCCAGGCGGATGCGGCGCTTGATCGCCGGATCGCTGCCGGCCAGCTCCAGCAGCAGCTCCGCCAGGCAGTCAGGGCCCAGGGCGATCAGGGTCTGGCTGGTCAGGGCGGGGGAACGAGGCACCGATGGGGGCCACGGAACGGGACCCGAGCCTGGCCGATCTGGGCGACTGAATCGGTACGGCCAGAGGCGATGCTCAGCACCCCAGGACAGAGCCCGACATCGCCCTGCCATGGCAGCTCATGCTGCCATCAGGCAACTCATAAGCTGTTTAAGGTGTCATCACTTATCCTCAAACTCCGTTCGTCGGCGTGCCCCAGCTCAGTCCCCTCGTTCAGCACCCACCAGCGGCCCTGGAGCAGGCCCTGCAGCGGCTGGGGCGCAACATCCGCACCGCCCGGCTGCGCCGCCGCTGGCGGCTGGAGGATGTGGCCGAGCGGCTGGGCGTGAGCCGCTTCACCGTGGCCGATGTGGAGCGAGGCAAGCCCGGCACCTCAATGGCCGCCTATCTCGGTGCGCTCTGGGTGCTGGGGCTGCTCGACCAGCTGGAGGCGGTGGCCGATCCCGACCGGGATGAGGAGGGCAAGGCCCTCGAGGCGGCCCGCCAACCGGGCCAGGCCCCACGCCGCCAGCGTGCCGACGACGACTTCTGATCCCCCTCGTCCATTCACCTCGCCCAGCCCTGGCGCTCGTCTGTCATGCCATCGGATCTCGAGTGCTACGTCTATGTGGTCCCACCGGGCGGCACGGCGTTCGTCACGGCGGGCCGGTTTTCGCAGAGCCGCGATCGGCAGGGCCAAGCGGTGGGCACGTTCGTCTATGGGCGCCGCTACCGGGAGCGCACCGACGCGGTGGAGCTCGATCCGGTGCAGCTGAGGCTGCGCCAGGGCCCCTTCGAGACCGCCCGTCTGGGGGGCTTCTTCGGGGCGCTGCGCGATGCCCTGCCGGATCACTGGGGGCGCCGGGTGATCGCTCGCCATGGCGGTCTGGGAGAGCCCGGTGATTTCGATCTGCTGCTGCTCGGGCCGGATGACCGCTGCGGTGCGGTGGGCTTCGGCCGCAGCGTGGAACCACCGGCGCCGCAGCGGCGCTTCCACCGCACGCTCGATCTGGAGCGGATCAAGCAGGCGGCCGATGCGATCCTCCGCGAGGAACCCCACAAGGCAGGCTCGGCCCTGGAGCAGGTGGAGGAGCTGATCGGCCAGGCCGGCACGTCGATGGGCGGCGCCCGCCCCAAGACCACCGTGGAGGCCGATCAGGCCCTTTGGCTGGCCAAGTTCCCGGCGCCTTCCGACAGCTGGAACCAGCCGTGCGTGGAGCATGGTCTGCTGCTGCTGGCCCGGCGCTGCGGGCTGCAGGTGGCGGACAGTCGCCTCACGCGCGTCGGCGAGGCCGATGTGCTGTTGGTGAAGCGCTTCGATCGCGACTGGAGCGAGGCCGGATACAGACGCCATCGGATGGTGAGCGCCCTCACCCTGCTGCAGGCGGAAGACAGCCCCACCGATCGTGGCCGGTGGTCCTATCTGCTGCTGGCCGATGAACTCCGCCGCGTCAGCGCCCAGCCGGCGGCGGATCTGCGGGAGCTGTTCGGCCGGATCTGCTTCAACGCGGCGGTTTCGAACATCGATGACCATCCCCGCAACCATGCGCTGCTGGCCCGGTCCCGCAGCTGGCAGCTCAGCCCCGCTTACGACCTCACGCCCGCACCGCTGCAGGCCGAGACCCGCCGCGATCTGGCCATGGCCTGCGGCCTGGTGGACTGCGGGCCCAGCCGCTGGGCCAACCGCCGGGCGATCCTGGCCGCAGCGGGGCGCTTTCTGCTGCAGCCGGCGGAAGCCGAAGCGATCGCCACGCGGATCTTCACCACGGTGGCGAGCAGCTGGGAGGCCACCCTGCGCGAAGCCTCGGTGAGCCCCGGCGACTGCCAACGGCTCAGCCGCGCCTTCCTCTATCCGGGGTTGGACCTGGATCCGCAGGTGGAGGAATGAGGGCCGCGCCACTGGTCCCAGCCCGGCACGGGCACACTCCACTCGAGCGGACACCATTGGCGGCCCGCGTCCTGTCCATCGCTGATCCGCCTCCTTCCTGAAGTCATCTCCCCCTGATGCCCCCCACCATCGACGTCAAGCGCCTGTTCAAGCTCCGCCTGGTGGTGGCCCGCCGCGGCGGCGGACTGCATGCCGGAGGGGAAGAACAGGGCGAGAGCCGGGCTTCGCGACCGGCAGGCATTCACCTGGCGGCAGGGTTCATGGAAGCGGGGGCAATGGGTCACTGGCCTTTGCCAGCCCTGTTCAGCAATCGCTGACCTGGTGCCAGCGCAAACGAGCCGCCTTCGGTGTTAGCGGCAAATCGAGGCGCCTACGGCGCCTTCCCCCAACAGCCCCAAGCCAACAGCCGGGCAGCCAACAGCCAGGGCCAAGCCAACAGCCCTAGCCGCAAGGCTTCCGCGAAGCGGTAGGGCCAAGGGCTCAAGGGTTCAAGGACCAAGAAGGCAATCCTGGGGGGAGACAGCAGACGCGGAACCCAACGCTGACATTGAGGTTGGCCGGGCGGTCGCTGAGCCGGTAGGCCGAGCGGCAGAGGTGGGGGACGTCGAACCAGGAGCCGCCGCGCAGCAGCCTCATCACCCGTTCCAATGGCACCTCCGCCAATCCCGGATCGGGGCCTTCCAGGGCGCTGCCAGCCAACAGCACCGCTTGGGAACTTTTCCCTCCAAACCAGCGCTGCCGTCCCGCCGGGCTCTCCGGTATCGGGCTGCGATGCCACTGGTCGGCACACCACTCCTGAAGTTGGCCGTGCAGCTCCGCCAGGCCCCAGCGGTTCACCAAGCCATGGGCGCCGATCGGCACAGGGCGTTGCTCGTATGCCCCACGCCGGCCCTTGCCATAGGTGAAGCTGGCGTCGTAACGGGCCCAGCTCGGATCCAGGGTGGCGCCGAAATGAAAAGGGGACGCCGTACCAGCCCGGCAGGCGGCCTCCCACTGGCTTTCGCTCGGCAACGACAGCCGCCACGCTTCCGCCCCCAAGGCCGGGTGTTTTTCCAGCCAGGCGGGCCATTGCTTCTCCAGCCAGCTGTTGAGCGCTTGGAGCCATTGCTGGCAGTCATTCCAGCTGACGCTGCTCACCGGCAGGCCGCCGGGCTGGCCGTGCCGTTCCCAGGCCCCCTCCGGCCGGAACGTGCTGGGAGCCGCCTTCAACGCCCCCCGTTGCTCCGGCGCCGCAGCCTCCACCACGGCACGCCACTGGGCCTGGCTGAGCGGATGGCGCGGCAGCGCAAGCGCCTCCAACCGCACCATTCGCCGCGCCTCCACATCCACACCCTCGCATTTCTGCCGGAACTGGGTGTACACATCCCGGCCGCCTTCCTCTTCCGGAGAGCCGATCCCGTACTCACCCGCCGGCACCAGCACCAGCTCCAGCTGTTGCGGCCCAGCCCCCGGGCATTCCGGCAGCGGTAGCCGCCACACCGGCACCTCCACCACCGCCGTGCGGATCCGCAAGCCCCCCTCCTCCTCCAGAGCTTCCAGCGTGAGCATCGGCACCACTAGGCCCGGGGCGCTGCCCAGCAGCGGCAGATCGGCCGACGCCGCCAGTTGCAGGCCCCGCGCCGCCCCCTGCAATAACGGCAGGCGGGCATCGTGCTCCGCCCAGCCGGGGGAGGCGCCGCTGGCCCACAGTTCCTGCTCGGCCTGCTGCTCCTCCGCCTGGAGAATCATCTCCATTAGTTGGTTCTCCCGAACCCCTTTCAACCGCCCAGAGGCCTTGGCCTGCGCCACCTGCTCCGCCACCTGTTGCCGGGCCGCCTCGCGGGCCTGAGCCACCAGCGCGGGGTCGTTCACCCTCTCGATCCGCAGATCCAGCGCGTCGCTGCGCAGCCAGCCCTCCAGCTCCGCCGCGATCCGCTGGCGTTGCGCGATCGCTTGCGGGTCGGCCGTGCCGCAGCGCTTGGCCAGCAGCCCCAGGCTCTCCGCCGCCCGCCGCCGCAGCGCCACTGGCGCCATTGTGTCGGCCAGGCACTGGCGCAGCGGCTCCTCGGCGCCGATCAGCGCCAGCACCAGGGCCGCGTCCTGACGGTCCGCCAAGGTTCGGGCCGGCTCGTTCAGCAGCCCGATCAGCGCGTCTGTGGCTTCCTTGCGCACCGCCCGCTCGTCGCTGCCGCCCGCCGCCGCCAGCGCCGCCAGTTGCTCCAAGGCCTGGGCCCTGGGCGGCTCGGCCTCCGCCTTGAGGTCGTCCGTCAAACGCTTCACGCGCAGGCGCTGCAGCAGCTCCACCTTGCCCTCCTCGATCCAGCCCACCAGCGGCTCCCAGGTGCGCAGCAGCGCCTCGTGGGCGATCTCCACCACCCCGGCGTCTGACACCAGCAGGCGGTCGTCCACCAGCCGGCGGATGCTGGCTTGGCTGGCGGGCGGCAGATCATCCAGCCGCGCCGATCGCTTGGCGGCCCGGCCGTCGTCGCTCAGCGCCACCAGGTGATCCAGGAACGCCTGCCGCAGCGCCTCGCGTTCCTCCGCTGGGCTGGTTTGCGGGTTCCAGCACTCGGCGGCCCGGGTGCTCACCGCCCCCGCCACGCCGCCCAAGGCCTCGTAGTCGGCCACCGTCAGGTCCCAGCGTTCACCCCTTGGCCCCACCGCCGCCCCTCCGCGCTTCTCTCGTGCCTTCCACAGCTTTTCCAGGGTGAACGCCAGCAGCGGCAACGCATCGCCACCGCCGCTCTCGGCCACCAGCCGCTCGGCCAGCCCTGGCTGCAGGGTGAGCTGGGAGCGCTCCGCCGGGCCGGTGATCAGCTCGCCGAAGTCCGCCGGCGCGATCGGCTCCAGCGTCAGCGGGCTCGCCAGGGCAGTGAGCGCCGGCCAGCGGCTTTGCAGGGGCGCCAGAAAATCAGTGCGCATCGTGGCCAGCACCAGCAATCCCGCGGTGGGCACGCTGAGCAGATCGCGCAGGACAGCCAGAAACCGTTCCCCTTCCCCCGGCTGGCCCTCGTCCGTGGGGTTGGCGCTCAGCAGCTCCTCGAACTGATCAATCACCAGCAGCACCGGCGCCTTGCGCTGGCTGCGGAGCCGCTGCAAAGCCCGCAAGGGGCCTGGGTCATCGCTGCCCCAGTCCGCCGCCGCTGGCACGGGCGCGGCCGCCTGGGGCTCACCCGGCCGGGAGTCCTCCAGAGCGCCAGCCAGCGCCGCCCGCAGGCCCGCAAACGGATCCCCGCCTGGTGAGAAGGGCGCCAGCACCTGCCAGCCCCGCTGCCGATCCCCCCGCAGGCGCGGCACCACCCCCGCCCGCACCACCGACGACTTGCCGTAACCCGACGCCCCCAGCAGCAGCAGAAAGGCCGGCGCGCGCAAGGACAACGACGACAACCGCTCCACCACCGCCTCGATCGCCGCGTCCCGGCCAAAGAACACCGGCGCCTGGCGCTCCTCAAAGGCCGGCAGCCCCGGATAGGGAGGCAGGGACCCGTCCCAGCTCTGCAGATCCCGCCAGTTGAGCTTGCCCTGCAGGCTTTGGCGCAGGCGCTGCTTCACCTCCGCCAGCCGCTCGGGGCTGGGGTTGGTGGCGCCGGCCACCTGGATGGCCTGGTGGGCCTGCAGCAGCAGCGGCAGCGGCTGGGTTTGGAGCTCCTCTGCCGTTTCCGCCAACAGGATCGGGATCACGGTTTTGCCCTTCTCCACCGCGATCGCCACCTCCCCAACGCACCAGGGCGAGCTGTCGTATTGCTTGCTGCAGACACACACCAGCGCCCGCGCCACACCCAGCTGCCGGTACAGCGTCTGGCGCCACTCGTCACCAGCCTTGATGCCATGGCTGTGGTCCTTATCGCGGAAATAGCCGTAGTCCCACTCCCTGAACCACTCCGCCAGTCGATCCGCCCAGGCGTCACCCTCAGGGTCGCGGCCGGTGTAGCTGATGAAGATCGCGCTCATGGGGGCGAGGCAGCCTTGGCCAGGGGTGACCTTACGCCTGCCCCGTGGGCTGGCTGGGTGGCGGCGTTGAGGGGCTTGGGTTAGCCCTTCCCCAGCTCGTTTGCGGCTGGGGCTTACCCATCGGCACCAAGGAATGGGGTGCCAATGGAGACCAATTGGTCAAACCCTCACAAGCCCCGTCCTCACTGGCAATGGCCCCTAACCCCGGCCCCCCCAGCCATGAGCGACCCCAAGAGCAAGCTCTCCACCCGGGTGGAGGTGTTCACCCAGGCGACGACCGATGCCTTCAACCGGGCCATCAGTGAGGTGCTGGATGCCCGCAGCCCCTGGCAGCTGGTGTATCGGCTCAGCCGGATCGTGTTTCTGGGGCTGGTGGTGGTTTTGGGTTGGATTTTGGTGGTGGTGCAGCCGGATCTGGCGCGGCGATTGATGGTGCCGCAGACGCCACGGTTTGAAAAGCGGATGGCCCTGCAGCGGGAGCAGGTGCAAATGGTGTTGCGGGCGGCGGTGGCGGCCGAGGGCTTTGGACTCCACAGCCTGCTGGTGGCGGAGTGGGATGGGGCGAGCAGCCTCAAGGTGCTCGCCGCCCAAAGCCGCACCCTTCAGCTGCCCCTTCCCCCCGGCGAGGAGACGCTGGTGGGGGTGGCGATGGCCAGGGTGATGGGCCATGTCGCCCTGGGGCTGTGTGAGAGCGAGCGGCCGGCGGCTCTGTCCATCGATGAGGCCAAGCTGCCGGTGGGGGCGACGTTGATGGTGTGTCCGATTGGGTGCGCGGTGCCGAGCGCGGGGCAAGGGGTGTTGGTGGGGATCTTTGCCCCGGTGGGTGGTGGGGCTGGGCTGCGGACCGCTCCGCAGGCGCCTGCGCAGGGCCCTGCGCCGTCCCTGCCCCCGGCGCTCGGGGGGAGCGGGGCCCTGGCAGCGGAGCGGGGAGCCGGCGCAGCTCTGGCGGCGGAGGGGGTACTGCCGAGAGCGGGTGCCGCCGATCGGGCGATGGGGCAAGAGGAGGGGCGGCTGCGGCGGCAACGGGAGCAGCTCATGGTGCTCGCCCGCAGGCTGGCGGGGGTGTTGCAGTGATCGCCAGGCCGGCAGCCAGGGGCGGGGGGTGGTTCAGGTTTCGGTGTCGACTGGCGCCAGCGTCTGGCGGCATGGTTCAGCCCCTGCCGGGATCTCCCTGATCCGTCCTGCCCCTGCCCCAGCGGCTCCCGCCGCGGCCCACCAGCCCGATTGCCTGGCGGCTGGCGGGGATGTCGCCGCTGGGGGGTGGGGGTTGCCGGGTGGGGTCCATGAAGTAGGTGGCGGCGGACTGGCCCGCCAGGGCAATGGCCGGCAGCGCCATCGCCCAGCGGCTCTCGCACAGCGCCACCTCCTTGGCCCGCACTTCACAGGCGCCCACATAGGCCAGCAAACAAAGAATTTCCGCTCCCACCAGAGTGAGGATCGGCCAGGTGTTGGTGCCACTGGGTTGGCGGGTCATGGTGATCAGGGAGCCGGCCGCTGGGGGGCTTGGGGCTCAAGGGGCTCTTGCCAGCGGGTTGAGCTGTTGCTCCCTGGTGCTGGTGTTCTTGGCTCAGATAGATGTCCACTTCACGCGGAAGGACCGGGTGAGGTTCGGGCTGTCGGGTGATCGGTCGCGGTGGGGCCAGGAAGAGCCCAGGGCTGCTGCGAGGGGCACGGCGATTGGGCTGGCTGGGTGGGCTGGGCTCGGCGGGCTGGCTGGGCTCGGTTGGGCCGGTCTGC
>Ga0194129_10009180_pt1 | contig 11167 bp, 12 predicted proteins | sample TA2KigCa35mmetaG_FD_150862 | JGI IMG/M metagenome (GOLD analysis project Ga0194129, IMG submission 150862) | Freshwater microbial communities from Lake Tanganyika, Tanzania - TA2015038 Kigoma Deep Cast 35m | ecosystem: Environmental > Aquatic > Freshwater > Lake | place: Tanzania: Lake... | reverse complement strand
TAGACGGTACCGGTATTGTTCCCATCGAGGTTTTACCATTAGAGTCTAAATTAGAGAAAGTATTGGTCGAAGTCGATGAGATGATAAAGTTAGTGTCGAGGATCAAGTCGGGTCGTAAAAAAATATAAAATTCAATAGAGAATCTTATATTTAACGATAGGCCCGAACCAAGTGATTAGCTGACCTCGCCAGCGGTTCGGAATCTTGCGAACAAGAAAGGAAAATCACGATGCCAAAGGTTATTATAAACGATTCGAGGGGCTTGGTTCAGGAATCTGGTTCAGGCGTAGAAATTTCTTCGTCAATGAATCTTAAGGGAGCGGCCGAGCTTTTTGGACAAAAGCATAGCGTTTCTACGTTAACAACTGGAACTACATTGACAGCTGCTGACAGTGGAAAAGTTTTTTTGTTGGTACAGGCAGGTGCAGATAGAACGGCAACCTTGCCAGCTGCAGCTGCAGGACTTAATTTTAAGTTTATTCTTAAAACAGCCGCAGCTAACAAGTGGGAAATTGTTCAAGCGGGTGGTACTCAAGACTTCGTAGGAACTGTCGTCGATGGTGCAGGAACTAAGGATTCAGCCGTTGCAGCGGACACCCTTGTGAGATTCGTCGGTAACGCGGCCGCCGCAGGCGATCAAATCGAACTTGAATGCGATGGTTCTGTTTGGTACATCCGCGGCTCATGTGCAGGTGCTGGTGGAATTATATTCGCATGATTTATAGTTAAACTTCTATCGGGGGATAATTTCAATTATCCCCCTTATATATTTGTAATATGAAAATCACAGAATCTCGCCTAAGACAAATAATAAAAGAAGAAATTACAAGAAAATTCTTGTCGGAAGCCGCTACTTTTGATGAATTAATTGCTGCTGTTGAAAAAGAAAAAATGAAAGATTCCGATGCATTGTCAAGTGCAATGCAACAATGGATAAAGGCCGGCGGTGATAAAGACGTCTTCAAAGATTCTGAGAACTTACAAAAATTAAAAGATACATTCAAGGCGCAAGGAGGCGACGATAAAGACATCGACATTTTGGCAAAAGAAGTTCTTACTGGAAAAATGCAAGTTGTCGGTGACGTGGCGGGCGCAGCAGTAAAGGCTGCAGAAACGATTGGAGTTCCTGAAATTGCAAGTGATTTAAAAACAGCTGTTGCAGCATTAAAAGGTGGCAAAGATTATAAATCACTATCTGTTAAGCTTCAAAGTGCGCTAGCTGCCATTGGTGCAGGAATGATCACGCAAGATTCTGCGAAAACAATGGCAGCGGCCAATATTTTGAAAAAAGTCGGTGAAAAAACCTGACTTATACATTCTTTTGTCGGTATTATAAGTTAATCGCATAACAGCAAGAGCTCGAAATGCTCTTGATTATATGGAGATTAACATTATGAAGACACGTAGAAATCGCAAGTTTGTTCCACAGAATCGCAACGCAGTTATTCGAACCCGTGAGGATCGTACTGGTAAGACGCGGACCGAGACAGCCCGTCGCGACGGCTCGACAATTTCCGCAGCAGTCAGTACGAATACAAAGACCGATTCAACAAAGTTGTTTATCGACTTTCCAAATCGCGAAGGCGTTGTTGAGTTTTCAGGTAGCGAGGCTCGGACGCTATATCGATTACTTCAAAAGCATTACACCGAGACGGGCAAGTCTTACTGATCTATAGTTGTTGATCGCATTGGTTGGCTCTTTAAGAGAGCCGACCTTTTGTTATTAGGAGAATCAAAATGCAATTGAATAATTCAGAAGTTTTATTACTTTCGCAAATTCTTTTTTATATCAAATCGCTACCTTCGCAAAATTGGGATGTCGAAACAAAAATAAACGATTTATATGTGAAAGTTTGTTCTCATCTAGTTCCCGGGTTTGAAAAAAATAATGCGGAAACTCAATATTGCGGTACTTGGCACGAAGAATCGTGCGAAGACGAAAATACTAATTTTGAAATTAGCGATGACACTATCGAAGTATCTCACAAAAAGTTATTAGAGCTCGACGCGTTGAGAGTAGACTATAAGGGAAAAAGAACTTTAACATTTGAAGATGGTATTTCTTCAAAATGCACAGATATTACTCTAGACGATGGAGATGAAATTTTGTGTGATGTAACTGAGCTAGAAAGAAATAGTAACACATTAAGAGTAAATTGTGCCGAAGGTTGGGTTACTTTTGATGTGAGTAAATTTCCAAAGTCGTGGACAGGTTTACTCGAGGTAAAAACTTTATATAAGGTAGTACAATGAATTTGAGTTTAAGCCCAGAGCAATTTTTAGCAGTTTATACAAGCGTTACTGTTGATCAGTCCCTGACGGCGCAAGAAGTAAAATCAAAAATGGAAGTAGTTATATTGGAGGCGCTTGGATTAATCGACGATTCAAAAAATCAATCGAAGTTTTCTTATTGGGCAAAACAAGAAAACCAAAAAATTTCCGGTTTACAATCAGAGTTAAAGTCGATTAAGCACGCGCACGTCGATTTATTCGATAATAATCCAGTCGATACAGGTACTTGATTATGTCAGCATCAACAGAAGAATTATTGCAACAAATACTTGAATTAGAAGAAGAAGTTAAGCGTAACTTGAAATTAGGAAAAAGTGTTGGGGAGCAACAAAAAAAATTGATCCTTTTGAAAGAACAGTTCGAATTGATGACAGAAACGCTTAGCAAAACTGACAAAATTTTAAAAGGGTAATAATGCAAAACGTAGATTTATATCAACCTATTGTTCACAATAATAAAGGACCTGCCCCATTAGTTATTAGAGTTGGGGTCAATACGAACGGTGGTTATGTGGAAGGTGGATCTCCAACAGCTTATTTAAAACCCGAAACCTATGTTTTACTATCTGCTTTACCGAGTGAATTACAAGAAAGAATAAAAACGGCAGTTCAAGCTTTAATCTCTGGTATGTAATAATTAAATTATGAAACAAATAACTGGGTACGTTCCTTTTGACGCGAGGAGAACGGTGACTCAGATAAATCTTCCGAAGAAGAATTTATAGATAAATTAGAATGTGAAGATCTTAAAAAGATTGCCAACAAATTAGTTCACGCATTTGTAATTGAACAATTAAAACTTGTAGAATATTATTTTAAGTAGGATTCGTAATAATTCGCGTGTGTTTGTATTTAATACATGCCGTTATTCGTTGACACCATAAGTCCTACTCCGTTCGGCTTTTTTGATTCTGACGATGCGTTTCAGGTCGAAGCAGATGGAATGATTACTTTTGTCAAGCGTAAGCTTGGCGATGACGTTCTTTCGGTAGAATTAACGCGAAAAGAAATTTGGGCATGTTTTGAAGAAGCATGCTGCGAATACAGTAGATTGATACATGAAACTAAAATAACTTCAGAACTTACCAACGTTTTAGGACTATCAACGGGTTCGCAAGATTTTACCAACAAATACGCGCAACAAACGTTAGAGTTTCTTCTTCGCAAGGCAGAACCTTACGCTACAGAAGCGTACATCGGTGGTTCTTATAACGCTACAATGTGTTATGTCGATCTTGTCAACGGGCAGCAAGATTACGACATATATTCTGACGTAAAAGTTTTGTCCGGTAGCTCAGCGGGCGAAGTTTTTCATGATTCGTTAGCCGAGGGTTCGAAGGGCAAACTAAAAATAGTCGAAATTTTTCATTTTGAACCCTTGGCCGCGCAAACTTTTCTTCTTAACGCTTCCAATATTACAAACTTTTTGGCTACAAATTTTAATTACGAATCTTACGTTAATTCAACAGTATTTTACGTCCTACCAATTTTTGAAGACGTACTACGCAGAGGTATGTTGGAAAGCGCATTTAGGGTGCGGCGCTCAAATTATTCCTACGAAGTATTAGGTAGTAAGCTGAGAATTTATCCAATTCCGACTACTGATTTGCAATTAGGCAAGATGTACATCAAGATGATGCCACCTCACGACCCGTATAAACCGCTTTATATTGATAATTCCATTTATGGCATTTCAGACGCCAGTAATTTTCCCTTAGGAAATATACCCTTTAAATCGGTGAATCAACCCGGACGTCAATGGATAAGGCAATACACTCTAGCTCTGGCCCGCGAACTTTTGGGATTAATTCGTTCTAAATTTCAAAATATTCCAATTCCTAACGCCGACTTGCAATTGAATGGCGAAGCATTAGTAAGTCAAGGACGTGAAGACAAAGACAAGTTAGTTACCCAGATGAAAGAATTTTTAGCAAACATGACGCACGCTAAATTATTGGAAAGCGATGCACTAGCTGCCGAAAATTTGAATAAACAATTGAAATATATTCCGATGCCCCTGGGCAAGTCGATAACGATAGGTTGAGGAGCGATACATGGCCAGACTCTTCATCACCCCGCGTGAATTAAACTTTATCTCCGACATTACAAAAGAGATAATAAAAGACGTCGTTGGCCAAAAAATCATTTATTATCCTATTTCGGAAATAAAAACCAAAACGCACGAAGTATATAACGAAGCGCTAAAAAAGATATTCGATAATCCCATCGTCATCGATGCGCTTGTCGACAACAATTTCCAGACCGACACGCGAATAGACAAATTCGGAATTGATGCGCAATACAAAATCGAGGCGTTTATTCAGCATCGCGACCTTGTAGAAAAAGGAATAAATGTTAGTATTGGAGACTTCTTTTCTTTTTCAGATGTTTTTTATGAGATCACTGAGCGCGCCTTTATGCGTAACATCTATGGCATGGCCGAACACAAAGATGGAGTTAGAATAGCTGGTATAAAATCTCGTATGGGATTGTTCGATGCACCGCTCATTGGGCCAACAGACATTCGTTACACAGACGACGACGCTATTCAAGACGTATTCGTGCAACAAAGGGGTCAAAAATTTGACAAAAACGGTAATTTAACTGGGGATGTAAGAGATCTAGTTCGTGAAGGTGTACTCGACCAGCCTTTAACGGGGCAAAAAGAAGTATCGGACCTTGGAGACCTGCAAGACGTGGGTAACGCATTTTACGACGATGACAATATAATAACAATTTCTGGATACATTAAACCCTCTGTGACGCTCGTAATTAGTGCTGCGTCTCCTGGTGGCGTAGCGGGCGAAACCGCGAACTTAAGGGAAAAGGGTAACGTCAATACGATCATAACTGGAACTATACTTAGAAAGTACGCTGCGTCTCCATTAACTTCTTATACGATTGAATTTCAAATCAATGGAAATGGAACCTGGACGGCGGTACCGGGTTTGTCAAACGTAACGATTTCAGGCAATCCTTCCTCCGTGACGATCCCGTCAACAACACACGAGGCAGACGCTTATAAAACAGCAAATTCAATAGGCTATAGAATAAGAGTTACTGATTCTTATCAGACGACGACCTACGATGTGAATACTATAACTTTCTTAAACGTAATATTCCACGGTCCAACGCCGATAGTACCAACGAATTCCGACGACGTAAGAGCACTACCAAGTAAATTGTTCGTAAACGGAAACAATCCATTTAATTTAGTGACAGGTACAACCGAAAAGATATTTACTATCGCGATGCCAGCAACATTGAGTTTAGACGAAGTAAACGATCTTGAAGCGTTGAATATAGAGATTACACAAAGCTATAATTTGGCAGCATTTAACGTTAACGATTCAGGCGGCACAGTAGTTTCTTATAACGTGTATACGTTGAGTAACGCCATACCATATTCAGTCAGCCATCGACACGAGGTAATAAGAGTATAAAATGGCGCTAACTCCAGGTCTCGAAATACCATTTGGCGTTCAGCCAGTAAATCCAGTTCCAGTCGATTCGTGGTCAGGACCTTATTCTGGTTCCATCGGAAACGACAATGAAACAGGAGCTATAGCGGCCGCTAATGCTGCGATACCACTCGCAATCAGGTTTCAGTCGATGGAAGTTCGCCTCATCTATGGTGGCGTAGCGTACAAATACTGGTATAGAAACGGGACTGATGACAACGATCTTACAATATTTGCGCCCGAGGTCAATGTTTTTTTCAGCAGTTCTCTAGCTGGATCAATCTACGCAACGGGTTCTACTGCTTTTGTAGGCAACGAATCTGGCATCGTTTCGCCGCAAAATAAAGGTTCCGACGTCTTCTTTTACGTGAGTGGTTCCGCACAAGAAAAATCTCTATTTGGCGGCGACGTTGTTGTAAGCGGAGCGCTAAACATATTACAAGGATTTAGCGGGTCTCTTACAAAATTAAATGATGGAACATCGTACCTCGTCGCTGGTCACGGTATCGACATATTGTCTGCGTCGAATGGCTCTATAACAATTTCTACGAACGCAGCATCGATTGTTGCAGGCAGCGATACACAGGTTCAGTTCAACGATGGCGGAATCTTTGGCGGCGTATCAGGATTTACGTTCGATAAAAATACGAATACTCTTACCGTAGCAGGTGACATTACGGGCTCAAATTCTTATTTTACGAATTTGACTGTCGTCGGCACCGCTAGCATCGCTTACCTAGAAACCGTCAATCAACAAAGTTTAATTATTGGTGATAAGTATATCACAATCGCGTCGGGGGCCTTCGACCATACAACTCTCGATGGATCAGGTATCTTGTTCGGTAGTGGAGTGGTCGGACCAACGGTCAACGACTTAGGTTCGAATGCTCACATACTCTACAGAGAATCTCAAGATGCGCTGGAAATATTTCCAGGTCTAGACGTCTCGGGCAGTTTTAGTGTAACCAAAAACGCATTTATAACTGGGTCGTTAATAGTTTCAGGTTCGGTTACTGTCGGCGCACTTTCTGGTTCGTTAACGCAACTTAGTGATGGTACATCATACCTCGTCGCTGGAACCGGAATCGATATAATTTCTGCTTCTAATGGATCTGTAACCGTGTCTACGACAGGCGCGTCAACAGTCGCCGGCAGCAACACACAAGTCCAATTCAACGACAGCGGATCTTTCGGCGCGTCTTCCGACTTTACCTACGATAAGAACAATAGATCGTTGATTCTTTCGGGGTCTGGTGGCGTAAATGCTGCGCTGTTCATCAATACCAGCTCCTATAATCCGAACGGTGAATCTTTCATAATAAAACAAATAGACGACGGTGCTCGCCCACTATCACCCGGCGTTTTATTCCCCAATAGCCTCGTACACAAGAGCATGCAGATAATAACGGGTTCTTCTATTACTGCAGATAGACTCGTGTTTAACTTGCTCTTCGAATCGAATGTTCATGCAGGAACCGTGGCGGAGAGCTACAACGGCGTAATTGGAATTCGCGGATTCGCAAGACATCGATCAGAAGCTAGTACAACTGGTCAAGGCATCACGGGCGTCGAAGGATTCGCATCTGTTGAAAAACCTGAAACGAGTTCCACGGCAGGACACGTCAATATTCAAAAGGGTTTCTATACACAACTTGGTTGGGGTAACGCAAACGGACTTGATTATTCTGGTTCAATAAACAGGATTAGGGGATTTAATGCTGCGTATCTAAATCCGTCATCTGCCCGTACAGTGAGCAGTTTAACGGGTCTTAAAATTGGTCTATCGACAGGCGTCTTTGGCGGTGCAGGCGTCACTGACGTTTTTGGAGTCGACATAAATCCCTTGTCTGGATCGGGAATAAAATTAGGCGTAAGAACCTACGACCCAATCGTCATTGGAGCCAGTAACATCATCGGTTCAGAGATGCTACGAGTGTCAGGCTCCTCCTACTTCGAGTCAGGATCCGCTCTCTTCACTGCAGGTCTTAGCGGTTCACTAACGCAATTAACTGATGGTACGTCGTATCTTGTTGCCGGTGACAATATCACCATAACGTCTTCTTCGAACGGTCAGATAACGATAACTGGTCTCGCGGGAGATATCACTAGTGTTATTGCGGGCAATGGTTTGTTGGGCGGTGGCACCTCGGGAGACGTCACATTAGACATTAACGACTCGATCGTTGCCACCGTTTCTGGAACAACATTCACTGGCGCGGTCAATTTTAATGCGGGTCTCAGCGGCTCGCTAACGCAGCTAACAGACGGAACGTCTTACCTCATCGCTGGTTCAGGTGTCAACATCAGCTCCGCTTCGAATGGATCAATTACTGTTTCTACGACAGAGGCATCGACCGTCGCCGGCAGCAATACACAAGTTCAGTTTAACGATGGCGGGATCTTTGGCGCAAGTCCAGGATTTACGTTCGATAAGACGAATGATAGACTATTCGTCTCGGGCTCTCTCCTCGTCGGCGCGACAGAGCCGTACCTAAACTCGGCATTTCGCTTAAATCAAGTTGTCACGTCCTCGACTAACACGATAAAAGTTGGTGCTTACATAGAGCAAACGCTGACCGGATCTGGTGAAGCGTCCCGCCAGTATGGCCTCATCGCCATTGCTAGAAACAAAGGTAAAACAGATCCCGGCGGTGGTACGACTGGTTTCCTTTCTTACGGTTATCACCAGTCGACTTCTTCACAAAATGTGTTGTGGGGTTACCTGGGTGGGGCAGTTATCTTAAAACCAGATGACTCAAATACGGCAGGCACAGTAGATAGCGGCGTCGGCCTCTACGCGGGCGCCGGATTCTTGGCGGCTGAAAACTTCACTGGCTCGTATAACGTGCTTCACGGCCTTCGGGTCACGACTTCAGGTATTAACGCATCAAGGACAGTAGGCACCCTTTATGGCGCTCGAATACAAATAGATCCTGCGGCAGGCGTTACTAATGCGTATGGTATTGATATTTCTGCTTTGACTTCGACTAATGTCAGAATCGGCATTCGAACGCAAGACCCGATAGTAGTCGGTGCTAGCAACGTCGTTGGCACTGAAAAATTAAGGATCAGTGGTTCATCTTACTTCGACGACAAAGCTACGTTCGCCTTAGGTCTCAGCGGCTCGCTAACGCAGTTGACAGATGGAACGTCGTATCTTGTTGCCGGCGATGGTATCGAAATCGTCACGGGATCTGCAGGTCAAATTACGGTTTCACAAAACGTAGAATGGAACGAAAATTTAGCCGGTACAGTAGACGGTGTCAATACCAGCTTCACGTTAGCTTATCCTCCTAGCGATACTAGTTCTATAATGTTATTCGTCAATGGCGTATTGTACGAGCATGGCGCCGACAACGATTATACTGTGTCGGGCACGACGGTCTTATTTAACGAAGCACCGGTGGTCGAATCCAAGATAACTGCGACATATTCTCGTTAAACGTTCTTGCGAGTTTTCTTCGCAACTTTGGGCTTTATTTCGTCGCCAGCAACATCACAGTCGTTTGCGATCGTAATTTCGAGCTTATTAACATCATTCACGCATTCGTCTCTTTGAGAACTTAACTTTACGAATTCAGCTTGTTTGGTCGACAACTCTATCTTTTTTGTCAGCGAAAGTTTTTCACTTTCTAGACTGTTCTTTTTGATTACAGCGAGTGTAGAATTTAAAATCGCATCAATAAAGTTAAATGCTTCTAAATTTAATTGTTGTTTGATTCGTAGTTCAAGAATTTCTTTCTTTTGTAGATTAATGTGATTTTCGATTCTTTGAATTGTGTCTTTAGATCCTTGCGAATAATCTTCGAGTCTTTGGGCTTCTTTTAGAAGTCGTTCAAGTTCTACTCGACCGTCGCGAAGAAATTCATCAAGTAAAGAAATTTTTTCTCGTAACTTCGCGCCTAGTTCTTTTTTTTCATTTATATTTTCCATGTAAACCACAGCTAAATTAATAATAATTTCTTATGAGTAAAATATGAACAAAGGGGATACGAATTAATTATCCGCGTCCCCTTTTCTTTTAACTAGCGACGATGACTAAGCAATTTGTCTAATCACAATCGCTACAATGTCGTCGGCCGTTAAGGAACTCGCTATTGTAGAATCAAAAGTAAAAGTTGTAGTCGTGATATCGGTTATGTCGTAACCATAGGACATGAAAACGCCATTTAAGAAAACGTCGAATACTTCGTCGGTCGCGACCGCCAACGTGCCTATGTTCGCTCCCGCCGGACCAAAGTTAACAACACCGGTGCCGGTGTTAATGTTCGCGTTGTCACCAGTCAAATATCCCTTTATCGTCTGCGACGTGGCGTTGTTAGTAATCGTAATCGCGCCGTTCGACGCCGACGTAATTGTAATACCAGATCCACCCAAAAGGTAAGAAGTTCCATCCGTCAACTTGGTCAAAGAACCAGAAAGACCCATGCTGGCTCTAACAATGTTACCCGATATCTCGGCAGCCCTGAAGTTAGAGTAGCTGGCGATCGGTATCGGTAGCGAGCCCGTCGCGCTGTTGGTCGTGCGTGCTGCAACGAATTCTGTCGCGGAATTATCCCAGAAGAACGCGACGTTGTTGTCGGAGGCAATGCCACCGATCCAGCCGCGATCGCCTGCAGATTCTTGGATAGTACCAGAAGCAAAGCCTAAACCAACGACAGAATCTTTAATTTCAAGATTAGTGGTATTAATTGTCGTCGTTATACCGTTGACCGTGAGGTCACCTGGGATGATGACGTTAGCACCCGATAGCGTAATTGCCGTGTCGCCGACCGAAGACTTGATGTCGTTGCCACCGACCAATAAGTCACCGGTAACATTTACGCCACCGTCACCGACAAATGTCAGCGCATTCGTACCGTTGGAAGCCTTGATAACGTTGCCACCGACGCTCAGGTCACCGGCAGTTACTACAAGACCACCACCACCGAGCGTAAGAGAATTCATCGTTAATGAACCAAATAAAGTTTTGGTTTCATCAACGTCAGAATCTAAATTTCCTTGTAACGTAATATTACCACCAACGCTAAAATTACCTGAACCGCTTAAACTGCCAGTAACAAAAACGTCATTTTGAAACCCTGCAATACCTGAAGTAGGATTAACCCGTAACGCTGTATAAATATCAGCAAGATCTTGCAAGCCGCTTAATTGATCTGTCCACGCATCGGTACCTTGAATTCTTTTTATTTGACTTCTTAAAGAATTTAAATCGTCGTTAAGAGTACGATTAGCCTTTATCAAATCGCCCAAGGCGACGCCGTCAGAAAGACTAGACGCCAGTGTACCGCTAATTTGTAATTGTTGAACTTTTGTTCGCATAGAGATAAGTTTTTATTATTGGTTCGACAATAACTATTAATTATCTCCTTTTTTTTTCCTTTTTTTTTTTTTTTATAATTTAAAATTAATTTT
>Ga0194129_10009178_pt1 | contig 11170 bp, 9 predicted proteins | sample TA2KigCa35mmetaG_FD_150862 | JGI IMG/M metagenome (GOLD analysis project Ga0194129, IMG submission 150862) | Freshwater microbial communities from Lake Tanganyika, Tanzania - TA2015038 Kigoma Deep Cast 35m | ecosystem: Environmental > Aquatic > Freshwater > Lake | place: Tanzania: Lake... | reverse complement strand
CCTGGCGGTGGCCGAGGCTCTGGCAGCAACCCGCCCCGACGCCAAGGTGATCGTGCTCTCCGGCCAGGCCAGCAGCTTTGTCTGTCCGGCTGCGCTGCAGCCCCTGATCGCGGGCGTGGTCGACAAGACCTCAGCCTTCGGGCAACTCACCCAGGTGCTGGAGCGCTGCCTGCCCCACAGCAGCGAGCCGCTCACGCCTAGGCAGGAGGAGATCTATGGCCTGATCGGCCAAGGCCTCACCAACAAAGAGATCGCCCGCGCCACCGAACTCTCCGTGGCCACGGTGGAGACCCACCGCAAGGCCATCGCCCAGAAGCTCCGCGTGAGTGGCTCTGAGCTAGTGCGGCAGGCCTCGCTCAGGAGCCGCCTCCACGCGGTGGAGGGCTGAGTGTTCAACCTGCGCCTCGGCAAGGTCTTGAAGCGACCCAAACGCCTCGCCAACCGGCTGGCCGCCGTGAGCGCGGTGCAGCTGTTGCTGGTGACCGGTGGCTTCAGCCTGCTCAGCTACAGCCTCGGGCGGCGCAGTGGCCTCGAGCTGAGCGAGGTGTACCGCCAGAACGCCTCGGTGGTGGATCTCTCCATTCGCCTCTCCAGCAAGCTCAGCTACCCGATCTGGATCAACGAGCTCAACCTCAACTGGCTGAAGGCCGATCCAGGGCGCGAACGGGCTTTTGGGGCGATCGCGGAGCGCTTCTGGAACCAGATGAAGGTGTTCCCGGTTGACTACATCAACATCGGCAACGCCGATGGATCGTTTGTGGGCCTGGAGCGCACCGCCGAAGGCGATCTGCTCCTCAACGAAGACACCGTGCGCAGCGGCCGCGGCTCGATGGCCGTGTACGCCATGAACCGGAACGGCCGGCCCGGCGCTCTGCTCGAGCGGATCCCCGGCATGACGGCCACCCACGAAGAAGCCTGGTACGTCGACACCGCCAAAGCCGGCAAGCCCAGCTGGAGCTCGATCTACGCCTGGGAAGACCAACCCGAGATGTTCTCCATCTCTTACAACGCGCCGCTGTTCGGCCCGGATCGCACCCTCAAGGGCGTGGTGGGGGTGGACATGGTGCTCAGCCAGCTGAGCACGTGGCTGCAGGGGGTGTGGAAAGAGCGCGAGGGCATCGCCGTGATCGTGGAACCCAACGGCGATCTCGTGGCCTGCTCACTGCCCGAGCTCACCCTGGCGAAGAAGCAAGGCACGGTGCAGCGCTCCAACCTGCGCGACCTGCGCAACCCCTTAATTCAGCAACTGAACCAGGCTTTCGCGGCGGCAGAGCACCAAACCACTGCCCCCAGCTCGCCCCAACGCGTTCGCGTGGATGGCAAGGCCTACACGCTGCAGGCCAGCCCTTGGGGCGAGGAGGAAGGGCTGAATTGGACGCTGCTCACGGCTCTGGCGACTGGCCCCACAAGTGCCGCAGCCGAACGCAGCAGCCTGCTGGCGCTGCTCGCGGCGGCAGCGGCGCTCGCCGGTGCGGTGGTGCTGATCAGCCGCCAGATCCGCGCTCTGCTGGATCCCCTCAACCAACTGGAATCCGCCTCCCGGCAACTGGGTGAAGCCCTGGCGGCTCCCAACCCGGCACCCGGGGAAGGTCTCCACTTCACCAGCGGCCTCAGCGGCAGCGCCGGCGAGGAATTACTCGCCCTCGATGGCGCCATCAGCGAGCTGGTGGAGCGCTACAACACGCTCACCGCCAACCTGCTGGAGGCGCAAGAGCGGGAGCGCTTCCGCGACGCCCAAACCCTCGCCCTGCTCAAAGACAAGTTGCGCAGCAGCCTGCAGGCCGCGGCCGTGGCCCATGAAATCAACCAGCCCCTGAGCGTGCTGCTGCTCAACAGCCAGCTGCTCCTGGAGCGCAGCAAAAAACCCGGCAGCCCTGAACCGCCCGAAGCCTGGCAGGCCCAGCTGCAGAGCATTCGCCAAGAAGCGGATCGGGTGGTGCTCACGATCGAAACGATGCGCGCCCTGCTCCGCAACGTGCAGACCGACCATCAGCGGCTGGATCTACGCGAAGTCGCCCAGAGCGCCCTGCTCTACGGCCGCTCCAGCGGGCCAGTGAGCCGCCTCACGGTGGAGAGCTCAGCGCTGGATCACCAGCAGCAACCGGCCTGGATCGATGGCGATGCCGTTCAAATCCAAATCGCCATCGTGAATCTGCTGCGCAACGCCGCTGAAGCCCTCAGCGATGGCGCGGCCTCAGATCCCTGGATCAGCCTGAACCTCTCGGCCGAAGGCGATCAGTGGTGCCTCTCCGTCGACGACAACGGCCCCGGCCTGCCGCCTGCGTTGCTCGACGACACACCTCTGCAAACCACCAAGAGCAGCGGCAGCGGACTGGGCCTGTTTGTGGTGCGCACCACCATGGAGAACCACCACGGCACGCTGCGCTGCGGCAGGAGCGCGCAAGGCGGGGCTTCACTGCAACTGCTCTTCCCCGCCAAGCCAAGCCCTGGGAGCGCGGATCAGGCTCTACCCACCACTGGGGATTGAGCTGCAGCACCCCCTGCTTGCAAATTCTGCATAGGCAGAGATGGTTCCCTTGGCCGACATCCTGTTTGACGGCTTACCCGTTCTCGATCTGCTGGAGATCACTCCCAGCACCAGCGTTGTGGCCCAGATCACCCAGCGCGATCAGAGCTCGATTTCGCGCATCTACCGCCAGGTAAGCCGCCGGCTGGGCCTGGACTTTCGCAAACAGAACGACGGCCGCTACCGGGCCAGCGCTAATCAGGTGTTGCTTGAGGGGCTCAGGCGGTCATCGCAATGGATGCGCCTGCAGGCAGCCCCCGCCGCCCCTCGCTGGCTGGCCTGCGGTCATGCCGCCGAAGTGACCGGCGCTCAACAGCCCACCTTGATGCAGCACTGCGGCGACCCCATGCAGGTGGAGCGCCTGCTGCAGGAGCGCGTGCTCGATCTGGCCGTGATCACCCGGCCCAGCCACGCGGCACCCGCGGCCGCGGCTGATCTGCTGGAGCTCCCTGTGTTGCGCCATCCAGGCGGCATCGACCTGATCTTGATGCGGCGCGACCTCAGCGATCACCAGGCCCTGCAGGCGCTGATCGCGGCAGTACAGCAACAGGTCCGCCAGCATCTGCGGCAGCATCCGGAGCAGGAATGGTTGGGCTGAGTCCCACCTGAAACTGCCTTTCATGCTGCTCTCCACCTCGATCGCCGCGATGCGGCAGCCCGTGAGCGCGGGCACAACACGCCCGCGCGCCTGGCGGCTGGAGCAACTGGAGCGCTTGGAGCAGGCCATCGCCGAGCGCCGCGATGCCGTGCTCAGCGCTCTGGCCAGCGATCTGGGCAAACCACCGGTGGAGGCCTACTTCGAGCTGGTGGCCGTGCAGCAGGAAATCCAGCTGGTGCGCAGCCGGCTGCGCCGCTGGATGGCGCCACGGAGTGTGGGGCTGCCGGTGTTCATGCAGCCGGGCCGCGCCGAAGTGATCCGGGAGCCACTGGGCTGCGTGCTGGTGATCGGCCCCTGGAACTACCCCTTCCTGCTGAGCCTGCAGCCCCTGGTGAGCGCCCTGGCGGCGGGCAACACGGTGGTGCTCAAGCCCTCCGAGCACGCTCCCGCCACCAGCGCCCTGATCGCCGAGCTACTGGGCACCGCCTTCCCCGCCAACACGGTGCAGGTGGTGCAGGGCGATGGCCCCGTGGCTCAGGCGCTGCTGCAGGAGCACTTCGATCACATCTTTTTCACCGGCGGCGAACGGGTGGGGCGGCTGGTGATGGAAGCCGCCGCCCGCCACCTCACACCGGTGACGCTGGAGCTCGGGGGCAAAAGCCCGGCGGTGGTGCTGGAGGATGCGGATCTGGAGGTGAGCGCCCGGCGGCTGGTGTGGGGCAAATGCCTGAATGCCGGCCAAACCTGCATCGCTCCCGACTACCTGCTGGTGGATGAGGCGGTTCAAGCCCCTCTGGTGCAGCAGCTGAGCCAGCGGATCACGCAGTGCTTCGGCAGCGAGCCCCTGACCTCCCCCGATCTGGGCAGCCTCGTGAATCAGGCCCAGTTCGATCGCCTTCACAACCTTCTGGAGGGAGCCCGCCAGCGCGGCCAGGTGCTGTTTGGCGGCGCAAGCGATGCCAGCCGGCGGCGGATCGCACCCACCCTGATCCGGGTGGACAACCTCGACGATCCCCTGATGCAGGAGGAACTGTTCGGCCCACTGCTGCCGGTGCTGAGCGTGAGCGGCCTCGATGGAGCGATCGAGCGGATCAACCAGCGCCCCAAACCCCTCGCCCTCTATCTGTTCAGCAAACAGCGCGCGGCCCAGGAGCAGATCCTGCAGCGCACCAGCTCCGGCGGGGTGTGCTTCAACGATGTGGTGATGCAGGTGGGCGTGCCGGAGCTGCCCTTTGGCGGTGTGGGCAACAGCGGCATGGGCACATACCACGGAGAAGCCGGCTTCCGCACCTTCTCCCACGAACGCAGCGTGCTGCGCCGGCCCTTCCGCCTGGATGTGCCCTTCCGCTACCCGCCCTACGCCGGCAAGCTGCCGCTGGTGCGGCGCCTGCTGGGCTGAGCAACGCCCCAGCCAACCCCAGATGGATGGCCAGGCCTGATCACCAGGCCTTATCAAACGAGGGCTGGCGTCACCGGCCAAGGCCCGTATGGTGCCTCCAGCCGAACGCCCACGCCCCATGCGCCGCCGCTCCGCTGCCGCACTCGCCCTGGCCCTGTTGCTGCCCCTGCCGGGCCTGGCCGGTGAGGTTGTGGTGAAGCCCGGTGAAACCCTCTCGGAAATCGCTGAGCGCTACGCCACCAGCGTGCAGCGCCTGATGCAGCTCAACAACCTGCGCAGCCCGCAGGACCTCTGGGCCGGTAGCCGCATCCAGGTGCCCGGAGCGGGAGGAAGCAGCGCCAGTCGCGGTGGCGGCAGCGGCAACTACACCGTGAAACCCGGCGAAACCCTCTCCGAGATCGCCGAGCGCTACGGCACCAGCGTGCAGCGCCTGATGCAGCTCAATGGCCTGCGCAGCCCGCAGGACCTCTGGGCCGGCAGCCGCATCCAAGTGCCCGGAGCCACCGCGGCCAGGCCCAGTAGTGGAGGTGGGGGGACGCACACGACCACGGTGAACGCCAACTACACGGTGAAGCCGGGCGAAACCCTCTCCGAGTTGGCGGAGCGCTACGGCACCAGCGTGCAACGCCTGATGCAGCTCAACAACCTGCGCGGCCCACAGGACCTCTGGGCCGGCAGCCGCATCCAGGTGCCGATCACCCGCACAACCACCGCCGCCGCGCCGAAGCCCGCGGTGAACAAGAACGCCACCCAGCACAAGGTGCAGAGCGGCGAAACCCTCTCGGTGATTGCCGATCGCTACGGGGTGTCGATGCAGAACCTGATCGCCCTCAATGGGATCAGCAACCCCAACCAAGTGGAGGTGGGCCGCACCCTGAAGCTGCGGGGCACACCAAAGCCAGCCGCCAAACCTGTGGCCGCCAAGCCGGCACCGAAACCCCAGACCGTTGCCGCCAAACCGGCAGCCAAGCCTGCGCCGCAGCCCGCAGCCAAGCCCGCAACCCAACCGGTTGCCGCCCAGCCCGTGGCGGCCAAGCCCGAACCCAAACCCGAGCCCAAGCCAGCAGCCAAACCCGCCACCGCAACCGTGGCTGCCAAACCAGCGGCCAAGCCCGCAGCCGCTGCCTCCAGCAGCAAGCCCGGCAAACCGGCTTCACCCGACTGGCGCAACTACGGCCCCCTCCAGGTGGACTGGGCCAACTGGCAGCCCATGGGCGGCAGCTATGTGGCCCCCAGCCTCAACAGCGATGGCCAGCCCCTCTACCTGGCCATCAACTGCAATGCCAAGCGGCTCAACGCCACCGGGCAATCGGGCACCTGGAAAACCTGGGATGCGCCCCAGAGCGATTTCGAGCACAAGCTGATCAACGACCTCTGCACCGCCAAGGGCGGCTGATCAGGCCGCCAGCCTGAGGGGCCAGGGCTGCCTCAAAAAACGGCGGCCCGCAGGGCGCAACCAAAGCCGCTGGGCGCCGTCATCGCTTTCAGCGATCAGGTCTTCCTGCACCAACTGGCGCGCCAACCAGCGCCAGCGCTCGACCTCCTCGCCCTCCGCCTGGGCCAGGTCTTCCCCCAGGCTGCGCAGATCCACTCCGCCCCGTTGCTCGAGCAGAGCCAGCACCTCAGCCGCCTGTTCCGACCAATCCATCAGGGCCTGCCGCTCGCTGCAGCGATCACAGCGGCCGCAAGGCGGCACCAGCTCCCCTACAGCCAACAGCAACGCCTGCTCCCGGCAAGCCAGCCCTTCCGCCACGGCCTCCATGCGCCGCAGCTGCTGCTGGGCCAGCTCCACCCGCTGCCGCTCCTGGGGATCGCTCACCGATTCAGCCGAGGCGCGAATGGCCCAGCCCAGGCTGGTGCGGTCTTCGGGGTCGAAGAGCATCAGGCAACGGGCCGGCAGCCCATCACGGCCCGCCCGGCCCGACTCCTGCAGATACCCCTCCGGGCTGGCGGGCAGATCGAGGTGCAGCACCAGGCCCACATCCGGGCGGTCGACCCCCATGCCGAAGGCCACCGTGGCCACCAACACCGGCGCCGCATGCTCCTGGAAATGGGTCAGTGCCAGGGCCCGGCTCTCGGGATCCATGCCGGCGTGATAGGCGATCGCCTCGACGCCGGCGTCGCACAACCGCCGCGCCCAGCTCTCCACCGAGCGGCGCGTGCGGGCGTAGATGAGCTTGGCCCCACGGGCCTCGGCCAAGGCCTCCAGCACCTGCGGCATGGGATCGGCGGGACGGCGCCGCATCGCATAGGCAAGGTTGTCGCGGCGCGCTGAACGCACCTGAATCAGCGGCCGCCGCAGCTCCAGCATCCGGATCAGATCCGCCCGCACCCGCGGCGCAGCGGTGGCGCTCAGGGCCACCAGCGGCACGCCTGGGCAGAGGCGGCGCAAATGGCCCAGACGGCGGTAATCGGGGCGGAAGTCATGGCCCCAGGCGCTGATGCAGTGGGCCTCATCGATCGCCACCCCCACCAGCTGCCCCTGCTCATGGATGTCCTCCAGCAGCTGGCGGGTGGCTTCCACCTGCAGGCGCTCTGGTGCGAGATAGATCAGCCGCAGCCGGTTGCTACGCACCCGGGCGATGAGGTCGCGGCGGCGGGCCGGATCGAGGCCGCGGTGCAGGCAAGCCGCCGGAATCCCCCGCCGCTGCAAATGTTGCACCTGATCTTCCATCAGGGCTACCAGCGGCGAGATCACCAGCACCAACCCCCCGCGCACCAGCGCCGGCAGCTGATAACAGAGGGATTTGCCCGCGCCCGTGGGCAGCACGGCCAGGCAGTCGCGCCCCTCAAGCATGGCCTCCACCACCGGCCGCTGACCGGGCCGGAAGCTGTTCCAGCCGAAATGATCCTGCAGCGCCTGCTCGAGCCGATCCGCCATCACGCCGGCCTCAGCCGGCCTGGGCGATCACCGGAATCGGTGGTGCCTCCAACTGATCCGGTGCCTCCTCCACCAGCTGCAACCGCACCCGCTTCCCGCCCGCCAATTCACCCAGCGACACGCGCATGGTGTTGCCGCTCAGGGTCTGCAGGGCTGTGAGCAACTCCCGCAGGTGGGGCGTGCTGCTGCCGCTCTCCACCCACAGCCGCTCCTGCAAGCCATTGAGCCGCCGCCAGCTGGTGTGGAGCTTCAGCACAGCAGCCTCGAGCGCCTGAGCCTGTCCCACCGCATCGGCCAGCAACCCCAACGCATCGAGGCGCATCGCTTCCTGCATGGCCTTGTCGAAATCGAGCTCACGCTGCTGAAATGCCCGCACCGAGAGACCCGCCTCGGTGGCTTTGCTTAACCAGCGGGCTGTGCTGGTCACATCCTTCACCCGCTCCAGCTCGGGCTCATCCCGCAACACTTTGCGCAGGTCTTCCTGCTGTTCATCCGGAAGCTTGGCGAGCTCCTTCACCAGCGGCGCCACGGCCCTGGGAGGGAGGAGGTTTTCGGCGGTGCGCTGGCGGATTTCCTCGGGCAAGAGGGGGCTGGTGGCAGCGGTGAATTCATCGGTGAGCTGCCGCACCTGTTTACGGGTGATCTGCTGGCCGTCGTTGGCGGCCTCGCCGATCATCAGCTGCACCTCGGGATCGGCCTGAGCCGTTTCCATGAAGGCGCGCTTGGAGAAGTTGTTCACGCTGGTTTGCTCGAGCACCCCCTCACCGAGCATCTGGTGGGCTGATTCCGCCAGCTGGATCAAGGCATAGGCCCGGGTTTTGCTGATCTCCTGCTCCCTGAGCCACTGCAAGAAGCCGGCCCCACGGCCCTCACCGCCGCGACGCTCGCGATCCCGCACCGCCCGCAGGATGCGACCCCGCCAGATCTCTGTTTGGAGGTCAAAGCGATCACAGATGGCCCAGGCCTCCTCAATGCGGGCCAGGAACTCCATGGAGCTGATGGTGTCGCTCTCGGGATCCGGCAGATCGAGGCTGAAAGACGGGGCCTCGGCCATTGGGATGCGCTCAGGGAAGGTCGATGGTGCCACGTTTCGTGACGGCCGGTGAGAAGACCCGCCCGACGCGGGTACATTCCATCTGACAGCCACCCCTTTCCCTGCGCAGCGATGGCCATCTCCCGCGGTGACAAGGTGCGCATCAAGCGTCCTGAGTCCTACTGGTTCAACGAAGTCGGCACCGTCGCTTCGATCGACACCTCCGGTATCCGCTACCCCGTCGTGGTGCGCTTCGAGAAAGTGAACTACAACGGCGTGAGCGGCTCCGAAGGCGGCATCAACACCAACAACTTCGCCGAGAGCGAGCTCGAGAAGGCCTGAGTTCTCGCGCGGTCAGCTCCGCTTTTTTTCTTGCAAGCCCCGGCCCCAAAAGTCGGGGCTTTCTTGTGCCTAATTGCCGTGGGAGGTGGTTCCCACATGGCAGGCTGTGGCGCTCCAGCCTCGAGAGCCGAACGTGCCAGAACTGCCCGAAGTGGAAACGGTGCGGCGCGGGCTCGAGCAACAGGTGAGTGGCTTTGTGGTGGCCCGCGTGGAAGTGCTCCGTGCCAGGGCCGTGGCATCCCCGCCCTTGCCCGAACTGTTCTGCAGCGCTTTGGAAGGCTGCACGGTGCGGCAGTGGCTTCGGCGCGGCAAGTATCTGATGGCCAGCCTTGAGCGGGGTGGTGAACCCGCAGGGCATTGGGGGGTGCATCTGCGCATGACCGGCCAGTTCCTCTGGATGCAAACCCCAGCCGACCCGTGCCGCCACACCCGCATTCGCATCTGGAACCCCGTAGGCCAAGAACTGCGTTTCGTGGATCTGCGCAGCTTCGGAGAGATGTGGTGGGTCCCCCCAGGCGAACCGCTGGATTCGGTGATGACCGGGTTGCGCCGGCTGGGCCCAGAACCCTTCAGCGCGGAGTTCAGTCCGCAGCACCTGGCAAGCAAGCTCGCCGGCTCAAGCAGGCCGATCAAAACAGCGCTGCTGGATCAGGCCCTGGTGGCCGGCGTGGGCAACATCTATGCCGATGAGTCGTTGTTCATCAGCCGCATCGCACCCCACACTCCTAGCGGTGCGCTCAAGCCAGAGCAGCTCGAGCGGTTGCATCAAGCTCTGGTGGAAGTGCTGCAAGCCAGCATCGGCGCCGGCGGAACCACCTTCAGCGATTTTCGCGATCTCACAGGCACGAACGGCAACTACGGCAATGCGGCTTGGGTGTACCGACGCGGCGGCCAACCCTGCCGGGTATGCGGCACCCCCATCCGCCGCGACAAGTTGAGCGGACGCAGCAGCCACTGGTGCCCCAGCTGCCAAGCTGCAGAAGGGTGACTGCGTTGCTGATCGATGGCCAATGCCAACACCACAGCCCTGGCCTCAGCCCTCAGCAAAGCCATGGCCAGCATCCATCAGCGCGGCTGGTGTGATGGAACGGGCGGCAATTTCAGCTGCGTGCTAGAGCGCGATCCACTGCTATTGCTCATGGCGCCCAGTGGGGTCGACAAGGGTTCGGTAGAACCCCGTGATCTGATCCAGGTCAGCGCTGCAGGAGCAGTTGTGGCAGGTAAGGGAAAGGCCAGCGCAGAGACAGCCCTGCACGTGGAGATCGTGAACAGCTGTGGTGCAGGCGCAGTGCTCCACACCCATTCCCAGGCCGGCACCTTGCTCTCCCAATGGGCCTTGGAGCAAAGCGATCCGTCTGAAGCCTGTGCGCACAGTCAGCTGGAATTGCGTGATCTGGAAATGCTCAAAGGGTTAGAGGGAATCACAACCCACGCCTGCAGCGTGCACATCCCCGTTTGTGCCAACGATCAAGATCTACCGGCCCTCTCCAAGCGGGTCAGGCCTTTACTGCCTGCCGCCCCACACGGTGTACTCATTGCTGGCCATGGCCTTTACGCCTGGGGGCACAATCTCGGATCCGCTGTGCGCCATCTCGAGATTCTTGAATTTCTGCTGGAGCAACGCTGGCGCCGCCTCCTGTTAGACGCCCTCATCCACCGCCCTCAAGCGATATAGCAACACCATGAGCATCACGCACCTGCTGCTGGATATCGAGGGGACAACGTGCCCCGTGACCTTTGTGGCCGAGGTGCTGTTTCCCTATGCATGGAAGGCACTCCCAGCATTCCTCGCCTCCCATGCAGAAGATCCTGAGATCCAAGACCTCGTGGCGCAGGCAGAAGAGGCTTGGCTAAAGGATGACAATCCCAGCGCGGTTGCATTACGCAGCCAATCAGACCAGGGCGACGCCTCAGCACGTGTAGCTGCGTATCTGCAAGATCTGATTGATCGCGATGTGAAACTCACTGCCCTGAAAGATTTACAAGGCCGTATCTGGCAAAACGGCTACGCGCAGGGAGAGCTTGTGGCGCCTTTGTACACAGACGTGCCGGAATCTCTGCACCAATGGCACAAGAGCGGACACGTGCTGGCGGTGTATTCATCCGGTTCAGTCCCAGCCCAACAACTCCTCTACGGCCACAGCACTGCTGGTGATCTGCGAGCTCTATTTAGCTACTGGTTTGACACCCGCGTGGGCAGCAAACAAGACGAAGGAAGCTACAAATCCATTGCCGAACAGATGAAGGTTGCCCCTGATCATGTTCTGTTCGTCAGCGATTCACTCAGCGAACTGGAAGCAGCAGCCTCAGCCGGCATGGCCGTGCTGTTCAGCGATCGCGAAGGCAATCCAGGCCGCGACAGCGGTGCATTTGAGAGAATCAGTGATTAC
>Ga0194129_10009177_pt1 | contig 11171 bp, 10 predicted proteins | sample TA2KigCa35mmetaG_FD_150862 | JGI IMG/M metagenome (GOLD analysis project Ga0194129, IMG submission 150862) | Freshwater microbial communities from Lake Tanganyika, Tanzania - TA2015038 Kigoma Deep Cast 35m | ecosystem: Environmental > Aquatic > Freshwater > Lake | place: Tanzania: Lake... | reverse complement strand
TCTTTATCTTCTTTTTTTTGAAAATTCATGCTTATAGAAGAAGATATTGCTATTATGCAAGCATCTGTATATGATGATCTAATAGTTTTAAAAACCTAGAATTTATTTAATTGAGCGATGAAATGTCGTAAGGACTTTACTCAATCAATTATACTGTGGAAGGATTTTAACAAATTATATTTTTTAACGCATTCTGTATTCGCTTTTAATTCAAAAAATAAGACAATAACTATGTTTCAAAGATGGTTTAGTTCAACAAACCATAAAGATATTGGTACACTTTACTTAGTGTTTGCAGTATTTTCGGGGGTTTTAGGAGCTACAGCTTCAGTCCTAATCCGCTTAGAATTATCAGGACCTGGTGTTCAGATTCTAGGTGGAAACAATCAATTATATAATGTATTAGTTACTGCACACGGATTATTAATGGTATTCTTTTTAGTAATGCCAGCTTTAATTGGAGGATTTGGAAATTGGTTCGTTCCTTTAATGATCGGTGCGCCTGATATGGCATTCCCACGAATGAATAACATTTCATTCTGGTTATTACCACCAGCTTTATTATTACTTTTAACTTCTAGTTTCGTAGAAGTAGGACCTGGTATCGGATGGACAGTTTATCCACCATTATCTGGATTAACTGGACACCCAGGAGGAGCCGTAGATCTAGGTATTTTTAGTCTACACCTTGCGGGGGCGTCTTCTATCTTAGGAGCTGTGAACTTTATTACAACAATTATTAACATGCGAGCTCCTGGTATGACAATGCACCGTTTACCATTATTCGTATGGTCAGTATTTGTAACAGCAATTTTATTATTATTAGCATTACCAGTATTAGCAGGTGCTATTACAATGTTATTAACAGACCGTAACTTTAACACATCATTCTTCGACCCTGCAGGTGGAGGAGATCCTATTCTTTATCAACACTTATTCTGGTTCTTCGGACATCCAGAAGTGTACATTATGATTTTACCAGCTTTTGGAATTGTAAGTCAAATCGTATCAACTTTCTCACGAAAGCAAACATTTGGATACTTAGGTATGGTATATGCTATGGTTTCTATTGGAATCTTAGGGTTCATTGTATGGGCACACCATATGTATACAGTAGGTTTAGATGTTGACACACGTGCTTATTTTACATCAGCTACTATGATTATTGCAGTTCCAACAGGGATCAAAATCTTCTCTTGGATTGCTACAATGTGGGGAGGATCAATTCATCTTGAAACTCCAATGTTATGGGCTATTGGATTTATTTTCTTATTCACAATTGGTGGATTCACGGGTGTAGTACTTTCTAACGCAGCTTTAGATGTAGCATTCCATGATACTTATTATGTAGTGGCTCACTTCCATTATGTATTATCTATGGGAGCAGTCTTTGGTTTAATCGGAGGATTCTACTACTGGGTTTCAAAAATGACAGGATATCAGTATTCTGAGAATTTAGGGAAAATTCATTTCTGGGTAACGTTTACTGGTGTAAACTTAACGTTCTTCCCATTACACTTCGTAGGATTAGCCGGAATGCCACGACGTATTCCAGATTATCCAGATGCATTTGCCGGATGGAATGCTATTTCTTCAGTAGGAAGTTTAGTATCTTTCTTTGGTTTCTTATTCTTCTTCTATATTGTGTATGACACATTAACAGGAGACAGACGTGCAGCTGCTAACCCATGGACGTTCGGTGTAGATGATCCAAACCAAGCTATGAGCTTAGAATGGATGTTACCATCACCACCACCATTCCATACTTATGAAGAATTAACACCTATTAAAGATACAGTTGGATTAAAAGCTTAATTTAGTATGACGTTACGAGCATTAAATCGACCTATTGTCGACGTCGTAAATAGACACCTCATTGAGTACCCTACTCCCGCAAATCTTAGTTATTTTTGGGGGTACGGTTCAATGGCTGGTATCTTTTTAGGACTTCAAATTGTAACTGGTATTTTATTAGCCATGCATTATACACCGCACGTAGATTTAGCATTTAACAGTGTTGAACATATCATGCGTGATGTAAACGGTGGTTGGTTATTACGCTATTTACATGCAAATGGTGCATCATTATTTTTCTTTGTTGTTTATATTCATGTAGGACGAGGCCTATATTATGGTTCATATGCGGCACCGCGACATATTTTATGGATTATTGGTGTAGTCATTATTATTTTAATGATGGCAACAGCCTTTATGGGATATGTTTTACCTTGGGGACAAATGAGTTTTTGGGCTGCTACAGTTATTACAAATCTCTTTTCTGCTATTCCTGTAGTTGGTCCATCGATTGTAGAATGGTTATGGGGAGGTTTCTCTGTTGATAATGCTACACTGAACCGTTTTTTCTCTCTTCACTATTTATTACCTTTTATTTTAGCTGGTGCAGTTATTGCACATTTAGTATCTTTACATGAAGTAGGATCTAATAACCCATTAGGGATTAGTGCACTTACAGATAAAATTTCTTTTCATCCATACCTATGGATTAAAGATGTTTTTGGTTGGTTATTAATTGGTTTTGTTTACTTAGCCTTTGTTTTCTATTCACCTAATACTTTAGGTCATCCAGATAACTATGTAGAAGGAAATGCAATGGTGACACCTGCTCACATTGTACCTGAATGGTATTTCTTACCTTATTACGCAGTATTACGATCAATTCCTGATAAACTTTTAGGAGTTCTTGCCTTTGGCGGATCACTCGCTGTTTGGTTACTTTTACCATTTTTACATACTTCAAATGTACGTAGTTCTTTATTCCGCCCATTATTCCGTGTATTCTATTGGTTATTTATCTTAGATTTCGTAATTTTAGGTTGGATTGGAGGTAATTTAGCTGAATCACCTTATCTAGAAATCGGACAAATTGCTACGGCATATTATTTTGTATTCCCATTAGTAATTGTTCCTGGCTTAGGAATCTTAGAAAATAAAATGTTAGAATGGACAGCACCTGCTGTATCATAATTTTCTTTATTTATCTATATTTATAAAGTCAATTATTAATTGTTAACTAATTTTATCCTTGTTTTATTATAAACAAGGATAAAAAGTTAATCTTAATGAAAATAGTCACTTAGCATCCTTAGCTCAATCGGATAGAGCAACAGATTTCTAATCTGCAGGTTCTGAGTTCGATCCCCAGAGGGTGCGTATTTATAGTTATAGAAATTAAGTAAGATTTTAAAGACAACGCTTTAAAAAAAGAGGAAAGTCCGGTGTATATCAAACAGCTAATTTTTAGCGAATACAAAGTGTGTTTATAGCACAGCAGGAGGACCTGTCAGATAAAAGCTACATATTGTAAACTAAAGGTGATAACATCTTTATAATTATGCTTCTCTTTGTGATATGGAGGTTATTGGTTTGAGTCAATAATAAGATTAATGTTGTCATAAACAGAAACCGGCTTATTAAAATCTTATTTTAAGCGAGTTTAGTTTAATGGTAGAATGTCTGCCTTCCAAGCAGAAAACGTGGGTTCGATTCCCACAACTCGTATATTTTAGTGCTTCCCTGGTGAAATGGTAGACACGTTAGACTTAAAATCTGATGCTGCAAGGCGTAACGGTTCGAGTCCGTTGGGTAGTATTTAATGTTTATTTTTTCTTAGTTAGTAAATACCTAAAATTTACCTCTTATAATAATAATATACATAATATGACAAGAAACGAATCAGTAAAAAAATGGAGTCGTTGGAAAAAGTTTAAAAATTCCGAAGGCCGTGAGGATATGCAGTTGAGTTCAAAGTCTTGGCGTGACTCTTTTATTGAAAAACAAGTAGTTAAAGCCTATTATTATAGTTTTAACGAAACTGCTATGAAAACTTTATGGAAAGCTGAACGTGGAAAAATTTCTAATGTTGTTAAAAATCTTGAAAGTAGACTAACAACTTTTTTAGTACATAATAATTTTGCCCAAAGTCCATTGCAAGCACATCAATGGATTACACATAAACACGTTATGGTCAACGATAAGATTGTAAAGCATCCGAAATTCTTATTAGTGCCAGGTGACGTTATTCATTTGGATTATCTAGCTATTTCAGCTAATAAAAACTGGAGTACGCGTCTTGCTTCTGCAACTCCGGCAGTTCTTTGCCACCGCAACGACGAATCAAAAACATGGGTTTTTGATCCTAAAACAAATACAATCGTATATTTGGGTACAAATATTCATACGCCTTTTACTGCAACAACATGGGAACGCGTTAAAGAATTTTATACGCGCTAGATGTCTGATTTGCTGTATTTTAGTTTTATAACAAAGACATCTTGTTTTGTTATAAAACTAGTAGGGCTTAAATATTAGTAGGTGCAGGTGCATAGCTCAGTGGTAGAGCAGCTGGCTTTTAATCAGTTGGTCTTGAGTTCAATTCTCAATGCACCTATTAAAAAAATTAGTATAAAAATCGTTTTTATGTTATATTCTATGTTCTAGCTTTATGCTTACTTTTTTTAATACATAAGCATAAAACTGGTGTAGCATTTAATAAAAAACTAGAAAATAAAATTATTACATGGGGAATGTGTGTAGCTTAGTGGATAGAGCATATGATTGCGAGTCATAAGGTCGAAAGTTCGAGTCTTTCCATGCATGTTACAAATATAGTTTTACTTTTGTTTTTCAGATATAAAACTAGAGCATAAAATCACCGATTATTATTAATTAATAATAAAACATCGTTAACTGGTTTAATAAATAAAATAAATATGTCAACAATTTTACAAAGAATTCGAAATAGAAGCACATCTCGACTAATTCGTAAAACAAAGTCACCTGCGTTAGAAGGTGCTCCTTTTGTAAAAGGAGTTTGTGTCCGTGTTTTTACGCGTGCTCCAAAAAAACCTAACAGTGCAGTTCGTAAAGTAGCAAAGGTTAAGCTTTCTAATGGTCGTCAAACTGTTGCTTATATTCCTGGCGAAGGACATACTTTGCAGGAACATTCTATTGTATTAATTCGAGGTGGTCGCGTTCAAGATTTGCCTGCGGTTCGCTACCATATTATTAGAGGTGTATACGACTGTACAGGTGTTGCTGCTCGTAAGCAAGCAAGATCTAAATACGGTAATAAAAAAGAAATTAAGTCATAACCATTTTTTTATTATTTGTATATATATCTAATAATAAAAACTAGAAACAATAATAACTATAAAAATATGATTCACGAACTCACAAATTTAAAAGTTGTAGACAACTGTGGTGTAAAAACAGTTCGTGTCATTCGCATTCTCGGTCGTAAAGTTGCTGAAGTAGGAACGAGACTCGTTGTTGTAGTCTCATCAGTACGTTTAAGTACTGACTTGAAGGCAAAACGAGGTGAAGTTGTAACGGCTTTAGTTGTTCGTACAAAACCCGAGTTTGATGAGCACGCTGTTATTCTTTTTAAAAACCGAAAATTTGAAGAACCATTAGGTACTCGAATTTCAGGTGCGATTTCTTCGCGTATTAATGTGGTAGGATATGCTAAAGTAGCTTCGATGACTTCTTCAATTTAATTAGTTAAGTTTCTCATGATGAAAATCAATGTAAAGCGTTCTGATTTATTACGATTTCATTCTATTTTTCTCAATGCATGTCCTGTTGCATTAAATAAAGTTTATTTAATTTTTTGCTCCAACGACTTTCTTTTACTAGCAAAGGTGATCGCTTCTGCGCTTAGTAAAAACATTACTTTACAAATTCAATACGATGATCAAGCTATTATCCATCCATTTTACGAATCTAATATTGTTAATAAAATGATTTTACAGGATGTTTTAAATATTATGGATGATTCAGCTTTTTTGAACGATCATGGTATGATTGGCTTAACATTAAGTGACAGCTTGTCTGTTCTTGTTTTATTAGAGAATCTTTTATTAGCAAATAATGTTTTATTAAAAACACACTTAGTTAAAGATTCACTTACATATCAAAAATTATTTTCTATTGGAAAAAAATTAGGTTATACAAATTATAACAAGTTATTCAATAATAATAATAATAATAATACTTTTTGCTCTTTCAATCGTGGTGATATTCTCAATGTCATCGATGATTCTGGTGCGAAAACTGTTCAAGTAGAAGGTCTAGTAGAACCTTTTATTTATAGCGTAACTATCTTAAAGGTAAAGTTTGGTAATGAACATAAATTTCCTTATGGAAAGAAGTATGCTGCTGTCTTGTTACGTGATCTAATTGTAGATTGCGAATGTTTAGATAAAGTTTGTTTATTCGAATACTTTAACGGTATCACAAAGCCTTTGTTTAGTTCAATTTCTTATAATGGTGTTGTCATTCAACAAACAGAACTCGATTATAAACAAATTATTGATTCGTGTTGTTTTTCTCAAGGTAATTAATTGCTGGATAGCACTAGTTTTATAACTTTAAAAACCAGTTTTATATTATTGTATATCTAATAATATAAAACTAGAAAATAAAACTTGTAATAATAAAAAAGGTTCGATTCCTTTATTACCCTTATTAAATATATTTAAAAAGAAAAGAATGATGAACGAGTTTTATACGTTGGCTCCGCCTTCATCCTCGTATACAGTTGCTCCTTTGTTATCTATTTCGTATAGCACATTATCTTCAATTTTTGGTAGAATTTCTATCAACCAACCTCTTTTTACACGTGAGTATATCTTATTAATTATTATTTTAAGCTATGTTCAGCTTAGGAGTACAAATAAAATTAAGATTATTGGGAAAATTAACTTTGATAATACTTTACGAAAAAATATTTTATTAAAAAAGCCTTTATTGGATAGAACTCTTTATTTCATGGATGCTACGGCAGCTCTAACCGATGATAATAAAGTTAATTTTTGTATTGCGGATGTATATAAAGAACAAATTTTACAGGTATTAACTTTTTTATTGCAAGATAAAGATTTTAATATTAAACCTGCATATGGGCATGCTTCTTATTATGAAACTACATATGTTTCTATTTGTGAAAAACTAGGACTTGAGAAAGATTCTTTCTTATTAGACTATTTAAAAAATGTTCACAAGAAAAGTAAAGATCCACAAGTACGTGGTTATTTGGTGATTGGCTATGAGCATTCGGTAGAAGTTCAAATTCATACAAAATATAATAATTTTGATAAAGAGGATTCGACCAATTTTATTTTTCTCGTAAAAAAAAGTAATTGCCCACAGTTTCCGCTAGGGAGCTATATCTATGGTGTTATTCAACCTAATAAAACAGATGTAATTCTTTATAAAGATCGGGAATGTACTTTAAAAGCTTAATTAATGAATGACCAATTTTAATAAAACAGGGTATGTGTCTCCTATGGACGAGTGTTATAGAGATGGTCTCTTACGTCCAGTTATTAATACAGGGGAAATCATTTCTGTTGCGGATAACTCCGGTGTTAAAAAAGTTAAAATTTCCGAAAGACTAATTCCTGGTGTATACGTAGTAAAGGTTAGTTCTGTATACCCTACTTATGAAAAGAAGATTCCACTGGAAACAGAGTTATGTGGTGTTCTTATTAGATTTAGTAGTTTTGGTTATTATTCTAATAATCAAGTTTGTTTGTTCGAAAAAAATAATTTAATCGATGGCAACGGTAGTATTGTAGGTAAACCTATGTTTACTAAAATTCTTGGGGGAACTGTAGCGCCCCCAAATAATTTCTCTCAATATAAAACAATTTTAAATTCCTGTTTTCTACAACCAACTGACTATATTAGAGTTGACCTTTTAACATATGCACAAATTCAAGAAGTTAATATTTTGAATAAAGAATTAGAGGGTTCTGAATTTGTAGTAAAAATTACGTCAGGAAATCGTTTTTTTAGACAGACTGGGCTACGAAAAAACCAACTTGCAAAAGGTATTTTGCGACGTAGACCATTTCGGACAAATTTGACAACAACGAGTTTATTGTCATATTCATTTGATGTCTATGAATTAGATATTCATCCACTTAAAAGAATAATAAACTATTTAATTTATGCTAAACCAGAAAGAAAAGATAAGCATAAAACTATTATAAAAATAAACAAAAATTAAACATGTGGTATAGATATGTTGTTAGACAAATGCTGGTAGATTTATTACCTAATTCGTCTCATTTTGTAAATATCCCTAAAATGGATAAGATTGTATGTCATATTGGTGTCGGATCAGCGACAGAGAAGAGAAGTCATGTATTACATCCTATGGTGTTACTAACTCTTTTAGTTGGACAAAAAGCTATTCCATGCTTATCGAAGAAAGCTGTTGCGGGCTTTCATTTACGAGAGGATATTCCAATTGGGGCAAAAGTTACCTTAAGAAAAGGGCGAATGGATGACTTTTTTTTAACCTTTTTAGTAGTAGTACTTCCTGGTTTACGTGATTTCCATGGTGTTACGCATAAATCTATTGACAAAGTAGGTAATTTAACAATTGGTTTAGCGGATGTTAGTGTTTTCCCAGCATTAGCACCTTATACTGACATGATGGGGAAGAAAACAGGAATCCAAATTACATTTTGTTGTAATGCTAAAACTCGAGAAGAAGGAACTTTATTTTGGAAAGCAATGGGCGTTCCTTTCATTCTTTAACTAGTTTCTTTAGTATATAATATCGCTTATAATATAAAAACTAGAAACTATCTAGTAGTTCAAAATAACTAATTTTAATAATAATAATAAAACTAGAAAATAAATTATTAGAAAATAAAAATACAATAGAATATATTAAGTATATGAAGACTAGAATGGAACGAGATGCAAAGCGACGAAGAATTTTTGCAAATCAAGAACAAAAGAGAAAGGAATTAAAAGGATTGCAAAGATCTGCAACAACATTAGAAGAACAAATGTTAGCTATGTATGATTTAGATCAATTGTCAGCACAAGGATCTATCACTAGAATTAGAAACAGATGTACATTAACAGGTCGATCACGAGGTGTATATCGATTTATTGGATTGTCACGAATTGCATTTCGTGAAGCAGCACGAAACGGTGAATTACCTGGAATCAAACAAGCTAGCTGGTAAATTAACCAGCTTTATACTAGTATTACATATATATATATATATATATAATAATATAAAACTAGAATATACACTAGTTTTTATTATTATTATTATTGTTATTGAATTCCTGTTAAATAATAAAACTAAAAAATAGACGATAGGATTACAAATAAAAGTACATGCTTATAGAAGAAAAATAAAAAAAAGAATACCTTTTTTATTTTGAGGCTATAAAAAAACATTTAATAGGTAGTTTTATGTTTATCTAGTTTTATGTTTATCTAGTTTTAACAATTTTTTTAATATTATTATTAGATATATACATATATATATATATATAACAAATAATATAAAACTAGAAAATAACTGAATAACACGTTTGTTATAGTAGGGGGTAATCAGTTTTATTATTTTATCTTTTAATATAAAATAAAACAACAAAACAACAAAACAACAAAACAATAAAACCAGAAAATTGGTTAATTTGCTAACTGCAAAAGAAACTAAAAATAGAGAACAAAAATACAATAAAAAAGGGTGATTAGCTCAGTTGGTTAGAGCATCGCGCTTACATCGCGGGTGTCAGCGGTTCGAATCCGTTATTACCTACTTATTTAGTTATAACCAGTAACTAAAAATAAGGAAATTAGTTTTAATAACTAGAGTTTTAGTATTATTGTATATGTATGTATATATGAGATATAAAACCAGAGAAAACTACAAAATGAATCGAATTGGAAACAATAATAAATAAAATAAGAAAATTGCTTTAATAATTTTTGAAACAAAAAATTAAAAGCGAAATCTTAAAAAGACGAGTTTGATCCTGGCTCAGGATGAACGCTAGTTAGAAGCTTAATACATGCAAGTCGAATGGACTGGGAACAGTTACATGGCGCACGGGTGAATTTACGTAGGAATCTAGCCAAATGACCTTGATAAAAACGAGGATAATAAATAAAGTTCGAAAGAAGCATTTGGATGAGCTTACGCGGGATTAGGTAGTTGGTGTGGTAAAGGCGCACCAAGCCTACGATCCCAAGCTACTCTGAGAGGAGGAATAGCCACATCAGGTATGAGAGAAGGCCTGAACTTCGATAGAAGGCAGCAGTAGGGAATATTGGACAATGGGCGAAAGCCTGATCCAGCTATCTAACGTGGAGGAAGAGGACATATCGTTCATAAACTCCTTTCGACGAAGAGTATAATGAAGCTATTCGTAGAAGAAGTCCCGGCAAATTTCGTGCCAGCAGCCGCGGTAATACGAAAGGGGCAAGCGTTATCCGGAATTATTGGGCGTAAAGGGTTTGTAGGCGGTCCAAGAAGTGTGTAATGAAAGTACTTTAAAAAGGAGTAAGTGTTACATAGCCCTTAGGACTTGAGGTCAAAAGACGAGAATCGAATTTCGGGTGGAGCGATAAAATGCAAAGATATCCGAAGGAAGACCAAAAGCGAAGGCAGTTCTCGAGGTTGAACCTGACGTTGAAAAACGAAAGCGTGGGGAGCAAACGGGATTAGAGACCCCGGTAGTCCACGCCCTAAACGATGTGTGACTTTCTAGGACCTATATAAAGAGTATAGTGCGAACTAGAAAAAGCTAACGCGATCACACCGCCTGGGGAGTACGGCCGCAAGGCTGAAACTCAAAGGAATTGACGGGAGCTTACACAAACAGTGGAGCATGTGGTTTAATTCGACATAACGCGCAGAACCTTACCTCCCCTTGACATTTCTTGAATGGAAAGCAGAAATGTTTTTCAATAAAATCCTGAAACAGGTGCTGCATGGCTGTCGTCAGCTCGTGTCGTGAGATGTTAGATTAAGTTCGTTAACGAGCGCAACCCTTGTATTATGTCATTAACGGTGCATAATAGACAGTCTACTAAAGGTAGAAGGAAGGTGAGGATGACGTCAAGTCCGCATGGCCCTTATGGGGAGGGCTACACATGTGCTACAATGATGCGCACAAAAAGATGCAAAAGAGTAATCCGGAGCAAAACTATAAATCGCATCCCAGTACGGATTGAGCTCTGCAACTCGAGCTCATGAAGCAGGAATTGTTAGTAATCGAAGATCAGAACGCTTCGGTGAATAAGTACCTAAGCTTTGTACATACCGCCCGTCACACTTTAAGAGAGGGGAGTTTCTGAAGAACCCAGAAATAAATAAGAAATGAATTCCACT
>Ga0194129_10009176_pt1 | contig 11172 bp, 4 predicted proteins | sample TA2KigCa35mmetaG_FD_150862 | JGI IMG/M metagenome (GOLD analysis project Ga0194129, IMG submission 150862) | Freshwater microbial communities from Lake Tanganyika, Tanzania - TA2015038 Kigoma Deep Cast 35m | ecosystem: Environmental > Aquatic > Freshwater > Lake | place: Tanzania: Lake... | reverse complement strand
TTAAAGAAATAGCTTCTAAACTTAATATTGTCATGTCTAAGAAAGTTAATGGTCAACAAAAACCTAAAACTAAACAGGATTTAATTCATGATATATTACTAAAATAATTTAAAAAATATCTAATTATATATATATAATGGATAATCGTTATTTTAAAAATGGATGCCCACCTTTAATGCAAGATGGTAGATTTATTACTAATTATCTTGAATCACGTGTTTTTGAACAATTTATTAGAAATGTTAATAATATTGGATCTGCACAAGAATATAAAAGATTTTTACAAGTTCATGGAGATAATATTATGAATAGAGAAAGAGCATATCAAGAAAGTGTTAATACTTGTTCTGTTCATGGTAAATGTGTTCCTCTCAGTGGTTTATCAGGTTCTTGTGGGTGTGCTTGTAACAAATAATTATTTTATTTTAAATTTAATTTAGTTTCTCAATAAAAATTTATCACTTCTATTAATATAATTAATATGAATAAATTTGATAAACCACATAGATATTTTCCAGTTATTGATCAAAAGAAAATTATTGAACTGTTTAATTTAGTGTCAAAATTAGATACTTATGAAATTTTACAATATTCTTTAAATAATAATATAACATTAAATGTTTCAAATGTTTTAGGAGATTCATTAATTCATGAAGTAATTAGAATTGATTCAAAAAAGGCTACTGAACATGCTAAGTTAAATGTTATTAAATTTTTATATTCAAAAAATGCTAATCCAGATCATTTTAATAATGAAAATCAAACTCCTTTACATTTAGCTTGTAAATATCAACTTAAATTAATTGTTGACTATCTACTTTCAATAAATGCTAATATAAATGTTCAAGATATATATGGAAATACACCATTACATCTTTTATTAATTGGTAAACATAAAATTCTTGATAACACTAATGAAGTCCTTGATTTTATACCACCACCTAAAAAATTTAATAATAAACTAAAAGAAAAAACTATAGAACTTAAAAAAAAAATATGGAATTTAATTGAAAAAGAATCAAAAAATACAGATACTTTTGATGATACAACAAATGATAGTAAAATACCTTTTCTTACTACAATAGAAAAAACAATTAATAATTTAGTAATTGATGATAAAGAAAGTATTGAAAGAAAACTTTTTACTTTAAAAACTATTTCAGAATTACAACAATCAGAGAATCAAGATAATTTACCTAAAATTAAAGAAACTATAAGTGCTAATAGAAAATTTATTCATGATATAATTAAAAAAAAATTTGATAATCTCAGTAATTTAGATTTAGAAATACATCAAAAAAATGATACATCGTGGTCACCAATTTCTAGTTCAGATAATCTAAGTTTAATTAAAAATGGTAATATTAAAAGAGTTATTAAAAGAGATATTGAAAAATCTACTACTGATGTATTTAATTTAAATACAAATTTTGAACGAATCGATGAAGTTCCTAATACTTATTGGAATACTACATTTTTAAATTATATTTATCAAATTGGTAATTTTAGTCAACGAACTAATTTTTATGAATATAGTGGCATTTTAGATCCTAATAATCAAAATAATATACATGATACATTTAAGCATCCTTTAGCTTTAGATTATGCAAGTTCTATATTTGATTTTAATAATCTAAAATATGTAGGTGGTCCAAGAAATGTTGAAATAGTCGAAACTGACACCGCATATTTAGATAAAGACTTGAATTATTTATTAGGTTCTGATCAAGAATTTAAAAAAATATTATATTTATTAGCATCACCAATAATTATTAATGAAAAAAATATTATTGAATATGATAAAATAGATGATTTTTGGAATAATAAAGATTTTAAAAATCCAAATAAATATAAAGTAGATAATATAACAACTATAAGTGATAGTCAAGCTAATGATATGAAATGGTTTGTTATATTAGCTTATTATGCAATTATGAAACCTGCTACTTTTGATCAAATTGAACAAAAAATGATTAAAAATGCTATAGATTATGCTAATAAAATAGTACCCAAAACTACAGAATTAGATTTATTCATTAAAAATCCAAGTGATGAAAATATTGCTGCACTAAAATTAAAAAGTTCAAATCATATTATATATTTACAAGAATTTAGAAAAACTTTTCCTCAAAAATGGATAAAATGTTACAAAAATGAACAAATTGGATCTTGGTTAATATCTATGTGGTGTGATTTAATGTGTAAATTTTCTAATTCTAATTTAGATTGTAAAATTCCATTCAAACTATTAGCTTTAGCAGCTGGATTGAATCAATTTGGAAATAAATTATATGGTGTATATAATGTATATAAACCACAAATTATAAATTTAATTCACACTTCATTAGATCACTTAGATAAATTAGCACGATGGGTTGTATTATTATTTAAACCTGATCTCCCTATAGATTTTTATGATAAAATAAAATCTACATCTAAATTTGATCCTAAAGAACTAAAAGAACTAAAAGAACTATATGAATTAATTATTAATATAAACAACAATGATAAGACTAATAAAAATAATTTATATATAAAATATAAAAAATCAGATGATGTAAAAGAAAATTTATGTCATATTATTTTAGAAATGTATAAAGAAATGAAAGATAAACCACTAAAACAAACAATATTAGATACTATATATTTGATTAATTCTCAAAATATAAATACTTTTAGTTTTGATCAATTCAAATACATAAATACAAATGATTTACTAACTATGAAAAAGGAAGATGATAAATACTTATATTTACCAAGTTCACTAAGTTTATATAATAAAAATAACATTGATGAAACTATTAATTCTGATCTACCTGATGAAATTCAAAAATTAATAAATGATTTGAAAACTGATATTAATAATCTAGATTCAAGTCAATTTCCAAAAATAACTGAAGCAATTTCAGCATTTGTAAATGTTTATATGGAACTCGCCTCTTCGTGTAGGGAATTATTACAACGTGATAATAATAATAACCGTAATTTAGATACAGAACAATTAGAAAATCTGTATAGAAGATCATCTAATTTAACCAAAGAACTTAATGACCTTTCAGCAGCATTAAACGATATAATTACGAAATCGTCTAAATCGTTTACATCATATGGAAATAATGTAATTATTGGTATACAACAACAATATTCTTCAATACAACAAGCAATAAACGATATAAATACTAATATTTTTACAATAGATCAAAATCAAGCAACTAGTAATTTTATTTCAAATTTTAAAGTACAATTATCAATAATAGAATATAGTAATTTTTTGAATTTAATTAATAGTTTTTTAGATATCAAATACAGTATACCAGCTAAAGACCTTAATACCAAAATATTACTAATAGAATTATTTAATTATCTCAAAGATACTAATATTACAATAAATAATTTGAAAATTATTGATATAAATCTACATAATGTTATAACAAAAATCATTCAAGATGAAATTGATAAAAATAATTCTACAATAATTGAAGACATAGTGAATGCTGTTTTGGCTTATGTGATAACGAATACTTCAACGAAAACTTTTACAATTATTGATATATTTATTTGTGTTATGTTAATATATAGTTTTGTTAAAAACATTAGCATTCAGGCTGCACATCATTCAATATTTACTTTTTTATCACATTCTTCAATCAATCCATTAATACCAAATCTTCTTCCAAATCTTCTTCCAACTATTATATTTTTTATTGAACAAAACGATATATCTGATTTATTAAGACTCTATGAAGCAAAATATAAATTTAATGAAATTGTTAAAAATATAACTGGTGATACTGATAAATTATTAAAACCATTATTAGAAAAAATTATAAAAATTCTGGAAAAATCATTAGCTATAGATTCTACACAGTTTTTAGTAACTACAAATAAATCATGTAAAGAAATATTAAAAATAGAATCATCAATTAAAATAAATAGAAATCATTTTATGATGTCACATATGTTAGGTTTATATTATGAAGGTATTTTTGAACCGGTTATTTTTGACACAACTAATGAAGTTTTAAATGGTAATGATCGTTATAAATTTACTAGAAATAATAATCATACTCATAGACTTGAATATGATTTTAAAAATAAAAAAATAAAACCTAATCTAGCTGCTCGTAATTGTGAATTACCATTAAAATATATATGGTTAAGTGATAAATTTATACTTAATTTGGTAATGTATCGTTCTGAGTTAACAGAAGAATCAAAATATAATTATTATAATACATATGGAAGAGAATACATTTCACCAACTATACATTCTTATGCTCATATGTTATTAAAAAATATTTATTATCATCAAAATAAAATATTTAATTTTATTCAATACATAAATAAAACAGTTAAAGAGTTAGAAAGTGCAAAAACAACTGGTTTAGAAAAATTATATACTAAAATTTATCCAGAACTTGTATTTCATTCAAAGTTATTATTAGGGTTTATAAAATCATTTAATGATTTTAAACAATCAATATCAAATGTAACATCATGGGTAAATACTATATTTGATAGAAATTTTAATAGGATTAGTACATATTCATCACAAACCTTAGCAAGATCCCTAAATGAAATAAATTCTTCTTATTATCTATATTATTATATTCATAATCCAAAAAAAATAGTAAAATTAAGTAGATTTAATTATTATCAAATTCCAATTGATAATCCTGAAAAATATGAATATTTTTCAAATAAAGATTCAAACTTTGATCCTTACCTAGAAATAATGCAAGCAGGTGGAGCAGAATCTAAACCAATAGATCAAACAAAAGGTTTTGTTCATCAATTTTCTTTAGGTTTATATAATCAAATGATAAGTGAATTTAGTAATGGACTACCAACAAAATATACAATAACTAAAGAAGATTTTATTCAAATGAAAAATAGTACTTTACCTCCTTCATTATATAATAATTTAGATAGATTTTATAAATATTCATTAATTGAAATAATTAAATCAATAACAAAAGAAATAGATAAAGATAATGATATTTATAAAGAGAGTGAAACAATTATTAAATCTAGAGGATTAGATGCAAATATTGAATTATTAAATTATCAATTTATTGCAAAAATTATTGAAGAATTAATTAAAGATCAAATTAATGTATATTTACAAATTGCAACTAATAATTCATTTAGAAAATTAATTGGTGAAAAAACTCCTAGAACATCAGATGGTACTGATATATTATTTTCTGTAAAAGACATTACTGTTAATTTAGCTAATACTTCTATTGATGTATCCAAAGTATCTTTAGAAGATTATAAAAATATGTATTCACTTGTTACACAATTAGATAATAATCAAGATATTTTTATTTTATACCAAAATGATTTTACTAATCTTAATAAATTAAAAACTATTTATGGTATAGAAATAAATATTGATATTATAAAATCGATGGAAAATAATGGTGCTTCATTTTATTTAAAATCAAATGAATTTATTACACCTACCTTTTCAATAATTAAAAATTATAATTGGGATATCATTAAAAAATTAAAAGAAAACCCATATAATATTGATTTTAGAGATTTATATAGTGAAAATGCAGAAGAAGATATTAGAAATATTAATTTATTATATATTAAAACTGAAAATTTAAATAATCTAAATAAAGTTTTAGATAATTATGATATAAATAAAGATCCAATAAGTAAAGTTTTATCTAATATTGATGAATATTTGTATCTTGATGTTAAAACAATTATTTTATCAAATCAAGCATTTGGTAATAATATTTTATCTAACTTAAAATATTCATTTAATTTATCAACCTATTTAACATTACAGTTGCTATCGGAAAGTTTATTACTCATTAATGAAAATTTTACAGAAGATAATTATAATAAATTATTAGAATTATTAGAAATAGATAAATTAACTGAAATAAAAAGTAATTATTGGAATAAAGCATCTAAAAAATTAAAAGTAGATGATGATTTCAATATTATAATAGCACGAAAATTATTAATAGAGAAAAAAAAAGAAAAGATTCAATTAGAAAAAAAATTAAAATTTTTTACTGATGCAAAATCCAAAATTACTAGTTTAGATGCTACAAAAAGTTATAGGCTAATTGATGAAAAAATTAAAAATTTAGATTTAGAAATTAAAAAAATTGAATTAAGTATTCCTACATCTCTTAAACTATTTAATGATCCACCAAATAGCACAACTATTTTAAATCCAATTGATAGATATTCTGAAAATTTTGACACTAGTAAAATTGGTATTCATTTTGAATTATGGAAACAAATTTTAGATTATAAAATAGAAATTGATGGAAAAAACTGGAATTTAATACCAATATTTATTTTAATTAAACAATATAAACTAATAGATAAATTTAATCTTACTTTAAAACCTGAGTTAGAAGAAATTAAGAAATCTTTGGAACATTTATCAAATATTGCGGAAGATTATTTTAAAAATCCAAAATATACTAAACAAAATTTTGGATTAAAATATGTAAATAAAATGTTGATTTATTTAACAAAAATAACTATAGGTAATTCAATAGAATTAATTTTAAGAAGAATATTTTTAACATATTTAAAAGATGCTATGAATAGTGATGATTTAAAACAAGTAAATATTAATATAAAATATTGGTTAGAAGAAGATTTTGCAGGTATTTTAAATTCTGATGGAGAAAAAACATCTTTATTAAAATATTTATATAATGAAATATGTCCAAAATTAGTTAAAAATAATGCTGAAATATTTGAAGATAAAAGTGAAGAAGCTGGATTTGTATCACAAACAACAAGAGAAATATTATTAGGTTATTTTAATTTATTTGATGAACTAAATTTACCAGAAAATGTTATAGGACATATTAAAAAAGAAGTAACTAATTATTTAGACACAATAATAGGTAAGACAATACTATTATGGCATGTAAATTTTGAAAATATATTAAAATTTTTTATAAATAATTATAGATGTTTAGAAACATTTTTACAAATTATGTAATTAGAGATGTGCTTTTTTATATTCATCACTAACAGAAATAGTATGTGAATTTAAATTAGTATTATCATTTTTTTCTTGTTCTTCAGTTATCTTAAGAGTGAAACTATGATTAATATTTCTAAAATTTATACGTGATCCATCTGGATATAAAAATTTAACTGTAATTTGTGTTAATGATGAAATAGGAAAAATTTTAGAATAAATATATTGAGGTTGAGAAATAAAAGTATCAAATAAAATATCTCCTGGACTACCTACAAGAGCTATTTTAGCAAAAGCTGATGGAATATTATTATTTGAATATACAAATTCAATATCATTTAAATACATTAAAATGTAGTTAAATTTTCCTGATAAATTAAAAAATCCACTAGAATAATCAAATTCAATTCCAACTGAGTTTAGGTTATTTGAATATATATATGGATCTTTATTAGTTACAATAGAACTAAAATTTGTTATTGAAAAAGAATCTCCAACATTTTTAAAACCAATAATATCTCCAATAGTATCTTTTTTATCAAATAAAAAACTCACTTTTGTTTTTGATTTTACTAATATATTTTCACCACCTGTTTTTTCTTTATTATCTGAGATTAGAGTTTTAGTAATTTCTTCTACTTTTCCTATTAAAATGTCATAAGTACTATTATCGAAATTAACATTATAAACTATATGAGATTTATTTATATAATCATTTGAAATTTCCAAAATTTGAACACCATCATTTGTATTTTTAATATAAGTAACTGCTGTTGAATTTTTAATTTCAATAATATCATTTTTTTCTACTAAATTATTTTCATGATTAATATTTAAAATAATATAAGTATTAAAATCAATAACTTCTAATCTTGCTGATAATTTATTTGATAGTTTAGTTAAATTATAAGGTAAAAAAGTAATTTTTTGTATATTTGATTCTAATAATATTTCAAAATAATTATAAACTATGAATGTATCTTTAGAGGTAATTCTTTTAACTTGATTTATTTTTTCTTTAATTTTATCTAATAATGATTTTGATGAATAATATCCTTCATCTATTTGTACACTATATAAATATTGTCCATCTTCAATATTATACCAATATAATTTATCATTAATATCTTTTTTTATTGTTAAATCTATATATGGAATCTCTGTACTAACTAATTCTATATTTGTAACATTATTAAAACTATTTTTTAAATTTAATGTATAAGAATCTGAATCTGGATAACCAGATATAGTATCTATTATTTTCATTACTTGTATATTTTTACCTCCTTCTTGTAAATTTGCATAAGAACTAAAATTTAAAGTAATTTCAAAATTATCATCATCATAAATATTACTTATTTGATAATTACTTTGATAATTATAATTATTAATTGGAAAATTAGCATTCAAATAACCTAGTTTGATACCACCAATATGCATAAAAGAAATTTTAAATATTTGATTAATTATATGATAATTTTTATCATTATTTTTATATTTAAATGGTAATTCAATGAATAAAGCATTTTCAATATTAAAATTAGGATATTCAGATAATTCTTCTGTAATATTTTTTTGTATTTCTTGCGGAATATCATTATAAATTAAATATTTTTTATAACCTAATAAAATATTGGAATTTATATTATTTATTAAACTATTTTGTGTTTGATTTCCAATAATTTCTATATTTATATATAATTCATCAGTATAATTTTTATAATCAATAGGTACATCTATTAATTGATTAGTTAATGAATAAATAATTAGAAATTTAACATTATTTATTAATATGAAAGAATTAATTAATGAAAAAGATTTACCTTGAACATTTTGTATTGTAATATAATCACCTACTTTTAATGTATGATTTGGATAATTAATAGAAACTTTAGAATCACCTTTTGTAAATTTCATAGGATTATTTGGTAATAATTTACAATCAGATTTTACAATATTTTTAGGAATTATATTTCTATAACTACTATCAACATTTAAAAGTGTAGTCTTAATAAATTTATTTTTTAACATTATTAATATATAATGAAAATTTTTTTATATACTAATAATTTATTTTGATTTGAATAAAAAATAATATCCTTTTTTAAGTATTGATATTAATATTAATACTAATACAACTATAATAATTTTTTTCCAATTTGTTTTTAATGTATTAATTAGATTAAATTCAGTAGCTTCTGATAATTCTATAATCTCACTTATAATATCATCTGTAAAAATACATTTCATAATTTTATCTGTTATATATTTTACATAAAATTCATTAATTTTACTTTCTTCTTTAATTTTACTTTCTTCTTTAATATTCGATTCTAATGATAATATTTTATTTATCTTTAAAATACATTCTTTTACTTTACTACTATAAATATGTAATATTAAAGTTTTTGTTAATTCATCTTTATCTATTATTTTAAATCTATCTGATATATAGTCAATAATTTTACCAAAAGAATTTTTTATTTGATAATAAATTAAATTTAAATCAATTATTATTCTAACCTCATTTTCTATAATTTCAAAACTTTTAAAATTTTTTATAACTATTTTTTTAAAAATATGATTAGTGCTTTTAAATAGCAATTGTTTGGCTGTTTTATCATCCATTTAAATAATATCTTATGTTAGATTTTTATTTCTAAAAATAATTGCTTTCTTTATATAAAAAAATTGATAAAAATACTTAAAAACATGTCACACCTATTAAACTAATCATGTCAAAAGTTAAAGGTTTAAAATCAGAAGCTGAAAAGTACGATAAAAAGACTCCACGTGAGCATGTCTTGTTAAGACCAGATACTTATATTGGTGATATTGAACCAACATCTGAGCCCATGTGGATCTATTCATCTGATGATAAAAATATGATTAAAAAACAAATTACTTATACACCAGGATTTTTAAAAGTATTTGATGAATTACTTGTTAATGCTCGTGATGCTGCTGTTAATGATCCAACATGTGATACTATCAAAGTTGATTATAATATAGAAGAAGGATATATTAGTGTTTATAATAATGGAGATACTGGTATTCCTGTTGAAGAACATCCTGTTCATAAAACTCTTGTACCTTCAATGATTTTCGGTGAATTACTAACAAGTTCAAACTATGATGATAACGATGAGAGAACAACAGGTGGAAGGAATGGCTTGGGTGCAAAACTTGCTTCCATCTTTGCTACATCATTTATTGTTGAAATTGATGATTCAAAACGTGGAAAACGATTTAAACAGGAATGGACTGAAAATATGTTAAATGTCAGTAAGGCGGAAGTTACTAAATTACCGGCTAAAGTAAGAAGTTCAGTTAAAATAACATTTTATCCGGATTTCAAACGTTTTGGAATTAAAAGTTTAAAGAATGATCATGAGTCACTATTTTATCGTAGGACTATTGATATTGCTGGTACTTCTAATAATAAGATGAAAGTATTCTTTAATGAACAAAAAGTAGAGGTTAACAATTTTAAATCATATATTGAAATGTATTATCCAGCTGAATTAAATGAGTTATATTTTGATAATCCAAGTGATAGATGGACTGTTGGTGTATTATATAAACCAGATTCAGGTGGTGAAGTCGTAAGTTTTGTAAATTCGATCAATACTTATCGTGGTGGTACTCATTGTGGTCATGTTACTGACAATTTGATTAAAACACTAATTAATGATTATATTAAAAAGAAAGACAAAGATATTAAAGTTACACCAGCACTATTAAAAGAAAATTTGATATTTTTTATTAATTCAGTTATTATTAATCCTGCATTTAGTTCTCAGACTAAAGACACATTAACAAGTAAAGTTGACAAGTTTGGTTCCAAGTATGAACCAACACCAGCTTTCCTTAAAAAGTTGGCTAAATGTGGAATTGTTGAACAAGTCATTGAATTAGCCAAGTTTAAAGAAAATGCTGGGTTAAAGAAAACCGATGGTAAAAAACAAGTTAAGATAGCTGGTATTCCTAAATTAGAAGATGCTAATAAAGCTGGTACTAAAGAATCTAATAAATGCACTTTGATTTTAACAGAAGGAGATTCAGCCAAGGCTACAGCTATGGCTGGTTTAGGTGTTGTTGGTCGTGATTATTGGGGAGTATTTCCATTAAAAGGAAAACTTTTAAATGTTCGGGAAGCTGGAGCAGCTCAATTACTTGCAAATGAAGAAATCAAACAT
>Ga0194129_10009171_pt1 | contig 11175 bp, 12 predicted proteins | sample TA2KigCa35mmetaG_FD_150862 | JGI IMG/M metagenome (GOLD analysis project Ga0194129, IMG submission 150862) | Freshwater microbial communities from Lake Tanganyika, Tanzania - TA2015038 Kigoma Deep Cast 35m | ecosystem: Environmental > Aquatic > Freshwater > Lake | place: Tanzania: Lake... | reverse complement strand
TGCCCAGCGTGCGCCGGCTCCTTCAATCGCTTCTGCTGTGCTTCTCACATCACTGCCCCATCTGCAATCGACCGATCGACGACGAACACGTGCGGGTGGATTCCAGTTGAGCTAACGTAGTAGTACTAGGCAGTCGGCAGGCGGGCCGTACGATAAGGGCTCCCTCCCCCGGAGCCCATCATGGTCCGCACCCCCAGCACGATGCTCCCGCTCGGCACGACCGCCCCCGACTTCGACCTGCCCAACGTGGACGGGCGGATGGTCGACTACGCGACCGCAGCCGGCCCGCGGGGCAGCGTGGTGATGTTCATCTGCAACCACTGCCCGTTCGTGAAGCACGTGGCGGACGAACTGGCCCGGCTGGGCCGCGACTACATGCCCCGGGGCGTCGGGTTCGCCGCGATCAGTTCCAACGACGTGAGCAGCCATCCGGCCGACTCGCCGGAGCAGATGGTCAGCGAGGCCGAGGAGCGGGGCTATCCGTTCCCCTATCTCTACGACGACACGCAGGAGGTGGCCAAGGCCTATCACGCCGCCTGCACGCCCGATTTCTACGTGTTCGACGCCGCGCGGCGGCTCGTCTACCGGGGCCAGCTCGACCCCAGCCGGCCGGGGGGCGACGTGCCGGTGACGGGCGGGGATCTCCGCCGGGCCCTCGACGCCCTGCTCGCAGGATCACCGCCGGTGCCGGAGCAGATCCCGAGCCTCGGCTGCAACATCAAGTGGAAGCCGGGCAACCACCCGGCCTACTTCCATCCCTGACGCCCGCTTCCTCGGATGTCAGCGGGGCTTTTCGCCGCCGGGGCGTGACGGGCCGCGATTGGCGAACTTGCCGATGTCCTGCGTGTCCCCCGGCTCGAGCTGCGAGGCCCGGAGGTTCTCGCGCTGGATGGCCTCGTAGACCTCCTGCCGGTGCACCGGGATCTCCGCCGGTGCGTTGATCCCCAGCCGGACCTTGTCTCCGCGGATGTCCACGATCGTGACGACGATGTTGTCGCCGATCATGATGCTTTCGTCACGTTGCCTGGAGAGCACGAGCATGGCTGGTTCCTTCCTGACCTGATCCGGTGTGGATGCGGCTTTCCGATGCCGCCGGCCACTCCTGATTATGCGCTCTGTTTGAGAGGCGGTCGGGCGACTCCGAGTTCGTATTGCAGCGGAAGGTCTCCGCTGGCAACGACCTGACGGCCGGTGCGGGCTTCGAGATTGATGACGATTGGCGCTTTGAGATTGAGCGTGAGGTTTGTGCCGTTTTGTCCGACGACCACCACGACCTGCGCCTGCCGCATGTCCGCGATCGCCAGCGGGGTCAGTTCGCTGCGGGGAATCCGCACCTGGTACTCCGGCACGAACCGCCGCGGGCTCACGACCGCCACGGCCACCTCGCCCCGGGTGGTGCTCTGCAGCCAGCCGAGGGCGTCGTTGCCCGCGTCGGCGAGCAGGGCCCATTCCCGGCAATCCTCGAGGCCGGGCAGGCCGCTGGGGAAGCGGATCACGTCGGCGGCATCGACGTCGATGCGACCGAAGCGGGTGGTGGTGATTCTCATGACACGGCACTCCTTGCCAGCCCCCGCACGGGGACCACACCGGGCGGACGGCCGCTCGGACGAACTCCCGTTCGCATGAGTCGGAATCGGCAGGCGGGGGGATCAGGGTTAAGAAAAAACGTCTGGCGAAAGCGGGAGGATTCCGAAGGCCGTGCCGCTTCGGGATTTCGGACCGATCGCGGGTTTCGCGCACGCCGCTTGACCAGCCGTCACGACCCGCATGATCCTTACGGTCATCGATCGTCTCGCCTCGAAGCGGTCGCTCCATTCGGGATCCCGTCGCATGAGTTCGATGCCCACGTCGTGGCGGCTCGCGCCCCTGGTGCTGCTGGCGGCCGCAGGATGCTCCGTGTCGGCGTACGACACGGACTACAAGGCCCGCGTGGCGGCCTTCCTCGGGGAAGCCGCGTTCGCGGAACTCGATTCGACGCCCCGTGAGTTTGCCGATGGTCGCGTCCGCGTCCACCTGCCCACGAAGTTCGACACCGTCGAGGAGGAGTCCCGCCCGGTCAGCCTGTCGTTTCTCCGGAACGTCGAGGAGGCGATGGCCTTCAACGCCAAGCTGTTCACACAAGGCAACATGGAACGCCGGCCGGTGGTCGTCGTCGCCGCGGTGCCGACCGCACGCCGGAAGCCCGACGACCTGAAGCGCGAGATCACGGAATGGATCAATCAGGACGGCACGTTCAGGGGGCGGGAGTGGAAGAGCGTCAAGGTCGAAGCCACGAAGGGGGGGCCTGCCGAGTGGGAGGTGCTGTCGCTCGACGGCGAGCAGGCCTTCGAGGCGACCACGGCCGGCGTCGATGGCCTCGTCGACCAGGCGATGAAGGGAAGCGGGTCTGTCTGGCTCTCGACGGCAGCCGATCGCGATTTCTGCGTGGTGGTGGCCATCCGGATGCCCGACGAGGTGGCCGGCCAGTTCCGCACCGCGTCCGCGCAACTCGCGGAACTCATGGCCCGCCGCGTGGAGATCACGCCCCCCGCCGCCCCCGACGCCCCGGCCGGCAAATAGCCGCTCATTGCGGCCAATGTCGCCCGCTCATCCGGGTCACACGTGAGCCGCGCGTGGCGCGGGCTCCCGCCCCTCGTAGCGCGGGTTTTCAACCCGCGGCTGAGTTCCTGCCCTTCGTAGCGCGGGTTTTCAACCCGCGGCGCACCCCCGCGCACCCCCGCACCGGAAGCCCCAATCGCGTAAGCGATGGGGACTGAGCCGCGCGTAACGCGGGCGGCCCTTCGCCTGGCCGCTTGAGTCTGCGCCGCTGGAGCGCGAGCAACGCAGGCCATCGCACGGCCCCCATCGCTCACGCGATTGGGGCTTCCTGAGAAGAGACGAACGTCCGGCCACGGACACGGGCAGCCCCGCGCTGCAGCCTCGTTCCTGCGGATCATGGAACCCGGGGGCGGCCGGCGGCGGTGCTGAGGCGACGCGCGAGGCTCACGTGGAGTCCGTATCAGGCGGGGAGCGGAGCCTCACTGCCACATGGGCTGGGCCCGCCAGGCCGCCAGCGGGGCCAGGACCAGCATCGGCATCCAGGCCCCCGTCGCGGCCGTGAACGCATCGGCGGACACCAGGGCGTGCGAGCCCATCACGGTCAGGAAAAACACGACCGTCATCGCCACGCAGAGCCCGACGGCGACGAACACGCCCCGGCGGCTTGGGCCCAGGACGAGCGGTATGCCGAGCATGACCAGCGACATGTCGAGCAGCGGCGCTGTGAACCGGGCGTGAACCCGCAGGGGGATGTCCGCTCCGATCACCAGGCTCGGATTGCGGATGGCCCGCACGAGATCGAGGGTCGATGAATACTGGCTCCAGTTGGACGACCCGATCAACTGCTCGAACGTGACGTCGCTGGCCACGAAGCATTCCCCGGCGGCGAGCCAGGCCGCCGACTGCCGAGACAGGACCACCGGCAGCCCTGCGGACGTGAGCGGGGGCAGCGAGTCGACATCGGGAGGTTCGCGGACGCCGCGGAGGAGGTATCCCGCCGGATGGTCGGCCCCGGCGGGCTGCCAGACCGCCTCGGCAGCGGTGATCTGGGGTCCGTAGCCGGCCAGCTGGGGGGGCATCAGCAGGCTCGGCGACTCGATCCGGCACGCGCCGGACTGCGCACCCCGGCCGCGGAACAGCACCTCGGTGCGGTTGTCGTAGCGCGGCTCGAACGGCTGCAGCGCGTCTCCCTCGAGGTTCTGGGCGTTCCGGGCGAAGGACTCGCGGATCCGCGGCAGCACGAACTCCCGGTTCGCGGCCGCCAGGATGGCGACGATGGCGGCGAACACGAGCACCGGCCTGGCGATCCGCCACCGCGTCACGCCGGCGGCCAGCAGCGCCGTGAGCTCGTTGTGCCGCTCCAGCCACGACAGCGCGAACATCGCGCTGGCCAGGGAGATGATCGGGCTGGTGGCGTCGAAGAACCAGAGCAGCCTCGGGGCGTAGTAGGCCAGGAGCACGCGGCCCAGGCCCCCGGCCTTGGCGGCGTAGGTGCCGAACTCGTCCATGTTCGTGAACGCGTCGAACACGAAGTACAGGCCGGCGAGACTCACGAAGACCACGACGAAGGCGTGGGCCTGCGCGCGGCCGATGTAGCGGTCGATCAGCATGGACGCTTGACGCCGAATGAGTCGGGCAGACGATGGAGCCGGCGGGCTGGCTCTCTCCCCGCATGGGGCGGGGGAGGGTAGGAACATCCGGCGGAACCGTCAATCCAGGGTAGGGGCGCGGATGCGGTGGCCAGGCATGCCCGGATTGGCTCCGTGGCTCGACTTTCTCTGCCCGCCGCGGTGCGTGTTCTGCCGCGCCGAGCCGGCCTCCGGGCACCCGCCGATCTGCCGGCGCTGCGCCGCGACGATGTCGGCGGGTGGCCCCCGCTGCCCGGCCTGCGGCCGGCCGGCCCACGGCGACACCCGCTGCCGGCGGCGATTTCCGGCGGGTGGCCTCGTCGTGCTCGCCGACTATGCCGACGAGGCGCGGACGGCCATCCTCGAGGCGAAGCGGCCTGCGGGCGAGCCGGTGGCGGCCGGTCTGGGCCGGCTGCTGGTGGAGAAGCACCGCGCGATCCTCGACGAGTGGCGGCTGCATGCGGTTGTGCCCGTGCCGATGCACTGGCTGCGGCGCATGTCCAGGGGCACGAGCGCCGCCGACACGATCGCCACGGCGGTGGCCCGCGGCCTGGGTCTCCCCCGTCGCCGGTTGCTGCGCCGCCGTCGGGCGACCCGGCGGCAGAATGAACTCGTGGTCGGGGAGCGGCCGGCCAACGTCCGCGGAGCCTTTGCCGCCCGGGGGCGTCCCGCGGGGCTCCGGATCCTGCTCGTCGACGACGTCAGCACGACGGGGGCCACGTTGGCCGAGTGTGGCAGGGTTCTGGTGGAGGCGGGAGCGGCCGCCGTCTACGCTGCCGTCATCGCTCGGGCCGACGGTTGGCCCGGCGATGACGCGGATGCATCCTGAAAGGCCGCCGCCGGCGGATCGGCACCTCCATGACCGTCGCTCGCCCGCTGCGCATCGGCACCCGCGGAAGCCTGCTGGCCCGCACCCAGACCCAGTGGGTCGCCGACCGTCTGCGGGCGGCCGGCAGTGACGTCGAGATCGAGGTGGTGTCGACGCGGGGTGACGAGCGGCACGACCTGCCGGTGTCGCGACTCGGCGGCGACGGCGTGTTCGTCCGCGAACTCGAGCAGGCCCTCCTCGAGGGGCGGATCGACGCGGCCGTCCACAGCCTCAAGGACCTGCCCACCGCGGACACGAAGGGCCTGGTGCTCGGCTGCGTTCCCGTGCGGGCCGCGGCCTTCGATGCGTTCGTCGGCAGGACCGCGGCCTCGCTCGAGGCCCTGCCGCATGGCGCCGTCGTCGGCACGTCGAGCATCCGCCGGATCGCCCAGGTGCGGAGGCTGCGGCCGGATCTCGTCGTCAGGCCGCTGCGGGGGAACGTGGACACGCGCCTGCGCCGGCTCGACGCCGGCGACTTCGATGCCCTGATCGTGGCGGCGGCCGGCCTCGAAAGGCTGGGCCTCGCCGGCCGCATCACCGCGGTGCTCGAGCCGCCGGCGTTCTGGCCTGCCGTGGGGCAAGGCGCCCTGGCCGTGCAGATGCGCGATCACGACGCTGCGGCCCACGCGGCGGCGGCACCGCTGGAGGATCCGGGCACGCGGGCCGCCGTGACCGCGGAGCGACGGATGCTCGCCGGGCTCGCGGGAGGCTGCCTGGCACCGGTCGGAGCGTGGGCGCGGTTCGAACCGGGCCGCGGCCTCATTTTGGGGGGTGTCGTGTTCGACGTCGACGACGACACCCGGGCGGTGCGGAGCCTCGAGGCCGAGGACTCCTCCCAGGCAGCCCCGCGGCCCGGCCAGGCTGACGAACTGTCCAGGGTGGCCGAAGCGCTCGCCCTGGGAGACGCGGTGGCCCGCCAACTCCTCGCTCTGGGGGCCGACCGGGTGGTGGCGCGAGCCCGTTCGGCGGGAGAATAAGGGCTTTTTCGTACGGGAAGGTCGGAGAGTCGAGACACCCCTGCTCATTTCCCGGCCCCCGTCACAGCCCGCGGTCAGGATTCGCTTCCTCGTTCCCGCCCACATGGTGGGTGACTGTCACGGATTCAGGGGGATAGACTCATTGGTTTCCCGGGGCGTTGCGCCGCCCACTCCATTTCCTCAACAGTTTTTTTTCATGGTTTCAAGGGCTATGCCGATCAAGGTCGTAATCGCGGATGACCACGAGGTGGTGCGTCGAGGTCTCGTCAGCCTGCTGGCTGGTTCGGAGGTCAAGATCGTCGGCGAGGCGTCGAGCGGCGACGAGGCCGTGAAGATCACGAAAAAGCTGAAGCCCGACGTCGTCCTGCTCGACATCCGCATGCAGGGGAAGGATGGGCTGGCGGCCCTCGAGAAGATCCGGGCCGACATGCCCAACGTCCGCTGCGTGATGCTCTCGACGTTCGACAACCCGACCTACGTCGCCCGGGCGGTCGCCGCGGGAGCCCACGACTACATGCTCAAGGGCTGCACCCGCAGCGAACTGATCAACTCCATCACCGGGGCCGCGGCGGGGCAGCTGCCGATGCGGGCCGGAGAGCTGCGCCGCGTGGCCACGACCATGGCCAACCGTGTGGCCACGGCGGATCCGGACATCCCGCTGACGCAGCGGGAGACCCAGGTGCTGCGGCACATCGCCTTGGGGCTGTCCAACAAGGAAATCGCCCAGTCGCTCACGATCAGCGTCGAGACGGTCAAGGAACACGTGCAGAACATCCTGCGCAAGATCGCCGTCGGCGACCGGACTCAGGCGGCCGTCTGGGCCGTGCGCCGCGGCCTCGTCTGACCAGTCCCGCACCCGCTGGATGAGTCGCTCGAAGCGGGGTCACTTCGCCCGCGGGTGGGCCTTGTCGAAGGCGTCGAGCAGGCGGCTCGTGGTGACGTGGGTGTAGATCTGGGTCGTCACCAGGCTCTTGTGGCCGAGGAGCTCCTGGACGCTGCGGATGTCCGCTCCCGCGTCGAGGAGGTGCGTCGCGAAGCTGTGCCGCAGGGTGTGCGGGCTGGCCTTGCCTGCGAGACCGGCGGCGGCCAGATGCTTCTCGAGGAGGCGGGCGACGCCCCGGACCGAGAGCCTGCGGCCGAACTTGTTGGTGAACAGGGGGGGCGAAGCGCCTCGGGCGGCTGTGGTCGCCGGGCGGGACGCCAGCCAGTGGCGAATCGCGTCCCGGGCATGGGAGCCGACGATGCCCAGCCGTTCACGCCGGCCCTTGCCCCTGATCCGCACCGTGGCATTGCGGAGGTCGAGGTCCCGGTCGTCGAGGCCCACGAGCTCCCGGACGCGGCAGCCGGAGGAGTACATCAGCTCCAGGATCGCCCGGTCGCGTGAGCCCCCCGGTTCGGCGGGCCGCGGGGTCGCGAGCAGGCGGGCGATTTCGTCGCCGGTCAGAAAGCGGGGCAGCTTCCGCGGCCGGCGGGGACCGCGCAGCGGCTTCGCCGGATTCGTCCGCACCCAGCCCTCGCGCTGCCCGAAGGCATAGAAGCTCCGCATGCTGGCGAGCTTTCGGGCCACGGTCGAGGCGGCGTAGCCGGCGGCGTGCAGGCCTGCGGCGAATCGTCGCAGCACCGTCGTCGTGGCCTCTCCGGGGGTGCGGCATCCTGCCGAGCGGAGGAACTCGTCGAGCTGCAGCAGATCCTCGCGGTAGCTCTTCAGCGTCAGCGGCGAGGCCGCCTTCTCCGCAGACAGGAAGCGGAGGAACCGCTCGATCGGCTCACCACTCCGCTGCGGACGTCGGCCGCCGGAGTCCATGGACGGAACGTGACCTCAGGCCAGCCGGTCGGCCCGCGGGCCGAACCGGAGCCGGCGGGGCTGCGGCGTATTCAGCCGCACCTTTTGGCCGAGGACGGCCGCGTCGTACCACGAGAAGCTCAAGTCGGGGTTCGCGGCATGCTTGGCGATCGTCTCGAGGACCTGATCGCGGCTGTCGTCGTCGTAGAGGAACACGTAACGCTCGCTCCCCTTGACGAGTGCGATCACGTTGATGTCTCGGGAGGCCATGGGGATCCCCGGGGCGAGCGCGGTGACCACGGCGACGCGCGGACACCAGTCATTCATCGGCGATCCGGCGATGTCCGCCCCAGGCTTCCGTCTCGTGCTCCCCAAGTCGCCGTGATCGGGCCAACCGCCCTGCCGGAGGCGGACGACCGGATTCTGGGAAGACTGTGCGGCCGGGGGCGGAGGGTGGTGCGAGCCGTGCCCGGATCCAGGGGCGAGCCTGCTCCCGAGGCTGCTCGAGCTTTCGCCGACGCTCTCGCCTACCCGCCCGGGCTTACCCACTCCTCGCTCCGCCCCGCCGCCACGTGCCTGATACGGGTCACGTGTGATCCTCGCGCGTTTGCGAGGCTCGGGGCTGCCCGTGCCTGAGAGGAGCGCAGGTTTCCAACCCGCGGCGCACCCCCGCAGATCCCGCACCGGAAGCCCCAATCGCGTAAGCGATGGGGACTGAGCCGCACGTGGCGCGGGCTCGGGGCCCTCTCCGGGCGACACGTCTGCCGCCGCCGGAGGCGGTGACTGCCGGCGGTCGGAAAAACCGGTTTTTTTCCGTGGGCCATGCGGACCCAGGGCGTGGACGGCTCCGTCCCCATGCATCCACACCGACGTTCGTTCAGAAGAGGTCGGTGAACCCGGCCAAGGCGACGGGCTCGCGGCTCCAGAAGGGCTCGCCGGAGCGACGTCCGATCATCGATCCCCACCAGGCGTCGGCGGCGGCGACGCGCTCCAGGACCCCCGGCTCGCCCGACGAGGGAACGAACTGGCTGGTGAAGGAGGCCAGGGCCCGGGCTTTCGTCTCCCGCGTGGCGGAGATGTCGACCACGAAGGCGGGCCGGCGGACCGCCTTGAGGTGCACGCAGGCGTAGTGGAAGAGCCGCTGGGGATGCCACGGCTCCCCCGGAAGGTCGCAGTTGGTGAGTTTCGCCCAGAATCGCGCCGCTTCCACGAGCCTGGTCGCGGCGACGTGGTCCGGGTGGGCGTCGACCCAGTGCGGCGCGAACAGCCAGCGCGGGCGCGTGCGGCGAATCACACCCGCCAGCGCTCCGCGGGCCGCGAGACTGGACCGCAGCCGGCGGTTGGGCAGCCCCAGGTTTTCCCGCCACTCGACGCCCAGCACGCGAGTCGCCTCCGCCGTCTCCCGGGCCCTGATGTCCACGGAGCCGCGGGGCGTCGGCTCTCCGTCGGTGAGGTCGAGGATCCCGACCGCCATGCCGCGGGACCGCATCAGGGCGATGGTGCCTCCCATGCCGAGTTCCGCGTCGTCCGGATGGGGTGCGATCACCAGCGCGTCGAGCATGACGGACATTCTCTCGTGCAGCGACTGCGAAACCTGCCGCGGCGTCCATGCGACGCCGATTGCCGGACCCGCTGCGGCGAGATCATACTCGCCGGCGTGGACCTGATCCCGACCGGCCGATTTCCCGCCCCCGTCCGCGACTGCTTCGTCGCGGCGACGGATCATGCGCGACGCGTGGCGGTTCTGGCCAGCGTGGAGGCGGTCCTCGGCTGGGACGAGCAGACCATGCTTCCGGCGGCCGGCGGCGCGCACCGCGCCGACCAGGCCGCGGAGCTCGCGGCGGTGGTGCATCGGGAGCGGACGTCGGCCGAACAGGGCGAGAGGCTGCGGATGCTCGCCGCAGGGCCGGTCGGCCAGGCGGGCTCGGAAGACGAACGAGCCGCGGTGCGGCTGTTGCTCGACGACTACGAGAAGCAGGCGCGAACGCCGGCGCGGCTGGTGGCCGAGTTGGCCCGGGTTGGAGTCGAGGCGCAGCAGGCCTGGGTGCGGGCCCGCAGCGAGTCGGCGTGGCATCTCCTCGAGCCCTGGCTCGAGCGGATGTTCGCGCTCAAGCGGGAACTGGCGGCGTGCCGCGCGCCGGGCCTCGATGCGTATGACGCGTTGCTCGACGACTTCGAGCCCGGCTGCCGCTGGCGATCGTTGGCCGGCGTCTTTCGGGAGCTTCGCGAGGGCGTCGGGGAGTTCGCCCGCCGGTGCGCGGCAGCCAGCCGAAGGCCGGATGATCGGTTTCTGATCGAGGGGGCGTATCCGGTCGACTCCCAACGGACCTTCGTGACCGCCGTCGCGTCCCGAATCGGATTCGACTTCAGGCGCGGCCGCCTCGATGCCACGGCGCACCCCTTCTGCACCGCCTTGGGCCCGGATGATTGCCGGATCACGACCCGCTGGAACGAGCGGGCGCTGCCGTCCGCGCTGTTCGGCGTGCTGCACGAAGCCGGGCACGGCCTCTACGAGCAGGGACTCAGGCGCCAGTGGTATGGCCTGCCACCGGGGGAGGCCGCCTCGCTGGGGGTGCACGAGTCCCAGTCGCGACTCTGGGAAAACCTCGTGGGGCGGTCGCTGCCCTTCTGGCGGTGGTGCCTGCCGCTGGCCCGGCGGGCGTTTCCGGAGACGCTGGCAGCCGTTTCGGCCGAGCGGATGGGGGAAGCCCTCGCGGCCGTCCGGCCGTCGTTCATCCGCGTCGAAGCCGACGAGGTCACCTACAACCTGCACGTCATGCTGCGGTTCGACCTCGAGCGCGCCGTGGTGCACGGGGAACTTGCGGTCGCGGACCTGCCGGCCGCGTGGAACGAGAGATTCGCGGCGGACTTCGGCATCCGGCCACCCGACGACGCGCGGGGCGTGTTGCAGGACATCCACTGGAGCGCCGGACTGGTGGGGTATTTCCCGACCTATACCCTGGGCAACGTGTATGCCGCCCAACTCATGGCGGCGGTCCGTCGGGATCTTCCCGATCTCGATGCCGACGTGGCGCAAGGCCACTTCGCCCCGCTGCTCGACTGGCTGCGGCAGCGCGTGCATGCCCTTGGTCGCGTGCTCACGCCGGACCGGCTCATCGAGCAGGCCACCGGGGCGCCCGTGTCGGCCGCCTGGCTCGTCGCCAGCCTTCGCGAGCGGTACGGGCCGCCACACGGGCTCTGATCCGCTGCTGTCCGCGGCCCGTGGCAGCGTCGCACCTCGCGGGCGGCGCCGGTGCTAGTGTAGTGTCTCCGAAATAACGCAACTTATTGCTGTCAGTGCCGTTGAATCCTCAACTCATGGAGGATTCCGTCATGCGTGTTGCCAAGCCAGTTGTTCTGACGGTTGAGCAGCGAGCGACG
>Ga0194129_10009169_pt1 | contig 11177 bp, 6 predicted proteins | sample TA2KigCa35mmetaG_FD_150862 | JGI IMG/M metagenome (GOLD analysis project Ga0194129, IMG submission 150862) | Freshwater microbial communities from Lake Tanganyika, Tanzania - TA2015038 Kigoma Deep Cast 35m | ecosystem: Environmental > Aquatic > Freshwater > Lake | place: Tanzania: Lake... | reverse complement strand
CGAGATCGGCACCGTCACCGCCAAGCCCCAACCGGGAAACCCGAGGCCACGGCTCTTCCGGTTGCCCGCCGATCGCGCGCTCGTGAATCGGATGGGCTTCAACAACGAGGGTGCGGCGGCGGCGGCGGCGCGGCTCGCGCGGCGGCGCGGACCCACGATCGTCGGCGTGAACATCGGCAAATCGAAGGTCACCCCCGAGGCCGAGGCCGCCACCGACTACGCGGAGAGCGCCCGCCTGCTCGCCCCCCATGCGGCCTATTGCGTGGTCAACGTCAGCTCGCCGAACACGCCCGGCCTCCGCGATCTTCAGCGCACCGAAGCGCTCCGTCCGATCCTCGGTCGGGTCCGCGATGCGCTCGACGCGGCCAGCCCCGCGCGCCACGTGCCGCTGCTCGTCAAGGTCGCGCCCGACCTCTCGGACGAGGATGTCGATGCTCTCGGTGACCTCGCGCTCGAGCTCGGCCTCGATGGCATCGTGGCGACGAACACGACGATTCGTCGGGCGCCCCTGCGCTCGTCCGCGGCGGCGATCGAACGCTGTGGTGCAGGCGGCCTCAGCGGGCCACCGGTCAAGGCGCGCTCGCTCGAGGTGCTCGTCCGGCTCTCGAAGAAGCTGGGTGCGCGGGCGGTGCTCGTCGCGGCGGGCGGAATCGAGACCGCGAACGACGCGCTCGCACGGCTCGATGCAGGTGCCACGCTCCTGCAGGCCTACACGGCTTTCGTCTACGAGGGGCCGCTGTTCGCGGCACGCCTCCACCGCGAGCTTGCGCCTTTGCTCGCCGCGCGCAAGTCCACGAGCAACGCGTTCGGAAGCGCATCCTGATTGTCGGACAGAGCGCACGAGGCTTAGTCTCGAGCCTGATGCGCTTCACGGGCTTCTGGACCGGCATCTTCGGCGCGGCCGCGCTCGGTTCCATCGCGTCGCTCGGCTGCGGCGAATCGTTCACCCTCTCGCCCACGGCGACGGCGGCGAGCGGTTCGGGTGGCAGCGCGTCGTCGTCGGGCGGCTCAGGCGGCGCGGGCGGCACGGCGGTAACCACGTCGTCGGTCGGTGGCGCAGGCGGCATGGCGGGTGGCGGCGGCAACCCAGCGACCACGGTCGTCTCGTCGTCGATCGGCGCCGGCGGTGCGGGCGGTGGCGGGGCAAGCGGCGCGGGCGGTGCAGGCGGTGGCGGGTCACTGCCGACGTGCCCCGGACAGGCCGTCAACTGTGTGAACCAATGGCTCAAACCCAGCGCTGGCCTCAAGAAGATCAGCGCGATCGACGTTGCGAAGGGCAGCCTCTGGGTCCTCGCCAACAGCGCGGTCTACAAGATCGAATTGACGGCATCGATGCCGACGCCGGTGCTCGTCGCCGGGTCACCCGGTACCGCGGGAACCACCGACAACCTCAAAGGCACGGACGCTCGCTTCGGAAGCCTCGAGGGCCTCGCCGTCGACGCGCTCACCGAGGTTGCGTACGTCGCCGACAGCGGCAACTGCCTCGTGCGGACGGTCGACCTCGGTGCCGACAAAGGATACGCCGTGAAGACGCTCTCCGGCGCCGCCGGCAGTTGCACTTCGACCGATTCAACCACCGCCGCGACCGTTCGCTGGAAGAAGTTGATGGGCCTCGCGCTCGACATGCCCTCCGGCAGCACCCATCAGCTCCTCTACGCCATCGACGAGCACCGCGTTCGCTCGCTGGACCTCGCGACGAAGGGGACAGCCGCCGTCGCGGGTCAGATGCCTCCGGGAGGCTTTGCCGACCAGGACGCAGGGTTCAAGTCCAAGTTCAACGGCCCGGAGTTTCTCCGGGCGGCCCCCACCATGCTCATGGTCGCCGACGCGGGAAACCAGCGGCTCCGCCGCATCGACCTCACGAGCAACAATGCCGTCAAGACCCATTGCGGGAAGGACAAGGGGTTCGTCGACGGGACGTGCCCCGAGGGCGTGAAATTCAACCTCCCCTCCGCGTTCGCGATCGGCCTTCCGACGCCGACCGCCTACGTGGCGGACACGGACAACCACGCGGTCCGGAAGCTCTCCGATTTGAAGGTGACCGAATTCCTCGGCGGGAAAGATGGGACGGTCGTCGGAGTCGGGACGGCCGGGCTGATCAAGAAGCCGACCGCCGTGGCCGTCGCGAAGGTCGGAGGCGTGCAGACGCTCTTCGTCGTCGAGGATGCCAAGGCGATCCGCCGAGTGCCGCTCGAGTAGCCGCCTGCGCCCCGACCAACGACGCGCTTCCACCGAGGGAGCCTCGCCCCGCCGGACGAAAACGCCGTTCGGCGCATCCCGCTCCCGACGCGGTGACGGCATCGGTTCGTCGGGAGCCGTGACGGCCTCGGTCAGTAGTGAGCCGTGACGCCCAGTGCCACCTCGTCGAGCGAGCCCGTGACGCGCCCGCCGTTGACGACCTGCGGCGTGCGGTAGTTCGTCGTCGCATCGCCGGAGAGCCCCTGCACCGCACCCTTGCCGCCGTTGTCGAGCTTGCCGAAGAAGGTGTGCTGATAGCCGGCCGAGATGTCGATCATGCCGAGGCGCAGCGTGGCACCGCCCGAGACGCCCCCCTTGAAACCCTGATGAAAATCAAGGCTCAAGTAAGCATCGTCAACACCCTTGGACTCGAAGAAGCCGCCCGCGCGGAGCGCGACGAGATCGGGGATGACGACGTACTCACCACCGAGTCGAACCCCGAGCACGTCGCGCCAGTTGCGCGGGACGTCGGCGTTCGGGGGCACGTAGCCCGGGGTACCGTTGATCCGCGTCCCTTCCGCCATCCGGATCTCGATGCGCTCGACGGCCGAGCTGTTCGCGTAGGTGAGGTCGACCTCGACGTCGAAGAGGTCCTGGCTCATCGCGTCGCGCGCCGCGCCCTGGTGCTTCTCGAGCCAATCCTGACCGCGCGGCATCGCCGAGCGCGGTTGGTGGTAACGAAGGCCGAGGCGCGCCTCCATCGGGATCTGGAACTTGAAGGTGCCGACGTCCTTCACGTCGGTGATGTTCGCCGGGTCCTTGATCGCCGCCTCGTTGACGCGCCCCTGCGTGTAGTAGTTCGACTGGGCGTAGAGATCGATGCTCGAGCGGATCGCGTCGGAGTAGCGGAAGGTTGCCGCGAGATCGAGCCGAGAGAGGGGCGAATAGAGCGCGCTCGCCACGAAGCCCGGGATGAAGCCATCGAAGCCGGTGACCTTCGCCTTGATGTCGGTGTTGAAATCGTCGGAGGGCGACGAGACCGCCGCGGCCATGTTCGAGAACCCGAACTTCGCGATCCCCCAGACGAACCCTGCACCGATCGACAGGTTGCGTCGGATCGCGAACGCCGCCGAGAGCGTGGGGTAGATGAGCAGCGCGTCATCATCAAGCATCATGTAGCGCTGCGGTCCTGGATGCGGTGCATCGGGGACGCCGAACTTGTTCGCGTACTTGACGACGTCCGGCCAGGTCGCCTTGCCGTGCTTGTGCGGACCGAGCGCCGCGAAGCCCACCGCGAACCGCGAACCGATGCGGTGCGTGACGGCGACCTGCGGGTTCGGAAACGGCGCGATGTCCGCGCACACCGGACCGGGGGGGGCGTTCAAGCCACCGCCCGGCGAGACCGGCAGGCCATCGGGTCCGAGACGCTCGAAGCAGTGCGAGCGGAACATCAGATGGGAGCCGACGTGGGCGCCGCTCGCGTTGCGGACCATCGCGGCGGGGTTCACGAACGCGGCGAGCGGGTCGTCCGCCCGCGCGACCCATGCACCGCCGCGGCCCATCTGCACGACGCCGTTGGCAGGCGTGTCGAGACCATCCGCCCGCGCGTCCGTGGCGTGCGTCGCCGCGGCACCTGCAAGCAACCCTGCCGCCAACCTCAACCGATGCTTTGCCATTCGTCGTGTCTCCTCGACCTGCGTCACTTGACGGGCGACGCCTTGAGCGCGGCGCGGCCTTGCTTCTCGTAGACCTTGAACGAGACGCGCTCGCAGCCATGGCGCGCGACGAGCGCATCTTTGTTGCGCTGAAGCGTGCCGCGGAACTTCTCGTAGGTGAGCTTGTCGACCGACTCGCCGAGCTGCTTCTTCAGGTCCACGAACTCCTCGTAGACGCCGCGCCACTCGGTCTCTTCGTCGAGGAGCCCAGCGCCCCCGGAACCCGAGCTGGCGATGGCCGTGGCGTCCTCGTCGTCGCCACCGGGCTCGCCGTCGGCGCCGTCGTCCTCGGGGCGCATCGACTCACCGACGGGGACGGTCACGGCGTGGTCGGCATCGGCCGGACGCTCGGAGGCGAGGCTCGTGGGCTCCGACTCACTCGGCTCTTGCGGCTCCTCGGCCGGCGCCGCGCTCGGGGCCTGCTTCGCAGCGGGAATCTCTTCGGACTTCCCCGCAACGACGACCGGCTTCGCCGCAGCCACGACCGGCTTCGCCGCAGCCACGACCGGCTTCGCCGCAGCCACGACCGGCTTCGCCGGCGCAGGAACCGCCACCGCGGGGCGCGGTGCTTCCTTGACGGCGAACGCGCTCATCGTCGGCTCGGTCGGCAACGGACCGAGCACGCGCTGCAGATCGGCCGGGCCACGGTCGACCCCCGCGATCGACGCGACCTTGTCGAGCGCGTCGTTGACGAGCGCGGCGAGCTGCTTGTACGGGCCGCGGTAGGTCGAAGGCTTCATGACGTCAACCTTGTTGGTTCGGTCGGCGAGCTCGGCGAGCCCGCGACGGAAGCCGGCGAGCGGTGCCCCCAGCTCGAACGCCGTCAGCGCAGCACCGACCACCGCTGCCACCAGCGCCACGACTGCGAGCAACGCCAGCGGGACGCGCCCGCGCTCCTCGCTCGTCGCCATCGCGTAGACGTCCAAGGGCGAGCCGAGCCGCGGATGCTGCACCATGGTCGCGAAGCCTGCGCCGAGATCCCAGGCTTCGCCGGGCAGCCTCACGAAGACCGCGCGCACGTCGTACGCCGCCTCCTCCTTCACCAGCATCGGCTTGCTGCGACCATCGACCTTGTAGCTGTCGTCGGTGGGGAGCTTGTCGAGCTTCGCCAGATCTTCGGGAGTGAGCCCGACGAGATGCGTGTCGGAGGATGGCGGGGTCGCCTTGATGACGGAGCGGCCCGCGGCGTGAAAAACGAGGGCTGCTCCGGTGTGCTCGACGATGTCTCGGGCGAAGGTGTCATCGACCTTCTTGCCCGCGACGATGGCACCCACGGGCGCAGCACCGGCCTCGAGCTCCACGGGGCGCGCGACGATGCGCCACAGGTCTTCACCGAAGAGCCAGGTGTCGTCGCGCACGTAGCCATGCAGGGCGTCGGCGACGACGGGATAGCCACCCATCTCGAAGCCCTCGGCGCCGGTCGCCTTCTCGAAGTTGTCGCTCGCGACGACGCGCCCGTGGACGTCGATCGCCCAGAGCGCATCGAACCGGGTGAAGTCCTGCGCCTGCTCGCGGAACTTGCGGAGGGCGGCTCCTGCCTTCTCGCGGAGCGGCCCATCGACCTCCTTCACCGTGTCGGTCCCGTAGGCCTTCTTCAGCGCCTCACCGACATCGCCGTTGATGGCGAGCGGGACGAGCGCGTTCGCGCGGCGCGTGGCGTCGTCCTTGAGGTAGAGCGACACCGCAACCGAGCTCGCGTTGAGGGTTCGGGCTGCGCCACGCTCCTCCGCGTGGTTGGTCACGCCTGCGCCGACGTAAGCGATGAAGAGGGCGCCCGCGACGGCGACGCCAAGGACCAGGTACCAGAATCGGGAGAAGACCACGCTGCCTCCTACTTTGCTTCCTCGTCGGCCTTCTTCGGCTCGGAGACGATCAGCGGTTCGCGAAGCTCTTGCTCGTCACCGCTCGTCCGCACCTCGATGGGGAGCGACTTGCCGACGGGCTTGCCCATGAAGAACCCCTGAAGGTCGTAGAGCCCCGGCTCGAGGCCGCGCACGACGAACTCGCCGTTGTAGCGGGGGTGTCCGAACTGCACGGCGCGCGGCTCGACGACGACCCAGGAGCGCAGGCTCGGGGTGAGCTGCTCGCGGATCTCGTAGACGCCCGGTTTCGGGGGCTTCCAGGTGCGGTTGCCGCCAGCCTTGGTCTCCTCGGGACCGAGGCCCCCCGGTCCCGTGTCGAACAGCCGATGAGAGAACGGATCGTGGTTGATGAACTGGATCGGCTGCCCCTCCGGGACGACGACCGTGACCGGCGTCGTGCGGCCACCGCTGACGCCGATCGTCAGGGGTGTTCCGATCCCCGGAGCGGGACCGTCTTTCTTCAGCACCGCGACGCACAGCTCACGCGGGAGATACGCGGTCGGTCGCTGTTGCTTGCCGGCCGAAGAGGAGCGGGCACGGAACGTGTAGCGGTGGTTCTTCGCGTCGTTGGCCTCGACCCACACCGGGTTCAGCAGCGTCTCGCCCCCCTGAACCTTGCCCTTGATCGCGAACTTCCGCGCCTGCGCGCCGGCGGCGGGTGAGAAGCACGCCGCGGCCAGCAACACGGCGATGGCCGCACCTCGACGGGATCCGTCACGCAACATCGACGTCATGCGGTGCGGGAAGGTACCGGAACTGCGTGCCGGAAGGAAGTTAGCCGGGCTCGCATCGAAGCGCGTCGATTCATGCGGACGATGGCCGAAGTCGAGCTAGACTCATTCAGTTCCCTCTACCAAGACCCGTCAGGCGACGATTCATGAACCCCCTGTAAGATTGGAACCCGGGACGCGAGCGAACGTCGTGGTGTGCAGCCCGGAAATCTTCTCCGGGACGCCTAAAGCGGCACCAAGCGTCCCACCTAGCGATCGCTAGGGGTTCAAATCTTTCGCCAACGATCGCGGTGGTCAGGAACGGATGGGGCCGACTCGCTCGGCCCTTTTTTCATTTTGGTTGGCGCGGGCGGGGCTAACCGTCCTTCGCCGGTTCGCCCGAGGACAAGAGCTCGTCGAAGTAGGCGATCGTCCTCGCGAGACCCTCTCGCAGCGAGACCCTCGGCTCGAAGCCCAGCTCACGCCGCGCGAGCGCGATGTCCGGCTGTCGACGCACCGGATCGTCGACCGGCAGCGGGGCGAAGACGAGCTTGCTCCGCGAGTTGCAGAGCTCGAGCACGGTCTCGGCCAGCTCGAGCATCGTGCGCTCCTCGGGGTTTCCGAGGTTGACCGGACCCGTGAAGCCGGGGCCCGAGTCCATCATCGCGATCATGCCGTCGAGGAGATCATCGACGTAGCAGAAGCTGCGCGACTGCGTGCCCGCACCGTAGATCGTGATCGGATCCCCGCGAAGCGCCTGGACGATGAAGTTGCTGACGACGCGCCCATCGTTCGGGTGCATGCGCGGGCCGTAGGTGTTGAAGATGCGGATCACCTTCACGTCGAGCTGGTACTGACGGTGGTGGTCAAAGAACAGCGTCTCGGCGCAGCGCTTGCCCTCGTCGTAGCAGGAGCGCGGTCCGATCGGGTTCACGTTGCCGCGGTAGTCCTCGCGCTGGGGGTGCTCCAGCGGATCGCCGTAGACCTCGGACGTCGAGGCCTGGAGCACGCGCGCGCGGAGCCGCTTGGCCAGCTCGAGCACGTTGATGCTCCCGTGAACGTTGGTCTTCGTCGTCTGAACGGGATCGAACTGGTAGTGAACCGGGCTCGCGGGGCAAGCGAGGTTGTAGATGCGATCCACCTCGACCGTGATCGGGAAGGTGATGTCGTGACGGATCAGCTCGAAGAACGGGTGCGACAGCAGGTGCGCGATGTGGCGCTTCTGCCCGGTGTAGAAGTTGTCGAGGCACAACACCTCCTCGCCGCGAGCGAGGAGCCTCTCGCAGAGATGGCTGCCAAGAAAGCCGGCTCCGCCGGTCACGAGCGAGCGCGTTGACATGCGTCCTCCGACATAGCTCGAAACGCCCGCCCATTGCTGGAGTTTGCGTCACGCGTCGGACGCGAGCGAATCCAGCAGCCGCCGCGCGATGCCCCCGAACGCCCCGTTCGAGAGCAAGACCACCGTGTCCCCCGGCTCGACGAGCCCGCCCAGCGCCGCGACAATCGCGTCGAGCGAGCCGGGCAGCGTCGCTCGCACGCCCCGACCCCGCAGGTCGGAGACGAGCCGCTCGAGATCGAGCGCCTCGCTCCTCGGGATGTCGCGCCCGAGCGGCGCCAGCATGACGTCCGTCGCGGGGTCGAAGGCCTCGAGGTAGGCGGCCTGATGGAGCGCGCGGCAGGCGGTCGCACTGCGAGGCTCGTACACCGCGACGAGGCGGCCCTCGCGGTGGCGCGCGCGCAAGCCCGCGAGCGTCTCGCGAACGGCGGTGGGATGATGCGCGAAGTCGTCGTAGACGCGCACACCACGCGGCGTACCGACCAAGTCTTGACGGCGCGCAACCCCCTCGAAGCGCGGGAGGGCCGAGAGCGCGCTCTGCACCGAGACCCCGAAGCCCTGGCACACCGCGGCGATCGCCGCGGCCGCGTTGGCGAGGTTGTGCCGCCCCGAGAGTTGGAGCGCCGAGCGCGGGGCGAGGCTCCCGCCGACGTAGAGATCGAACGACTGCCCGCTGCCGTCGCCCTGCGCGGGTGCGATCAGCCAATGAGGCGGTTGACCGTGGTAGTCGTCCCCCTCGACCGCATACCAGGCGATGGGCGCTCGCGCAGACTCACTCACGACCGTGACGACGTTCGCGTCACCGCACCAGGCAACGATCAAGCCGTGCGGGGGGATGCGCTCGATGAATCCGCGAAACGCCGCGAAGTAGGCGGCTTCGTCCGGGTAAATGTCCACGTGGTCGTGCTCGATCGAGGTGACGATCGCGACCTCAGGCCGGTAATGCCAGAACTTGGGCGTCTTCTCGAAGAACGCGGTGTCGTACTCGTCGCCCTCGACGACGAAGGGCACCAGCCTGCCGGTCTCCGTACCGCGACGAGCACCGGCGATCGGGAGCCGGCGCGCCCCGTGACCTTTCGGGAGTTGAAAGCTCGTCGTGAAGTTCTTCGGCAGCCCACCCACCAGAAACCCCGGGTCCTTGCCGGTGGCTTGCAGAAGGTGTGCGCACAGCGAGGTCGTCGTCGTCTTGCCGTGGGTGCCCGCGACCACCAGCGGTGACGTGCCCTCGAGGACATGGTCCGCGAGAGCGTGGCACATCGACGTGTATGCGAGCCCGCCCTCGATCGCGGCCTGAGCCTCCGGGTTGTCCCGCCGGCACACGTTGCCGACCACCACGAGGTCCGGCCGCGGATCGAGGTGCGCAGGCTCGTAGCCGGTCATCGTCTCGACGCCCCAGCGCTCGAGCGCCGGCCCCATCGGGGGCAGGAAGACGAGGTCCGAGCCGGTGACGCGATGCCCCGCCGCGCGAAAGAGGCCCGCCACCGATGCCATCCCGGTCCCCGCGACCCCGACGAAATGCACGTGCATCGCGACGTCTTCTAGCACCGCGCGCTCCGCACACCCACGCCCTTCGCCCCACCAAGCGAAAACGCCGGCCACCCAGGGAGGGCGACCGGCGTTCGCACGTCACAGCGTCATGGGCGGGCAGGTCGGCCCGCGGGGCGCGACATCACGTCACTTCGTCTTGCCCTTCGGCTTGCCGCCCTTCGGCTTCTCCGCCTTCGGCTTCGCGGCAGGCTTCTCCGCCTTCGGCTTCCCAGCCGGCTTCTCCGCCTTCGGCTTCGCGGCAGGCTTCTCCGCCTTCGGCTTCGCGGCCGGCTTCTCCGCCTTCGGCTTGGGCTCCTCGTCGCCGTACGCATCGTCGTCGCCACCCGACTCGACGCTGGCCTCGTCGGCCTTCGTCTCCTCGGGCTTGGCCGCCTCGACCTTCGTCTCCTCGGGCTTGGCCGCCTCGACCTTCGTCTCCTCGGGCTTGGCCGCCTCGACCTTCGTCTCCTCGGGCTTGGCCGCCTCGACCTTCGCGGCAGGCTTCTCCTTCGGCGCCTCGACCTCCTTGGTCTTGAGGATGACGAACTGAACGCGGCGGTTCTTGGCGCGGTTCTCGTCCGAATCATTCGGAACGAGCGGCTTCTCCTGGCCATAACCCGCAGCCTTCAGGCGCTTCGCAGCGACCCCGCGTCGAACGAGCGCCTGCCGAACCGCGTTGGCGCGGTCCTTCGAGAGCGTCTTGTTCATGCGTGGCTTGCCCTCGTCGTCCGTGTGACCCTGGATCTCGAGCACCGCGATCTCCGGATGCGCCTTGAGGACATCGGCGATCTCATCGAGGAGCTCGCCCGAAGACTTCTGGATCTTCGACTTCGCGTTCTCAAACTCGATCACCTGGAGGACGACGACCTCACCATTCGCGATGCGGATCTTCGGGCAACCGTTGTTGGCCGGATCCGAGTTGACGAGGCCGGCCTCGGCCGGGCACGCGTCCTGCGGGTCCGCCACGCCGTCACCGTCGGAGTCCTTCGGCAGCGGGCAGCCATTCTTGCCAGGCTCGCTCTGGAGGACACCGGCCTCGTTCGGGCACGCGTCCTGCGGATCGACGATGCCGTCGTTGTCGGAGTCCTTCGGCGGCGCGCAACCGTTGCGGCCCGGATCGCTGCTGACGATGCCAGCCTCGGTCGGGCAGTTGTCGAGCACGTCGACGATGCCGTCGTTGTCGGAGTCCTTCGGCAGCGGGCAGCCGTTGCGGGTCGCATCCGCGCTCGCCGGACCGGCCTCGACGAGGCACGCGTCCACCGAGTCCGGCACGCCGTCGCCGTCGGAGTCCTTCGGCAGCGGGCAGCCGTGCTTCTGAGGCTCGGTGCTCGACACGCCGGCGACCTCCGGGCATGCGTCGAGGCTGTCGATGATCCCGTCCTTGTCCGCATCCTCGATCACGGCCTCGCCCGCGCCCACGGTCGGGCTGTACTCGACGGCGAGAACCGCCCGAGCCTGCGGGGTGCCGAGGCCCTGCGCGATTCCCGCGCCCGCAGCGACACTGCCGACGAAATCGTCGACGAAGCGCCAGCGGCCGCTCCCGAGCACCTCGACCGAGAGGTTGCGGCTCTCCGCCTCCTCCATCGTGATGCCACCAAAGGTCTCGAGCCCGACTTGCCAGCGCCGCGCCTCATCGAGCTGGTACCCGACGCCGGCCGCCCAGGTCGTCGTGTTGCCCTGGGTCACGTTCGCGTAGACCTGGCTCGGTCGCAGATCGACGCCCACGTCCGCACCCCAGAGGAGGCGGTCGACGGTGCCACCGACGGTGACCATCGGCATGCCGCGGAGCTTGCCCGTGCTCACCATCGAGCCCGCGCTGTCGTCGCCGACCGGGAGCCAGACGTAACCG
>Ga0194129_10009164_pt1 | contig 11181 bp, 6 predicted proteins | sample TA2KigCa35mmetaG_FD_150862 | JGI IMG/M metagenome (GOLD analysis project Ga0194129, IMG submission 150862) | Freshwater microbial communities from Lake Tanganyika, Tanzania - TA2015038 Kigoma Deep Cast 35m | ecosystem: Environmental > Aquatic > Freshwater > Lake | place: Tanzania: Lake... | reverse complement strand
CGCTGGCCGGGCCGGCGTCGCCATGGTCGGTGGGCGCGAGCTCGCGATCGGTGCATGCCGCAAGAGACAGCAGGGTGAGGGAGAGGCCGCCGCGCATGCTCCAGAGTAGCCGGTGGCGCGGGCGACCAAAAGGGGCGGCGGCTGCGCGCGTTGCGAGCGGTCGTCGTCTTCGCCGCCGCCGTCGCCGCCGCCGCCGCCGACCACGACGTGCATCCGCGCGCCGCGACCTTGCCCGACCTCGGGTGCGCTCGTCGCCGGCGACCGCGAAGGGCGCCGCGCAAAGAGTGGAAGAACGACGAAGAGTGTTCGTTGGCACCCTGCTAGGGTCACGCCGTGCTCGCCCGGGGTCGCTCCGTCCGCTCGTCCATCGTCGGCGTCGTTCGCCGCCACGCACCTCTGTGGCGGCGCGCTGCGCGCTCGCGCGCCGTCTGGGTCGCGTGCGTCGCCGTCTGCGTGGCGGCGTGGCCGGCGGCGCCGGCGGCGGCGCTCGTGGGTCAGGCGTCGCCGGCGACGCTCGACGACGCGCCGGTGTTCGCCGCGCTGCCGTCGCCGCCGACGTTGGCCGATGGGGCTGCGGTGGTGGGCGATGGGGTGGACGTGCGGGGCCTGATTGCGCGGATGACGCTCGCGCAGAAGGTCGGGCAGCTCCTGATGATCGGCTTCGGCGGCACCCGCGTCGACGGCGCGGTGGCGCGGCTGCTCGACGAGGCGCAGGCGGGGGGCGTGGCGCTGTTCTCGCGCAACATCGTCTCGCCGGCGCAGACGGCGGCGCTGGTGCGGGGGCTGCGCGCCCACGACCCGCGGGTGGGCGGCGTGCGGGTGCCGACGTTCGTCGCCGTCGATCAAGAGGGCGGCAACGTCGTGCGGCTCAAGAGCATGGCGACGGTGCTGCCGACGGCGATGGCGCTCGGGGCCACCGACGACGAAGAGCTGGCGCGGCGGGTGGGGCAGGCGCTGGGCCGTGACCTCGTGGCCTGGGGGTTCAACATGAACCTCGCGCCGGTGCTCGACGTCAACAGCAACCCGCGAAACCCGGTGATCGGCACGCGCAGCTTCGGCAGCGACCCCGAGCGCGTGGCGGCGCTGGGCGCGGGCTACATCCGCGGCCTCGCTGACGAGGGCGTGCTCGCCGTCGCCAAGCACTTCCCCGGTCACGGCGACACCGACGTCGACAGCCACTACGGCCTGCCGGTGCTGGCCCACGACCGCGCGCGGCTCGACGCCGTCGAGCTGTTGCCCTTCGAGCGGGCGTTCGCCGCCGGGTTGCCGGCGATGATGACGGCGCACATCGCGCTGCCGCAGATCGCCGAGGCCGCCGACGTGCCGGCGACGGTGTCGCGCCGCGTGCTCACCGACATCGTGCGCCGCGACCTCGGCTGGGACGGCCTGATCGTCACCGACGGGCTCGAGATGAACGGGGTCGTCGCGCAGTACGGCACCGGCGAGGCCGCCGTGCAGGCCGTCGTCGCTGGCGCCGACATGGTGATGGTGCTGTGGAGCCCGCAGGCCAAGAAGAGCGTGCGCCGCGCGCTGTTCGCTGCCGCCCGCAGCGGCCGCATCCCGCGCGAGCGCCTCGACGAGGCCGTGCGCCGCGTGCTCACCGCCAAGGCGCGGGCGGGCCTGTTCTCGCGCGCCATCGTCGACCCGACCGCGACCCCGCGCGCGCTGGCGGAAAACGACCGCTCCGCCGTGGTCGAGGTGGCCCAGCGCGCCGTCACCGTCGTGCGTGACCGCGCCGGCGTGGTGCCGCTGCGTCCGGGCGCCCGCGTCGTCGCCGCGAGCCCGCTCGGCGGGTTCCTCGATGTGCTCGGCCGCGAGGTGGGGGCCACCACCGTGCCCCTGGCGTGGGCGCCCACCGCCGAGCGCACCCGCGCCGACGCCGCCCGCGTCGCTGCGCTGGCCGCCCACGCCGACGTCGTCGTCGTCGGCATCCACAACGGCGACCATGCCGCCGTCGTGCGCGCCGCCCAGGCGGCGGTGCGGCGCAGCGGCGGCAAGGCCAGCGTCGTGGCCGTCAGCTTCGGCTCACCGTGGCTCGTGCAGGCGTTCGACGACGTCGACGGCTACGTCTGCGCCTTTGGCTGGCGCGACGACAGCGCCCGCGCCGCCGCCCGCGTGCTCACCGGCGCGCTGCCGCCGCGCGGGCGCCTGCCGGTCAGCCTCGTCGACGCGGGCTCGCCGCCGAACAGCACGACGGGCACGGCGAGCACGACGAGCACGGCGAGCACGGCGAGCACGGCGAGCACGGCGAGCACGGCGAGCACGGCGGGCACGGCGGGCACGGCGGGCACGGCGGGCACCACGAGCACGGCGGGCGTGACGAGCGCGACGGGCACCACGAGCACGGCGGGCGTGACGGGCACGACGCTCTCGACGACCTCGGCGACGGTCAGGGCCGTCGGGGGCGGGTCGGCGGGCGGACGGGGCGCGCCGTGAGCCGGTCCGGGTCGGAGCCACCGTCGACGCTGCCGCCGCGGCCGACCCTCGTGCCGGGGGGCACCCTCGGGCGCTACCGTCTGCACGACATCGTCGGGCAGGGCGCGTTCTCGACGGCTTGGCGAGCCCACGACACCGCGCTCGATCTGCCCGTCGTCCTCAAGGTGCTGTCCGATCAGGCGAGCCCGTCGGCCATCGAGCGCTTCCGCCGCGAGATCCTGTTCTCACGCCGGCTCGAGCACACAGGCTTCGCGCGCATCTTCGAGCTGCACGAGGACGTCACCGCCAACGGCGTGCTGCGCTGGATGACGATGGCGCCCATCGAGGGCCGCACGCTCGGTGACGTGATGAACGAGGGGGTGCTGCCGCCGCGCCGGGCGCTGCGGCTGGCGCGGGCCCTGGGTGAGGTCATGGCGATGGCCCACGAGCAGGGCATCGTTCACGGCGACCTGAAGCCGAGCAACATCATGGTGCGAGCGCGGCGGCCGTCGTCGTCGCCGCCGCAGCCCGCCGAAGACGGCCCCGCCGAGGAGGTCGTCGTGCTCGACTTCGGCGCGGCGACGGCGGCGGACATCGAGGACCCGGCGGTGCGCGTCGGGTCGCTGCGCTACATGGCGCCCGAGCTGTTCACCGATCACCGCCCGTCGCCGCAGAGCGACGTGTGGGCGCTGGGGGTGATCCTGTACGGCGCGCTCACCGGTGCCCTGCCGTTCGACGGCGCCGACGAGCGCGCCATCGCGCTGGCCGCGCGCGAGGGGCGACCGCCGCCGCCGTCGCTGCGTCGCCCGGGGCTGCCGACGCTCCTCGACGACGCGGTGCTGCGCGCGCTGGCGCCGTCGCGACGCGACCGCTGGACCGATGGTCGCGCCTTCGCCGCCAGCCTCGACGCGGCGCTGGCCGCGCTCGCCGAGGACGCGGCGGACGCGGCGTCGCCGTGGCGTCGGCTGCGGCGTCGCCTGCGGAGCCTCGTCGGGCGGTACCGGTGAAGAGCGCGTCGGTGGTGCGGTCCCGCGCGCGCGCAGCGACACGGGTCACGCTGCCGGCGCGTCCGGACGAGTGCCGTGAGCCCCCGTGAATCCTTCGGTCCATCCGACCGTCGCAAGGGACAGGAGCAACCCATGACCCGACCGAACCCGTCGTCTCTGGCCGCTGCCGTCCTCACTGCCGTCTTTGGCGTGGGGCTGGGCGGCGGCTGTGCGTCGCGCACCGTCTACGTCATCGACGACCGCCCCGCTGGCGTGGTGGCGGCGCCAGCGGCACCGCCCGCCGAGGCGATGGCCATGAAGGCCGCGGTGACGCCGGCGGCCCCGCCGCGCTTCGAGGACGAGGCCGGCATCACCGACCCTTCGGACTTCGTCGAGCCGTTGTCGCCGTATGGCCGCTTCGTGAATTACCCGGGGCAGGGGCCGGTGTTCGTACCCGCCGCCGCCGTCGTCGGGCCGCGCTTCCGGCCCTATACCCACGGCCACTGGGAGTTCACCGACTGGGGCTGGACCTGGGTCGACCACCACCCGTTCGGCTGGGCGACCGGCCACTACGGCCGCTGGTTCTACGACGCCGGGCTTGGCTGGGTCTGGGTGCCCGGCACGACGTGGGCGCCGGCGTGGGTCACCTGGCGCACCGGCGGCGGCTACGTCGGCTGGGCAGCGATGCCGCCGGGCTCGACCTGGGGCGGCAGCTACGCGGTCTACGACACGTCGTGGGTGTTCGTGACCAGCGGCAACCTCGGCGCGACCTACGTCGGCGGCGCGCTCGTCACCGGCCCGGCCTACCGCACATGCTACGGCGCCACCGTCGTCAGGCACGACACCGTCGTCTACTACGACCGCACCGTGTACCGCGGCCCCGACTACGACGAGGTCCGGCGCTCGGGCACCGTCATCCACCGCCCGATCCGCGAGAGCGACCGCGACCACCCGGTGTCGCGCCCGCCAGTGTCGGTGTCGAGCCGTCGACGCGACCGCGCCACCACGCCCGCCCGCGGCCACCGCGGCGAAGAGACCCGTCGCCCCGGCGACGGTGTGGCCGCCCGCCCCCGCGACCGAGACGACGGACGCGAGGCTGGGCGCGAGCGTGACCGCGACGCCGACCGCGGCGGCGCGCAGCCGCGCCCCCGCGACCGCGACGGCGCCGCGAACGAGGGCGCCGCGAGCGAGGGCGCCGCGAACGGCGGCCGCGATGACGACCGCGGCGGCGCGCCGCCGCGCCCCCGCGACCGCGACGGCGCCGCGAACGATGGCGCCGCGAACGACGGTGTCGTGAACGACGGCAGCCGCGCCCGCGGCGACGCGCGCGACGGTGAGGGTGTGGATGCGGGGCGCGACGACGCGCGCCCCGGCGAAGGCGAAGCCTCCCCGACCGGCGCCCGCGGTGATGGCGGCGCACGCGGACAGCCGGCCGACGACGCCGCCCGCGACGGCCAGAGCAGGCCACGCCCGGTCATCGACGGCTCGACGAGCACGACGATCGACGAGCGCGCCGCCGACGACCGCGGCGCCGACGACCGGCCGGTGCCGCGCGCGCCCCTCGTTCCGCTGCCCGCGCGCGCGCTGCCCCGCAAGGAGCTGCTCGACGATCCCGCCCGCCTGCGCGACCTCACGCAGCCGCCGGCCGTCGGGGCGCCCCGGGCCCCCGCGGCGCCCCCCACGCGGGAGACCCCGGTGGTGACGCCGCGGACGCCGATCCCGCCTGCGCCTGCGCCGTCGTCGCCCGCGACGACCCCCATTGACGCCCCGGTGGTGACGCCGCGCCCGCCCGCCCCGACCCCGTCGCGAACGAGCCCGTCGGCGCCGCGTGCGGCGCTCCGCACGTCGGCGCCGCGCGCGGCCCCCGCGGCGCCGTCGAAGCCGGCGCCGCCCGCCGCGACGCCAAGCTCGACGTCGAAGCCGCGCGCGAAGCCGAAGATGGACGCCGAACAGCGGCCCGAGCCGAAGGAGGAGGCGAAGCCTCAGACGGCGAAGAAGCGCACCCGCTGACCGGCCGGCGGTCTAGCAGGCTCGCTCCGCAAGACCTGCACGCAAAGACGAAGGCGCCCTTGCGGGCGCCTTCGTCGTCCTTACAGGCGCAGCGGGGCCCTCACGGGCAGACGGCGGCGACCTTCAGGGTGATGGCCGCGTCGGCGCCGACGACGCCGGTGGGGGCGGTCAGCTTGCCCTTCATGCCCTTGCCCTCGACGAGCTTGATGACGGCGGCGGCGCGGGCCTTGGCCGACTTGTCGTTGGCGCCGTTGGCGGCGATCTCGGCCTTCAGCGCGTCGCAGGTGCCGAGGAACTTCGTCAGGCGCTCGAGGCCCGCGGCGGCGGCGGCCTCGTCGACGGCGTCCTTGTCGGTGAACGCCAGCGGGATCGTGATCGTGGCGCCGGCGGTCTTCGCGGCCTCGGGGTCCTTGGCGGCCGGGTCGGCGGCGGCGGCGGCCTTCTTGGCCTCCGCCTCGAGGTGGGCCTTCAGCGCGTCGTAGGCGGCGGTGGCGGCGGTGGCGGCGCCACCGAGCTTGCCGGCCTCGGCGTCGAACTTCGCCTTGCCGGCGTCGATGGCGGCCTGCACCGGCGCGATCTTCTTCTCGACGCTGGCGGCCTCGACGGCGGTCTTCGTCTCGGTGGCCAGCTGCTCGAGCGCGGCGACGAGGGTCTTGTGGTCGCCGAGCGCGGCGTCGAGCTTGGTCTTCAGGTCCTTGCCCGCGGCGTCGGCCTCGGCCACGGCGCCGAGCCCGGCCACCTTGCCGCCGAGATCTTCGTCGGCTTTCTTCGCATCGGCGATCTGCTTCGTCCAACCTTCGTTGGTCGACGTCCAGGTGGCGGTGACGGCGGTGAGATCCTCGGCGCAGCCGGCGAGCGTGCCGACCACGACGAGCGCAACAATCTTCGAGACGAACGAGCGCGGCATGAAGTCCTCCGGAGAAATACGACGCCCGCTCCGGACGTCGCACGTGAACACGAAGACAAACCACGCGCCGCCGTGCAAGGGCGACACCCGCGGCAACGCTGCTGTCCAGCTTCCCGGGGCCCCCTCCCCGGTCTCGACGTCTTGACCGCCTCCGGCCCGACGGCCGCCCGTCCGTAGCGTGGCTCGTCGATCCCGGCTACACGAACCCATGCGCTGCTTCGTCGTCCGGGCGGTCATCGCCCTGTTGCTTGTCGCCGTGGCCCCCGGCTGCGGCTGCGGCGCACCGGTGCTGCCCGACCCGCCGAAGGACTGCGACGTCTTCACCGGCACCGGCTGCCTGCCCGACGAGGTCTGCGTCGAGGGCAAGTGCCAGCTGCTCGGCGCCTGCGACGCCGACGCCGACTGCCCCTCGGCGGCCTACCGCTGCGTGTTCCCCGCCCGCTTCTGCGACCTGCGCCCCGGCTTCGGCGAAGAGTGCTCCGCGCCGAGCGCCGACGGCCCCGGGGCGCCGTGCCCGGCCGGCGAGTACTGCGCCCTCGGCGTCTGCCGCGCCGCCGCCGAGTCGCGCCCGTGCGGCTCGCGCCTGGATTGCCCCCCCGGCTTCGGCTGCGACAAGCAGAGCTTCTTCTGCATCGAAGAGGCCCCCTGCACGCTGGCCGCGACGTTCCCCGAGCTCGCCTGCGACCCCGAAGAGTCCTGCAACGCGTCCCTCGGCGTCTGCGTGTCGTCGTGCGCGGGCCAGTGCACCCCCGAGACCGAGGACGCCGACTGCGGCCCCGCCGCCCGCTGCAACGGCGCCTGCCGCTGCGTGCAGTGCCTGAACAACGACGACTGCGGCGCCGGCCTCGTCTGCAACGTGCGCGCGGGCCAGTGCCAGAGCGAAGACCTGTGCTTCTCCGACGACGACTGCGACGCGCCGCTCCTCTGCGACCCGCGCACCGCCCTGTGCCAGGTGGCGCCGCCGGCCTGCTTCGACGACTTCGACTGCACCGTCGCCGAGCGCTGCAACGTCGCCACCGGCCGCTGCGAGCTGCCCGGCGGCGCCTGCATCGACGACCGCTACGAGGACGCCGACACGCCCGCAAACGCCGAGGACGTCACCTTCGTGCTCGACGAGGACAAGCTCCTCGACGACCTGCAGCTGTGCCCCGACGACGATGATGTCTACGCCTTCGCGCTGGCCGCCGGCGACCGCCTGTCGGCGACGGCGACGCGCACCGACCCGGCGGCGCGGGCGACGCTGTGGCTGCTCGACGAAGACGCCGAGACGTCCATCGCCTTCGCCGAGACGGCGCCCCGCGGCGGCGGCACGGTGACGACGACGGCGCAGGTCGACCAGCTCGTGTACCTGCGGGTCAACGCCCTGCTCGCGCCCACGCCCTACGACCTGACCGTCAGCGTCACCCGCGGCGGCGTCTGTGCCGCGGACTTCTTCGAGGCCGCCGGTGGCGGGCTCGACAACGACACGCCGGCCACGGCGACGAGCGCCGCGGTGGCGCTGCCCGGCGTGCCGCTGGCCGCCGAGGTCTGCCCCGGCGACGTCGACTTCTTCACCGTCGACCTGCTGCCCGGCGAGGGCGTGCGCGCCACCGTTTCGTTCGACCCCACCCGCGCCGACCTCGACGTGGCGCTGGTCGATGACCGCGGCGGCGTCGTGCTCGAGGCCGCCGGCGTGGCCGAGCCCGAGGTCGTCGAGCGCCGCTTCACCGACGGCGGCCGCGTCTTCGTGCGCGTGCGCGGCTTCGCCAACGCCCGCGGGCCCTACACGCTGCTGCTCGAGCGGCTGCCGCCCGTCGTCTGCGAAGACGCCCTCGAGCCCGACGACGACGCGCCGCGCGCGGTGGTGCCGCCGAACCGCACCGCCACCGGCAGCATCGGCGTCGTCGAGGCGCGGATGCTCTGCGGCAGCGGCGCGCTGCCCGACGTCGACCGCTGGCAGGTGCCGCTCGAGGACTTCGAGCGGCTCGTGGTGTCGGCTCGCCCGGCCGACGGCGACCTGCGCGTGATCCTCACTGTCGAGGATCAGGCCGGCGCGGTGTTCGCCCGCTCGCCGTCGGGCACCGGCGCCTCCAGCGTGGCGTGGGACGCGACGACGACCGGCCCGGTGTTCGTGCGCGCCGCCGGCGCCTTCGGCCAGCGCGGGCGCTACACGGTGACCTTGAGCCGCGAGAATCAGGCGGGCTGCGCCCCCGACGGCTTCGAGCCCAACGACACCCCGGCCACGCGCGCGGCGCTGCCTGCGTCGACGGGTGGCGGCGGCGTCGACGACGGCATCGACGATGTGTTCGCGTCGATCTGCGAGAGCGACGAAGACCACTACGCGCTGGCCGGCACCGCCGGCAAGCGCGCCGTCGTCAATCTTGCCTTCCTGCACGGGCAGGGCGACCTTGACCTGCAGCTGCTCGGCCTGGACGGGCGCCAGATTCTCGCCACGTCCGACGGTCAGACCGACGGCGAGCGCCTCGAGGCCATCCTGCCCGTCGACGGCGTCTACACGCTCCGCGTCTTCTCGCTGACCTCGGGCGCCCGCAGCCGCTACACGCTGTCGACGACGCTGGTCAGCCCGTGAGCGGCTGACCGAGCCGCGAGCGAGCCACCGCGACCGTCGACGCGCGAAGAAGAAGGCTGGCGCCGTCGCGGGGCGCCCGGGCCGGCCTCGCGGCTCCCCCTCAGAAGGTCGCGTCGTCGACGACGATGGCGCGCATCTCCTCGATCTCCGGCGACGTCGACGACACCTGCCAGTCGATGCAGCGCTGGGCGTCGGCGCGCGCCTCGACGAGCCGCCGCAGCCGCGCGTAGGCCCGCGCGCGCAGGCACGCGGCCTCGCGCCGGTCGACGATGAACGTCTCGTGCGCCAGGCCGAGCACCCGCGTCGTCGTCTGCACGACGCCGAGGGCGTCTCCGTTGCTCCACTGCACGCGCGCCTCGGCGAGCAGCGGCGCCACGTCCACCAGCTCGGCTCCCGTCGGGGTCCGCGGCGCCGCTGCGCCCGCCCGGTCGGCGTCGCCGTCGCGCGGCTGCAGCAGCGGCATCACGAGCAGCGCGCCCATCCCCACGGCCAGCGCGCCGATCACGCCCCACCCCACCGCCCGCCCCGCGGCGCTGCCCCGCTCGTCCTCCGCCGCCACCGCCGAGGCAGCAGGGACGACCACCAGCGGCAGCGACGACGCCGTGGCCGGCCCGCGGGCGGCGCCCGCGCGCGGCTGCACACCCACGACGACGTCCTTCGTGCCGAGGGCGCCCGGCGGCGCCGGCAGCAGCGTCAGGTCGCGCGGACCCCGCGGGTCCGGCGTCGTCGACGACGCTGTTGCCGCCGCCGCCGCCGCCGCCGCCGCCGGTCGCGCTGGCGCCGTCGTGCCGGTCGCGTTGGTCGCGCCGGCGCCGGCCGCCGCGAGGCCGCCGCGGCGGGTGGCGCCGTCGAGGGCGGCGAGCTGCTCGAGGGCCAGCGTGTCGCGCGGCTGGGCGAGGGCGTAGCGGCGCAGCCAGCGCGCGTGCTCGCCGAGGCGCCCGCGGGCCCGGTACAGGTCGGCGAGCCGCCGCAGGACGACGGGCGGCGTGCGCGCCCCGACGCCCTGCTTGAGCGCGCGCAGGTCGTCCTCGTCGACGACGTCAAAGGCGTAGCCGTGGGCCCGCGCCAGCGCGTCGCGCCGCCGGCGCGCGTCGTCGTCGCCGGGGGCGAAGCGGCACAGGGCGTCGAGCCGCAGCAGCGCGCCCTCGGCGCAGCCGTCATGCAGCAGGGCGTCGGCATCGTCGAGCAGGGCGCGGCGCGTGGCCGCGCGGTCCTCGACGCGGGCGCCCTCGAGGTCGGCTACGGCCCGCCGCGGCCAGGACGTGTCGACGTCGGCCACCGCCGTGGCGATCGCGCGCCGCGCGAGCGCGGCCGAGGCGCAGCGCGCGGCGACGTCGTGCTGCGTGAGCGCCCCGTGCAGGGCCTGCAGCGCCGGCGGCGCCCACGGGGCGACCTCGACGAGGGGCGGCACGGGCGTGGTCATCAGGCGCGTCAGCGTCACGGCGACGTCGACGGCGGCGTAGAACGCGGCGCCCGTGAACATCTCGTGCAGCACGAGGCCGGCGGCGAACAGGTCCGTTCGCTGGTCGACGGGCTGGCCGAGCGCCTGCTCGGGGCTCATGTACGCCGGGGTGCCGAGGAGCGCGCCGGTGGCGGTCAGCGTGGCGTCCTCGACGCGGCGGGCGATGCCGAAGTCGAGCAGCTTGAGCGCGCCGTCGTGGGCGATCATGACGTTGCGCGGCTTGACGTCGCGGTGGAGCACGCCGCTGCCGTGGGCGTGAGCGAGGGCGCCGAGGAGCTGGTCGATCCACACGAGCGCCAGCGGCGCCGGCAGCGGCGCGAGGGCCACGATCACGTCGCGCAGCGAGCGACCCTCGACCAGCTCGAACGCGATCCACCGCTCGTCGTCGTCGATGCGGAAGTCGAGGGCCCGGCAGACGTGGGGGTGGTCGAGCGCGCGCGCGTTCTCGGCCTCGCGGCGCAGGCGCTCGACGGCGTAGGCGTCCTGCTCGCCGAGGATCTCCTTGAGCGCCACGCGCTGCCCCGTCGCGCGGTCGCGCGTCTCCCACACCCGCGCCATCCCGCCCTGACCGAGCAGCGCCAGCCGCTCGAACCGCTCGTCGACGCCGTCGCTCATGGGACCCTCGTGCTCGACAGGTCGACGACGACGCCGACCGACAGGCTCGTGGGCGCCGCCGTCGACCACGGCGTCCACGACAGCGCCGACGGTCGCGCCGCAGGCGGCAGCGGCGTCGCGCGGGTTGTCGACGCGAACGCGATCACGCGCGCCCCCTCGTGGTCGAGCGACGCCGGCACCTCGACGACGCCGATCACGTCAGCGAAGCGCGCCACGC
>Ga0194129_10009163_pt1 | contig 11181 bp, 5 predicted proteins | sample TA2KigCa35mmetaG_FD_150862 | JGI IMG/M metagenome (GOLD analysis project Ga0194129, IMG submission 150862) | Freshwater microbial communities from Lake Tanganyika, Tanzania - TA2015038 Kigoma Deep Cast 35m | ecosystem: Environmental > Aquatic > Freshwater > Lake | place: Tanzania: Lake... | reverse complement strand
CATTCTTAGGATGTATTGAAAGGTCGTTTTGTAAAAGCATTTTAAGCAAAGCTAAATCACCTGCATTGATTATGCTTTCAAAGACCCTTGTATAGGTTTGTCTGCATATGCTGTTATTCCCATTAAAAAGAAATAAAAACATCTGCCAATCTTGTGATTCTGCTGCAAGAGATAGTGCTTCATTTTTATGATTCGGTAAAACCGCAAAATTTACCGGAACATCCCATTCTTCAGATCTAAGCCATCTACAGCTATTGGTATATATTCGCTGAAGATCTTCAATAGTTGTCATTTTTGTAACGAGATTTTCAGGGAATAACAATTTAACATAGCTAATGTTTTCATGATCGATTTTTTTGGTATACAGAATCCGTTCCAATATAATTCCCTTAAAATACAAAGAAGCGCTGCTAAGCTTGAGAACCTCATCCCATTCGTTGTTTTTTAATTTTGAAAAAACAATTTTGCTCAAAATAAATTCATCTACATAAGGCAGGATTTTTATAACGTCATCCGCTGAAAATTTATGTTGGAGAAAATCAACACAATACAAAAACTCGTTTTTAGCATCTAAATAATGCGTGTGATTGATGATAAACTCTAAAGCAGGCGTGATTTGTTCACAGTCATCCCTCAAATCATCAATAGCATAATTTAAACAAAAATTACTTCGATGGATTGTCATGAATGCGTTTTGATATTTGATTTCTTTAGGACAAACAACTAATTTGTTCTCCGTTTTTCTTACTGTGTAGGGATTCACCATGTGCTGTAATTTTGTCGCAATTAAAACCTTTGCTTCAAACGGCAATTTAAGATCATTGATGTTAATTGTTAATTTTTCAAAACAGGCCCGTGCAACATTTTCCACTAGTTTTTTAGAGGTTCTTGAAATGCTTATTTGATCAGATACATCAAAAAAATTGCAAATACTAGACCTTATTCCAGGTATATCTAATAAATAGATAATTGGATTTCCAAAATTTGGTGTTTGAGTAGTTGTATTTGTAGAGTGTCTTTCATAAGACTGGATTGATACTGAATTCAAAATAAACCCGTTTTCAAAATTAATTTGATTGATTTCTCAAAAACGAATGAAAGTCTTTATCGTGACATACTTACCTGCTGATAATAAGCAAGCTATTTATAACTTTACAATAAGGACCCTTCACTTCTTAGTCAAGGATGGCTTCATGACCTTATATTCACATCGTGAATGCATGATCAACTGAAATATAAGCGAAATTATTTAAATTTGCTATGATACTTTATTTTAAACTTTAACGTGTAATTGTAATTAAAGAAACAAATAATGTCATTAATTAAAACATTAAAAATAGTTATTGCTAAAGAAATTCAAATAAGTCGAAGAAAATAAATTTCAACTCATTCGATTATTAGCACTATTGGTTACCAAGCTTATCAAAGTAAAAGCCTTTTTCTCAACTCTCGCCTGAGAGCAGATCAATTTATTCACACTTAAATTAAAATAATCATATTAAGCAGTTGCACCATTGACACGTTCAATCACACAACTGACAAGATAATAGTCTTACCAAGACTCAAGGGTTTGGTCACAACCTTCTAGCCATTCCACTAGTAGTTCCCAAGCTGTTACCATCCATATGTAGCTTGATGATCAATAAATCCATCAATTCCTTTTAGGTAAAGACTTTCACTGATTGGATTTTGAATTTATACAAGATAGAAGATAAGTAAAACATCGAATTTCAAAAGACCACTTGCAAATTTCAGACTTATAATCTTTAGGTAAAGAGTACAAAAAAAACAGATGTTTTTATGTACTCTTGATTTGATATTCGACACATGCTTCTTAAAGCCAATCTAACGAATCACACATACTTCGATCTCTGATTGAATCTTTTCACACCTTTCGTCGAGCTTTAAGAAGAACTTCTAAAGCACTGATACACTCTTGTTGTAAATTTTGCTGCATCAACTTATTTACCTCATCAGATATAGCAGTTCTATAAACAACCTCTCTAATTTGATCTCTTATAGGTTTGAAATTAGAAAGATAAAACACCTTCTGAACTTCTTGTATATCTAGAGGCTCTGAATGTAAATTAGCAATCAACATATCATAGATGCCAGCAAGCTCTTTATTACCTTTAAAATCCAACTTCCCGAAGCTATTTTCGTTTTTGCGAAAAACCTCAAAAAGCAACATAAAATCCGAATCTAGAAGCTTGCGTCCTTCTTCTGAATGATTTTTTGTTTCCATTTTTTTAATGCTAGTAGAAGAGGAAACTTTTCGTCGCATTTCATCCGAAATCAAAAAACGAATTCCATCTGGAAGAGTGTCGAAGAACTCTTTAAAATCCTCAGAACGCCTGCATGAAGAAGCTGCGCTTTTCACATCCCTTAACATTTGCATCATTGATGCATCATGATAACTACTTTCATCTAATAACATCTCAAAACCGCTCTTTGCTTGAGCTGCTGCGGATTCTGATGACATTATATCGCCTTCACGTGCTTTAAGAAGAGTCTCTACAGCAGCACCGCACTCCTGTTGCAAATTTTGCTGCACCAACCTATTTATCTCATCATCAATAGAGCTTCTATAAACAACCGCCCTTATTTGTTCTCTAACAGATTTAAAACTTGAAGAGTAAAACAATTTATGAACTTCTGTTAAATTTAGTGGTTCGACATATAATTGAGCTACGAGCGAATCATAGATACCAGCAAGTCCTTCATGTGCTGAAAAGTCAAGACTTCCAAAACTGCCACCATTTTTATGAAAAACAGCAGAAAGCAACCTGAGATCTTTATCTAGAAGATTGCGTCCTTCATTATAATGGTTTTTTGATTCCATTTCTCTAACGCTTGCAGAAGAGGAAACTCTTTGGCGTATTTCATCCGTTATCAAAGAACGGATGCTATCAGGAAGAGTGATGAAATAATTCTGAAAATCTTCAGTATATTTGCTTTTAGAAAGCACATTTTTGACATCTATTAGTTTTTGCATCTCTGCTTCTCGGGCCTTAAATGGACCTTGATCTCGCCTTTCAGACACTGGCCTACTAGCTTCAGTTTTGATACCATTCTTTACTTCAGACGCTGCAGCTCCCAATTGTCTACCCTTGCTTTCTCTATTTTCAAGAAAAGCACCTACAATTATTCCGCACTCATACTGTAAATCACTACTCTCTATGAGACTATTTATCTCATCAGAGATAGCGCTTCTATAAACTACAGCTCTTATTTGTTCTCTGATAGGCTTAAAATCGGGAGAATAAAATAATTTATGAACTTCTGCTAAATTTAGTGGTTCGACATATAAATTAGCTACAAGCATATCATAGATACCAACAAGTCCTTGATGTGCTGAAAAGTCAAGGTCTCCAAAACTGCCACCATTTTTATGAAAAACTACAGAAAGCAACTTAAGATCTTTATCCAGAAGCTTACGACCTTCTTCTGAATGATTTTTAGATTGCATTTTTTTGACACTACTAGCAGAAGAGGAAACTTTTCGGCGTATTTCATCTAAAATGAAAGAACGGATGCTATCTGGAAGAGCAACGAAGTGTTCCTGAAAATCATCAGAACGGCTGGATGTAGAAGCTAGATTTTTTAGATCCCTTAATATTTGAATCTCTGACTCGTCAAACGAGAAACTGTTGGCGCTATCTTTAAATTGTCTTTGCGATTGAGACTGTGCAGATCTAAAATCAAAAGGAGTGCTTAAGTCTGCTTGTAGAGCTTGTCTACGTTGAAGAACTTCGTCCGCACTTATGGGAGCTCTAACCTTAAGCGCATTTGGATCTACATGAGGCGCTTTGGAATACGAAAACTGATACCCTAACTGAATAGCTTCTTTTAGCTGCCATTCCGAAGCTTGCTTAACAACACTATCATTACAATTATACCATATGCCACCAAGCTTTTGAAAAGTTGTATAGTGACCTCCTGAACCATATTCACCGCCAGAGTGAATAATAAAGCTAGTTAGTTCATAGCTACACTCTTCTCCAAGAAACTCCTTGGGAATGGAGAATTTTTCAAGCATAGGAACTGGCAACTCTTTTAGCGCTTGAAAAGATCCATAATCACCAATACACTCCTTTCTATAAGTCATTTTAGCAAATTGAAAAGTCTCCGGATTAAACTCCCTTTTTGTTACACAAAGAAAAATATTTTCATGAGCTCTATCTGCATATTTAATTGTATTTAAGACCTTAGCTTTTGCTAATTTCCTATTTGCAGGGTCTAAACAATGCCAAGTTTCCCCTGAATCCATCTCTGGTTGAAAAAAACAGCTTTGCATCAACTGCTCAAAAACAGCGCATTCCCTTTCCTCAACAAGCCTTCGCTTTTCCTCAAGGGGTAGGCCGGATTTTTTAATCTCGTCTGTTTTATGAACAAGGGCGGTAAGTAAAGGTTTTATCTCAACTGCATTTAATCCAAGTCTTGTGTCAGTTAGTTCAGTCTTTGTCATTTGGCTATTATAACATACACTTAGAGAATCTGAGTGCTGAGGATTTCTCTCTGAAAACTCCCACAATTGATCAGACAAAAAAAACTCTCCTCTTATCTCTTTACCGTCCAGGTGCTCCAAAATTTGAACATTTCTTACAGTTGTAGTTACAGTTTGAAATATTGGTTTAAAACCCTGAATAAACCGACCCCTATCTGAAACCGAGCATTTAGCTAAGTTTTCGACATAAAGACTTTCGATTATTTCTATCAGTTTATTGTACACTTCTGATGCATCACATTGAGTTTCAACATCTGGGTTTACATGCGCTTCACCTATAATGCGTGCCAGAATAAGGCGTATTTGATAGGAATTAATCCGTGATAGCAGAACCCCTTCGCGCCTTTCATCAATTAAAATTTGTACAGCTTGGCAAAGTTGGTTCGTAGCATGAACTTTATGGGGCTCGTTAGACATTGAAAAAAGAGCTTCCATTTTCCTTAGCTCCCCCTGCATTTGAGGGTTTGAGGCTATAGATTGAATTAGCGCATTCGCCCAGCAATCGTTACCACCAAAATTTGCTATCCCTGTAACCGGATTATTTGCAATCTCTGGATTGGAACCAAGTATACTCTTAATCTGTGTATCATTTAGGCAAAATGGAGGGATCTCAGCAGCTTCGTGAGCTCCGCTACCAGGGCTAGGTTGATGTGCTGCTGTTATTCCTGAAATGTTAAAACTCATTTTTAATCTCGTTTATTACTTTTTAATATTAACACCAAACTACAACACATTATTATAAATTACTTATTTAATAAAAAACGAAATAAAAATACAGAAATAGACATTAAATTTTTTTATTACATGTTTAGAGCGTTGTTTCGCTATTTATAAAGAAAGAGCACAAAAACACGCAGGTTAAAGTAAAAAAATTTAATTGATAAAAAGAAAGGATCGCCCAGAAACTGGTTGGTCTTTTTTTAAAATAAAAACTCGAACATTCTTATGCCAGAAAATCATGACTCAGTCTGAGTATAACAAATCCTTGATCGCAGAAGCTTAAGCTTTTAGATTGCCGAAGATGCAATTCGCTCATTACTTTTATCATGCAAATCAACCTACAAAGGAGTCCGAGAGAAAAAAGCACGTAAATCTTATTACACCATTAAGGACAGGAAATACCCCCAAAAGCAAGACACTGATTAATCAGCATCATAAAATATTTCTTAAGTCATTAATTATCAACAAACTGAGCACTCTCACCCCACTGTATGAGCGTAACATCCAGGCCTCTAGGAGCTTATAGCGCTCTAATTTCAAACTAAAAATTTATCAAAAACTAATTGCGCAACAACGCTAAAAACATTTAAATAAATTATAAATATTTATATAATATTAATAAATAATTAACAAAACAACAACATCCCCATAAAAACAAATTATGGGTACCCATGACCACCATTAACCACATAGCAGCTTTAATCAACACATATACTCTTATCAGAGACAATCGTATAGACGTCAAAAAAAGCTTAAAAACCCTACCAAAAACTTTAGAAGATGAAATTCAAAACATAATAGCATCTCACGCAACCATACTAGCTACGGATGGCATGCAAACGCTAGCGGTTAAAGAGATAAAAAAATTACCAGAAGAATCCCAAGCTGAGATTCTCGCAGCATTCCAAAAAGCTCGAGGAATGAAAACTGACACAACAGCTCTGCGAATTCGCCAGGATATGGAAGAAGCTGGAAACAGCTCATTCCTCTTTGACGCTCTATCAGAAGTATACGGAAATGACCCCAACCAACTGACCAGTTGGCAAGATATTGATATGGCGGTGTATGTGGCGGTAAGTAACGGTCATATAGATGTAGCTCAGCTTTTACTCACTGAAGACAATCAAACATCAGATGACATAAAAATCAAATGCATAATCAAATCGATAGAAAACAACAACCTTGAAATGACAAGGTTACTTCTTTCAAAAACACCTGCGATTTCAAATTTTTACAGAAGCCAAGCCTTAATAAACGCTGTAATAAACAACAATTTAAGTGTTGTTGAATTACTGCTACCACAAAATGAAAAAGCAGTAAAAATGAACACTAGCTATTTTCTTGAAGTTGCCATACAAAACAACAACATAGACATGGTCCAATACTTATTCACCCAAAGTCAGGATTCAGAAAAAAGTAAAATTCCTTACTACCTTAACCTTGCAAATGTTCGTAATAATCAGGAGATCACATCATTTTTCAAAAAACACAAAACAAACGTATTTTCAGGTTTTTTAGAGAAATTCTTGCATTAAAGTAAATCCACCCTGAAATCAAAGGGGTTTTGTGTCATGCAGCGCTTTCCTCCCAATTTTTTATAAGACTTTTTCATTTGACAGCTCAACAAACAGGTTATTCGTAAGTAAACAAAAGCTCTTGATCTTTTTTAGGTCCAAAAACATTCCAGCAAACAACAATCTTATGCTCTACAAGAGTTAGAGAAGCACTGTAACAGTCTAAATTGCACATATGAGGAGATTTAGCAAGTAACACAGAATCTGAAAAACCGCAAAAATCTACTAGATGAACAGCTGATAGCGATTGAGGATTATATTTACTAAGGGAGATGCTGCCTTCATTTCGTTTCCAAATTACAACACTTGAAAACGTACAACCACTATGAACCCAAAAACCCCGTTCTTCAAAAACCAGCTCTGTATCGCTTTTGGTTATAGCAGAAACATTTGCTACGCCACTCCAAGATTGATTTTTAACATCTATTATCCTTAACGATTGCACTTGAATTAACTTACAAAACAATGAATCTAAAAGTTCTTTCATGAAAAACCCATTCTACGAACTACGCTTAAGCGCGAAATAGTAGTGAAGATTTAATGAAAATACAAACACTTTCTAATGACGAATTCCTATTTTAATCAATCAAAATAACATCCACATAACGATGGCGAATTGCAAAAAACTTGAACCAAAGGATCAACATTTAGTACGACTTATCCGCCAGCAAATCGAATAGTGTTTTTATTTTGCAGCGGGTTTGTTTTTTTTTGAGCTTCTTCAGAGTATAAAAAATCTTGTATCCTCTTATTCCCGTGTATGCCAGCTTGTATTCTAAGTATACATAATAAGTTGTCATCGATTCTCTGATCTTCATGCATATTGGCAATAATATACTCTACAAACCCCCACTTCCTATCCCTGCAAGCTGTCATGAGAATTACTGAACAGTCTCGATCGTTTACACTTTTTCCACCCTTAAGAAGCAAAGCTACCTTCTTCCAATCTCCCCTTTTAACCGAGTCTATGATAGCAAAATCCTTATCTTTTTCAGAATTTAGCAAAAAATCCAAAAATGCTAGATACGCCTTACTTCCTTCAAGTCGTCTTTTTTCGTTTGTTTGCGCATCTTCGAGCTCCAAGAAATCCAATTTATTTGCTGATAGCACTGCTTGGATAGCATCATTTTTTGTATACTCATGGTTAAGGCTGTTTTTTCTTAGCATATCAATACTTGCAGGATCGTTTGTAGCTGCCATAAGATAGATCACACACTCCCAATCCTCAAGAATTGCAGCTTTGGGCAATAAAACACCTATACTTTCTGTAAGTGAGGCTCTATCTTCATCTGTAGTTACAAGCATTTGTAAAACCCCCAGATAGGCTTGATATCCTTCGCACTTTATATTGGTGTTATTTCCATCTTTGGAAAGTTCAAGATACCCCAATCTTCTTGAATTTAATGCAAATTGTATTGCATCAACTTTTTTGTACTCATACAAGAGATCATCAGTTTTAATATTACCCATTCTTAAACAATCATCAATTCCTGATAGCAATAGCACAACAAGCTCCCAATCCCCTGCTTTTATAGCTACAGGTAAAACCACGCCCCTCACATAATCACTTATCCTTAAGTTATCTCTAATCATCTCCTTAGCAAATCTACTCTTACCGGACTTACAGGCTACTGAGATTATTATACTTTTCGAAGAATCTGGAAGAGCATCGAAATATTTAGAGAAAAGCCTCAAAATCTGCTCATTTCTACCTTTAGCAAAAGCCAGGTGGATAACATCCGTGATTAACTTAGTAGATTTTACTGTTCCTTTAGCCAGTATTTCAATGATATCTGATTGATTGAAATTAATCGCACATTTCATCGATTGGCATCGAGATTCATCAGGAATCTCTTGATTGTATCGAAGCAAGAGCCTTACAATATCCCAACATTTCAACTCCGAAGCCAGTTGAACTACCACACCTCTAATATTTGTTGATACTTCAAGAGAATTTGAAAGTAGTTCTTCTAACTTTCTTACATCACTTCTAATCACTGCATCAAGAACCTGGTAATCATGCTCTGGGGATTTCGTGGACATATTAAACATCAAAAACCTTAAAACCCCCGTATTCTTAACCCTTATACACATCCTAATATACCGCATGGTATCATCGTGTAAATCTGTGAAATTTTTGTGATTTAGTTTTCTAATTATGTCTATATCAAGATTAGATCCCTGCATAGGACCTATGGAAAATAAATCGTTGATCACTTCAAGTTCACCTCCATTACAAGCTGCTATCAAACTTATTTTCATATGTCCTTGAAAATCATTAAGATGATTTCTCAATCTCTCAATCACAATTTTTGCAAAACCTGAAGAAAATGGTTTTTGATAAAGCCAGGATAAGAATTTATCCCGCGGTGTATCTTTATAACTAATCGGTTGAATCATTTTACTCATAACACCCCAAGCCCGCGCTCCGAATTTCTCATAATCACAAAGCTTTTCCTGCAAGATCTCTTTATTTCTTTGCGCTCTTAAGGCCGGAATAGATTCAGATAAGCACTGCACATCATTTCTTATACGAATAAAGTCTTGATTTATGATCTCTATTGAATTTTTCGTTTCTAACTCATCTTTCAATTCTTGTATCGACTGTTGTTGACTTTCAGAAAGAGATTGAAATCGATTAAGAAACATCTCAATCCTTTCATCTAGAGAAAAATGAGTAGGTATCTTCATCATGACATATACTCTAGTCATTTGTATTCTTTCAAAAACCTCATGATATTAAAGCTTACAGTTAAGATTAACCGTTGACATGTGATCTTTAAGAGCTGATTTAATTGAAACAAGCTCGTGTAAGGCCTCAGAGGAGTAGTCCTTGCGCCTGTCCCACCATCTATCTAAATCTTCATGGACATTTCTCAAAGCATCGAAAGGAGTTATAAGAAGACTTTCGTCGTTTTTGGCAGATTCATAGTACTCCTGCAATATTTCGCTAAAAATTGCTTGCCGGTTCTCTTTTGTCATTTGGCTGTACTCGGCTTCAAGCAATTGTAAAAAATCTGGTAGCATTCTTTTGGATAAAAACAAATATAGATCTCTATAATGATTTGGCATCCAATTCCGAAGAGGCTGGTTTCTCTCAGCATACCCCAAAGAAAACACATCGTTCATAGCGTTATTAAAACCCTCTATGATATGTACATCAGTACCCCATCGATGGTCTGGGTCAAGATGAAGAGCATGATGCTTTACAAGATCTTTTCTCAAGTTCGTTGCAATGTCCCAAGCTCTTAGTAAGTCAATGTTTCGCTCATCAGAAAGCGATTCGAGTGAAGAAATTCTTTCAGACCAACCAGTTCTGCAAGTGCCGAGAAATGAACCATCTTTTAGACGATCGATAGAATCTATCGCGTATTCTAGATTAGTATCCTTCTTATCAATCAATGTAAGGATCACTCGCATATATCTTGAAGCTAAAGAGTAATATTGTTTCTTTCGATTTTCCTCATTGTTGTTATCAAAATAAACCGCTTTAGGGAAATCTTTTACCCTATTTTTAAATCGCTCCCATGAAGCTTTGCGCTCAGACCAATCCTGATTTGGCGTAATCTGATCTTGAACCAGCATAGGCTCTTTGCTCTCAATTTCACTAAACATAGACTCAACTTCTAAAAAGAGATCTTGCAAAGACTCATTGTAACTACTACTGCACACAACTGCCGAGAGGGCTCGATAAGTATTGGATATGTTCATTTCCAGAGGAAGCTCGTTCCATTCATTCTTATCTAACTCTCTAACAAGTTCATAAAGCTGTTCTTTTATCACTGTAAGAGTATGTGCGCTTGCTAGTTCCTTTATCATTGACGCGATATTATTGATTCGATCATCATCAAAAACCTGATCGTGCTCACAATCAAAAGCACCTATCAGCTTCATTATAAGGAATTTATCGCCAATATGTCGAAAGTTCGCTACTATCTCATCGGCATTTATTTTGTCCATTTCTATAGGCATATCGTTTTGCAATGATCTAGGGGCTGCTTGGTGGCGTTCTAAAAGCTGAAAAAAATCAATTCCCTCATCTTCATCTAATCTATCAATCAGAAGATCCACAGCTTGCCGGGCGCTCATTGACAAAGAAGCAACAGCACTTGCAGATGCTGTAGATTGAGCCGATATTATATTTTGAATTCGATGTCGAAGTTCTTGAGGGACAGTCGCCAAATGCAAATCATCCTCCTGAACGGAGCCCTGCTGAAGTTTAACATATAGATCACAAAGATCTGGTAAAAGATGGCGTTGTTGCGTAATTGGCTTTTTGACAAGTTTTTAATTTATAAACTGGAAGCCTATAAGCTCTTGGAGATCTGGACACTAGGTTCTTACAGGCAGCCCAAGGGTGTTTAGTTTATTGATAATTAA
>Ga0194129_10009161_pt1 | contig 11183 bp, 12 predicted proteins | sample TA2KigCa35mmetaG_FD_150862 | JGI IMG/M metagenome (GOLD analysis project Ga0194129, IMG submission 150862) | Freshwater microbial communities from Lake Tanganyika, Tanzania - TA2015038 Kigoma Deep Cast 35m | ecosystem: Environmental > Aquatic > Freshwater > Lake | place: Tanzania: Lake... | reverse complement strand
AACAAGGCCCCGACTGTCCAACAATTGGGGTCCACCTCAAACATCCTTCAACCATGGCCAACCGCGGCTTGCCTTTCCGACAGGTGTCGACCTGTGTGAGTGCACCGGTCACTTTTGGAACCTGATGGCTTGACCCACGGGATGCTGATGTGCCGACCCTTGCGGGCGTCGATCGACTGACCGCGTCGTGGAGACGGGGTATGGTTGGCACGAACGATAAGTTGCTGGGGGAAAACCGCCGGTTTGTAGCCGGCGAGTTCAAGCCCAAAGAGGCCTACTACCGTGCGATCGCGGCCAAATAGATGCCCAAGGTGCTCTGGATCGGCTGCTCCGACTCCCGCGTCAGCGAGCACCAGCTGACCGGGTCGAAGCCCGGGACGACGTTCGTGCATCGCAACGTGGCCAACATCGTGGCATTCAAAGACGCGAACGTCTCGACGCTCCTTGAATATGGCGTGGAGTACCCGGGGATCGAGGACATCATCGTCTGCGGCCATACCCGCTGCGGAGGGATCACGGCGATCGTAGATGGCGTCCGCGAGCACTACATCGCCGACTGGCTCTGCATCGCGACCGGCGCCGAGCAGGCTGCCGACCGGATTACGAAAGAGCGAAAGCTGAACCGCGAATAGAAGCTGGCGGTGCTCACCGAAGAGATTGTGAAGCTGTAGATCAAGCATCTCAAGAATCTGGCCCTGATCCGAAACTGTACGCGGTTTGTCCGTTGCCGTGAATCCACGGCCGGCTCTACCGCGTCGACGACGGTACGATCACCTCGATCCGCACAAACGGCGTGCCAACGCCTCGAGATGTTCCATCACGCTGCTGTCGACCAGCCGGGTGCCCGCCAGGTTCACGACCACGTCGTTGCCCTGCATGAGCCCTAACGGCACGATCTGCCGGCGGAGGGAATCCAGTTGCTGAACACGGTGGAGCCGGCGGCATCGATCCGGACGGTGTGGCCATCGAGCGTGGTGACTTTTAGGAAGGGCTTGAGAAGGACGTCAGCGGCACGCCGCTGAGGGCATAGATCGTGAACTTCAGGGCGATGCCAGATTCCGACCCCCACGAGAAGGTCGGTGGCCAGCACGCCGACGATCGTGGCGACGAAGATCAGGAGCTGTTGCAAGCCAATGCGGAAGACATTCACGAACTCGCGGGGCGAGCCGAGTCGGAAGCCGGTGTAGACGAGTATCGCGGCCAGTGCCGAGAGCGGAATCGTGTGGATCAGGCCAGGAGCGAAAGCCACGAACGCCAGCATGAACAGGCCGCGCCAGAGAGCGGCGAAGCGGGTGCGGGCCCTGCTGTCGATGTTGGTCTTGCTGCGGACGATCTTTGAGATCATGGGTAGCCCGCCGATCGCTGCGGCTGCCGTGTTCGCCAGGCCCACCGGCAGCAGAACGCGGTTCATGTCGGTCTTTCGCTTCCAGGGATCGAGCAGGTCGATCGCCTTCGCCGACAGGAGTGACTCGACGCTGCCGACCAGGGCGAACATGACGACCCATCAGGCGGCAGCGAACCGCTGGCCGGGGGCGGTGAACACCGTGAAGTCGGGCAGCGTCACCGCGGCCAACAGGTTGGCCGGCACGTTCACCAGCAACGACGGCCCGACGGCGTATTCCCGCGCGCCGACTCGGTAGTAATGGTCGTTGGCGAGGTCGAGCCAGAGGCCCATTGGGATGGCAGCCGCGAGCACGAGAAGCTGCGCGGGAAGGTATCGCAGCCAGGCGGGGCGGAGTCGCGACCGGAGCACCGGCCAGCCGAACAGGGTCACCAGGCTTACGAGCCCGATCAGCGTGATGGCTGGATTGAGATGAAGGATCTTCTCGGGCAGCTCGTAGAGCACCTCAAGCGGCTCACCCTGGGCGTTCTGGCCGAAGACGACGGGCAGTTGCTTGGGGCAGACGATGAGGCCGATCGCCGCCAGCATGCTGTGCACGACGGCCGTGGGGAACAAGTGGGAGAGCGACCCCGCCCGTAGCAGGCCCAGCGCGACCTCCACGACGCCCGCCACGCAGCCGACGGCCAGCACGACGGGATAGGCGGCATGATCGGACGCCGGGCGAGAGATCGGGCCGCTGTTCCAGCTGCCAGACCATGCCCGCCAAGCCGCGGACCGCCAACAACGACGCGACCACCACCTCGGTGCGATCGGCGGGTGCGACCGCAAGCGCGGAGAGTTCCTGTTGGATCACGTCGTAGGCGACCTCGTCCGAACCCGCGTCGCCCCGGCACATCTGGGCGACCTCACGAAATCGGCTCCGCAGGCCGCGGGCCGATACCTCTTCGGGGCCGATGCGGCTGGCCACGTCGGCCACGCCAGAGCTTGCGGGCGGCCCGTCGTTCCATGGCGCGGGGCGAGCGACCCTCCCCGCCGCTGGCAAGGAGACGGTTCCGGAAGGACGGGTCGAGGTCGTCGCGCAAGCGTTGGGTCGTATCGCTTTCGGTGAGCGTCCATCGGACCGCAGTATCGCTCTCGTGCCGCAAACCCTTGAGGAGCAGTGCCCGCTGCACGTCGATGAGCCGCGCCCGGCCGCCGGCCAGCGGCGGCGAGGCACGCTCCCCGAGTTCATCGGTTAGCACCGCGTCGACATCGAGCGTGCGAATCCGACCGTGGCCCAGCGCAGCGCGGTAGAAACTCTCGTCCATGCAGGGCGTGCATCGGCATGGCAGCCCCGCAGGCGACGGGCGGTTCGATGGAGAAGGTTGCCCCGACAACGGCGGCGTGCTTCTCGGCCGCCTTTTCGTCGTCTTCTGACGAGTCCTCCTGCGGTTCTTCGCAGGGGGGCGAATCAGTCCGCTGATCGTCGCTCGCGAGCGACGTCTCCCCGAACAGGACCGCTCGACTGCCGATCCCCACCGTGATCACCGTGGCGGCCAGGAACAGCACGATGGCGGCTCGCGGGAGCCCACCGAGCAGCGGGAAAAGTCACGGTGCAGACTTGGTCTCCCCAGTGCTTCCGCCAGCCACGGACGAGCGTACCCGGCGGTCCACGGGGGGGGCAATGCGGCTTGCCACACGATGCCGACCGCCCAGCAGCGACGACATTCCGGTAGCGTAAGGGGATGGTCGACTCATTCCCCACCGCCGAGCGTCGGTCGATCCGTCTCGGTTTTGCCGGCTTCTGGGACAGCTTCGATCCGCGGGACAACTTTTTCACAAACCTGCTGGCGACCCGCTGGCGGATCGAGCTCTCGGACGAGCCGGAGTACCTGATCCACTCCTGCATCGGCCGGCGTCGGCATGACCATCTCCGCCACGACTGCGTGCGGATCTTCTACACCGGCGAGAACGTGCGGGCGGACTGGCATTCGACCGACTGGGCCTTCACGTTCGAGCACACCGATCATCCGCGGCACTTCCGCTTGCCCCACTGGCCCTTCTACGTCGACCCGCCGCGGCTCGTGAAAGCACCGCCGGCAGCCGCGGTGGATGTCGAGACCTTTCTCGCCGGCCGGAGCCGGTTCTGCGGCTTCGTCGTCTCCAATCCGCTGTGTGCGACACGAAACGAGTTTTTCCGCCGGCTTTCGCGGTATCGGCGGGTCGACTCGGGCGGCAGGCTGTTCAACAACATCGGTGGGCGGGTCGCCGACAAGCGAGCCTTCCTGTCGGAGTGCCGCTTCACGATCGCGTTCGAGAACGAATCCTATCCCGGCTACACCAGCGAGAAGGTGGCCGAGCCGATGCTCACCGGCACGCTCCCCATCTACTGGGGCGACCCGCTCGTCGGCGACGAGTTCGACACCCGGAGTTTTCTGTCGTTTCACGACACGCCGCCGGGACCGGGAGTGTCGCCCTCGGCCGCCCTCGACACGCTCGTCGAGCGGGTGGTGGCCGTCGACCGTGACCCGGACCTGCTGGCCGCGGCCTTGGCCCATCCGTGGTACCGAGGCAACCGCGTGCCACGGTGCGCCGACGCCGAGGCGATCCTCGATCAGTTCGCGAGGATCTTCGTGACGCCGATCGAGCGGGTGGCCGGGCGACGCGGACTCGTTCGGAGGCTGGGACTCGATCACCTTCCCGACGCGGCTGCGAGCGTGCGCCGCCGCATCACGCGAAAATGGCGGCAGTGGAAGAACCGGGCGGCGATGGCGGTCGGTGAGCCGCGCCGCGGCACGGGCCGCCGCCGGTGGCAGGCGAGCGTCGTCCTGCGACGGCGGGCTTGTTCCACGGGCTACGGACGCTGAATCGGGATCAAGGGTGGGATGACCGTGGCAGGCGGGGCCTCGGGGGGCAGATAGGCCGCGGGTGGCTGGTTGGACGGAGGCTGAACCGGGGCCGCGACCGGCCGCACGGGCACCGCTGGGGCCGCGGCGGCGGGGGCCGCGACCGGGGCGGGCTTGGCAGCCGTTGCCGGCACCTGGGGCGGGAGGGCGCGGGCGGTGACGTCGGCGATCAAGGACGCGACCTCCGCGTGGTAGGCCAGGCCGCGGGCCTGGTAGATGTCGGCGGGCGTCACGCCTCCCCGGCCGTAGAGCATCGCGTTGGCATTGTTGTCGAGCGACAGGCTCGCGCCGTTGACGGAGACGCCCACGAACAGGCCGCGGGAGCGGGCATAGGAATAGATCTCGGCCCCCAGTCGCGCGTCGGTGCCGGCATTGGCCGACCGGCCGATCGGGCCGAGGGCCACGTTGGCGTCGGCTCCGAGCGTGACCTTCTCGCCGCGGAGCATGCCCTCGAGGCTGCGGGGCGTGGCGAACACCAGCACGATGTCGGCCGCCTGCACGCCCGCCTGAAAGCCGAGGCTGCCTCCCCCCATGGTCACCATGGTCGGCGGGCTCCACGTGCCGTCACCGCGGCGGACGAGCAGCACGCCCTTGCCGAAGTTGACGCCGAGAATGAAGCCCCCCTTGAGCATGTTGGGGAAAATGGCGATTCCCTGCGCCGTTCCCAGCATCGCGGGCGGGATCGAGTCGATATGCAGGCGACCGAACTCGTCGACGACCTGCTGGGCGGCCTGGACGGTCCGCAACTCTTCGGTGGCCGCGGGCAACGCGACCTGGGCCGAGCCGGAGGATGCAACGAGCATCACGGCCAGACTGGCGACCAACGCGAGGCGCATGGGCGAATCCTTTCGCGAATGCGGGACGGAGCCGGGCAAGGCGACCGGGCGACGGAAGGGTAGCGAACCGGGGCAAGCCTGGTCGAGGCCGATTTTCAGGCCGTCAGCCGGTCGTGGGCCTCGCGAACCAGGGCCTCGGTCTCGTCCCAACCGATGCAGGCGTCGGTGATCGAGACGCCGTAGGCCAGGGTGGCCCGGTCCGCGTGCGCCGGCTGGCTGCCGGGGTTGATGTTGCTCTCGAGCATCATGCCGACGATCGACGTGTCGCCCCCGCGCCGCTGCTCGAGGACGTCGTGCCAGACGGCGGCCTGACGGGTGTGATCCTTGCCCGAGTTGGCGTGGCTGCAATCCACGACGATCCGCGGCGGCAGACCAGCCTTCTCGAGCTTGGTGCGGGCCTCGAGCATCACCTCGGGCGCGTAGTTGCTGCCCGAGCGGCCGCCCCGGAGCATCAGCACGCCCCACGGGTTGCCGGTCGAGGAAACGACGCAGGTGCCGCCATCGTTGTCGATGCCCAGGAACGAATGGGGCGTGCGGGCCGACTGCATGGCGTCGATCGCCGCCTGCAGGGAGCCGTCGGTGGAGTTCTTGAACCCCACCGGCATCGAGAGTCCGCTGGCCATCTGCCGGTGGGTGGGACTCTCCGTGGTGCGGGCGCCGATCGCGCCGAGCACGATCGTGTCGGCGATGTACTGCGGCGTGATCGGTTCGAGGAACTCCGTGGCCGTCGGCAGGCCTCGCGCCGCGATCTCGATCAGCAGGCTGCGGGCCAGCCGCAGGCCTGTGGCGACGTCGAACGTGCCGTCCATGTGGGGGTCGTTGATCAGACCCTTCCAGCCGACCGTTGTCCGCGGCTTCTCGAAATAGACCCTCATGATCACGAGCACGCGGTCCGCCACCCGGTCGGCCAAGGCCTTGAGTCGCGCCGCGTAGTCGCGGGCCGCGTCGGGGTCGTGGATCGAGCAGGGGCCGACGACCACCATCAGCCGCGGGTCGTCGCCGGCCAAGATGCGTTCCACGTCGCGTCGGCCCGCCACGATGGTGGCGGCGGCGTCGGGCCCCAGCGGCAGCACGTGGCACAGCCGCGCCGGCGGCACGAGCGGCTCGAGGCTGCGGATGCGGAGATTACCGGTGGCGGGGACCGAGCCCGGCGGAGCGACGGTGTTCATGCTCTCAACTCTACCGCATGAACTCCCGCCGGTCAGGCCGCGGGCGGGTGGCGGCCGATTGACCATCCGGCGGGCGGCTGGTTCAATCCGGGTCCGGAGCAGACACCGTCCGGCCACGCGGTCCCCGCCGCGGTGCCGGTCGGCGCGGCAGGAGGATCGAGGCACCGGCGGAAGGGAAGGAGTTCCCGGGCGTGACGAAGCACTTGTTCGTGACCGGCGGCGTGGTCAGTTCGCTGGGCAAGGGGCTCACCAGCGCCTCGATCGGTATGCTCCTCGAAGCCCGCGGCCTGCGGGTGCGGATGCAGAAGCTCGATCCGTACATCAACGTCGATCCGGGCACCATGAGCCCGTACCAGCACGGCGAGGTCTACGTCCTCGACGACGGCAGCGAGACCGATCTCGATCTCGGCCACTACGAGCGGTTCACGTCGACCCCGCTGACTCGCCGCAGCAATTATACGACGGGCCAGATCTACCTGTCGGTCATCAACAAGGAGCGGCGCGGTGAGTTTCTTGGTAAGACCGTGCAGGTGATTCCGCACATCACCAACGAGATCAAGGAGGTGGTCAAGCAGCTCACTGATTCCGACACCGACGTGGTGATCACGGAGATCGGCGGGACCGTGGGCGACATCGAGAGTCTTCCGTTCCTGGAGGCCATCAGGCAGATTCCGCTGGAGGTGGGCCGCGACAACTGCATGTTTATCCACCTCACGCTGGTGCCGTACCTGAAGGCCGCCGGCGAACTCAAGACGAAGCCCACCCAGCATTCGGTCGGTATCCTCCGCCAGATCGGCATCCAGCCCGACGTCCTTGTCTGTCGCACCGAGCGATCGCTCGACGTCTCCGACCGGGAAAAGATCGCCCTCTTCTGCAACGTGCCGATCGATTCGGTGATCGAGGAGCGGGACAAGGACTTCTCGATCTACGAGGTGCCGCTCTCCCTGCAGGGCAATCGAATCGACGACATCATCCTGCGGCGATTCGGGCTCTCGGCGCAGGCCGCCGACCTCGATGAATGGCACGAGATCCTGCATCGCCTGCGGAATCCCGAGCACGAGGTCTCGATCGCGCTGGTCGGCAAGTACGCCGAGCACCGCGACGCCTACAAGAGCATCTACGAGGCGCTTGACCACGGCGGCATCGCCCACAAAACGACCGTCCGGGTGCAGCCGATCAAGAGCGAGGACATCGAGCGGGAGGGTGCGGAACGGCTGCTGGCGGGCTTCGACGGCCTGCTCGTGCCGGGCGGCTTCGGCGAGCGGGGCATTGAGGGCAAGGTGGAGGCGATTCGGTTCGCCCGCGAGCGGGGGCTGCCGTTCCTCGGTATCTGCCTCGGCATGCAGTGCGCGGTGATCGACTTCGCCCGCCATGTGGCAGGGCTGAAGGACGCACACTCGACCGAGTTTGCCCGCGACACGCCTCATCCCGTCATCTGCCTGATGGAGGAACAGCAGGGGGTCGAGCACAAGGGAGGCACCATGCGGCTGGGCGCCCAGCCCTGCCTGCTCGCGGAGGGCACGCGATCGCTCGCGGCCTACGGCCGGGCCGAGATTTCGGAGCGGCACCGGCACCGCTACGAGTTCAACCAGCGGTATCAGGAGCAGCTGGAGGAGGCGGGCCTGGTCGTGGCCGGCACGAGCCCCGACGGGGGGCTCGTCGAGATCGTCGAGGCGGCCGACCATCCCTGGTTCGTGGCCGTGCAGTTTCATCCGGAGTTCAAGAGCAAGCCGACGGCAGCGCATCCGCTGTTCGCGGGGCTCGTGGCTGCGGCCGTCGAGCGGCATGCCGGCAGTGCCTGGGTGGCGGAAGCCTGAAACGGAGTCACGGCCCCATGAGCGACGAGACACCCTCCGACTCGACCGACGCGACGATCCCCGGCGAGATGCGGCCCGACGCCCCGCCGCCAACGTTCGAGTTCCTGGTGCACACGTTGTTCACGCAGTCGTTGATGGCGCTCGGCCGCATCCCGAATCCGATCACGAAGCAGTCGCAGGTCAACATGGCCACCGCCAGGCACTTCGTCGACACGCTCGGCATGCTCGAACGCAAGACGGCCGGCAACCTCACGACCGACGAGCAACGGCTGCTCGAGGAGGTCCTGCACCAGTTACGCATGATGGTGCTGACGGGAGACACGCACGCCTGATGGCCGCGGAACTCCTCGACGGACGGTCGCTGGCCACTCGAATCGAGGACGGCTTGCGTGCCGAGGTGGGCACCTACGCAACTCTGTTCGGCCGCCGGCCGCGGCTGGTCGTGGTGCTCGTCGGGGGTATGGCCGCGAGCGCCTCGTACGTGAAGAGCAAGGCCGCCGCCGCCACCCGTGTCGGGATCGACTCGGAGGTGGTCGCCGTGCCCGGCACCGCGACCACCGAGGAACTCGTCGCGCTCGTGACCGCGATCGCCCGCGGTGATCATGGGGCGGCCGATGGCATTCTCGTGCAGCTGCCTCTGCCGCTGCAGGTCGACAAGACGGCCGTGCTCGACGCCGTGCCGCCCGATCGTGACGTCGACGGATTCCATCCGGAGAACGCCGGACTGCTCTCCCAGGGTAGGCCCCGCTTCATTCCCTGCACGGCTGCGGGCGTGCAGCGCATGCTGATCGATGCCGGCGTGGAGACGGCGGGGCGGCGCGTGGTGATCGTGGGCCGCAGCGACATCGTGGGCCGCCCGCTGGCGCTTTTGCTCTCCGCGAAACCGCCCCGTGCGCCCGCGCCGGTCGGTGCCAGCGGCTGCGACGCTACCGTGACGCTCTGCCACAGCCGCTCGACGGACCTGCCGAGCCTGTCACGGCAGGCCGACGTGCTCGTGGCCGCGGTTGGACGGCCGGGGCTGATCACGGCGGACATGGTCCGGCCAGGTGCGACGGTGATCGACGTCGGCGTCAATCGGGTCGACGGCCGCCTCGTGGGTGACGTCGACTTCGAGCCAGTCCGCACGATCGCCGGCAGGATCACGCCCGTCCCGGGGGGCGTGGGACCGCTGACGGTGGCCATGCTCTTGGCCAACACGCTCCTGGCCGCCGAACTCCGCTCGCGGCAGGGATGAGCCAGGGCCCGGTACGCGGCGTGCCTCGCTCCTGGCCCGCGGCGCCGGCGCCGGCTCCCGAGGATGTTTACAGGCTGGTGTCCGGGCGATGCGGGCAGGTGAGCGACGCGTCGCAGCTCTCGATCTGCAACGTCGCGTGGGCCACGTGGAAGTCGTGCCGCACGCGGGCCGTGGCCGTCGCCAGGATGTCGGTGTGATCGGCCTCCGCGCCGGCGACGAGGTGGGCGGAGAGCGAAATCTCCGACGTGCTCGGGCCCCAGACGTGGAGGTCGTGCACCTCGGCGACGCCCGGGACGCGGGCCAGCGCGTCGTGGATCGCGGCCACGTCGACGCCCCGCGGCACGGCGTCGAGGGCGAGCTCGAGGCTCTCCTGGAGGAGGTTCCAGGTTCCGGCCACGATCACCACCGCGATCAGCACGCTGACCAACGGGTCGATCCAGCCGCGGCCCGTGACCGCGATGGCAATCCCCGCCAGCACCACGCCGGCCGACACCGCCGCATCGGCGGCCATGTGGAGGAAGGCGCCGCGAACATTGGCATCGGTGTGACCATGGCGGAAGAGTAGGGCCGTGAGCGTGTTGATGACGACGCCGAGCGCGGCCACCACGATCACGGTCGTGGACGCCACCGGCGCCGGCGCCAGGAGCCGATGCCATGCCTCCCAGAGGATCGCGCCGCAGGCGACCAGCAGCAGGATCGCGTTGGCCAGGGCCGCCAGGATCGTCGAACGCCCCAGGCCCCACGTGTAGCGTCCCGAAGGGGGGCGGCGGGACAGCCAGGCTGCTCCCCAGGCCAACAGCAGGCCGAGGACGTCGCCCGCGTTGTGGCCTGCATCGGCGAGCAGCGACAGCGATCCTGACAGGAAACCGGCGACCAACTCCGCCGCCACGAAGGCGAGATTGAGGCAGACGCCGATCGACATCGCCCGGTCGAGGTGACCGTCGGCGAGGCCCCGCGGGCCGTGGTGGTGATCGTGATCCATGCCGGTCGATCCCGTGGGGTGAGTCGTTCGCCACCGGCATGATAGCGATCGCCCCAGGCCAGCCAGTGGCAGGCCGGCCGAGCCTAAAGGGCTCGGTCGCGGCGTGCATCCGACGCTGGCGAGTGGCATGGATGGCGTCGTCTACACTGTCGGCTTGTCCGGTCCCTTGGCGAGGAGGTCGAGATGGGTGGAGACGTCTTTCGAGTGGCGGTGATCGGCCGCACCGGCCGCGGCGACTACGGGCACGCCATCGACGAGCTCTTCGCGGGGCTGCCCTCCGCCAAGGTCGTGGCCGCAGCCGACGACGAGCCCGCCGGGCTCGCCATGGCGGCCGCGAGGCATTCCCTGCCTGCCGCTGCCGCCTTCGCCGACTGGCGGAAGATGCTCGCCGACGTGAAGCCCGACGTGGTCGCGATTTGCATGCGTCACATCGACTGTCATGCCGAGATGGCGATCGCCGCGGCCGAGGCGGGCGTGAAGGGCATCCTCATGGAGAAGCCCTTCGTGCCCACGCCCGCCGCGGCGGATGCCGTCGTCGCGGCCTGCGAGACGCGGGGGACGAAGCTGGCCTTGGCGTTCGTGAACCGGCACTCCGCGGCCTACGGCGTGGCTCGCGACCTCATGGAAGAGGGCACGATTGGCCAGATCCTCGAGGTGCGGGCTCGCGGCAAGGAGGATCGCCGCGGCGGTGGTGAGGACCTCTGGGTGCTCGGCAGCCATCTGCTCGACCTGATGGCCGACCTCGGCGGCGCCCCCCGCTGGTGCCAGGCGACCGTCACGCTTGGAGGCAGGCCGATCGTGCCGGCGGACGCCGTCGACGGGCCGGAGGGCATCGGCCCGATTGCGGGCGATGCGGTCACGGCTACGTTCGGGCTCGCCGACGGTCCGCTCGGTTTCTTCGCGAGCGTCCGCGATGCC